>Ga0197143_1000031_pt1 | contig 150323 bp, 136 predicted proteins | sample GBS70_MetaG_FD_148603 | JGI IMG/M metagenome (GOLD analysis project Ga0197143, IMG submission 148603) | Sediment microbial communities from Great Boiling Springs, Gerlach, Nevada, United States - GBS 70_MetaG | ecosystem: Environmental > Aquatic > Thermal springs > Hot (42-90C) > Sediment... | reverse complement strand
GCGGACCGATTCCTTCGAGATTGGGCGCGCGAGGATGGGCGCCTTCAGTATGTCGAGCTGCCGGATATACCGGCCGGTGAAGGGCTACAGATTCTGCGCTCGCTGTGGAAGATACCGGATCCTCGGTGGCTTGAGACGCACGTGCGCGCTGAGCTGGAGCTGCTCGATCACCTGAAGCCGGATGTGGTCGTCGTGGATTTTCGGCTGACCATGTTCATCTCGGCGCGGGTTCGCCGTGTCCCTCTTGTCTCTCTGTTAGGTGGGCGTTGGCTCTACCCTTATGCAGCGAAGCCCTATCGGCCTTTTCGGACTGCTCCGGCCTTCTGGTGGCGGCGCCTTCTGGGACGGCGGGTCGGCGAGGCAGTGATCTCTCGACATTTTCACAGGCTCTTGCGCTATAAGATTCGGCCTTATCGGCGCTTGCTCGCGCGCTATGGCTTGGAGCCGAAACGCGATTTGTGGGAACTGCTCCTTGGCGATCTGAATCTCATCTTGGACAGCGAGCTATTGGCGCCGATGCGATCGCTCCCTGAGAACTTCGTGCGCGTCGGTCCGGTTTATTGGGAGCCTGCTCTGCCCGAACCCGAGTGGCTGGATGAATGGACGGCCGTGCGGCCTGTCATCTATGTGACGCTCGGAAGCACGGGGCATCCGCTTCTCTTTCGGCAACTGCTGAAGGTTCTCATTCCCTATCGCGTCATTCTGACAACGGGGAAGCAGATCACCTTTGCTCCGGAGGAGATCCCCGCGAACGTACGCGTCGAGACGTTCCTGCCGGGACGGAGTGTGATGGAGCGAGCGGATTTAGTGATCTGTCATGGAGGAGCAGGGACGATCTATCAAGCGATTGCGGCTGGGACGCCGTGCTTGATCATCGCCACGCATTTCGAGCAGGAGTTGCTCGGGCAAGAGATTGAGGAGCAAGGAGCGGGACGGCTGCTGGCCCTTCCCGAGATCCTGGAGAAAGAGAGAGTGCTTCGGCACGCCTTGGAGGAAATGCTTCGGCATCGCGCCGAGTATGCGCGAAATATGCAGAGATTGCAACGGGCCCATCAGGGATTCGATGGAGTGCGGGCAGCCGCTGATGCCATCGAGGCATTCTTGAACAAGAGAAGCAGCGCGTCGGCAGCCCTCGGCGCGCACGCCCGGATCGTCGTCTGAATGAGGGGAGAACGGTGACAGGGGAGCTCTTGTTGTGGGGGATCGCGCTCTTTTGGTCCGTCCTTCTGCTCGGGGTTTTATGGCTCTGGCGCTATCGAGTTCTCCTGCGCCCACGTGAGGCGGCATCGGGTGACGACATCGAGGATGCGCCTCTTGTCTCCGTCCTTGTCCCTGCCCGCAATGAAGCGGATCGCGTCCTGCGAGAGGCCATTGGTTCGCTCCTGCGGCAGGACTATCCGCACATGGAGATCATCGTCGTCAACGATCGTTCGACCGACCGAACGCAGGAAATTTTGGAAGAGCTGGCTGCCCAGGACCGACGTCTTCGCGTCATCCAGGGGCAGGAGCCCCCGCCCGGATGGCTGGGCAAACCTTTTGCGCTCCATCAAGCTTTGGCTCAGGCGCGCGGCGAGTGGATTCTCTCCCTGGACGCGGACATCCTTTTGCATCCGGCTGCACTGCGGACGGCGCTCCAGTTCGCCCGCGAGCGGGGATTGGAAGCGCTCTCCCTGTTGCCGAAATTCGAGTACGTGAGCTTCTGGGATCGCGTCATTGAACCTCAAGCGCTCCTCCTTCTGCGAATGAGTATACTCGTGGCTGCGTGGAGAGAGCGAACGCGCGAGCGGGAACCGAGGAGGTCTCGGCTTTCGGAGCACACCCTGCGCGTCCATCCCCTGACCCTTCTCGGCGCCTATGTGGGAGACCAGGCCTTCACAATTGGTGCCTTCACGCTCATACGGCGGCAGGCGCTCGAGGACATCGGAGGATATGCAGCGATCCGAGGAGAGGTTCTCGATGAGACAGTTCTGGGGATGCGACTGCGACAGCGGGGTTATCGTGTGGCGGCGGTAGAGGGCGCGCTTCTGCTGCGCACGCCAGCTCGCGTGACGTTTCGGGAGTTGTGGGAGGCCTATAGTCGTTCGATCTGTCCGGCTATCGGTCGGAATGTGCTCCGCGCCATTGTGAGCAGTAGTCCGCTCCTTGTGCTGGCCCTCTTCCCTGTGCTCGCCATTCTGTGGGGGGCGGTGACGGGCGCGTGGTCCCTCGTCCTTCCAGCTGCCGTCGCCTATGGCGCCATGAGTGGAATCAGCGCACGGTTGAGCGAGGATGATGGACTGACCCGATGCTATGGGCTTCTTGCCTTCCTCGGCTACACTGTCTTCGCCCTGATCGCGCTCACGGCTCCCGGACGACTGTGTTTTGGTTCGGGTATCCTCTGGCGAGGGCGGCACGTCTACGGAGCAGAATAGGAGAGAAACCGATAGGCGATGTATCGCGGCGATCAGGCGACGACAAGTCGGGATTATTTCGAGTACCTGACAGGGACTCGGTACCCGCGATGGCTCGTCCGCCTGGTCTTTATGCTGTTGGAACGTTCGTTCCGTCCTCATCGAGAGGAGTTCCATGGGCGCGTCTTGGATCTGGGGTGTGGGATCGGACACTTTTTCCGCGTCTACCCGGATGCCATTGGCGTGGATCATAACTTCTACTGCGTGCGCTATTGCGTCGAGCGCGGGTATCGGTGTGTCCAGGGTGATCTCTATCAGCTCCCCTTTCCGGCGGAGTCATTCGATGGCGTCCTACTTTGTCATGTTCTCGAACATCTGGAGGCTCCGGATGCAGCGCTCAAGGAGGTCCAGCGTGTGCTCAAGCCGGGCGGCGTTCTGAGCATCCGCGTCCCGACGGCGACAGGGTTCAAAGTGGACCGCACGCATCGCACATTCTTCGACTATCCGCGCCTGGAGCAGGCGCTCCGGCCGCTTGGCTTCAGGATCATCGCCAAGCGCTATTATCCGATCCCCTGGCGTCTGCTCGGAGAGCTGATTGTGTATAACGAGCTGCGCGTGCTTGCGGTGAAGCAAGCTGCTGGGGGAGCGCTCGAGGGGGAAGGGGAATGAACGCTGTGCTGTTTCAACATCATCTGAGGCGAGAGTTGAGCATTGCGGCTTCTGCCCTCACGGCCCTTCGGGAGGGCCAGCTTCTCTGGCTTGATGCTCGCGTGAGGCCGATCCCGCGGTACGGTTACGGCCGACCGCCTCATCCGCTGCTCTACGAAATCATCAATCGGCACCGGCCGGCGTATCGCGCGCTTTTGCACCGCTTCCTCTCTTTTCGGGAGGCAGTGCTCAATATCCCTTTGGTGAGTGCCGATCCGCGGGAACCCAGTTGGGGAGGGGGCAATCTCTGGATTCCCGCTTTGGATGCCCTCAGTCTCTACGCCATGCTTCACCTCATTCACCCGCGACGGTATCTTGAGATCGGTTCCGGGTATTCGACGCGCTTTGCCCGTCGAGCGGTTCAAGATGGACGTCTCTCAACCGAGATCATCTCTATAGACCCGCGCCCTCGGGTCGAGAGCGAAGCCCTGTGCGATCGGACGATCCGGTGTCGCTTGGAGGATGCGGACCTCCAGCTCTTCGATGAGCTGGAGGCCGGGGATATCCTCTTTGTGGACGGTTCGCACCGATGCTTCATGAACTCGGACGTGACGGTGCTCTTTCTGGACATCCTCCCGCGCCTGCGGTCGGGAGTGATCGTCCATTTCCATGACATCTTCCTCCCTTACGATTATCCGCCCCACTGGGGGAAGCGCTACTATTCGGAACAGTATTTGCTCGCCGTCTGGCTCCTCACAGGGAGTCACGAGATGGAGATTATGCTCCCGAACGCGTTCATCAGTCGGGATCCTGAGTTGAGCCGAATTCTCGAGCCGGTGTGGAAGGAATTCCGAATGCGGGAAGTGAATCCCCAGGGAGCCTCTTTCTGGATTCGAATCGTGAGAACGGGAGGGTAGGATTCATGAGCACGCAATGGGCACTTTCGGGAGAGAAGTGGCGGGTCGAGCCGGTCCGGACTGCGAGGCCGCCGATCCTCATTTTGGGGATGCATCGGTCTGGGACGTCCCTTCTCACCGGCGTGCTCTGCAGACTGGGGCTGATCACGGGATGGAGTCTCAACAATGAGGAGTCCGTGTTCTTTCATCGTTTGAATTTGGAAATCGAACGGGCGACGGGGGGGAGATGGGATGATCCGGTCCCTATTGAGCGGGCAGCGACTGATCCCGATGTCCTCACGTACCTTCTGCCTCGACTGCGAAGGGAGTTGGCGAGTGTGAAGGTCGCCTTCTACCTGGGTGCTCGCCGCTTCTGGCGTCAGAGGTCCCTCGAGGATTTGGATCAACCCTGGGGATGGAAGGATCCGAGGAACACATTCACTTTCGATATCTGGCGGCACCTCTTCCCAAGGGCACGCCTCATCCATATCTACCGATGTGGGGTGGACGTAGCCGCGAGTCTGCGAGCGCGCGAGCGCTCGCGCGTGCAAGCTCTCTCCGGCTATGCGTCGCCACGATGTCGTACGCTGCATGGAGCCTTCAGCTTGTGGCGGGAGTATGTAGACAAGGCCTTCTCGCTTTTGCCCGATGGAGGGGAGAAAGACATCCTCCACGTACGGTATGAGGACTTCCTCACCTCGCCGAGGGCAGTCCTCGCACAGTTGGTAGAATTCTGCGGGCTTCAGCCTTGTGCGCGCGTGTGGGAGAAGGTCATGGCTCAGGTGAATCCGGAGCGCGCATTTGCCTTTCGGAAGGATCCTGAATTGTGGGCCTTTTACGAGGAGGTGAAAGGCGATTCGTGGATGGTCCGTTTGGGATATGGAAACCTGGATCTCTCCGTGAAATCGCCAAGGGCGATATGACTCCGTGGGGGAAGCGGATTCAGATCGTGCGAGCAGCGGGAGGAGATCTGTGAGCGAGCTCTTCGCGCTCTCGGAAGAAGGGTGGCTTGGCGAGCCGGTTTGGACCGCGAGGCCGCTGATCCTTATTGTGGGGATGCATCGGTCTGGGACGTCCCTTCTCACCGGCTCGCTCCGCAGGCTAGGGCTGATCATGGGGTGGAGGCTCAACAATGAGGGGTCCGTGTTCTTTCATCGCGTGAATCTGGACATCGAACAGGTGACTCTCGGAACGAGCTCTTCGGTTGAAGGACGATGAGATCCTCGACCACATCTGTCACCACATACGACGGAGCCCGCGAGATCCTCGACATTGCTTTCATTGTAGGCGTTGCACGGTCCGGGACGAGTATTCTGGGCGAGCTGATCGGAGCGCACCCAGATGTGAAGTACATTTTTGAAGCGTACGTTCCTTGGCGGATCGCCGGTCGTGGCATAGGCGGCTCAGATCGTTTCACCGCTGAGAAGGCTACGCCGAGTGTGCGACGATTTATTCGCTGGTGGTTTCGCTGGCGAAAGGGTGGTGCGCGAATCGTCATCGAGAAGAATCCTCGGAATATTTTGCGAATTCCGTTCTTACGCGCTGTCTTCCCCGAAGCGAAGTTCATCCATATCGTGAGGGATGGTCGGGATGTGGCGTGTTCTCTCCTTTCCGGGATTGGGGGGCGCTTCTGGGCCCATGCGCGACCGCCTCATTGGCGTGAAATTTTCGGCCGGTATCGCGGAGTGATTCGCTGCGCTCACGCCTGGAATGAAATCATTCGCATCGGCTTAAACGATCTCGCCGATGTTCCCCATCTTCGGATTCGCTACGAGGATCTGGTGGCCTCTCCGCAGGAGATCGCACGTCGGGTGTTGGCGTACCTCGGTCTCTCTCTCCATCCTGCTGTGATCGAGTTCTGTCGGAAGATCCAGGACTCGACCGAGGGTTCCTATCAGGCGAAATATCAAACCGTGTGGTCGCGCCGCGATCATCATCGGCGTGTGGGGCGGTGGCGCGAGAACCTCACGGCAGAGCAGCAACGCGAAATTGTGCGAATCTTAGCCCCTACGCTCGAATCCCTCGGTTATCCCTTGTGACGCAGATATGGCCACTGTCTCCCTTGTCGCGTCCATGTACAACGCCGGGAGCGCCATCCTGGAAGTCCTTGACCGTCTGTTTCTTCCGAGTGTGTTGCGGAACGGTTCGGCGGAGAAGCAGTTGATTCTCTTGGACGACGCGTCCCCACTCTGGAAGGACACGCTCCGGCTTGTGGAGAAGTACGAGCCTGAGTTTCGGCGCGTCTTCGGGGACTATCAGTTCATTCGAAATCCGCGCAATCTCGGATTTGGCGGAAGCTACAATCGAGGGATGGCGCGAGCCGAAGGGGCGTCTGTTGTGCTTCTCAATGACGACGTCTATCTTCCGCTTGGCTCGATAGACCGGTTGGTGAATGTGCTCGCCGAAGAGCCACGGGCGGGTTTGGTCGGACCGGTCACCAACTGGGTAACGGCCTATCAAAACACCCGCTTGTTCCCCCGGATCAGGGATTGCTCGCCACAGGAGCTGGAGCGGATCGAGCGATTCGCGGCTGAGCTCCGCCGGCGGGTGGGGCAACAGACGATTCCCGTAGACCGGCTCATCGGATTCTGTTTGGCCATCCACAGGGACGTCATTCGCGCCATTGGGTATCTCGACGAATCGTTCGCACATGGGCTTTATGAGGACGACGATTATTGTCTCCGCGCTCGTCAGGCCGGATTCCGATTGCTCCTCGATCTCTCCACATTCGTGCATCACGGAGGGCCTTCGGGCGGCGGGCTTTCGTTGCGCCAGAATCTCCTGAGGACCGTGAGGGCGGCCTTTCGCAATGGCCGGCGTCTCGCCCGCAAGCACAATATTCCCTATTGGGCAGTGATTCGACAATCGTTCATCGGATTTCTGCAGTTCGCCCTCGACTGGGGAACGGTGACGGTCCATTTGAGACCTTATCTCGATGTCGGCGTGGAGGGAGGCGATGCGTGAGCGGGATCTCGTTCTCACCGGCATTCCCCGGTCGGGCACGACGCTCGCATGTTGGCTGCTGAATCAGCTCCCTGACGTTGTCGCTCTGGTCGAGCCCTGGTTGGGATGGCGCTTCGCGCTCACTCGGAATCCGGAGCGGGCCTGTCAGGAGGTCGTTCGATTCTTCGAGCGCGCGCGATCGAGGATTCTGACACGTCGCGCCGTGTTCTCTTTCCAGGTTCGCGGAGAGGTGCCGACCAATACGATTGAGGAGCGGCGTCGCAAGAGCGCTCTGAGAAGGAGTCAGGCCCGGCTGGGAAGGGTGCGTCTCCGGAAGGAGGTGCCGCCGGATTTTCGGCTGGTCGTCAAGCATGTGGGTCTGTTCACGGCTCTGCTCGAGAGGCTCACGCAGTATCTTCCCACCTATGCCCTCGTTCGTAATCCGTTGTCCGTATTGGCATCGTGGAACTCCGTGGCTTTGCCTGTGCGCGAGGGGCGCGTGCCGGTGACCGAGCGGCTCGAGCCTTCTCTTGCTCGGATGCTCTCCCGTTTGTCGGACCGCTTCGATCGTCAGATCTATCTGCTCGGTTGGTTCTTTGAGAAATATCGCCGTGTGCTTCCGCCCTCAGCCGTTCTCCGATACGAAGACGTCGTACAGTCGGGTGGACGCGCACTGAGCGTGATCATCCCCGAAGCCGCTCAGTTGGAAGTCCCTTTGCAGAATCGAAATGCGAGTCCGCTCTATGACAGCCCGCTCATGCGCGTTTTGGGCGAGCGATTGCTTCGAACAGATGGGCCGTACTGGGCGTTTTACTCGCGCGAGGATGTCGAGAAATTTCTCGAGAATCCACGCGTGGGATATCCGTTCGCCGAGAGGTGAACGATCATGCGCGTCGCGGTCGTGGTTCGCTTTTACGATGCGCCGAGTCATTGGGTTTACCGGCGGAAGATAACGCAGGGACTGGAGGCGTTGGGGATCCAGATCATTTCTCAGCGAAGATGGAAGCTTCCTCCTCGTGACTGTGACATCGTTTGGGACCCTGGTTTGGGGATGCGTCCGATACCCACCTTCTTTCAAAAGAGTCCGATCCCTGTCGTTGCGACTTTTCATGGTGCGCGGGTTTTCTCTCCCGTCTATGAGGCGAAGGCGGAGTGGGCTCTTGCCCGGATATATCACCCTTGGCTGAAGGCGAGATTGCAGCGAGATAGCGGGTGGTTCCGGAACGTCGTGGCCGCGCTGATCGTTCCTTCGCGCTACGCAGCGCAGGAAGCGGCGCACGTTTTCGGAATGCCTTTTGAGAAGATCCACGTGATCCCGCATGGCGTGGACCACAGGATCTTCACGCCGGAAGGGGAGCGCCAGGTGGGCGATCGTCCGTATCTGCTTCATATCGCGGGGCAAAATCCCATGAAGAATACCGAACGAGTGCTTGCGGCATACGCGCGCTTGCCCGAATTTTCTCGCCCGGATCTCATCCTCATCTCCCCGTGGGATTGGCGCCGTCCCCACGTTCGTGGGGTTCGTGTGATTCGTTGGCTTCTCCCGCAAGAGGAGCTCGCGCGCTGGTATCGAGGAGCTCTCGCGCTTGTTGCCCCCTCGTTGCGGGAGACGTTCGGGATGGCTCTTCTCGAAGCTATGGCCTGCGGGTGTCCGGTGATCACCTCGAACAGGTCCGGTTGTGTGGAAGTTGCGGGGGAGGCCGCGCTTCTTGTGGATCCGCATTCGGTCGAGGAGATCGCCGAAGCGATGCGGCGCGTGATCGAAGACGAAGCGCTGCGAGCGCATCTCGGACAGCAAGGGATGCATCGAGCTCGCGTCTTCAGTTGGGAGCGGACGGCGGCCGGGCACATGCGGGTCTTCCAGAGCGTGTTGACTGGAGGGTCTTCGTCGCCTTCTTGATCCCGAGTGGTCGCCTTGTGCGCTGTGCGGTCGCGTTTCCCCTCTCCCTTGGGTGCGCGGTACAATACCTTCGTGCGAATTCCGGATGAAGGAGCATGAGCCTTGTTGCGCGTTGGCATTATCGGGCTTCCGAATGTGGGGAAGTCCACGCTCTTCAATGCTCTCTTACGCGGGCACGTGGCCGAAGTCGCCCCCTATCCCTTCTCCACGCTGGAGCGCAACGTTGGAATCATCGCGGTGCCAGATGAACGGTTGGCACCGCTGGCTCGCGTCTATCGAACGTCGGTGATCGTCCCCGCGACGATCGAATTCGTGGATATCGCGGGGCTTGTACGCGGAGCGCATCGAGGGGAGGGCTTGGGAAATCAATTTCTCGCGCATATCCGCGAGATGGATGCGCTCGTCGAGGTCGTGCGGTGTTTCGAAGCCGAGGGCGTGGCTCACGTCGAAGGGACGCTCGATCCGGTCCGCGACATGGAGACGGTAGAGACGGAGCTGGCACTGGCCGATCTGGCGACAGTGGAACGGCGGAAGGAGAAAGCGTCGCGGCAAGCGAAGGTCGGAGACAAAGCGGCTGCTCTCGAGCTGCCTGTCCTCGAGAAGCTCGAAGCGGCTTTGAACGCCGGAACTCCCGTGCGCCGACTGGCGCTCTCGGAGGAGGAGCGCGCTCTGGTCCGGCATCTTTTCCTTCTGACGGCCAAGCCGAGGATCTACGCGGCGAATGTGAGTGAGAAAGATCTCGGGCGTGAGACTCCCTGTGTCGCGCGCATGCGCGAGAGAGCGCGCGCAGGGGAAGCGGAGGTGGTCGTTCTTTGTGCGCAACTGGAGGCGGAGCTCGTTGATCTCGCCGAGGAAGAAGCGGCTGAATATTTGGCGAGTCTGGGCGTGACGAGCACGGGCGTGCGCGAGCTGATCCATGCCGCCTATCGGCAATTAGGGCTCGTCACCTTCTTCACAGGCAACGAGAAAGAGGTGCATGCCTGGGCCGTCACAGCGGGAACGAAAGCGCCGCAGGCCGCCGGCCTCATCCATTCCGATATGGAGCGTGGATTCATCGCTGCCGAGGTCATCTCCTTCAAGGATCTTATCGCTGCCGGTTCCGTAGCCAAGGCGCGCGAGCATGGGCTGATTCGCCTGGAAGGACGCGAATACATCGTGCGCGAGGGCGATGTGATCTACTTCCGGTTCCATGTCTCGCGAAGAGATGGTGTCGCGCGCTCTCAATAGATGCTGATCTCCCCCTCGATCAGCTTGCGCCAGAGGGAGGGTAGCTCATCGAGTTTGGCCATAGCCAATTGAGAAGCGCGACCTCGGAGGCCGCGCGTAAGCCGTCGCGTGCGAAGTTTCACGTTTACGACCTGAGGCTGTGTGATGGGTCGGCCGATCTGACCGAGGATATAGCAGTAGACCTCCTCGACTTCCTCAAGGTGGGCGAGGACATGCTCGGCGATCTGTCGGGCCGTGATGTTGTAGAGCTTCCCCACGTGGTTGATCGGATTTTTCCCGGCTGTCGCCTCCAGGCTCATCGGGCGAAAAGGCGTGATCAAGCCATTGACCCGGTTCCCGCGTCCGACCTGTCCATCGTCGCCGGCTTCGGCGCTCGTCCCCGTGAGGGTGAGGTAGACGGAGCCTTTTGCTTCATCGTCGGCCGGGTTCACGTGCACGACAACGGGGCGGTCCAGGAGTCGCTCCGCGAACTGCGCGATCTCGTTCTGAATCGCGTGCTTCTTCTCCCGGTAGTCTGGGAGATCGCGGACGTGAGCGGAGACGAAAGCGATGGCGACGGTCAACGTAATATCCTCGCCGCGTCGCAGGCCCATCACCTTGATGTCCTCGCCGATTTCCGGATGGGCGGCTTTGAGGGTCTCCGAATTCAAAAATCGTTCCGTCTCGTAGACCACACGCTCGAGCGGAGTCAGCGGAGCATAGCCGACGCCGAAAGATGTATCGTTGGCAAGTGGTGTCATTTTTGCGCGCTGGAACAAGTCCACTAACTCTGCGCTTCCCGGTCGGATCACGCACTGCAGGCGCATGTGCCGATCGGGGTCGAGATGTCGAAAGTGCGCTCGGATCCACTGGACAGCCGCCTCGCGGTATAACTCCTCAATAGGGATGCGCCGGTCTGCCACTTCGAGCGTCGCGCGCCCAACGAGGGTGAAGAGGATGGGTTCGAGCATTTCTCCACCGCCGAAGCGCGGGATCGTGCGTCCACCGACAAGCAGCGCCTTGTCGAGGTTATGGTGGAAGATGCGCTCGAATTCTCGCTCGTAGTAGCGGCAGAGGGCGACGCTCGTGGCCTCGGCGATCCCATCGCACATTGTATCCGGATGGCCGACTCCCTTCCGCTCGACGATCTCGACCTCCAGCTCTTCGACCTTCGGAAAAGTCAAGTGGTCTACAAGGATCATCATCGGCGCTCCCTCTTCCGTGCTCGCTAAACTGTATCTTACGTTGAGGTCTCTCGTCCAGGCGTTCTCGATATCTCCTGCTCAGGAGAAGCCGATCCGCCCTTGACTGCGCACGGGACATGTGATAAGACACCGACCGCGACTTCGCAAGGCGAGGGAAAAAGTTCTCGAAAGGGGGAATTGGGCAATGCGTGCGCTGCAGTGGTGCATCGGCGTTTTAGTCTTCACTGCCGTCGTCTTCGCTTTCTCCAGAGGACCGAATCCCGGTTTCACCGGAGCTCCGAGAGAGGGGACGTGCACGGCTTGTCATTATTCGTATCCCGTGAACCCCGATGATCGTGGAAAGGTCCGATTGGAGGGTCTCCCCAACGGCTACATTCTCGGTGAGCAGTATATCCTGAGGCTTTCGGTTCTCCATCCTGACCTGGATCGTCAGCGATGGGGGTTTCAATTAACGGCGCTCACACAGTTGGAGAATGCTCCGGCTGGCGAGTTCCTCGTTCTCGCAGGGGGGCAGGGGCTCGCGGATCCCACGCGGACTCAGCGAAAGATCGGAGGGCCCGGTGGCCGTCGGCAGTATATGTCTCACACGACGCAGAGCGCGGCGGATCTCTCGCGACGCGGGGGTGATAGTTGGCTGATCGCGTGGGAGGCTTCCTCGGCAGACATCGGTGGTCTGGCGTTCTACGCCGCTGGAAATGCGGCCGATGGAGACGGGACCCCCGCAGGAGACAAGATCTTCACCGGCGTGTTTCCGATCCCAGGTACTCTTCGCCTCGTTCAGGAAGGAGCTTTCGCTGTGCCTTTCGCTTCTCCGATCACGGCGCTAGCGTGGGGCGATTTCGATGGAGACATGCTCCCTGATCTCTTCCTCATCGGAGAGGGGCAGTATTTCCTCTTTCGGAACGAGCGTGGGAAGCTTGTGGACGTGACCGAAGCTTCCGGCATTCCGCGCCTTGGCTCTGGGCGCGCTGCCGCTTGGGGCGACTTCAACGGCGATAGCCGGCTGGACCTCTACGTCGTCAATGAGGGACAGGATTTTCTGCTCCGCAATGAGGGGGATGGCACGTTTCGCGAGATCGCCCGCTCTGCGGGAATCGTTGAGACGGCATCCGGGCGCGCTGCGGCATGGGGCGATTTCGATGGAGACGGGCGACTGGATCTTTACGTCGTCAATGATGGGCAAGACGCCCTTTATCGCAATGTGGGCGATGAGATGTTCGCACCGCTCGATCCCATATCAGCCGGTCTCGCCGAGGACGCCCCGGGCCGTGCTGCCGCCTGGGGGGATTTCGACGGAGATGGGCGATTGGACCTCTATGTGGCGAATGAGGGACCGGACGCCCTCTATCGCAACCTCGGCGGCGGGAGATTTCAAGACGTCGCGTCTTCGGCGGGCATTCATCGCGAAGGGATAAGCACGGCCGTTGCTTGGTTCGAATTCGACGGCGATGGCCAGCTGGATCTCTTTGTGGTTCGGGAGGGACAGGATATCGTGTACCGTAATCGCGGCGACGGCACGTTCGAGGCCATTGATCCCAATGTGGCCGGATATGCGGATGAGGGGACCGAGGGCGTGCTCGCTGTCGCTGATTTCGATGGAGATGGACGTCACGATGTCTTCGTGGCAAAGGCTGGAGCTGTTTTCCTCTTCCGAAATCGAGGCAATGGTACGTTCGGTCGGATCGTAGGACGACCAGGGTTCGATGTCAGGCCCGTACCCTCTCCTCGCGGAGCTGCGTGGATTGACAGCGATGGGGATGGGCGGATGGATCTCTTTCTCGCGGGCAGCGATGGAACGCATGCGCTCTATCGCGGGAAGATTGGCCGATGAGCGCACGTGAATGCGTGAGGAGCTGACAGGCAGCCTCCGAACCTCGCGCCTGGCGCTTGTGATATCCCGGCGCAGCCGCGACACGGAGTGATCTCGCTGCCTATTATGGTGATCCGTCGTCTCTCTTTGGGACCGGCTCTTCTTGAAGAGGGGCGGCGGATTTGATATCGTTACGGGCGTGATTCCGGTTGAAGAGGCGCAAGAGATCATTCTGCAAAACATCGCGCTGAGCGGGGAGGAAGTGGTTCCGCTCGCTGAAGCGCTGGGACGAGTCTTGCGTCAACCGATTCGTGCCGACATGGATCTTCCTCCATTCGACCGGGCGATGATGGATGGCTATGCCGTGCGGGCCGAAGACACCGCGAAGGCGCCCGTGCGGCTGCGCGTCGTGGGAGAAGTGTTGGCCGGAATGGCGTTCTTGAGGGCGATAGCTCCGGGCGAGGCGGTGAAGATCATGACAGGAGCAGCCGTTCCGGTGGGAGCGAATGCGGTGGAGCGCGTCGAGCGCGTGGCGTGTGAGGGCGAATGGGTGATCCTCCGCGAGCCCGTTCGCGTCGGGGAGAATATCACGCCGCGGGGGACTCAGGCGCGAGAGGGGGAGATCGTCCTGGAGCCGGGGATTCGGATCGGTCCGGCGGAGATAGCCGTTCTCGCTTCGTTCGGATACGCGACGGTTCCGGTCGCGCGTCGGCTCACGTTTGGCGTGCTCTCGACCGGAAGCGAGTTGGTGGAGGTGAGCGCGCGTCCCTCGCTCGCGCAGATTCGCGATTCTAATAGTCCGACGCTCCAAGCCTGTTTGGCGATGGCCGGCGTCGCCGCGTATCCTCTGGGGATTGCTCCGGACGACCTCGCGTTCCTCGAGGCGTCGCTCGGCTTAGCTCTGGAACGCTTCGATGGCGTGATCATCACTGGAGGGGTCTCAATGGGCGAAGCCGATCTGGTGAAGATCGCTCTTCGTCGGATCGGCGCACGCATCTTCTTTGAGCGGGTGCGCATTCATCCGGGGAAACCGCTCTGCTTTGCCGTGCTCGGTCAGAAGCCGATCTTCGCGCTGCCCGGTAATCCCGTTTCCGTCGTCGTGACGTTCCTCGTTTTCGTCCTTCCGGCGCTTCGTCGGATGCTGGGATGCCGTGAGGAACACCTTCCCCAGCTCGAAGTGACGGTGACCGAGCCGGTACGTCATGCGACAGACCGACGGAGTTATCTACCCGCGTTTCTCTGGTTCGCCGACGGACAAGCGTTCGTCCGACGCGTCCCTTGGGAGGGAAGTTCCGATCTCGTGGGATTCGCTCGCGCCAACGCGTTGCTCATTGTCCCGGAGGGCGTGGCGTCGTTGGAAGCGGGGGAGCGCGCGCGCGCGATCCCGCTCCCCTGGGGAGGCTCATCATGAACGATCTCACGCATGTGGATGCTGAGGGACGCCTCCGAATGGTGGATGTCAGCGCGAAACCTGTGACCGAGCGGCGAGCCGTAGCCAGCGGCGTCGTTCGGATGCGCCCGGAGACACTCCGCGCTATTCGCGAGCGACGAACGCCGAAGGGCGATCCGTTGGAAGCAGCCCGACTGGCGGGGATTCTGGCGGCCAAGCGAACGGCGGAGTTGATTCCGCTCTGTCATCCGCTTCCGCTCACGCACGTAGATGTTGAGGTCGAGCTGACGGAGGAAGGCATCGCGCTCACAGCTTCGGCGGCGACGACAGCGCAAACGGGCGTGGAGATGGAGGCTCTTGTGGCCGTGAGCATCGCTGCGCTCACGCTCTACGACATGTGCAAAGCCATAGATCGGGAGATGACGATCACGGACATTCGCCTGGAGCGGAAGACGGGAGGGAGATCGGGCGACTACATTCGAGAGGAAGAGAGGTGAGAGGTGCTTTCGCGGGAGAGGTGGTGAGTCATTGCCGGAGAAGATGGTCGTTCTCCGTTATGGTGAGGAGAGGGCGCGCTCTCGTTCACAAAGCGAGCGTGCTCTCCCTTCAGGGCAGCATACTAGTGGCTTTGGGGATAAGCACGGCATGGGGGCAAGAGACATCCCCGCAGATCCTCGATCTCGGCGCTCAAGGAGCAGTCCACGTTACACTCAACGGAGCTTCGAGTGGCGATCGCCTAGAGCACGTGGCTGTGGCTGATGTCAATGGGGATGGAGTCGAGGACATCATTGTCGTCGGACGCTTGGCCAATGGACCGGAGGGGTTTCGGTTCGATGCCGGCGGCGTGTTCATCGTCCTGGGCGGAGTGGATCTGATTCGCGGGACGACGCGTGATCTCCATGATCGCGCGGACATCGTCATCCATGGGGCGGATGCAAACGATCGTTTGGGAACGTCACTCTCTGTCGGGGACGTCAACGGGGATGGTATCCCTGACATCGTCATGGGAGCTCCTGGAGGAGATGGTCCGGCCGAGACGCGATCCGGAGCTGGAGAGGTTTACGTCGTCTTCGGCGGTCCGCATCTCACTCGCGGGACTGTACGCGACATGGCGGGATTGGTTGCCCCGGGGGCCGATGTCGTGATCTTCGGGCCGGAGCCGGTAGCTTCATTGGGCGCTTCGCTTGCCATCGGGGATATCAACGGAGATGGCGTAGATGACATCCTCGCTGGAGCCGCGACTTCTTCCTCTCCGCGCGGTGAGCGCCTCTTTGCGGGAACGATCTATGCGATCTTCGGGTCATCGGTGTGGGGAAGCGGTCTGGCGCGCGATTTGGCCGATCCGCGGGAGGCTGATCTGATGATCTTGGGTCCTGGCCTTCTCAGTTTCTTCGGATTCCAGATCGCCGTGGGGGATGTGAATGGAGATGGCGTTCCGGACATCGTGGCGAGTGCTCCGTTGGCCGATGGTCCGCGTGGAGAGCAGCTGGAAGCGGGCGAAGTGTACGTGATCTTCGGCGGCGTCCACTTGGTCCGGGGAACCGTACGCGATGTAGCTCCAGGATCAGCCGCCGGACCTGATGTGACGATCTTCGGCGCCAATGCTCAAGACTTGCTCGGATATGCTTTGCTTCTGGCGGATGTGACCGGCGATGGTATTGCCGATCTCATTGTCAGTGCGATCCAAGCGGATGGACCGGAGGAGAAGCGATTCGATGCCGGCGAGGTCTACATCTTCTTCGGGGGAACGGCGCTGGCTCCTTCCGGGACGCGCGATGTCGCCGGATTGGTGGCTCCTGCGCCAGACGTTGTCCTCTACGGGGGCGAGGCGTTCGATGAGTTCGGCGCGGCGCTCGCAGCGGCAGACCTGGATGGAAATGGGGTTGCGGATCTCCTCATCGGAGCTCCGGCTGGGGATGCCAAGGAGAACCAGAAGGTTGACGCGGGCGAGGTGTACGTCGTCTTCGATCGGAAGATTTCGCAAAGTGGAGCGGTGCTCGATGTCGGTGGCAGCGGGAGTGAGCGGCCGGACCTCATCGTCTTCGGCCCGAATAATGGGGAGCGCTTGGGAAGCTTCATCGCGCTGGGGGATGTAAATGGGGATGGGTGGAGAGATCTGCTCGTGAGCGCTCCCGAAGGTGGAGGCGTTCGCCTGAGCGCCGGATCGGTCTACATCGTCTTCGGGTCACTTGTGCCGCGTGATGGAGGCGGATGAGCGAAAGCGTCTCCGGGACATTCAGCGTGAGGAAGAAGGCCGTATGGGTCGAGCAACACATGGAGTGAAACTCCTCGTCCTTTTGATCGGATGGGCGATCCTTGCGAACCAAATCCCGCTCTGCGCGCAGGAGACGCGCCCCTTGATCATCGAGACGATCGCGGGCGGTGGAGTTGGAGAGGGCGAAGTCGCGCTCCACGCGATGCTGGCTTCGCCTTCGGCTGTGCTCGTGACGGAGGAGGGCGAGGTTCTCATCGCGGATACGGGGAATCATCGGATCCGAAAGGTGGACCGGGAGGGAGTCATCACGACAATCGTGGGAACGGGTGTCAACGGATTCGGGGGTGATGACGGACCTCCGGATAAGGCGCAACTGTGGTCCCCGCGCGGGCTCGCCTTTGATCAGAATGGGAACCTGCTCATTGCGGATACAGCGAATCATCGCATTCGTCGAGTCGAGCGGGAAGAGGACACCCTCGTGATCACGACGATTGCAGGGACGGGATCGGCGGGTTTCGGTGGGGATGGTGGCTCGGCCAAGAATGCGCAATTGAGCGGGCCGCGCGGCTTAGCCGTGGATGCGGCGGGCAATATCTATATTGCCGATACGGGCAATCACCGAATTCGGAAGATTGATGGCAGCGGGAACATCTCGACGGTCGCCGGCGATGGGACCCGCGGATTTGGAGGCGATGGAGGGCCGGCGACCTCTGCGCAGTTGAACTCGCCGGTCGCTGTGGCGGTGTCTCCCTCGGGAGATCTTTTCATCGCGGATGCAGGGAACCATCGGATTCGGCGAGTTTCCGGAGGAACGATCACGACAGTCGCGGGGACGGGACTGCCGACCTTCTCTGGCGATGGAGGATCAGCGGCACAGGCCAGCCTGAACGTCCCGATGCATCTCCTCTTCGACGCGGTGGGAAACCTCTATGTCGCCGATTCGGGGAACAATCGTGTGCGCCGGATTGACTCCTCGGGGGTGATCACGACGGTGGCCGGAAGTGGCGCTCGCGGATTCTCCGGAGATGGGGGAGCGGCTCTGCAGGCGAGATTGAATGCTCCGGTCGCGCTCGCGCTGCATCCCGATGGGACGATCGTGATCGCGGATATGGGGAACAATCGTGTGCGCGCGGTGGATGCGCAGGGCGTGATCCGTACGCTCGCCGGAGGGGGAATTGGAGACGGCGGGAATCCACGTCACGCTGTGCTCAGTTTGCCCTATGGTGTGGCCGTGGATGCACAGGGCCGCCTCTATATCGCCGATACAGAGCACCATCGGATTCGACGAGTGATGCTGAGCGAGGAGAATCCGAGGATCGAGACGATTGCTGGGACAGGTGTTTCAGGTTTTAACGGCGATGATCGGCCGGCGGTCGAAGCTCACTTGAACTTTCCGCGAGGACTCGCTGTGGACGCTGAGGGGAATCTCTACGTTGCCGACGCGTTCAACCATCGCGTGCGCAAGATCACGCCCGAGGGGATAATTCGGACGGTCGCGGGGACGGGGCGAGCTGGTTTCTCCGGGGACGGAGACTTGGCTGTGCGCGCCGAGCTACGCTTCCCGCTGGCCGTCGCTGTGGATGCAGAAGGTCGGCTGTATATCGCCGATGCCGGGAATAATCGGGTTCGTCGCGTGGATCGGGATGGGGTGATTGCGACGATCGTAGGGACGGGGAAGCGAGGCTTTGGGGGCGACGGGGGACCAGCTACGGAGGCGGCTCTGGATACTCCAGCCGCTTTGGCCTTCGATAAGGAGGGGAATCTCCTGATCGCCGACATGGGGAATCATCGCATTCGACGTGTAGACAGCTCCTCCGGCACCATCACCACGCTCGCGGGAAAAGGAACGCCAGGTTCGGCGGGCGATGGCGGCGCGGCCAAGGATGCCGAATTGAACATGCCGGGGGGGCTTGCCGTGGACGAGGAGGGGACGATCTTCATCGCCGATTCGGGGAATCACCGCGTGCGCAAGATCGGCAGTGATGGAACCATCAGTACAGTGACCGGGACGGGAACGGCCGGATTCGGAGGCGACGGCACTCTCGCCAGCGCAGCGACGCTGAACTTCCCCACGGGATTAGCTATCGCCCCAGATGGACAGCTTGTGATCGCCGATACGTTCAATCATCGCGTGCGCAAGCTACGGCCGCAACCTCCGGAGTCTTCCGAACCATAGGGGCCATCAGGCGGCGGTGAAGCGCCTCAGCGTCCTCTCACGGGCATCCGCGCACGCCGCATCTCCTCCGCCATCGCTCGAATCTCCGTGAGTGCGCGCTTCATCTCGCTCCATCCGTACCAGAGCGCATAATCCGGATTCGCGTGAAACGTCCCTTGGAACGTGCGCATGCGGTGCTCCAGGTGCATGAGGAAGAGCTTCTGCTCGATCGGTGTCGGGGCATCGTGGAAGGCGAGCAGGTCAGGGAAGGGATACGCATAGTGAGGCGGCTTTGTCAAGATGCCGTCCTTGTAGAGTTCGGCAACGATGCGGATGGCCTCGGCCAGGAGACGATCCGCTTCGCGGATCATCTGATCGCCTTTTTCCAACTCGGCGCGCGCGAAATGAAGCGAATGGCACTGATTGCAAACGCGGAGCATGCGCTCGCGTTCCCGTTGCCAATCTTCCCGTGTGAGGCGCGCGACGTCCAGTTGTTTCACCACCTCGAAGCGAGCCGTCGGCTTACCCTCGGGATCGAGTACGCCGAGCGCTTGCAGGATCGTCGTCTGATCCGCTGCCCACTGCTTATCCTCAGGGAGCGGCAGACGAACGGCCAGAAACCCCCAGGCTGTGCGCACCTCATGTGTACCCTCCGGCATGTGACAGGTCTGGCACGTGGGCGCCGCGACCGTCTCCGGTAGCGTCTTGTTCTGCTTCAGGAGATAGCGCACGCCATGCTTGGAGGATGAGTACATCTCCCATTGCGGGTGATCGAAGCCCATATGGCAGGTCTGGCAGGCCTGCGGTTGGCGCGCTTCCTGCGTGGAAAAGAGATGCCGCGTGTGGCAGGCATCGCATGACGCGACGCCGAATCCCGCGCCCTGTGCCTTCAACTGCCGGATCTCGGCGTCCGTCTTGAGACCGATCTTATGACACCCGCCGCAGCCTTTCATCCCTTCGGTCAGCGCCATCGGGAGCCAGTGCGTCGTCGGCATGGCCTTCATCGCCGCCCACGCGTGCGCGTGCTTACCCCGCTTAAACTGCTCGACTTGCGTCTCATGGCATGGGGCGCACGTCTCCGGCGTGGGGATACGCGCTTCTGCCACATCCTCGGCCGAAGTGTGTTCCTCGCCATGGCAGACGGCGCACTCGATCCCGTTCTGGCTGTGCTTACTCAATTGCCAATCCGAGACGATACTGGGCGTGACCTTCTTATGGCATTCGATGCACGTTGCCCCTTGTCGAGCGCGGGCGGGCTGGAGAGGCTCACCGGAAGAGCGTCGAAGCTCACCAGAGATGGGGATCACTCCGAGCAAGAGGCCGATCGAAAGTAGATATCTCCATCCCATAATAGCGCGCTTCCTCATCCCCAAGGATTTCACGGCTTCGCGCAGAATATACATGATGCGCCCGAAGAGGTCAAGACGATTGTTCCGTCTGCGTGAATCGCCGCGGCCATTTGCCTTGCGCGGGGGCGGAAGATCGAGCGCACGTCCTAGTGGGAGCGCGCGCGCAGGTACCGGTCAATGCCCGCCGCGGCATCCCGACCGTCTCGGAGAGCCGTCGCCAGCAGGTCCGCGCCGCGCACGACGTCGCCTCCGGCGAAGACACCGGGCCAAGACGTCATCTTGTTCTCATCCACTTCGTATGTCCCCCAGGGCGTCCGCCTCAGACGCGGATCGTCAGGGAGCACGGGCGAAGGATCGAAACCGAAGGCGATGATCACCACATCCGCTTCCAGCTCGAAGTTGCTCCCCGGGATAGGGATGGGTCGTCGGCGCCCCTCCTCATCCGGCTCGCCCAAGGTCATGCGGAGGCACTCGACCTTGCGCACCCATCCGTTCTCGTCTCCGACGAATCGAATGGGGGTGGTGAGCCAGAGGAATTCCACGCCCTCCTCTTTCGCAGCTTTTACCTCATGGCGGCTCCCCGGCATATTCTCCTCGTCCCGACGATAGGCGCAGAGGACACGCGCGGCGCCCAGACGGCGAGCTGTTCGCAGTGCATCCATCGCCGTGTCTCCGCCGCCCAGGACGACGACTGTCTTCCCGGTGAGATTGTCGCGCGTCCATTCGCCAGGAGGGAGAAAACGTGGGTCCACATTGTTCCGAATGAGGAACGGAAGCGCATCGTGAATCCCTCGAAGCCCGATCCCTTCGATCTTCGGATGTTTGGGAATAGTTGCGCCTGTGCCCAGGAAGATGGCCGAGTACCCTTGAGCGAAGAGATCATCCAGTGTCGGATTCTCGCCGATGCGCGTTCCGCAGACGAAGTCCACGCCGAGCGCGCGGAGATAAGCAATGCGGCGCTCGACGATCCACTTCTCCAACTTGAAACCGGGGATGCCATAAAGGAGCAATCCGCCGGGGAAGGGCCAGGCGTCGAAGACCGTGACCCGGTAGCCGCGCTTGATGAGCTCTTCGGCGCACGCAAGCCCAGCCGGACCTGCGCCGACGATGGCCACGCGCTCGCCGGTCGTCGGAGCGATCGTCGGATGCGGGATACCACCGAGCTGCCGGAAGGCATATTCGTTGATGAACCGTTCAATCGCGCCGATGGCGACCGGATCGTACTTGATTCCCAGCACGCATGCCCCTTCGCACAGCCGATCCTGCGGGCAGATTCGCCCGCAGATCTCCGGCATGTTATTCGTCTGCTGCGAGATTTCGGCCGCTTCGAGAAATCGTCCTTCGGCTGTCAACACGAGCCAGTCGCGGATGTGATTGTTAAGCGGACAGGCCCGTTCACACGCCGGATTCTGGCACCGGATGCATCGAGCGGCTTCGCTCTGCGCCTCCTCAGCCGTGAATTCAAGTGTGACTTCGCGGAAGTCCTGAATCCGCTCCTCGGGCGGGCGCTTCCGCGGTTCAATCCGAGGTCGTTTGGCCGGAGCAACTCTCCCGGACATCGCGTGTCCTCCTCCCCAGAAGCTTTTCGCCCTTTCGAGAAGAAGGTAGCAAATCTCATTCCATCACCCGGCAAGGGGTGCGCACATCGCCACCTCATCGGTTATTCGCGGGAAGGGGAGAAGCACTCCTCCGCTCTCGCGCGTCAAATGCCCCGGTCTGCGCGAAATTCCCCCGAAGGGGGAGAATTCGCGCGGTGGGGAATGGCCTCCACTCTCGCGCGAGGGATTCCTTTCGATGCGTTAATCCATCGCTGGGCAAGGGCTTGAAGATGAGGCGCCTGGATATCTTCGGACCCCTTGGAGGGGCGCGGCACGGGATTTGCAAAACGTGGCGACGAGGCATCGAAATTGGTCAGGAGACATTGCGGATGTCTGCGCGCGGGCTCGAGGCGTCCGGGAGGGGAAGGCAAAGGATACCGACGCTCCTTTTGTGGGGATTCTTCCTCTGGAGCGCCGCGGCCGTTGGATGCCGCCGTTCGGATTCGGAGACGCCCCCGCCTCTTGTCTTTGAGGCGGGGCGGTTCACATCGGCGCGACAATGCGGCACCTGTCATCGGGACATCTACACGGCCTGGCAGGGATCGCGGCATGCGCGCGCGCTCGAGAATCCCATCTTTCAGGAATCCTACAAAGAAGCGGTGCAATATGCTGGGGAAGCAGCGACCCGCCTCTGCCTCATGTGTCACGCACCGACGGTTGTGCTCACGGGCGATTATGCTCTGGTGCAGGAGGTAACGCGGGAAGGGGTCACTTGTGATTTCTGCCATTCCTTGCAGGGAACCGATCTCCAGCAGCGTGAGCATCCGTTCCTTCTCGATGTCGGGGCGACGAAGTACGGTCCGATTCGCGATGCGGCGTCGACGGAACATCTCGTCGCGTTCTCCGAGTTCCATACGAGTTCGCTTCAGTGCGCGGGATGTCATGAGTATCGGACCGCACAGGGCATCCCGATCCTCTCGACCTATTCGGAATGGGAGCAGTATCGGCAGCGAGGGGGGGATAAGGAGTGCCAGCACTGTCACATGCCTCAAGTCCTGGCCAACATCGTGGACCCGAAGGTGAAACGGGTTCAAGGTGCGTTTGTGAACCTTCACACGATGCCGGGGGGACACTCTCGCGATCAGCTCGTGCGCGCGCTCGACATGCGCATTCTGGAGGTACAGCGAACGTCCCGAGGTCTTCAGGTGAAGGTTCGCCTTCGGAATGTAGGCGCCGGTCATGCTGTGCCCACGGGCAGCCCGACGCGGAAAGTGATCCTGCGTGTCGAAGTGGAGGCTGAGAGCGGACAGCGCGCTCGCCAAGAGCGCGTCTATCAGCGTCTTCTGGTAGATGCGCAAGGCGCGGAGATCCGTCGCGATAGCCTCCTCTTCACGGCCGCGCGGGCGATAGCGCGCGATACGCGGCTGGCTCCCGCCGAGGAGCGCGTGGAGGAGTTCTGGCTGCCCATCTCGACTGAAGGGAACCTCGCGGTCACAGCGACGCTCATCTATCTCTATTCGCCGCACGATCGTCCGGAAACCGAGACGCACATCGAATTCCTCTCCGAGCGGAAGGAGTTGCTCACCCGATGGGTTCGATGACTCGATGGGCGCTTCACTGGACGGAGCGTGCGGTGGAGATATCGCGCGACATGCCTTGTCGCGCTCATTCCGGAAGGGAGGTGGGAAGATGCCCTTCAATTGGGTGAACGCTCGGAAGAGGAGGATCCTTCCGTTGGTGCTTCTTGGGGCCTTGTACGTGGTGCGGCCTTCGGCCGCCGCGACGCAAGGGATGATGGAAGGGCGCCTCGCCATGGGCGAGGAGACGGTCGCTGTGGGAGCGGACGGAACGCTCTATGTTCTGGCCGCTCCGGCGCAGCGAGGGATGGGCCATGAGTTGGGACGCGTCGTCCTTTTCGCCTTAGATCCGGCGACCCTCCGCGTTCGATGGCGTTATGCCCTTGACGAAGACCTCAGTGTCTCCCGTCCGGTTGTCAGCAGGGATGGTACAGTCTATTTCTACGGTGTCCGAGATGATGGAGTTCGATTCCCCACTGGATGGGACGAGGGAGGTGCGGAGTGCTCGACTGTTCGCCGTTCGGGAGGGGACGTTGAGGTGGAGTTATGAATTCGATGCTCCCTTTGCGTCTCATCCGGTGCTCGGTCCTGAGGGCATGCTCTTTGTGACCACCAGTGCTGTCAGGGGAATGCCTGGACCGTGGATCCTCACGCGCTCACAGTTTGTCGCCATTGAGGATCGCAGGACATCGGCGGCGGTGCGCGCGCGCCTCGATCTCGACGCTTACGCCGTGTCCGCTCCCACCGTCGGTCCGCATCCGACGGCAACCTGGGCGATCTATGTGACGGGGGAAGGTGTAGTGAGAATGGGGCGAGGGACGCTTCTCTTCGTCATCACACCAGACTTTCGGATCACGCGGATTCCATTGCGGTAAGTGCGCGGATCCGGGATCAGAAGGCGGAGATTCCGCAGCCCAAGAAGGCGTGGCCTTAGGCGAGCAAAAGGCCGCGCGCGAAGCAGGGGGGATGAGCATGTTGTCGTGGAATGAACAACGTCGGCGAATCCTGAACTATCTTCTGGGGACGAGCGTGGGAGCGACGCTCGTCGCCATCCTCTATCCAATTCTCAAGTTCATGATCCCGCCGGAGGTCATCGAAGCGACGCAGACGAGCGTCGTGGCCGGGCGGGTGAACGAATTGCCGCCCAATTCCGGCAAGATCTTCAAATTCGGGAACAAGCCCGGCTTGCTGGTGCGCACGCCGACGGGCGAATATAAGGCCTTTTCGGCCGTGTGCACGCACCTGGACTGCATTGTGCAGTATCGGCCGGACATGCGACTCATTTGGTGCGCGTGCCATAATGGCCAGTACAGCCTGAGCGGAAAGAATATCGCAGGGCCGCCTCCGCGCCCTCTGGAGGAATACGTCGTTAACATTCGCGGGGAAGAGATCGTTGTGTCTAAGGCGTGAGGTCACGATCCTGTGGCGGAGATGCGACAGACAGGAGGGCTTATGCGCGTCGAGACGTGGCGGAGCTGGCTCGATGAACGCCTGGGGACAGCAGCCGTGCGCGAATTCCTTCGCACGAAGGAGGTCCCGATCCATCGGCACACGATCTGGTATTACTTCGGGGGGATGACGCTCTTTCTCTTTGTCGTGCAAGTCATCACGGGAGCCCTGCTGCTGCTCTATTATCGGCCGAGTGCGGAGAATGCCTTCGAGAGCGTGCAGTTCATCATGACGGAGGTCGAGTTCGGGTGGCTGATCCGCTCCATCCACGGTTGGTCGGCGAACCTGATGATCGCGACGCTGTTCCTGCATATGTTCAGCGCTTATTTCATGAAGGCGTATCGTCCGCCGCGCGAGTTGACATGGGTGAGCGGCACACTGCTGCTTCTGCTTACGCTCGCCTTCGGCTTCAGCGGATACTTGCTCCCGTGGAACAAGCTCGCCTTCTTCGCGACGAAGGTAGGGACGGATATCGCCGGAGATGTGCCGCTGATTGGGCCCTTTTTGCTTCGCTTTCTGCGCGGGGGGGATGAAGTGACCGGAGCGACGCTCACGCGCTTCTTCGGCTTTCACGTCGCCATCTTGCCGGGCATAACGACGATCGTTCTGACGCTGCATCTTGTCCTCGTGCAGAAGCACGGGATGAGCGTCCCTCCGAGCTTGGAGGGGAAGGCGCTGAAGACGATGAAGTTCTTCCCCAACTTCCTGCTGCGGGACCTTATCGGTTGGGTTCTGGCCATTGGCGCGCTGGCAGCTCTGGCGGCACTCTTCCCCTGGGGATTGGGGGAGAAGGCCGATCCTTTTGCACCGGCGCCGGCCGGGATCAAGCCCGAATGGTATTTCCTCTTCATGTTCCAGACCCTTCGTCTCCTTCCGGCGCGCGTGGGGATCATCGAGGGAGAGGTCTTAGGCGTGACGCTCTTTCTGTTGGGGGGGATATTTTGGATGCTCGTCCCCTTCTTGGACAAGCCGACGTCGTCGGGGCGGCGGAGTCGCTTCTTCACTGGCCTGGGCGTCGGTATTGTCTTGTACATTGTGGTCATGACCGTATGGGGATATCTCACGTGAATGAGGGGGGAGGAGGCCGATGATACGCCTGTCGTCGGCGAGTTGCTTCGAAATGGAGAAGCTGTGGGAGAGCGTGGCCCTTCTGCTGCTTCTGCTCAGCGGGCTCGGAGCAGATGCCGCGCGCGCTCAGCAGAAAAAGGACTCTTGCGTCGAATGTCATGCGGCATTAGAAGGGCCGCTCGCCGAGCCCGTCGCTCTGATGAAAGAGGACGTCCATCGTCGGCACGGGTTCTCCTGCGCCGAGTGTCACGGGGGGGATCCTTCAAGCGATGACCTGCTGGCGGCGAAGGACCCGAGGAAGGGATTCATCGGACGACCGTCGCAACGCGCGATCCCCGCCTTCTGTGGCCGGTGCCACAGCGATGCCGAATTCATGAAGCGTTACAATCCCGCCCTGCGCGTGGATCAGGAGCGGGAGTATTTCACCAGCATTCACGGAAAGCGACTGCGCGCCGGAGATACGCGCGTGGCGACATGCACAAGCTGTCATGGCGCCCATGGAATTCGGAGCGCCCAACATCCCCTCTCTCCCGTGTATCCGCTCAATGTGGCCGAGACCTGTGCACGATGTCACGCCGACGCCGCGTACATGAAGGGGTATCGCCTTCCCCTCGACCAATACGACCGATACAAACGCAGCGCCCATGCGCGCGCGCTCTATGAGCGGCAGGATCTCTCAGCGCCCACCTGCAACGATTGTCATGGGAATCACGGAGCCGTGCCGCCCGGTGCCGCATCGGTCGCGCATGTCTGCGGGCAGTGTCATCTCCGGCAGTCCGAGCTCTTTCAAACGAGCCCACATAAGGCCGCCTTCGATGCTCTGCAGTTGGCCGAGTGTGTGTATTGTCATGGGAATCATGATGTCCTCTCTCCGACGGATGAGATGATCGGAACGAAGGAGCCGTCCGTGTGCATCTCCTGCCATTCGCCGGGAGATGCGGGGTATCAGGCGGCTGAGCGGATGCGCGCGCTCCTGGACGAGCTGTCGCGCGAGCTGGAGCGTGCGCGTGCCATCTTGGATCGTGCCGAGCAGGCAGGCATGGAAGTGAGCCGGGCGAAGTTCGATCTGAGCGAAGCCCACGATGCGCTCACGCACGCTCGCGTCCTTGTCCATGCCTTCTCGGTGACGGAGTTGGAGAAGGTCATCCGGCCGGGACTCGACGTCGCACGGCGGGGGTATCAGGCGGGGGAGAAGGCCCTCGCTGAATTGACCTACCGACGGAAAGGACTCGCCGTCTCTCTGCTGTTCATCCTCGTCCTCGCCGCTCTGCTCTATCTGAAGATTCGGGAGCTGGAAGGGAGGTCATAAGCCGTCTCGCTCATCTCATCCGCGCGAACGTCGAGCTCGCGCGGAACAGCTCTTCTTCCGGAGCGGCGAGCACTTCATCCGCTGAGAGAGTCGTCCAACTCGACCAGCGCCGTCCGGGCTCCCGCAACACGTACGTGTAGACGCGATCGCCGCGAATGAACCGGACAAAGGGTGCGCTCTGGAAGGCGAGTGTCCCTCGACCGGGCGTTGCACCGACGAGCGTCATCACGGCATCAATCAGACACCCCGCATCTTCGGGGACGATGACGTGCGTACCCCACGCTTCGGCGAATTCGAGGAAGGTCGAGCGGAAGTGCTCCACAAGACGCGCGCCGAGAGCCAGTCCTCCGCAGCGCTCGCCGTGGAAGTTCTCCGCTTGAAGGAGTAGCGATTCCAGAAGTGCGTGACGATCCGCCGGTCGTCCGATCTGTTCGTTGCGCGCGGCATAGATCGCATCGCGGCTGCGAAAATACGGCTTCACATCCACGACGGGCGTGCCGTCCACCAGATCCAACCGATCCAGATACAGGGAGGTTCCCTCGATCCGTTCGATCCGAGCGGCCGTCATGGCGATGGGGTTCGGCCGCGTGGGCGAGCGCACGGCGAAGACTCCGTGCAGGCCAGCTTCGCTCCGATCGCTCACGCCGCGCGGCGTCACCAGCAGCCGCGTGCGATCGGCTTCGTGCAGCCACGCGAGAATCCACACGTGCGTATGCTTTTGTATGTGGCGCAAGCCCTCGGCGAATTCGGGGAAGATCTCCACCCGAGCAGGGACGCCGAACGTCGGCATCGCCTGCCGATCGGAGATGGAGCTGCGCACGACGCCGATCGGCGTGAGCACCATGGAGGTCGGCATCGCGCGATCAAACCCGGCACTCTTCGGGATCGCATCGAGAGGCGTGGTCATAATGGTGCGCTTCCTCGTCCAAGCCGAGTTCCAATACCTGCGCGGACTTGCTCCCGTAGCGGTAGATCGTGATTCCCTTCAGTCCCAACTCCCAAGCGCGCCAGTAGGCGCGTGCGACATCTTCGACGGGGGCTTCCTCGGGCAGATTAATCGTCTTGGAGACGGAGTTATCCACGGCGCGCTGGAAGGCCGCCTGGATGTGGAGATGGCGATCGGGCGGGATCTCCAGGGCCGTCACAAAAAGCCGCTTCAATTCCTCAGGGACCTGCGCGACTTCGCGCAAGCGCCCTCGCGCGAGAACGGCGTCCAGGACGTCCTCCGCATTGAGGCCGTAGCGGTCCAGGTATTCGAGCAACAACGGATTCACCTCGTAGAGCGTCTGTCCGCCCAGAACGTGCGTGCGCCGGTAGGCCAGGGCGAAGAGCGGCTCAATGCTCGCGCTCGTGTCGGCGATGATGCTGATCGTCCCCGTGGGCGCGATCGCTGTCAGCGTGGCGTTGCGCAGACGTCGATTTCGGGCTTCGTGCACGCTCCCTTTCCAGTTCGGGAAGACGCCGCGCTCCTCGGCCAACTCGGCCGATGTGGCCAGCGCTTCCTCGGCGATCGTCCGCATCAGCTGTTCCGCTAAGGCCGCCGCTTCGTCTGAATCGTAGGGGATGCCGAGCCGGATCAGCAGTTCGGCGAAGCCCATCACGCCGAGGCCGATCTTCCGATTCCCGCGCGTCCTGCGCTCGATCTCCGGAATCGGATACCGATTCACTTCGATGACATCATCGAGGAAGCGCACAGCCTTTCGGACAGTCGCGCGCAGCTTCTCCCAATCCACCTCGACGCGCCCCTCGCGCTCGCGCAGCATGTGCGCCAGGTTAATTGAGCCCAGATTGCACGATTCGTAGGGAAGCAGGGGAACCTCCCCGCAGGGATTCGTGGCTTCGATCGCGCCCAGATGTGGGGTTGGATTCGCGCGGTTGATGGCATCGAGGAAGAGCAGTCCGGGGTCTCCCGTCTGCCAAGCCGCGCGAACGATCTCCTCGAAGACAGAACGAGCGCTCATCCGCCGAACGACGCGCCCGGTGCGCGGATTGATCAACTCGTACTCTTGGTCGCGACGGACCGCCTCCATAAATGCATCCGTCACGGCGACAGAGATGTTGAAGTTCTGAAGCGTTCTCTCGTCGCGCTTGGCCGTGATGAATTCCAGAATGTCCGGATGATCCACGCGCAAGACGCCCATGTTCGCCCCGCGCCGCTTCCCGCCTTGCTTGATGTGCTCGGTGGCACTGTCGAAGATCTTCATGAAGGAGACCGGTCCCGAGGCCTCTCCTCCTGTCGAGGCGACGACATCCCCCTTCGGGCGCAACCGAGAGAAGGAGAAGCCCGTACCGCCACCCGTGCGCTGCACAAGCGCCATCTGCTTCACGGCCTCGAAGATCTCCTCCATCGTGTCTCCGACCGGGAGCACGAAGCAGGCACTCAATTGCCCAAGAGGAGTTCCCGCGTTCATCAATGTGGGGCTATTCGGCAAGAAGTCGCGCGAGATGAGAAGCTCGTAGAAGACCTCCTCCCATCGACGAGCTTTCTCTGCCGTTCCCAGTAGAAGCTCCGCCTCGGCGATCGCTCGCGCCACGCGCGCGAAGAGTTCTTCGGGGGTCTCTACGAGACGGCGCTCCGCATCTCGCCGTAAATAGCGAGCCTCCAGGACGCGACGGGCGTTCGGCGAGAGGCGTAGCTCGGCCATGACGTGTTTATCTTACCGCTTCTCTATCCGGGCGGCAATAAGTCCTCGGTCGTGGCTCAGATCCCGGCAAGGTGCTTCGGAGCTGTCGCGTTCTGCTCTGTCTGCCGCCCCCGCATCAGTCCGCCACGTCTTGAGCGAGAGACAGTTCACGGCTTTGAGCCGAGAGGGAGTTTGACGCTCACTGCCCCTCGCACATCGCCCGAACGATACCCGGTCGCACGATCGTCGGGATATTTCTCAGCGAGGATCGCGCGCACAGATGAGGGAATAGCTTCCTTCGGTCCATGGCAGGTGATACACATGGGGCCGACGAAGATCGGCCGCATGTATCGGAGATATGCCCGACCATCCTCGCGCACGACCTCGACGGATTCGTCCGGGAGCGCTCGCGCACGATGCTTGTGCTCGAACTCCTCAAGCTTCTGCCTCTCGTACTCGTCGGGGATGTCCTTCGGATTTCGATACCGCAAGCTCACGCGTCGGATCGAAGCGCCCGTTCGCGCCTCTATTTCGCGCGGGATCTCTTGCGCGATCTCCGAGCAGACGCGCACGGCGCCCTCGTATCCGCCTCTCTCCAGCTCTGTCAGAAGAAGCTGCCGGACTTTGTCGAGCAGTTCGTCGGCAAGGTGTCGCGCTTGACGGAGCGCGGATTCGATGGACTCCTCTTGCGCCGGCCCATCCTGATGAGTCGTCGGAAATCCCATGCGATCGCGATGCCCAACAGGTGTCACCCCGATCGTCCAGGCGAGAAGCCCTATCACAGCGATGGAAAGGTAGAGTGCCCCGTGCCCCGTTCGCATGAGCCCCCCTACAGCGAAATCACATAGTCTTCATCGCGAAGGATGATCCTCGACCGTGCTGCTCTCATCCCACCTTCAACTTGATCTCCTTGCGCTTCGCTTCCTCGGCCTTGGGCAGTCGAATCTCGAGGATCCCATCTTTGTACGTCGCTTCTGCCTTCTCGATGTTGACCTTCACAGGAAGATCGATCGTGCGCGAGAACCTCCCATAGGTTCGCTCCGCGCAGTAGTAGTCCGCCTCCTTCACCTCCTCCTCGCGCTTGATCTCCCCGGAGAGCGTGATCGTGTCTTCGGTCAGCTCAATGTTGATATCATCGCGGTTCATCCCCGGCAACTCGGCTTTGAGCACGATCTCGTCCTTCTTCTCATACATGTCCACAGCCGGAGCGAAGACGCGGGTGACCTCTCTCGCTCGACGCGGAGTCGGAAATTCTCGTTCGAAGATCTCATCGAAGAGGCGGTCGATTTCCCGCCGAAACATCTCCAATTCCCGGAACGGTCTCCATCGAACGAGCGCCATAAGCGTCATCCTCCTTTCGCCGTGTTCTCTTGCAAGAAGGTCCGACGCCAGTGACGTCAGCCTCCTTGCCCGGATGGGATTATGATCTTACACGCGAGAAGCTGTTGTCAACACGCAACAGTGCGGAGAGACGGATGGATTCGCCTCCCCAGGCCGCGCGGAATGAGTCGGACGCGAGTCCGAATCTTCCAGGGTGGAACATGGTCGCGAGCTGTGATAGGTGAGGTGCTCGATGGGTTTCTCCACACGGAGAGAGCCGGTAAGCAAGCGGCTCTTCCTTCGCTTTCGGTCTTCTCACTCGCGGAGTCAGAGGGCGCGCGTTGTCTCCTCTTCTCTGTGTGGCGTATAATTGACGCGGGTGTTTTCGATGAGAAGCGACGTGAGATATCAGGAGGATTCACCGGAGCCTCTGCTCTTGGAGGAGAGGGACAATGGCTATCGTTCGTCTTCATGAGTACTCGTCGTCTGTGCGTGAGGAAGCCGATCGGATTCGGGCACAGATCGCCGAGCGAGCCTATGAGCTGGCTGCGCGGCATGGATATGCACCGGGACATGAGTTGGACGATTGGTTGACGGCGGAGAGTCAGCTCGTGTGGAAGCCAGAGCTGCGCTTGGAGGAACATCCGCGAGCGTTCGTTGTGAAGTTTCGGCTTCCTGGAGTTCGAGCCGAAGACCTCCGCCTCTCGGTCGAGGCCGAGCGGGTCCTTCTTCTCGGGGAGGCGCGCGCCGAGAGCGTAGCTGAAGACGTGTACGTCCACAGCGATGAGTTCCGTTATGGAGTGATCTTCCGCGAGGTATGGCTCCCGCAGCCCATTGATCCGGCGCGCGCACGAGCTCGCCTGAGCGAGGGTGTGCTCACGGTGACGCTCCCCAGACCCCGAGCCGAGCGATCTGCTTCCCGTCCGACGCGCTCGCGTCGGAAAATGACGCTCCGTGAGGAGGAATACTATGGCGCTTATCGAAGTCAGCGTCGTTCCCATTGGGACGGGGACGCCAAGCCTCGGCGATCATATTGCCGGAGCCGTTCGCGTGTTGGAGAAGGCGGGCATCCCCTACGAGATCTCTCCGATGGGGACACTGTTCGAGGGAGATCTCAGGAATGTCCTCTCCCTGGCGCGGAAAATGCACGAAGCGGCCTTTCGGCAAGGTGTCCAACGCGTCATCACGACAATCACCATTGATGACCGCCGGGACAAGACTGTGACGATGCGGAGCAAGGTCGCGTCGGTCAAGAAGCGACTCGCGCGAAAGTGACGTGTTCGTGCGTTGGGGATCGGTGTTGAGGATCGTTGGATGTCGAGGAGGGCGGTGTCTCCTCGTTCGTCCTCGAATCGTCCCTCAGGCGTTCGCCTTCGACGCGATCCCGAATTTCCCGGTGACGAGTCCCTGGGGCGCAGGCGACGCCGCGAGTGGGGGGGGAGCGTTTCCCTCTCAGTTCTCTGCAGCGACGCCTCTTGACGCGCAGTGTTGCGTTTTGAAGAACCCCAACCTCTTGTCGCCAAATATCCCATGCAAGAAGGAGGAGATCGCGATATGACGTACGTGCCGAAGAATTACGATCATTTGCTGGGCATGGAGGGATTCAGTGATCAGCTCTTGAGGAATCATTTCACCTTATATCAGGGATATGTGGCCAACACCAACGCGATAGCCGACGCGCTTACAGAGCTGGGGAAGGCCGGAAAGGCGGGAACCCCAGAATATGCGGAACTGAAGCGGCGCTTTGGTTGGGAATTTAACGGCATGCGGCTTCATGAGCTGTATTTTGAGAATCTGACCAGGACGCCGAAGGCGCTCGATTCGGACTCCCGTCTCGCCCGACTCCTTCGGGAGCAGTACGGGTCGGTCGAAGCATGGTGGAAAGATTTCGCAGCGACAGGTCTCATGCGGGGGATCGGATGGGTGGTGCTCTACTGGGATCCGATCGCCGATCGGCTCATCAACACGTGGATCAACGAGCATGACTTCGGGCATCTGACCGGATGCACGCCGCTGCTCATCATGGACGTCTTCGAGCATGCCTATATGCTCGACTACGGGTTGAAGAGGGCCGATTACATTGAGGCCTTCTTCCGGAATCTCAATTGGGAGATCGTGACGGCCCGGTGGAAGTAAGCGTCCTGCGCTCTTGCGAGAGAGCAAGCCCGCGCGGGCGCGGTCGTGGGGTATGCGAGAGAGGAGGACGGAATGCTCCTCTCAGCATTCCGTCCTGACCGGGAGCGGAGGAAGAACGCACGGCGCTCCACGCCTGTGCAATTCGCAGAAGTCGGCGCGCCAATACTCTCGCAGCTATTGAGAGGTGAGCCCCACAGCGCTCGATGCTTCGGGGCATTCAGGAGAGCTCGACCCGCGCCATCTCCTCAGCTGGAATGTCGAAGTTTGCGGAGACGCGTTGCACGTCGTCATGGTCTTCGAGTGCGTCCATGAGCTTCAGCATCATCGCGGCCTCTTTCCCCTCAAGACGAACGGAGGATTGCGGCATCATCGTGATCTGGGCTGTGAGGGGCTGAATCCCTGCCTGCTTGACCTTCTCCAGGACGAGATCGAAATCCTCGGGAGCCGTGAGGATCTCGTAGTTCCCCTCGTCATCCGCGCGCACGTCTTCGGCGCCCGCCTCCAACGCGAGATCGAAGATCGCCTCCTCCGAGAGCGCGCCTTTCTCCACGGCGATATAGCCCTTCTTTTGGAACATCCACGCGACGCATCCGCTCTCGCCAAGATTCCCACCATATCGAGAGAAAATGTGCCGCAGCTCGGACACGGTCCGATTCCGATTGCTCGTGAGCGCTTCGACCAAAACGGCGACGCCGCCCGGGCCATAGCCCTCGTAGATCACCTCTTCGTACTGCTCTCCGGCGATCTTCCCCGTACCGCGATCGATAGCCCTCTGGATGGTCTCCTGCGGCATATTATTGGCCTTCGCCTCGGCGATCGCCTTTCGCAAGCGCGGATTCGCCTCTGGATCTCCCCCGCCCAGTCGGGCCGCGACGCTGATCTCACGGATCAGCTTGCTGAAGAGCTTCCCGCGCTTGGCGTCGGCGGCGAGCTTCTTATGTTTGATCTGGTGCCATTTCGAATGGCCTGACATCAGTCTATCCCCTCGTTCCCGATCTTTCGAGAGATCCTCGTTGGAGGGTTACATCATATCACGGCTTGATGCGCAAGCGCAAATGTTCCCCCTTGTCCGATCGCGGCTCCTTCGGCGCGAACTTCCGGTAGAGCGCGTAGGTCACCGAAAATGAGATGAGGAAGATCAGAGACGGGACGAGGATTCCCCAGAATACGCTCGACGAGCGCGCCGCTTCCCAGAGGAGCATGCCCTCAGGCATGAGGATCCTCCTTTCTCGGCAATGTGTGCCCGCGCTGTCGCCGGCGATAGGCGATGTAGGCGAAGAGCATCCCGAGGAACGATGCCACGTAGGCGATAGAAAGACCAATGAGGACCGAGAGTCCTTCGTTCATCGCACTTCCTCCCAGCGGATGATTTTGTCCAGCTCTTCGAGATACGCTTTCTGTTTCTTCTCGTATTCGGCCGAGATGGCCTTCAGCTTCGGATCAATGATCCTGTGCATCGCGACCGTCAGGAGGAGACCAGCGATAAGGAGCAACACGCCGCTCCACATCCGCAGGAGCGCGAGCGCGACGCCGAGCATCATGGCCATGTAGGCGAGCGGGGAGATGAGGATCGTTAGCCAGTCCTCGCGCGTCCATTCCTCAGCTTCTTCGGCTGACCAGTCGCGTTTGAGAAGAGAGTGGCGCGTCACGTTTCGCGGGGCGATCAATCCCAGGCGCTCGGCCTCAGCGCGCACAGGCCCCCACCATCCGATGGGGCGCGACATGACGTAATAGCGCACGAGCCGTCGCATGTCCTCCGGAGGGGTCACATAGGTCACCGGCACGTAGATGAGCGCGCCCAGCCCCATCAGGATCCAGAACTGCAGGTAGTCGGGCAGAGGCGGAAGCACACCGAAGGCCGGCAGAACCCACACGATGAGCCAGCTCAACCCGAGGTTCGCGATCCACGAGATCAGATATCCCCATGCGTTGAACCGCCACCAGACGACCTGCAAGATGTTGGGGAGCCATACACCAGCCGCCATGATCCAAAGGGCGAAGATGAGCCATTTCGTGATCTCCTCCATCATCAGGCCGTAGAAGAACGAGCCGGTGAGCACAAGGAGCGTCGAGATGCGCCCCACCCAGACCAACTCTCGCTCCGAGGCGTGCGGCTTGATGTAGTGGTGGTAGAGGTCGCGCGTCGCATATACGGCTCCGAGGTTCAAATGCGAAGCGACTGTCGAGAGATGGATGGCGACGATCGCTGCTAGGAAGAAGCCCAACAGACCGGCGGGCAGGAATTCCAGGCCGAGCCGATACCATCCCAGCTCGTACTGCGCGCGATCGGGGATATTCGGGTAGAGGACGTAGAACCCTAAGATGGCAACGGCCCAGAGGGCGTTTCGCGTGAGGACAAGGAGTGTTCCCCACCAGATCGAATAGGCGGCGTCGCGCACCGTCCGCGCCGATTGGATGCGTTGGGCTTCGACGTACCAATCAATAGCCGTGCCCATCCCGAATCCCCCAATGATCGCGATGACGAGCATCGTCACGAACCACGCGATGGGGAAATCCCCCGAGAAGAGGCCTGTGAAGGCAAAGGGATTAGTGCGCCATTCCTGCCCCATCGCCTGAAGCTTCGAGACGATCTGTTGCGGTCCTCCAGCTTCGAAGATCCCCCACAGGGAGACGATGAGAATGGCAAGGAAGGCGATGACTCCCTGTTGAAAATCGGCCATGACGACTCCCCAATACCCGGCGGCCAGGACATAGATGGCGCATACGGTCGAGAAGAACACAAGGCCCACCCACTCCGGCCATCCGAAGACCAAATGGCAGAGCTTCCCCATCGCGATGCCGACCCATCCGAGGATGAACATGTTCATGAAGATCATCCACCCGGCCATCCATCCGCGCAGGAGTTCGCTCCCCAACCCGCTGAAGCGCAAGCTCTGCCATTCGGCCTGGCTGTAAGCGAGCGAACGGCGAAAGATGCGCGCGCTGACAAACGCACTGATCGCGCACCAGGCGGAGAAGAACGTGTACCAGAGCCCGCGCAGCCCATGTTGGTAGACCACGCCGGTGACCCATATCGGCGTGTCCGTCGCCGTATGCGTCGCGTAGACGGAGGTAGCCGGCAGCCACCAGGGCAGACCACGCCCAGCGAGGAAGAAATCCGCTTCCGAGCGCTTGCCCAATCGGTAGAAGAGCAGGCCGCAACCTACCATTAGGAGCAGATACAGCACGATCCATGTCCAATCAAGCGTCGTCAGTTGTACCATATTTGCCTCCTGCTCGGCCTCCGAAGATCGGAGCCGCAATTATAGCAACTCGTCGGGAGGGGATGAAGACGTTCATTTGGCCACTCACCGGGTTTACTCGTAAAATTAGCTGTTAGTGAGGGAGAACAGATGCCTCGGGCGAGGACGCACGATGCGATCACGCTGGCGTTGGCACCGCCCACGTTTCTTCTGACGCACGCATTCACGGGGAGTCGCGACCTGGCCTGGCTGGTGACGCTCGCGACGCTCTTCTCCGGGTTCCTGTTCAATCCTGATCTGGACATTCCGAGCACGCCCTATGCCCGATGGGGACCGCTTCGAGTCCTCTGGTGGCCGTATCAGGCGCTCATCCGCCACCGCTCGCGACTCTCGCACGGACTGCTGCTCGGCCCGCTGGTACGCATCCTCTACTTCTGCTTGATGCTCGCCGTCCTCGGGACGGCGGGAATCATCTTCTGGCATCTGCTCCACGAGAAATCGGGATTGTGGGAGAGCTGGCATCAGGCATTCGTCTCGGCGAAGCACCTCATCCGCTCTGTGGAGCGAAGGTATTGGATCGCTGTCGGCTTCGGCCTCTGGTGGGGTTCAGCCGCGCACACCCTCGCCGATTGGGCGTGGAGCCTCTGGACCCAGACAAAACGCCTTCTCTGAGCCAGAGGAATCAGGGCCCTTTATGGCAAGACGAGCGAGTAGATCGCCATCCGTGAGTCCGCATTAAGCAAAGCGCCCACGAAGACGATCCGTCCGTTGGTCATCAGAAGCGGCGGGACGGGAATCACCAGCTCTCCGGATGGTCCAAGCTGTCGAGCGGAGAGAAGTCGCTGGATCGCTTCCTGCCTCCACAGATAAAGATTCGGTTCGCCGGAGGCGAGGCTCAGGAAGGCGATCTCCCCCGTAGGCGCCAGGCTGTGAAACGGAAGAAGCTCAACCGGCGATCCTTCGGGCGTCGCGTCACCATCGGCGACGACCTTCGTGAGTGACCCTCCAGCGTAGGAGAAGATCGCGCGTTGTGTGGAGCCATCCGGTCGGTTCACCACGCCGATGAAACTCGCGACCCCTTGCGGGGTGATCTGCAGGGAGGAAAAAACTTCGGGCGAAAATCCGCCGAGCTGCAGCTCTGATCCCCGACGGAACTTACCGCCGATGGGTGTCGCCCCGTCGCTCTCAGCGATCTTTTGGAAGTTGTAGCCCACGCCTACCTGTTTGGGCGTCGCGAGGATGACGGCCTCATCGCGCAGCGCGCGCGCTGTAAGCGCAATCGTGCCATTGTCGGCGAGGGCTACGTCCATCAAGAAGATGGGCTCCGCGTTTCGAATGCGGGGGAGCATGTTCAACTGAATGGCCAAGGAGGGATCGAGGCTATAGCCCGTCGCCGTCGGTCGAGCCAGGAGCAGAAGATGCAACACATTCGCCCCCGTATCATCAGCCAGATTCACAATGCACGCGATCTGTCCCCCTTGGTTCAAGCTCATGTCAAAGACATCAACCACTCGCTTACCGAAGACGCTGTCTCCGGAAGCTATCACCTTCTGAAATGTTCCCGCTCGGAGGACGAAGAGCGCAGATCCATCCTCGATCTCCGCCTGCACGGCGATCGTCCCGGCGTCGTTGATCTCGGCTTCGGTCACAGAGCGCACTGTCAATCCCTCGATCACCTGGCCCGGACCTACCACGCGTTCAATCCTGCCCTCTCGGAATCGGAAGAGGTTTCGTCCTCCGCTTACGTTCCCGATGAAGAGGAAATCGCCGCTGCGGTTGGCGGCGAAGTTCGAGAAGCTGAGGAATGGGCTGTCCGAAGGAGCGGACACGAGAGGACCCAGGAGCGTTTCCGGAGATGATGACCCGGTATGGAGCCGGAGCGAGATGTCTATGCCGAAGGCGGGCTTATCGAAGGGGCCTGTCGGCATTCCGAAGTTTGGGTTCAACGCGACGGCGATGTGATCATACACGGCATGGCCCTGGCGATTGATGGCATAGGGCGGCAGGTTCCCCTCCGTTTCCGTTGCTCCGGGAAACGGCTGGGCCTGTCGCTGATTCCCCGCGAAGCGGAGAATCATACCACCGAGGATGGCTTGAGAGGCAGCGCCACAGTAGATCACCCCTCCGTCGCCGAAGGTTGGGGCCGTGAGGAACTGTACGGTGAAGCCGCTAACGTTCTGTCCCGTTCGGACGAGCTCTTGAAGGCTGCTGCCTGTATGCCGATAGAGAGCAAGGGTCGGATTCTGCTGATTCGGTCGGCGAAACGCTCCGATGAAGACGAGATCGCCGCCGGAGGTCAGCGAGTTTGGTGAGATCAAAAAAGGCAGGGCGGGAAAGATCGTGTTAACTGGGGGGACGATATCCACGAACGTCCCTCCTGAGGAGTTCGGCGCCGGATCGCCGATTTTCGCAATACGAACGGCAGAAGAATCGCGCTTCACATAGAGCGCTCGCTCCGCTTGATCCAGGAAGGCGATCGCTTCCCCCGTGGGACTCACCGCTTGAAGGACAGGCGTCTGGATGACTCCGCCTGTGCCTACGACATCTCCCGTGCGCGCGAGCCGATCGAGGGTCTGTCCCGTGCGGCGGAAGATCACGGTCTCACTGGCTCCTTGCTCCGTCCGCACGGAGGCCGTGAAATAGACCGAACCGTCATTGGTCAAGCGCGGACTTGAGAAGCTGAGAATCGTTCCCTCCAGCGTCGCAGCTCCCGTCAGGAGCAGCGTTTGAATCCCGCTGTCGTCCGCCAGAAAAAGCCCAGCGCGTGGAATCCCATCCTCCGGCGAGGGCCCAGAGGTCTCCGCGGTGAAGAGAATCTGTCGGGAGTCATTGAGCGAGAACTCCAGCAGGCGCACGAAGGTCTCGCCTTCGGGCGTGCGATCGCCGATTTGAACGATCCGCCGCAATGTGCCCGTGGCGGCTTCCCGGAGGAAGATCGCTCCGCGAAGCGCGCCCGTCTCTTCGGCGAGGATGAAGGCGACGTCTCGAGCAGCATTGATCTGGTGATCGCGCAGGACCGGACCGAGCCATTTCCCCCGATAGATCACGCGGCTGCCAAACAGACCTTGTCGGATGTCAATGCCGAAGTTATTCACCGTGCTCAGGTGGTACACATAGGATCCCAGTGGGGGAAGCTCGCCCGTTCCAACAAGTCGTTGCAGGACGTTCTGAGCGAAACGGGGAGCAGGGAAAGAGAGAGAAAGGAGCAGAAGCCCGACGAAAAGCGACGCCCCGATTCGCCGTCCCGCTGTGGAGAATGCTTTTCTATCGAACACTCGCATGGCATGCCCTCCTCCGTGTGATACCCGCCGGCAGCTTCCACACACCCAGCATCAGACGCGCACTATGGTAGAGAGGGTAATGCGCGCTGTCAATGGTGGTTCAAGACCTTTCTCATTGCCTTCGGGGCTCCGCCCGGTGCACGCATGAATCGCGCGGTCGTCATCTCCCTCGGAAGAGGCTCCGAATCCAGTTCCACACGTATCGCAGGAAGGTTCGGACAATCCCGTGTCGGGGAGGGACTGGCGGTACTCCTGTGATTTCCGCCTTCTGGAGTGCTTCGACTTCGGCCTCGATCGCCGTGAAGAATTGTCCGGCGAGCATGCGCGCCGTTCCTTGTAGCATGCGTTGTCCGACGCTGGCGATCGGACCACCCACGTGCACATCCCCGGAGTAGTGGATGATCGTCTCCGCGTCTTGTTCTTCTAGAACGATCGCTCCCGTCCCCTTGGCGAAGCCCTGTGGTCCCTTTCCCTCGAAGGCAATTCTATAACGGATCGGGGGGACGAGATCCGTGAGCCGAAACGTCCCCGCGTATGTTCCGCGAATGGAGGCAATACCCACGGTGAGCGTGGCCTTATATGTATTCTCCCCCTGCGGCTCCAGGCTCTGGCATCCGGGCAGGCATCGCGCGACCACCTGCGGATCGTTCAGCAACCGCCATACGACTTCTCGTCGAGCTTTAAGCGTGTGCGTTCCCTCAATCTTCATCTGGCTCTCCTCCCACGCAGGAGACGATGCTCATTCGACGAATTCGACCGGGATAGCGCGAGGGAGCAGGCCGCGCTCATACCCGAGCTGCAAGAGCTGGCGAATAGCCGCCTTCCCACGCTCCCCGCACTCGAGCGTCAGCTCATTGACGTACATGCGGACGAAGCGATCAGCCGATGCTGGATCCAAGCCGCGCCCGAAACGCAGCGCATAACTGAGCGCTTCCTCGCGATGGGCGAGCGCGTAAGCGATGCTCTGGGCGAGCCCCCGAGAGAGCGCGCGATGTACGTCCGCACCGAGATCGCGCCGCACGGCGTTCCCTCCAAGCGGCAGGGGAAGTCCCGTCTGCTCCGACCACCAGTGGCCGAGGTCGAGAATCTTTCGCAATCCGAGCGCCGGATACGTCAGTTGCCCCTCGTGAATAAGAAGTCCGGCCTCCGCTCGACCTTCGGCGACATATTCCGGAATGTGATCGAACGGAACAACCATATAGCGGACGTCCGGGATGATGAGACGAAGCACGAGAAATGCCGTCGTCAACGTTCCCGGCACGGCGATCCGAATTCGGGCGAGATCCTCCACACCGAAGTCCTCACGGGCGACGAGGATCGGTCCGTAGCCCTCGCCCATGCTCGCGCCGCTCGTCAGAAGCACGTACTTCTCGGCGACGTATGCATAGGCGTGGAACGAGAGCGCCGTCAGTTCGTACTCGCCGTTCAGAGCGCTGCGATTGAGCGATTCGATGTCTTTGAGGACATGCTCCAATCGGAAGCCTTCGAGGGGAATCTTCCCGTGTACGAGCGCGTAGAACATGAACGCATCATCCGGATCCGGACTGTGTGCCACGCGAATGAGGCGTGAAGCATCCATGCGCTGAGCCTCCCGATGGCGTGAATGTGGGAGTTTACCCGAGCCGGAGCCGATCGGACAAGCACGCATGCGGTCGTGAGCGCCTTATCCCCTGGGATAATGGGGATCATTCGTACCTCAAGGCGTGGATGGGATCTTGAAGGGCAGCGCGCAGAGCCGGATAGAGGGCCCCTAGGGCAGCACTCCCAACACCGGCGGCAATTGTCGCGAGCACCCACCGTGCTTCCATTTCCACGCGAAGCGCCGTGAGCGCATCCAGTGCGTACTTGAGCCCGAGCGAGACAAGGAGAGCGAGGAGAATGCCGAGGCCGCTGAGAGCGAGTGCTTGCTTCTCAATGAGCCCTACAATGAAGGCCTTGGAAGCGCCAAGACTCTTCAGGATACCGATGTGGTAGGTTTGCTCCAGAACGGTTGTGTACATGGTGAGTGCGACAAGGAGTGCGCTCACAATAGCGGCAACGGCGAGGATAGCTTTGAGGAATCCGTTGATCAATGGGGTTCCGTCGGCATAAAGGCGGGGGAGATCGCGCGTGAGCAGGACCTGTCGGTCGGGAAGTCGGCGTTGCAACTCAGCGGCAATCGCTTCCTGATCCTGAGGGCGCGCGCATTTGACGAGGATGGCCGAGCCTCGCCCTTCGGCGCCAAGTGCCTGCTGCATGGTCTCCAAAGGGATCTTGATGCGCGGGCCAAGAGGCGGATCGTAGATGCCGACGATGCGGAACGGTCGGTCGAAGATCTCGATCGTATCGCCAACGTGGGCTCGTCGCGAGAGCGCGCGCACCCGATCAATGATAGCTTCATCCCCGCCTTTCAAGCCGCGCCCCTGGATGAGACGCAAGCCCGTGAGTCGCGCGTATTCATCATACTTCACCCCTTCGACGAGTCGGAGGTCGAGGCCGCGTCCCGTCGGCTGAAGATACTGGCCAACGAGCGTGAGTCCTTGCACGCCAGGGACAGTGGCGATCATGGCCGCGAGGGACTCCGGCAGCGTAAGCGTCGCGCTCCCAGGCGTGAGTCCGACTGTCCCGCGCTCGCGCACGAGGATCTCCACGCCGATGCTCGCCTCGCGCCTCCCTCGCTCCTTCAAGATCCCGCGCACGAGCCCGATGGTCATCAGCGCGAGCGTCATCGCCACCGCAATGCCGAGAACACTTGCTGCTGTGCGCTTGGGGTGGTGGAGCAGGGAGCTCACAACCAAGCTATCGCGCCACCAAACGCCCATCGAAGACCTCCCAGACGACTTCTCCGGGAAGCGAGAGAAATCCTTTCGCCTTCGCAGCCTCGCTCAAGGGCCCGTCCTGTGTCGCTCCGATCAGCTCTAGCACCGTCGGCACAAAGCTTAGGCTCTCATACGGACGCGTGACCCGATACCCGCGCTTGAGACCCGTCTGGCGCCCGCCCCACATCATCCACGTCGCATGCGTTGCCGTGCGGAAGAGGCTCCCATGATTGCCCCCCGGATTGAAATCGCGGATGTTGAAATTCCAGTAGAGGTTCGCGTGAAGCAAAAGGTCCGGTTCCACGTTCCGGCGTCGCCGTGCGAAGAATCGTCGCAAGAGCATCTCCTCGGGCGCGTTCGGCTCCAAGCGCGCCAGGGTGCGCACCGGTTCCAACATCGGCACCGGCTCAGGGATCGTGCGCCAAGATGTGCCGAACAGATCGTACAGTCCCACCACGGCGATCGCATATCGCGTTCGGTGGGTCGCTTCGATCCACTCGCGCTCCGAGTGAAAGTCCTCCAGCCATGCCCGACGATCGCCTGCAACGTGCAGATTCTCGTCCTCCCAGAGCGCCAGCGGGAAGCCCGACTGAAACTCCCGCTGCTCGAAAGTGATGGTGCCATCGGCCGTTTGCCTCAGCCGGGCGATGGGCACATAGCGCAGACGCCTCGGCCCCCCATCGGACGCCGACGACCTCGCCACAATAAGCGCCTGATGGTCTTCACCACCGTAGAGCCAGACTACGTCCTCGCCCGTATCCAGGGGCGTTCCGCGCAGCGCCACTTGAATCTCCTCGTACGGGATACGCAGGGCAATGAAATCTACCGGATACGGCGAGACCTGCGGCTGCACGTTGTTGAGCACCCGATGCTCCTTCAACAGCCGAAGGTAATTGATTCGACGAAACGTCGCCTCCTCATCCACCCGTCCATCCGGGCGCAGGTGAATCGTTCCGTCCTTCAGTCCCACGACGTAGTTTTGCAACTGATAGACGGAGTTGCGCGCGCCGAACACTCTCGGCCGGATGAGATCTTCAGGACGCACAGCACGGGGATCGAAGGAGTCCTGTCGCAACGCGAGCAGGGTCGAGAGCATCCGAAGGTACGCCTCATACTCGGCGCGATATTCGGCCAGATTCTTCATCTGTACGCTCAGCTCCTTCCGCTGCGCTTCCTGTTCCTGGGAGAGGGAAGAGATCGCGCGCCGGAGGTGTTCGAGCCATCTCCCGAGCGCCCACAGCTCCTCGCGCACTTCCACGCATTCGCGTTCCCAGCGCGCGCGGTTCCGCTCAATGACCTCGAAGAAGAGAGTGCGCAGGGCGTTGGCCACGCGCTCCGGAGGGCGCCGCTTCATCTCCCGCAGAAGCAGATGGAGGAGGTTCAGGTCGGAGTTCCGAAAGTGCAACATCGCCCGTTCATTTCCATCGTAGTCGATGAAGAGCGTCGGATAGTGCGCCTGTCCCTTCAGATAGAGCGATTCGCGGCTCGGGTTGAGAAAGCCCTGGGCGAGGAAATTCATGCTACGGAATTGGAAATCGTGCCAGTTCGCTCGCTTGGTCAGGACATGATGCCCTCCCCACTCAGCGCGCGTGAAATAGTTCACAAGGTTGAAGCCCTGGCTGTAGACCTCCGGGTGCGTCGTCATGCCATGATCGGAGATGAGAATGAGGACCGTCTCCTCGGCATACGGCCCCTCGCGAATGGCTGTGTAGAGGCGTCCGATGGTTCGATCCACGCGGCGCAGCAGGTGTCGGACGAGTTCCTCATCGTTGTTCGTATGCACGAAGTGGTCAAAGAGCGAATAGAACGCGCTCAGATAGAGGAAGCGCGGGTCTTTCAGGTTCGCCAGAAGGTGCTCTTCATTGGCCATGTCGAAAGCTTCGTGCGAGTCGAGGCCGCCGAGCCATCGGGCCAGCAGCTCCTCCACCGAGCGGCGCGGAAATCGCGCCTGCAACGTCCGCGCCAGGGCCGTCCAGCTCGTCCCGCGTCGGATCAGTTCGAGTCCGATCCGCTTCTGCTCCGATTCATAGAGGTCCTCTACAAGAGGTGTCCCCCGCTCGTCCAACACCTCCACCGCCCGGGCATGAAGGCGCCGGCCGCGCAGCAGTTCGTATTGGATCAGGACAGTGTTCAAATAGTCCTCCATTCGTCCGGTCGCCCGATCCAGCTCCACGTTCGACACAAGCGGCTGCGGACGGCCCGTCGCGAGCATCGTCCACGAGGGGCCCGAGAGCGATTGCCCGCGCGTGTAGAAGTGCTCGAAGACGATGCCCTCTTCGTAGAAGACGCGCCGAATCCACGGGAGGTAGCTCTTGCCCGTTTGCGGATTTCGCTGCCGGACGTATCGCTGGAGGAGATCGGGCGGAAGCCCATCAAAGCGCAGAAAGATGATCCGGCGCACGGATCGCGCGCGGGGAGGAGAGGCTGTGCGGTCATCAGCTTGGATCGGCCAGGCCCGCGCCCCATCCGCAAGGATCGCGAGGAGGAGGATGCCGATCGCGCGTCGAGAGTGCCTCATATGGGATCCTAAGGCTCTCTCATTGGAGGTTCCGCACCATTAGCAGCGGGCGCAGGCGTCCCGCGGCGGATGTGCTCCACCTGAAGCTTCTCACGGAGCGTTGGATCTCGGTTCGCATCGCGTTCGAGAGCCACGAGAGCGCGCTGTGCCGCATCGCTCCGAATCGCTGCGAGCGCGCGTACGCACATCCATCGGAACTCCGGATCGCTCGAACGCGTGAAGACTTCCGTGAGCACGCTGACGACATCCGGCCCAGCCAGGTCCGCGTGTGTTTGGATGAACTCCAGCGAAGCACGCAGCGCCACCAGGTCCTGCTCCTCATCCAAACGGAGGGAATGTCTCACAGCTGCTTCCAGCCGCGCGCGATGAAAGGTCATCCGCCGGGCGAGATCGGCGCGTGCGCGCAACTCCGGTGTCAGTTCCTCTCGATGGGTGTAGATCCCCAGCGTCAGGATACGGGCCAGCGCGAAAAACGCTCGCGCTGCCCGTCCATGAGTCAACCGTCGGTATTCGCGCTGACGATCCCGCTCGATCCGGCGAGCGAGCCAGGACGTCTCGGTCGCCGCGCGCACGAGCGCCTCGTGCTGTCGGGTCGCGATCACCGGTTGGTACTGGAACGAATTCTCCACCACCGACGCACGCGCCTTCTCCGCTCGGCGCGCGAGCGCAGCCTTCAACCGAGGATCCAACTGCTCATCGGTCAACAGAAGCGCGCTCAGCTCGGCATGGGCCTTCAAGCGACTCGGCTGATTGAAGTCTATCCCCTTCTTCCGCGTCACGTAATTTAGCAGCGACCGCGCCAGGAGATAGCTCAGATCCCCGTAGGGAGAGAGGCCAAGCAGATACCGTGCCGAATCCGTGAGCACCTTTCCCGACATCTCGCGCGCTTTGACATGAAGCGCATTTCGGAAATCCACGAGCAGGATCGGGATCTTCGGAAAATCGAGACCATAGAGCGCCAGCGGGATCAGCTCCACCGCACGCGCTTCCGGATGCTCCGGCGTCACCCGTCGATTCTCTCGATCCAGATAGATCGTCTTCGTGTATCCTGACCACCGCCGCAGCCGCTCATCCGTCCATGGATTCTTGATGTTGAGGAATCGCTTATTGAATGCGCGCCGTCCGAAATTCTCCTGAAGCGCTTCTCGCGAGACCCAGATCAGGGCATGAGAAGGCGGTTCCCCCGGCAGACCGAGCGGCTCGAAAAAGAGCCCCTCCTCCTCGGCGCGCTGTCGAAGGAGATCCCAATTCGTCGCCCGCCGCTCACGGCTCTTCTGAGCTTCGCGCATCGTCAGCTCCGCCAATGTCGGCTCGCGCAAGAAGGTGCCGAGCATGCTCTGTTGTGAGAGAAAGGCTGCGATCCGCGTGAGCTCGCTCTTGCTCAGAGCCGCCCCTTCCGTCTTCTCGTAGAGAGAGAGAATGGCCAGCGCTTTGACGATCTGCGCCTCGCGATATTCCTCCAGATTCTGCCGCTTCGTCCGCGGCAGGGCACGAAAGAGCCACCCCTTGGAGTCGAGCACAGCGGTCTGGACGATGAGATGCGATGTCTTCCCCCACACGGATCGCTTCGGATCGGCTAAATCCACAGCGATCGGCGGAGGCGCATCGGCCTGTCGGCGCGTCGCCACCTGGTGATAGAGAAACGGAATCGCGGCGGCGAGGCGTTGCATGAGCGTCGGAGGCGCGTAGGTGTAGATCCACACATAGCGCAGGAGATCGTTCTCGCGATCCGCGTCGCCCAACGTATCGCGCAGGACAGAGAGGATCGGGACCGGTGCCGGATACTCCGGCGAATGAGCGAAGAGCGTGATCAGTTCGGCGCCACACTCGAATGCGAGGCGCGTCTCCGTGACCCGCGTCTCCGAAGCCGAACGCGAACGCTCGATCGCCGTACTTCCATCCTCAAGGGGGCGGGCGAACGTTCTCAGAGCGAAATTGAGGAGAAGAAACCCAAGCATTCCCACGCGCACCACACGCTGCTTCCTCATCAGTCACCTCCACCGCCTTCGGGTTCCCGCACGATCCTGCGGATAGGGCGGGATGCTCCCCCGCTTGAGAATCTCCAATTCTAGTCGCCTCGAAAAGGAGGCGTCAATGTGCCGGCTTCTTCGCGCGTGCGCTCTGTGGTATAGTATCACAAGCCGAGCGCGCGTCGAATCGCTCGCTTCTTGGGGAGTAAACGATGCGATCGGCATTGCCATTGTCCGTCAGGGAAAGGCCGGGGTGGCGGAACAGGCAGACGCTGGGGACTTAAAATCCCCTGCCCGAAAGGGCGTGCGGGTTCGAGCCCCGCCCCCGGCACCATTCCAGACCGGGATCTGAACCTTGGGGGAAGACGCAGAAGCTCTCAGCGCGTGCGGCTATCCAACACTCAAGCGCCGGGACGCAAGGAGTGCATCCTCACGTCCCGGCGATCATCGCAGACGGTTCCTGCTTACCGCTTGGAGGTGAACGTGCCGTCGCCGGCGCCAAGCAGCGTCATAAGCTGTGCAAATGGCGATCCAACCAGAACAATGTCCAGCCGCCCATCGGCATTGACGTCGCCTACGGTGAGGGAGGTCGGATTAGCGAGCACCCGTATGGTCTGCATATTTCGGAGCAGTTGCTGCCCCTCGATATGAACGAGCGAAAGGTTATGGGCGGAGAAGTTCGCCGTCACCAGGCTGAGCGTTCCAGTCACGAGCTCACCTACCGCCACGGCCATCGGCTCTTGCCCGACCGAAACGTCCGTGCGGGCAAAGGTGAGTACTTTCGGCTGGGAGAGCAGGAGCGACACGGTATCCCAGGCAAAGCTGGCTGCAGCCAGGTCCGGCCGACCATCCCGATTGAAATCGGCCGTCGCGAGCGCTACCGGGCCTTCGCGCACCGGCACGCGCCGCACCTCGGTGAACCCTCCGTTTCCATTGCCCTTCAGCAGCGACACGTCATCCGAGAGGAGATTCGTGACCGCGAGGTCGAGCACGCCATCCAGATCGAAATCGGCCGTTACAATCGCACTCGGCCCATCGCCGAAAACGGGGATGTTGAAAGCCTCGGCGAACCGCCCATTCTCCTGTCCCAGAAGGATCGTGACATTGTCCGAGCCGAAGTTGGCCACCGCCACATCCAGCCGACCATCCTGGTTGAAATCGGCTACCGCGAGCGAAGAGGGATTAATCCCACCAATTAGGAAGATGGACGAGAGGCGGTGGAACGTTCCATCCCCTTGGCCCAAGCCGACGGTGAGGCTGCTGGAGAAGTAGTTGGCCACGATCCAATCGGTTTTCCCGTCGCCGTTGAAATCGCCGATGCCGAGGCTGATCGGACCGTCACCGACAGTGTAGGCGCGGAACCTTTGGAACGTCCCATCGCCTTTACCCATGTGGACGATGACCTGATTCATAGCGAAGTTCGTGACCAGAAGCCCCAGGTGGTTGACCTGCGTCGTCTCGAGCGCATCGGCCTCAGACATCTCCAGAGGGCTCGCGCTGAGGAAGGAAATGGTCTTCACCGTCGCCTGGTTCGAGCACGTGTTCGCCGGCGTCACAGGGCAAAAGTCGCATTTATTCCTCTCACCATCACCGTCATCATCCGGCCTCGGGCAGTCGGGGCTTGAGCCGGTGCACACTTCGCCCGCCGGGCAATTGTCTCCGGGGTGACACGGCGTGCCCTGAGGCTGCAGGGGATGGGTGCATTGTCCCCCAGAGCAGATATCCCGGGTGCACGCCTTCCCGTCGTCGGTGCAAGAAGTGCCGTCGGGCTCGTTGTTGGGCCGGCAGACGCCCGAGCCGTCGCAGGTGTCAGGATTGTCGCAGTCTGTGTCGCTGCTGCTGCCGCACGGACTCCCAGCCTGCTTGTTGGTGAAACTGGTTTGAGACTGAGTGGGGATACAGACCTGACATTCGTTCTGGGGATTGGTCTGGTTGGCAGTATAGCATGTCCCGTCAATCAAGCATCCATCTGATTTGATCGGATGGGTACATTGTCCACCGGAGCAGACATCCTGAGTGCAGGTCAGATTATCGTCGGTGCGCGGGGTGTTGTCGGGCTTGTTCGAGAACTGAGTTTGGGACTGGTTGGGGAGACAGGCCTGACATTCGTTCTGAGGGTTGGACTGGTTAGCGGTATAGCACGTCCCATTAATCAAACATTCGCCTGAGTTGATCGTGTTCACGCACTGCCCGTCGCTCGGATTGCAACTGTCTGTGGTGCATGTCTTGTTATCATCGCAGTTCTTGAGCGTGCCCCCACACTGACCATTGGAGCATTGATCGTTCTCCGTGCACAGATTCCCATCGTTGCAAGAGGTGCCATTCAGCTTGTTCGGATGGATGCATTGCCCGCTTCCGTTACAGATATCGTTGGTGCACTGGTTCCCATCGTCGGGGCAAGTGGTACCATACGACTTGAACTGATTCGCCGGACAATCGGCGCTCTCGCCCGTGCAGTATTCGGCCACATCGCAGACATTGGCGGCCGCGCGACAGAGCGTTGTGTTCGGGGCGAATTGGCAGGTGTTGGTGCAGCAAGGGCTCGGCGGGTCGCACTGCTCTCCTTCTTCCACTTCTCCGTTACCACATAATACTCCTAGTTCGCAGGGGATAGATACAGCGGCTACAGAATCCCCTTCTAATGATGAGAAGTCCTGATGTTCGTTAGAGGCGTCATTATTATCAAAAATATCCGCTCCTGGTCCACCATACATAGTATCCGCTCCTGCGCCACCTTTCAGACGGTCACTACCATTGCCCCCATAGAGCGTGTCATTCCCCTCATTCCCAGAAAGAGAATCATTGCCGTCGCCGCCCCGGAGCGTATCAATGCCTGACCCTCCGGTAAGGCAATCATCGCCAGGCCCACCCTCAAGCGCGTCCGTGCCACCATCCCCGTGCAAGATGTCATCGCCGTCCCCACCTATAATTCGATCGTTTGGCTGCCTCCTTTGATTGTGTCATTGCCTCCATCGCCGTTAATGCTGTCATTGCCGGGGCCACCGTTAATATCATCATTGCCCTCACCCCCGTTGATTGTGTCATCGCCCTCACCGCCGCTAATGTTGTCATTGCCGGGACCACCGTCGATCGTGTCATCGCCGGAGCCACCACTGATGACATTGTCGTTACCACCTTCTCCGTAGATGGTGTCATTTCCGGGACCGCCATCAAGCTTCTTATCGTTATTCGGGCCACCGTAAATTGTATCATTACCATCGCCGCCTTCGATCGTGTCCTCGCCACCCTCACCCTGGATCGTGTCGTTGCCATGGCCACCTGTAATCGTGTCATCGCCGGGGCCACCACTGATCGTGAGGTTGTCTGTAGAGTTTGAGCAATCAATAATATCTTAGTGCCGGTAATTGTTGTGCCACTGACGGTAACTCCGGTACTGACTGTGCAAATTACGCTTGGGGGCGGACCTCCGACTGACGACTCAAGGAGAGCCCAGATAGCAGCTCCCAAGGTTAGAGCCATAAGGATTGTCCGAGAGGGTCTCTGTCGTAGTCTCCCCCATCGTGCGAATGCTGCCGGGATTTGCATAGGCTTTCCTCCTTCAAACTTCAAGTGGATGAGGGGGAAAGAAATCCGCCCTAAGAGAGGTCGTCGCTTAGGTTTGCGCAGGGTCTACAGTACCTGTCGCTCTTCCCTTTGGCCAAGCCCCCAATCCCCCCTTCGCCGGAGGATTATATGCGAAACGGGCGAAATGTCAAGAAAAAATATTCACCCCTGTGCGACGTCAGGCACAAGGGGAGGTACCCCCCGAGCGGCGTGGGGGTCAAGAGCCCGCGGAGGCAGTCGAGGCTAGCGCAAGGCGGCCTTGGCGCTTGTGAGGGCGTCCTCGAACGCCTGCACGGCGAAATCAACCTGTTCGGCTTCTATGACCAATGGGGGGGAGAAGCGAATGGCCGTCTCGCCGCAGCCCAGGAGCACAAGCCCGCGTCGGAAGCATTCCTGAATGATACGGTCGCGCAGCTCGACGTCGGGAGCGAGCGTCTGACGGTCTCGCACGATCTCGACGCCGATCATCAAGCCCAGGCCGCGCACTTCGGCGATGCAGTCAGCGTGCCGTTCGGCGACCTGTTGGAGGCCGCGTTTCAAGCGTTCCCCCATCACGCGGGCGTTCTCGATGAGGCCGTTCTCCAGCAGCTCAAACGTAGCGAGTGCCGCGGCGATAGCCACCGGATTCCCTCCAAAGGTCGAAGCGTGGGCGCCCGCGGGCCAGCTCATCACATCGGCGCGCGCGACGGTGACCCCTAGAGGCAGTCCCGACGCGATGCCTTTGGCGATGGCCATAATATCGGGCACGAAGTCGAAGTGGTCGCAGGCCCACATGCGCCCGGTGCGGCCCATCCCCGATTGCACCTCATCGGCAATGATGAGGATACCATAGGTCTGGCGCAGGCGATTCAACCCTTCGAAGAAGCTGCGCGGAGGGACGATGTATCCTCCCTCGCCTTGAATCGGCTCGACGACAATGGCGGCCACCTCCTCCGGAGGAACGGCCGTCTTGAAGACGACCTCCTCGATGAAGCGGATGCAGGACTGCCCGACGTCTTCCCCATCGGTCTTATACGGGTATCGAAGCGGATTCGGGTAGGGGACGTGCGTGACATCCAGGAGTTGACGACCGAAGCCGCGCCGTTGGGTCGTCTTGCTGCAGGTCAGCGAGAGTGCGCCGAGCGTGCGGCCGTGAAAGCCTCCGTAGAAGGCGATGAACTTATCGCGGCGCGTGGCGTAGCGGGCGACTTTCAAAGCACCCTCGACGGCCTCTGCCCCGGAATTCCCAAAATGCACCCGTTTGGGGAAATCGCCCGGTGTGACCTGCTGCAACTTCTCCGCTAGTTGCACCAAATGCGGGTAGTAGTAATCAGCCGAGGCCAGATGGATGAATTCTGCCGCCTGCCGCGCGATGGCTTCCACGACCTTCGGATGCGCGTGGCCGGTGTTGCAGACGGCGACGCCGGCGTTAAAGTCAAGGAAGTAGTTCCCGTCCACGTCCTCGATGATGGCGCCGAACCCGCGACGGATGACGAGCGGATACGGGCGCGTGTAGGATGGCGAAACGTATCGGGCATCCTTCTCCACGATCTCTCGGGCTTTCGGCCCTGGAAGTTCGGTCTTGATGTGCGGCAGTTTGATGACCGGTTTCATGATTCCCTCCTTGTGGGAACAAGATGTGGCTATAGAAGGAGCGTCGTCGTGAGGAGAGGCCGAATCGGCCTCAACCGGCGAACAGATTCGTTCGCTGCATGGTCGGCGTGAACTTATGCGCGAACGCTTCCATTGTTCGATCCTCATCTTACACGATCTGCCCTTGTGCTGGCAATGGAGGGATGGGCGCTTTTGCTTGACAGACCCTCAGAGGGCGGTGCTATGGTAGCGGCCGACGGGAGGAGGGCGCAGGTCCTCCCGAGATTCCGAAAGTGAGGAGGGAGGGGCGATGTCTCTTCAGGTGAGAGCATTCGGTTTGGCCGTCGGTCTGGTGTGGGGGGTGATTATCCTCGGAGTGAGCCTCCTAGTCACGATCAAAGGCGCAGGGGGTGAGCATCTCAGCCGCCTGGGCTTGCTCTATCCCGGCTATCGGGTGACGTATTGGGGGAGTGTGATCGGGTTCGTTTGGAGCGTGATCTACGGGTTCCTCGCCGGAGCGCTTCTGGCCTGGGTGTATAATAAGCTGTCGGGGGCTGAGAAGCGATGAAGGTGCCGCTGTACAAATTGGCGCATGCGCGTTCAGGGGACAAAGGGGATACGGCGAATATCGGGTTGATCGCTCGACGGCCCGAATACTATCCGCTGCTTGTCGAGCAGGTCACGGCCGAGCGCGTGCGGGAGCATTTTCGAGGTCTCTGTCATGGTCCGGTGGAACGATTCGAGCTGCCGAATCTCAACGCGCTCAATTTCCTCTTGCATCAGGCGCTCGGAGGCGGGGGGACGGTCTCGCTGCGGCTCGATGCTCAGGGGAAGACCTTAAGCGCCGCGCTCTTGCGGATGGAGGTTGAAGTGGACGAGGAGAGTGCTCGTCATTGGGGTCTTCTCGAGGAGGGGGGGTGACTGATGGCGACAACCACACCACTTGAACGCGTGCTCTATTCGGTGGAGAACGCCATTGCGCGGATCACGCTCAATCGGCCGGAGAAGCGTAATGCCCTCGATCCGCCGATGCTGGAAGGGCTCGCGCGCGCGCTGTCCCGCGCTGAGGAGGAGGCGGCGGTGAAGATCATCGCGCTCGGAGCGGTCGGGAATGATTTTTGCGCGGGATTGGATGTGACAACTTTGCGACAGACGACCGATCCGGCGGTGTTCGAGAAGATGCGGGATGCGGAGCGTCTGGTGCGGCTTTTCCTCGAGATGCGGAAGATGACGAAGCCGATTGTGGCGCTCGTGCGCGGACGTGCTCTGGGAGGAGGATGTGGCCTGGCGACGGCGTGCGACATCGTTCTCGCGGCCGAGAGTGCTGAGTTCGGATACCCAGAGGTTCGGATCGGATTCGTCCCGGCGATCGTCAGCGTGCTGTTGCGGCGTTCGGTGGGGGAGAAGAAGGCGGCGGAGCTGATGCTGAGCGGGCGTCGGATCACGGCGAGCGAGGCCGAGCGCCTCGGCTTGGTCTCCCTGGTCTTCCCGGATGGGGAGTTCGAGGCGAAGTCCGAAGAGTTCCTGGCGCACTTGGCGCGGCAGGGTGCTCAGGCGATGCGCTTGACCAAGCAGATCCTCTACCAGATTGACGGTGTGAGCTTCGAAGCCGCGCTTCGCGCCGCCGTAGATGTGAACGTCCTGGCGCGGTTGACCGAGGATTTCGCGCGCGGCGTGGCCGAGTTCCTTCGTAAGTGAGCAGCACGCTGTATCCCCTCTGTCGGAGCGCGCGGGGGAGAGCAAGCACCCGTCGGTGCGCGATGGAGGGCGAGCGGATGCGCGCGCGTCTGGAACGGCTCGGTTTTTCAGCGCCTCGATAGAATATCGAGGCGAGCGGGGCCGGGAATGTCGAACGGGTGCTCGCCAGCGCGTGCGTCGTCTCGATGGATGCGTGCGCCGATCCACGGCCTCCGGTCCTGAGCCGCACACGCGCGAGAGCAGAAGGTTCTCCTTCGGGCATCTCTCTTGTGGGGGGACACGGCCGTGAAGGGTGAATTCGAGTGGATTCGTGTGATTCGGGAGAGGGCCGAGCGCTGCGCTCCGGATCTCGTCGTGGGGATCGGCGATGATACGGCGATCCTGGAGCGATCTGCGGAGACGTGGTGGCTCCTGACGACGGATGCGGTGATCGAAGGAGTGCACTTCCGCCGAGAGTACACGCCCGCGCGTTTGCTCGGACAGAAGGCGCTTGCGGTGAATCTGAGCGACATCGCGGCCATGGGCGGGCGTCCTCGATTCTTTCTGCTCTCGCTCTCGGTGCCGGCGGATCTCCCTGAGGAATACCTGGAGGAGTTCTTAGAGGGGATCCTCGCGGCCGCTGACCGCCATGCGACCGTGCTCATTGGGGGAAACCTCGCGGCCTCGCCCAGCGGTTTCAGCGCGACGGTGACCGTGATCGGCGACTGCCCGGCGCATCAGGCCGTGCGCCGCGATGGGGCAAAGCCTGGAGAGGTGATCTACGTCACGGGGTGGCTTGGCCTCTCGGCCCTCGGATTGAAGCTGCTCGAAGACGGCTATCGGTGGGATGCGGCACTGCCCGAACACGTGCGTCGTCCGATCCGAGCGCACCTTATGCCGGAGCCCCGGCTGGCGATCGGCCAGTACTTGGCCCGGGAGGGATTAGCCCGCGCCATGATTGATGTGAGCGATGGCCTCGCACAGGACCTCTTCCATCTCTGCCGGGAGAGTCGCGTAGGAGCGGTGGTGCAGGCCGAGGCGCTCCCGCTCGTCGCAGAGGCGAGTGAGTTCGGCGTTGATCCGCTGGCGATGGCCCTGCATGGAGGAGAGGATTACGAGCTGCTCTTCACGGTGAAGGAGGAACACACGTGCCGTGTGGAGGAGATGCGCAAGCGGTTCCCCGATCTCCCGCTGACATGCATCGGGCGCATCCTCGAGGAGGCCGGTCGGGTGTATCTTGAGCGCGCCGGACGTTGGGAGCCGCTTCCGCCGCGAGGGTTCGATCACTTCCGCGCGCGAGCGCGTGGTGAGTGAAGGCGAGTTCCCCCCGGCGCATCAGACGGGATCACCGGGGACGCACTCCCCCTGGTGCGTCCCGATCGGAGATGGAACTCGTCCGAGACAATTCAGGCGATCGAAACCAACTCGATATCGAAGATGAGCGTCTGCCCGGCGAGGGGATGATTGGCATCGAGCGTCACTGTATCCTCGGTGAGCTTCGCCACCGTGATGGGGATCACTCTCCCGGACTCCGTGTGCAGCTCGAGCGTCATGCCTTCCACCAGCTCGAAATCTACATGTAGTTCCGAGCGTGGGACCTCCTTGACGAACTCCTCGACGTAGGCTCCGTAGGCTTCCTCGGGAGGGATCTCAACGGTCTTCCGCTCTCCGACCTGCATGCCGATGACGGCTCGTTCAAAGCCCGGGATCACCATGCCCGCGCCAATGACAAACTCCAAGGGCTCGCCACCCTCCGAGGAATCGAAGACGAACCCGTCGCGCAAGCGTCCCGTGTAGTGGACGCGAACGATGCTTCCTCTCTCGGCTCGTTGACTCATTCTTCAGCTCTCCTTTGCTCTCGACGCTCTCGAAGCGTCAAAAGAAAATCGGCTCATAACCCGTCGAGGGTTATGAGCCGTGCGTGCGTCACTCAGAACCCGCAACGGTTATGACCGGTCGAGAGTATAGCATTTTCATCCGGTGAGGCGCAATTGCCGAGCAGTCGGAGCGCGCTCCTTGGCGGGCGGAGGGCAGATGTGTTAAGGTTGCCGCCTATGCGGCGCATGACGTATCGCGAGGCGGGTGTGGACCTGGAGGCGGCGCGCGAGGCCAAAGCCGCTATCGCGCGGCTCGTCCGAACGACCTTCACCGAGAACGTCTTGATGGACATCGGGGGATTTGGCGCGCTCTTTCGCGCCGATTTCTCAACGTATCGCGATCCGGTTCTCGTCTCCAGCGTAGATGGCGTGGGGACGAAATTGAAGATTGCTGCCTGGGCGGGACAGCATCAGACGGTTGGCTATGATGTGGTCGCCCATTGCGTGAACGACATTCTGGTTCATGGAGCGCGACCCCTGTTCTTCCTCGACTATATCGCCATGGGGAAGCTCGTGCCGGAGATCGTCGCGCACATTGTCGAGGGGCTTGTACGCGGCTGTCGCGAATCGGGCTGCGCGCTCGTGGGAGGGGAGACGGCGGAGATGCCCGGCGTTTATGCTCCCGGCGAATATGATCTGGTGGGGTTCATTGTCGGAGTGGTCGAGCGCGAGCGGTTGCTCGATGGTCAGCGCATTGAGCCCGGCGATGTAGTGCTCGGCCTGACCTCGACGGGTCTGCATACGAACGGCTACAGCCTGGCCCGGAAGTTGTTTTTCGAGGTGGCCGGATGGACGCTACAGACGCCTGTGGCGGAATTGGGAGGCACAGTCGGCGAGGAGTTGCTCAAGCCGCATCGGAATTATCTGCCGCTACTGGCTGGGCTGTTGGAGAGTGGGCTCGTGAAAGGGCTTGTGCATATCACCGGGGGAGGCTTCCTCGACAACATCCCGCGCATTCTCCCGGAGGGATGCGCTGTGGAGATCGTCGAGGGGAGCTGGCCGGTTCCGCCCGTATTTCGCCTGCTGCAGCGCATGGGGGAGATCGAGCCGCGCGAGATGTATCGGACGTTCAACATGGGGATCGGGATGATGGTGATCGTCGCTGCGTCGGATGTCTCGAGGGTGCGCGAGCATCTTCACCGGCTCGGGGAGCCGGGATATGAGATCGGACGCGTCACTGTGGGCGCGCGGGAGGTCATCATTCGTTCTCCCTGAGCATGGAGGGGGGGCGGGCCGATGGCGGGGAAGAAGAAGATCGGCATTTTGATCTCCGGTCGCGGATCGAACATGCTCGCTCTCATTGAGGCGACCGAGCGGGGGGAGTTGGAAGCGGAGGTCGCCGTCGTCATCAGCAACGTCGAAGGTGCGCCGGGCTTGCAGAAGGCCCGAGAGCATGGCGTGGAGGCGCTCGTCATCAGCCATGTGGGACTGAGCCGAGAGGAGCACGAGCGACGCATCGTGGCGGAGCTCAAACGACGCGGCGTTGAGTTGGTCTGTCTGGCCGGCTACATGCGGTTGCTGAGTCCCTATTTCCTCAGCGAGTTCCCCGGACGCGTCTTGAACATTCATCCCTCGCTGCTGCCGGCTTTCCCGGGGCTGGAGGCGCAGCGCCAGGCTCTCGAGTACGGCGTCAAATTCTCCGGCTGCACTGTCCACTTCGTGGACGAGCAGATGGATCATGGGCCGATTATTTTGCAAGCGGTCGTCCCCGTCTACGACGACGACACGGTGGAGACGCTCTCGGCGCGCATCCTGGCCGAGGAGCATCGGCTGTATGTTCGGGCCGTTGCTCTCGTCCTCAGCGGGAACTATCGCATCGAAGGGCGGCGCGTGCTGCTCGGGCGATCGCGCGAGGCGAATCCTTGAGAGTGACCTTCGCCGGCGCCGCTCTCTGGGAGAAGCCTGGTGATCCCTCCTACTCCTCTCTCACCTTCTGCTGGGCTCCAAGCGGTGTCTTGCCCGCTTTGGTAAGGATTCTGATAAAATCTTCGACTTCATGGGGCGCGGTATGAGAGAGAACGCGGTGATCCGATACGACTGGACGCTCTCTGAGATCGAGACGATCTACACGCTGCCGCTTCCGGAGTTGATCTTCCGCGCCCAGCAGGTTCATCGGTGCTTCCATTCTCCGGAGGAGGTGCAGGGCTGCGCGTTGTTGAGCATTAAGACCGGAGGCTGTCCGGAGGATTGCGCCTATTGTCCGCAGTCGGCGCATTATCGCACGGGTGTCGCGCGCACGGAGCTGATGTCAGTGGAGGAGGTTGTGGCGGCGGCCGAAGCGGCGCGAGCGCGCGGGGCGACGCGCTTCTGCATGGGAGCGGCCTGGCGCGAAGTTCCCTCGGGACCTGCTTTCGAGCGCGTGCTGGAGATGGTACGACGCGTGCGAGCGCTCGGCCTGGAAGTGTGTTGCACACTCGGGATGCTCACCGAGGAGCAAGCGCGCGCTTTGGCGGCAGCCGGGTTGACGGCTTACAACCACAATCTCGATACGTCACCGGAATATTACGGGCGGATCATCACGACGCGCACGTACGAGGACCGACTGAGGACGCTCGAGTGCGTGCGGCGCGCAGGTATTCGGGTCTGCTGTGGGGGAATCATCGGCATGGGCGAGAGCCGATGGGATCGGTATCGCTTGCTTCAGCAATTGGCGGCGCAACGCCCGCATCCGGAGAGTGTGCCCATCAATCTGCTGGTACGCGTGGCGGGGACGCCGCTAGCCGATGTGCCCCCGCCGGATGTGTTCGAGCTGGTGCGGATGATCGCCACAGCGCGCATCCTCATGCCGGCCTCTCGGGTGCGACTGAGTGCCGGTCGGCTCTCGCTCTCGGATGAGGCGCAGGCGCTTTGCCTGCTCGCCGGAGCGAACTCGATCTTCCTTGGCGAACGATTGCTCACGACACCGAATCCCCCGCCGGATCGAGATCGCGCGCTCTTGGAGCGCCTGGGGATGCGGTTGCGGGAACTGCGGGAGGGTGATGGAGCATCTTGAGGCGTTGCGCCATCGCGTGCTCGAGCGGTTGGCCGAATGGGAAGCGGCCGGGCTCACCCGCTCGCTTTGTCCGCCCTCGGGCATTGATCTCTCCTCGAACGATTACCTGGGTTTAGCGACACATCCGCGTCTGGTGCGACGATTGGTGGAAGCTGTGGGTGTATACGGGTGTGGCGCGACGGCCTCGCGCCTGTTGCGCGGGCACCGCGAGATCTTCGCCGAAGTCGAACGCCGATTCGCGGCGTTCAAGGGGACAGAGGCCGCCCTCTACTTCGCGAGCGGATACGCTGCGAATCTCGGTGTCCTCACGACGTTCCTGGAGCCGGGTGACGTCGTCTTCTCCGACGAGCGGAATCACGCGAGCTTGATTGACGGGATGCGGCTGACGCGTGCGCGTCGCGTTATCTTCCCCCATTGTGATGTGGAGGCACTAGCGCGAATGCTCTGGCAGGAGCGGGGAGCGGCGCAGCGATTTCTCGTCACCGAATCTCTCTTCAGCATGGACGGAGATCGGGCACCACTTAGGGAGTATGCGGCGCTCTGTCGCGAGACGCACACAGCTTTGATCGTGGACGAAGCGCATGCTGTGGGGATCTACGGCGAGCGCGGGAGCGGCTTGATCGAGGAGATGGGTGTCGCCGATGCTGTGTTCCTCTCGGTCAACACGGCGGGGAAGGCGCTTGGCGTCTGTGGAGCGTTCGTCGCTGGACCCGCCTGGGCGATCGAATACCTGGTGCAGCGGGCGCGTCCGTTTGTCTTCTCGACGGCACCGCCGCCCGCGCTCGCCGCGGCGTTGGACGAGGCCCTGACGCTCATTGCCGAGGAGCCTGAGCGCCGCGCGCGTGTGCGCGAGAACGCGCGTCGGTTTCGGGAGCGTCTGGCCGACGCGGGCATCGCTGTCCCGGCTGAGGAGACGCAGATCCTTCCGGTGATTCTCGGCGAAAGCGTGCGCGCTGTGGCCGTCGCTACGGCCCTTCAGAGAGAGGGCTTCGATGTCCGAGCGATTCGTCCGCCGACAGTTCCTCCGGGAACGGCGCGGCTGCGGGTGTCCGTCAACGTGCATGCGGATGAAGCGATTGCCGAGCGATTCGCCGCCGCGCTGGCGCGAATCCTGAGGTCATTGTGAGCTTTGAGGAGGAGATCATGCGCCGCGGTATCTTTGTCACGGGGACGGACACCAATGTCGGAAAGACTCTGGTCTCGGCCGCCCTCTTTCATCGCTATCGGCGCGAGGTATCGCTCTGTTACTGGAAGCCCGTGCAGACGGGGAGTGAGCAAGATGATGATACGGCGACGGTGCGCGCCTTGGGCGAGTGTGCCGATGAGGAGATCTTCGATCGCGGCGTGCGGTTGCCGCGTCCGGTCTCGCCACACCTGGCGGCGCGATGGGCGGGAACGCGCATCACTCTGGCTGCGCTTTGCAAGATGTGGGAGAGCGCGCCTCCTAACGTCGGATGGATCGTCGAAGGCGCCGGTGGCATCCTCGTCCCGCTCAATGAGGCGGAGCTGATGGTGGATCTCTTGCGTGCGCTTCAGCTGCCCGCTCTTGTCGTCGCGCGCTCGACGTTGGGGACGATCAATCACACGCTGCTCACGCTGGAGGCGTTGCGACATCGCGCGATCCCGGTCGTGGGAGTTGTAATGGTCGGGCCTCCGAATCAGGAGAATCGCCGAGCGATCGAAGATTACGGCGGTGTCCTCGTGCTCGGTGAGATGCCGTGGTTCGAACCGCTCACCCGGGACGCGCTCCGCGCGTGGGCGCATGCCGGATTGGATCCGGACGGACGGCTTCGGGAATGGTGGGTATGAGCGATCTGCTGGCGCGCGATCGCCGCTATCTCTGGCATCCCTACACGCAGATGCTGACGGCGCCACCGCCGGTGCCGATTGTGCGGGGCGAGGGGGTCTATCTCTACACTGAGGATGGACGGCGCCTCCTTGACGGGATCTCCTCCTGGTGGGTGAACATTCATGGGCACAACCATCCGAAGCTCACGGAGGCGCTCATGCGACAGGCGCGGGAGTTAGAGCATGTCGTCTTCGCCGGGTGCACGCATCGGCCCGCCGTTGAGCTGGCCGAGCGCCTTGTGGCGGTTTTGCCTGAGGGGCTCACGCGCATCTTCTACTCCGACAATGGTTCGACGGCCGTCGAGGTGGCGCTCAAGATGGCCTACCAGTACTGGCAGAATCGCGGCGATTCCGAGCGGCGCGTGTTCGTCGCCCTCCACCATGCGTATCACGGTGACACCTTCGGAGCGATGTCCGTGAGCGAGGCCTCAGTCTTCACCGCGCCCTTCGCGCCACTGTTGTTCCGCGTGCGGAGAGCCCATGCCCCGTATTGCTATCGGTGTCCGCTGGGATTGACGCGCCCGAGCTGTCAGATCGCATGTCTGGAGGATCTCGAACGCGTGCTGCTCCAAGAGGAGGGACGCGTCGCCGCCGTGATCGTGGAACCGATGCTCCAGGGGGCGGGAGGGATGATCGTCTGGCCTGCTGAGTTCCTGGCCGGTGTGCGTCGGCTTTGCGATCGCTTTCGTACGCTGATGATCGCGGACGAAGTCTTGACCGGGTTCGGGCGAACGGGGCGCATGTTCGCTTGCGAACATGCCGGCGTGCGTCCGGATCTCATGTGCCTGTCGAAAGCGCTCACGGGGGGGTATCTCCCTCTGGGAGTGACGGCCACGACCGAGGAGATCTATGAGGCCTTCCTCAGCGAGGATCGGCGCCGGACGTTCTTTCACGGCCACTCATATACGGCCAATCCTCTGGCGTGTGCCGTTGCGCGGGCGAGCTTGGACATCTTTCGCGAAGAAGGGACGCTCTCGCGCGTCGCCGCTTTGGAACGGCAGTTGCGCGCCCGTTTGGAACCGCTCCGTGCGCTCCCGCACGTGGGCGATGTGCGCGTCATTGGGGGCGTGGGGATCGTGGAGTTGGTGCGCGACAAGACGACGAAGTCCGCCTCCGGATATCTGGATCGCGTCGGGCCAATGCTCGCGGCCGAGTTTCTTCGCCGAGGACTCTTGCTGCGCCCGCTCGGGAACGTGCTCTACTTCATGCCGCCGTACGTGATCACAGAGTCGGAAGCGGAGTGGGCGCTGGATCAGATCGCCGAAGTCCTCACCACGTGGTCGTGGCCACAGGAGTGATCGAGAGTCAGAGGGCGGTCCTGATCGCTTCCAGAGCGGCGTCAATCGTTTCCAGGGGGACGGAGAAGGTGAACCGCAGATGCCCCTCCCCATGCGGGCCGAAGACGACGCCGGGGACCGTCGAGACGCCCGCGCGCTTTAACAGGCGATCGAAAGCCTCCCAGCTTTTCGGTCCCAGGACGTGCTCCACGTTGGGAAATGCGTAGAACGTTCCCTGCGGCCACTCGCACGCGAAGCCGAGCGCGCGCAATCCCGTCACGAGCCGATCGCGCCGTTCGCGATAGGCCGCGCGCGCCTGTTCGATGAACGCCTCGCCTTCGGTGAGGGCGGCGACCGCTCCCCACTGCATGGGCGTGCTCACGACGTTGATCGTATTGAGGACGAGCTTTCGGATCGCGCTCATCCATGGTTCCGGGGCGACGACGTATCCGACGCGCCATCCCGTCATGGCGTAAGATTTGGAGAGCGTGAAGATGCTCACCGTTCGCTCGAACATTCCGGGAAGCGCCGCGATCGAGACGTGCGGGGTTTCGAAAGTCAGGTCCTCGTAGGCTTCATCGGAGATCACCACGAGATCTCGTTCCCGGGCAAACGCGGCGATCTCGGTGAGTTCCTCGATGGTGAGGACTATGCCCGTGGGATTCGCGGGAGTGTTCACCAGCAAGATGCGACTGTGTGGCGTCGCGTAGCGTTCGAGTGTCAGGCGGAATCCATTGCGCCGCGCTTCGGTCCACGGAATGAGCCGCAGGTGACCGCCCGCCAGTGCGGCCACGTCCTTCATGGGCGTCCAGTAAGGGGAGAAGATGAGGACGTCGTCATCCGGATTCACCGTGGCCAACATCGCGACGAGCAAACCGTGGAGTCCCCCGGTGGTGACAACGACGTGATCAGCGTCGGCGGGGATCCGGTTCTTCCGACGCACTTTCTCAACGATCGCCGCGCGAAGCTCCGGGATGCCGATTGAGGGGGCATAGCGGGTGCGCTTCTCCCGCAGGGCGCGAATCGCCGCCTCCGTGATGAACTCCGGCGTCTCAAAGAGCGGTTCGCCCCCGTGCAGAGTATGAAGGCGCACTTCCGGCCCAAGCTCCAGAATCCGATTCCGAATCGCGGCGATCTCGGAGAATCCGATCTGTGCGCAGCGTTCGGCTGGCTGTCTGTTCATCGTTCGCCCCTGTGTCCGCTCAATCCCATTGGGGGAGGATTATACTCGTTAGGGGTTGCGCTGTTGAAGTGAGTGTGCCCTTGTCCTGCCGATTTCTGTGTGCTCTGATGTCGGGCGACGAAGGTGAGTGCTCTGCCGACCGTGAGATTTCGCTGTAAGGGAAACCGGAAGATCGCGTCAGGGGCGACGGTCGTCCACTCTTTTAAAAACCCGGAAGCAGAAGGGGAAGACGAGCTGAGTGAATCTCGTCTTGAAAAAAGTCATAGCGCCAAGAATGGGCAACGGAAGGACGGCCGAGGCGGAGTGAGGTTCTGTCCTCTGCGTGCTCTGACAATACGAGGTTCACGAGGGCGAGCGCAGTGCAGCGAGTCTTGGTGAGTCAAACCGCATTCTGCGCGTTGGGCCCCCGAGGGGGCGGCTCGATAGCAGCCTCGAGCGAGCGGAGCGAGCCCTCGTGGGGGAATTCAACCTCCATTCCGCCAGTCGAGCCCCCGAAGGGGGCGACGCGATATTAGCCTAGGGCGAGCGGAGCGAGCCCTAGGAAACCGGGTCCCCCCAAATTCCCCAAGCCCGCGAATGCGGGCGGCCCATCGGAGCGCACCAATGCCCTCAGCGCCCCCAGATGTTAAGGACGCGGCATCCCTCTGGGTGTGAACACATCGGACATCTTCCGACCGACAGGGTCGCCCCCTTCGGGGGCTTGGAGGAGGGGCCCGCCGTGTCCTAGGGTTCGCTTCGCTCACCCTAGGCTAATTTCGGTCGCCTGCTTCGCAGGCTCAAATGCGGTCGGAGGGCATCTCAACAGGGTTCGCCTCGCTCGCCCGAAGCTACGTTCGGTGCGGGACGCCTTCGTTTGACTCCCTGTAGGCGCTCCTCGTAGAATCGGAGGCACACGGAAGCGGGCGGCAGAATGGGACGAGCATCGCTCTGGGAGGATGTGAGGGAACCGGCGATTCTGCTGGGCGCGGCGGTTGTGGGAGCGTTCCTCTCTGTTTCATGGCCTGAAGCGATTCCCGTTGCCAAGTGGGTGATCGTGCCGCTTCTGGTCGTTGTCCTTTTCGCCCTCTTTGCGCGCGTGCCGTTGGAACGCCTGCGCGAAGCGGTGCAGGATCGGCGCTATGTTCTGGCCGCGCTGGGATTGAATTTCGGCAGCACTCCCATACTCGCCTTCTTGCTGGGCAACGTCTTCCTGTCCGATGTGCCGGAGTTGCGCATCGGTCTGTTTCTAGCGCTACTGACGCCCTGCACGGATTGGTATCTGATCTTCACGCATGGAGTCCGCGGGGATGTGGCGCGCAATCTCGTTGTGCTCCCGTGGAATGCGCTCCTGCAAGTAGTGCTGCTGCCTGTCTACCTTTGGCTCTTCACCTCGGCGTGGCTGCCGGTGGACATTGGGGAGATCGGGCGGTCGGTGCTCCTCTTCGTGGGCCTTCCGGCGGTTGCCGCACAGCTCGTTCGGAGGCATTGGGGAGAGCGACCGGCATGGGATCGCATGGGATTGGCCGCACTGGGACTGGTCATCGTCGCCATGTTCGCTAGTCATGGACACCTCGTCCGTGAGCATTCGATGCTCTTTCTGCGCCTGGCGCCGCCGTTGCTGTTGTTCTATGCCCTGGCGCTCGCTCTCTCCTGGGGGGTAGCGCGCCTTCTCCGCTTTCCGCGTGAGCGCTTCCTCGCCCTCGCCTGTACAACGATGGCGCGGAATTCGCCCCTCATGCTGCCATTGGCCGTCGCGCTCTTTCCAGGACATCCGATCATTGCGCTCAGTCAGGTGATCGAACCGATGGTCGAGCTCCCGAGCCTTATCCTCTTTTCTGCCATTGTGCGGTGGCGAGCAGCTCGCGCGGGCATGTGCCGTGCTTGACGCTCTCTGCGCCCCATTGATACCTTCCTTGTTTCGAGCGCGTATGGAGATCGGTCACGAAGAGGAGGTTCTCGGCCGAGCGTATGATGCGCGGTTGATGCGACGGCTCCTGAGCTATCTTCGGCCACACAGGCGAGCGCTTCTGTGGGCCGTCGTCCTCATCATCGGGGCGTCGCTCATTCAACTGGTCGGACCAGCGCTGACGGTCATCGCTGTGGATCTGTTCATCCATCCGCGTTCGACGATGAGCCCCATTGCTGCCCTGGCCGAACGTGCGCTCCATGCCCTCGGATGGTCGCTCTCGCCCCGTGAAGGGCTTCATCTGGTTGGCGGAGTATTCCTCGTTTCATTGCTTCTGCATTTCGCGCTCACGTATGGGCAGACGGTGCTCGTGCACTCGCTCGGGCAGCGCATCATGTTCGATCTGCGCGAACAGATCTTCGCGCACCTGCAGCGCGTAGATGTGCGGTTTTACGATCGTCATCCGGTCGGCCGAGTGATGACGCGTCTGACGACGGACGTGGATGCGCTGAACGAACTCTTCACGGCGGGCGTCGTCGCCCTCGTGCAGGATGTCTTTCTGTTGCTCGGGATCATCGGCCTCATGGTCTATTTGAACTGGCGATTGGCACTCGTCGCCTTCCTGGTTCTGCCGCTGCTGCTTGTCGTGACCATGTGGTTCAAGACGAACGCGCGTCGGGTGTATCGCGAGGTGCGCACGCGCATCGCCCGCATCAATGCGTTCTTGCAGGAGCACATTACGGGCATGGCGACCGTCCAGCTCTTCAATGAGGAATCGCGCAGCTTCGAGCGTTTCGATCGTCTCAATGCCGCGCATCGGCAGGCCAACGTGGAAGCGATCTTCTACTACGCCGTCTTCTTCCCAGCTGTCGAGCTGATAAGCGCCATCGGGATTGCGCTTCTCATCTGGTACGGAGGGCATCAGGTCCTGGCGGGAGGGGTCACGCTCGGAGCATTGATCGGATTCGTGCAGCTTTCGCAGCGGTTCTTTCAGCCGATCTCCGACCTGAGCGAGAAATACAACATCCTCCAATCGGCGATGGCCGCTTCCGAGCGTATCTTTGCTCTTCTGGATACGCCCATTGCTATTGTCCGGCAAGAGGGATATCGGCCCGAGCGCGTGCGGGGGCATATTGAGTTCCGACATGTCTGGTTTGCCTACGAAGGGGAAGACTGGGTCCTACGCGATGTCTCGTTCGAGGTGCATCCCGGTGAGACGGTCGCCCTTGTGGGACCGACGGGCGCAGGCAAGACGACGATCGCGCATCTGCTGCTCCGGTTCTACGATGTGCAGCGCGGCGAGATCCTCGTAGACGGAGTGGACGTTCGCCAGTGGGATCTCTCGGCGCTGCGACGCGCGTTCGCCTTGGTCCCGCAGGATGTCTTCCTCTTCTCCGGGGATGTGATGACGAACATTCGGTTGGGCGAACGCTGCTTTTCGGAGGAGCGCGTGCGCGAGGCTGCTCGTCGCGCGCACGCTCATGCATTCATCGAGCGCCTGCCGCACGGGTATCAGACGGAGGTCGGCGAGCGCGGTGCGCTCCTCTCCGCCGGAGAGAAGCAGTTGATCGCCTTCGCGCGAGCTCTTTGTTTCGATCCTCCGATCCTCATCCTGGACGAGGCGACGGCCCATATTGATCCGCAGACGGAGGGGCTTATTCGCGAGGCGCTGGAGACGCTTCTGGTCGGGCGCACGAGTGTGATCATCGCCCATCGGCTCTCGACAGTTCAGCGTGCCGATCGAATCATTGTCCTGCATAAGGGGCGCGTTCGTGAGATCGGCACGCATGCAGAGCTGCTGGAGCGAGACGGCCTCTATGCTCGGCTCTATCGCCTGCAATATCGCCGATGGGTGGGGCAGTCCGCGGTTGAAGAAAGAGAGGACGCTCCCGGAGAACTTCCTTCCGCCGCAGTGGCCGAGCGACACACACGGCCCTGAGAAGGAATCGTCCTGATCGGGAGAGGCGAAACCCTCACCGATGCGTGTGACGACAGCGAAGAAAATGCTTCCTTCTGGACATACCTCACTCGCCGAGGAGTACCTTGAGCTCCTCCACGCGGCGACTGATCTCGACAGGGGAGAGGTGCCGGTATTTCGGGGGAATCATCTCGCGCGATGTCGCTTCCCGAATGGCCACGAGCGTTTGGTATTCCAGGGCCAGCTCATCGCGTGCCGGGATGAATTCCCGAGCGACGCGATCGAGGTCTTCGGGCAGCACAACGTCCCGGTGCGCCTGTCGGGCGAGACGGCGCGCGCGAATGAGCATGGATTCGATATCGGCGCCCGAGAGCTCCTGCGGATGTCGGGTGAGGGGTGACCAATCCTCAATGGCGTGCCGGATCTTGTTCTTCCGAAGCATGGCGTGGATGATCTCCAGACGCTCCTCTTCGCTCTGGGGATAGAAAAGCGAGATATGCTCCTCGCATCGGCCCTGCCGTTTGAGGTCAATGGGGAGGAGATCCGGGCGACAGGTCATCAAGATCCACAGGATGCGCCCACGATTCCGCGTATCCCCCATTGCGCTCGCAATTCGGGAGAAGATGCGCGCGCTCACGCCGCTATCGCCTTCGGCGCGGCGCGTCCCGAGCGCGGCATCCGCTTCGTCAATGAGGACGACAATAGGCGCCAGCGTCTGCAGCAGATTGAGGATCTTCTCCAGATTGGCTTCGGTCGAGCCCACCCACTTCTCGCGAAAATTCTTGAACTCGATGACGTTCAAGCCGCAGTCTTTGGCGAAGCATTCGGCCAGGAACGTCTTCCCCGTGCCGACGGGGCCGGAGATGAGGATGCCCATGGGCGCTTCTTCCCATCGCCCTTGACGGATGGTCTCGGCGATGCTCCGAAGGAATGCCTTAGCGCTTGTCAATCCCCCGACGCTCTCCAGCCCATGCTCGGGCGTCACGAATTCGATGAGTCCGAAGCATTCGCTCTCGATGATCTCCTTCTTCTTCAATCGAACGGATTCGAAGGTCAGTCCACGCGGGTCCAGATGCGCGCTCCGCAGCAGAGCATTCAGGTGGACACAATTCAGTCCCGACGTGAGGTGGGCCAATTGCTGCTCATCCATCTCCAGCTTCACGCCCGGGTTGAGCGTACGGAAGTGACGGATAAATGCCAACCGCTCCGCTTCGTCCGGATAAGGGATCTCGATCGTCACCAAGCGCGAGTTCTGCCGAAGGCGCACGTTGACGTCCGCCAGGCTTTCGGCGATGAGGATGACGATATTATCCGAATGGAGCAAGCGCGAGCTCGTGATCCAGCGTTGGAGGGTGACCAGTGTGTTCCGATCCTCTCCGCTCAGGTACCCGATCTCCCCAGCCGGCACAAGCGTCTCCAAGAAATTGAGGATGACGGCAACCTGGTCTCCATGAAAGAGATAGCGCTCGATGAGCGGAAGGGCGCGGCTGGGCTCTCGCGGCAGCGCCCGCAGAGCCTCGCGGCTGAGAAGGGGATCGGCCACGCGCACGTGCGCGAGAAACTGACGCTCCGTCTCCGGAGAGCCGAAGGTAATCCCCTCGCTCCGATTGTAGACGATGACATTCTTATTCCCGAGCAGCTTCCGTTGCAGGAAGGCGAGCAATCCGACGTAATGTCCGTTCGCCGGGATGAGATCGTGGATGTTGTGGTGGAGGAGGAAATGGCTCGCTTCGCCCGCGTAGTACTTCCGCACCAGTTCCCCCGCCCAGCGCGGAAGGCGCGTGATTTCGTCGAGCGAGAGAAAAGGCTTCGGGCGCGCCATAGGCCTATTGCCGTTCGGGGGTGAGCGGCGAGCGCAGCGGCGGCTCGCGCTCCAGGGCCTCCAGGGCGCTCATCAGGGGCGCCGTTTCCTCCAGAACCGAGCGCGTCATCTCGATGCTCGAGAGGACCGATTCGAAATCGAGCGCCGCAATGCTCTCGACCGAAGACATCGTCATGACCTTGTCGTTGACGAGCCCGAAGAAGTTCTCGATCGTCTGAAGTTGCGCCTCCAGCAGCTTCACGGCGCGCTCGATGCTCTCGTATTCGGTCAATCGTCCCCGGAGGATGGCGAGATTGTTCTCGATCACCTTGCGCGTCTTCTCATCGGCCGATTGAAGAGCGCGCTCCGCTTGCGCGATCTGATTCAGGATGGCCTGACGGTTGAACGCCCGCAGGTGCGTCTTGCACCGACGATAGAGGTCGAGGAAATCCACGAATCGTTCCCACATGGCGTCGAGCGTACGAATATCAGCGGGCACGTCCTTGGAGCGGGTGAAGCGCATGTAGTTCGTGTAGATCTGCTTCTTCAACCAGCGGAGGTATTCAACGGCCTCGCGCTCGCGGGGATCGAAGGATTTGATCAGCTCCTCGCGCGCCCGTTGCCGTTCCAGGGCGGCGCGGTGTCGTCGGCGGCGCTCGACCAGGCGCCGATAGGCCGCCGTCGCCGGCACCGTCATCAGGTAGAGGACTTCGGCCGCTGCGCCTCCGAGCAGGAGGATCTGATCCAGCGGGGGATTCACATAGATAGCCGCGGCGAGCAGGCCGACAAGGGCCCACAGGTTCACCGGTTCCTTGAGTGCTTCCCAAACGTAGGCCAATCGCTCTGACATGACAGCACCTCACCCCGATGTCGAGTTCGGCGCCGGCTCACAGGGGGAATCGTCGAGCGCTCATGCCCTCCGGTCATCCCTCGCTTGTTTTCGTCGGTTCAGGGCGCGTCATCTCCTCCTCAGCCGGTCCGAGTGTCTTCTCCGGGAGCACGCTTGTCTCTCCGACTGGCAGCGTCGCCGCGGGCATCTCCGGCAACAGCCCCATCTGGCGCTTGTAGGCGAGCAGCATATCCTGAACCTGCATCGAGAGGGCTTCCTTCTCGATCTCGATGATCTGGCTCTCGACGCCCGTGGATGCCAGCTCCATTTTCGCCTCGGCTGCGGCGACGCGTCGCGCGACTTTCTCTCGCATCTCCTCGAACGTCCCGGCTTCGTCGCCAAGCTGGAAGCTTGCCATCGTTTGTGCCAACTGTTCCTGAATGCGGGCCCGACGGTGTTCGGCGATGAGCTGCATAGCCTCCTGCTGTCGCTTCTTCAATTGCAGGATGTAGTTATCGCGGAAGCGAATCGCTTGTTCCGAAGCGCGGCGCGCAGCTTCCAGTTGCTGGCGAGACCGCTCCAGAGCGACCTGTTTCTCCTGCAAGGCGCTGATGAAGGCTGTGGCGAGATCGTCCCGTCCTTGCTTGATGGCCGCACGAATCTTAGCGTCGAATTCAGTGATCTCGCGTTCCAGGGTTGCGACCTCTTTCTCCAAGAGCTTTTGCGTGGCCATGACCTGAGCGACGTTCTCGTTCATCTGGGGGAGCTTGTCCCGCATGTCGCGGATGACCTGTTGCAGGATCAGCTCCGGGTCCTCCGCCCGCTCAATGAGTCCCCCGAAGATGGCTCGTAAGAGCCGCTTGAGTCGTTGCCACATCGTCTCGCGTGCCTCCTTACGGATTCCGAGAGACCCTTTGTGTCGGCACGTCCCTCGGTCGTCCTCAAGCTCTTACTACGATAAATGCCACGCCATAGTTTAGCACAAGGCGGAGGTGGAGACTACGCGGAATCGCTCCGTCTCAAGGCGGACACGTGGGGCGATGGAACCGTTTCGGAAGAGAATCGGCGGGCGACGTGACATTCGAAGGGGATCAGACGCCCCATTCCGCGCCGATATCACGCCGATAGTGCATGCGCTCGAAAACGATGTAAGAGGCGGCTCTGTAAGCACGCTCACGAGCTTCGGCCAGCGTACGCCCCCGCGCCACGACGTTGAGAACGCGTCCTCCCGAGGTGAGCAGCGATCCATCTGATGCGCGCCTGGTCCCGGCGTGGAAGATCACGACTCCCTCCAGACGGTGCGCGTCTTCGAGGCCCTGAATCGGATACCCGGTGTGATACGCTTCCGGATATCCCCCTGAGGCCAACACGACGCAGACCGTCGCGTCCGCGCTCCAACGCGGACGAAGGCGGGAGAGCGTGCCGGCCAGCAGAGCTTCGCCGATCTCCAGAAGATCGCTCTCCAGTCGAGGCAGGATCACTTGCGCCTCCGGATCGCCCAAGCGCACGTTGTATTCGAGCACGCGCGGTCCCTCTCGCGTCAGCATAAGGCCCACGTAGAGGATGCCCCGATAGGGGAACCCTTCGCGCGCCGCGGCGCGAAGAGTCGGCCGAACGATCTCCCCCAGGATGCGTTCGCGCATCTCTTCATCGAGCAGATGCGGGGCGGAGATCGCTCCCATACCGCCCGTGTTCGGTCCGCGGTCGCCGTCGTGCGCGCGCTTGTAATCCTGCGCCGGCGGCAGGGGGAGGACGACGTCCCCGTCGGTGAAGAGAAGGAAGCTGCATTCGCGTCCGGTCAGATATTCCTCCAGGACGACGCGCTCACCCGCTGTGCCGAGCACCCGCTCAATCATAAACCGCTCGATGACCTCTTCCGCCTCTCTCGATGTATGAGCGAGAGTCACGCCCTTTCCTGCGGCCAGTCCATCGGCCTTGATCACGAGGGGAAAGCCGAAGCGTCCGGAAGCGATGACGCGCCGGGCTTCGGAGGCGGACTCGCAAATGGTGAAGCGGGCCGTCGGGATGCCATGCCGCGCCATGAACGCCTTGGCAAAAGCCTTGCTCCCCTCAAGCTGAGCCGCGCGCGCATCGGGTCCGACAATCTTGAGCCCGCGTCGCGTGAATTCATCGGCGACGCCTTTGACCAAGGGGAGCTCTGGACCGATGAACGTGAGGTCAGCCCCCTCGGCCGTCGCCACACGGGCAAGCTCGTGCGGGTCTCCGACATCGGCGGGTACGCAGCGCGCCAGTTCGCCAATGCCCCCATTGCCCGGCGCGCTGATCACCTCACGGACGCCCGAGCTTCGCGCAAGCGCCCACACAAGCGCGTGCTCGCGTCCTCCCGAGCCGACGACGAGGACCTTCATAGCGACCTCCCTCACATCCTCGAGGCAACCCGATGTCCCTGTGCAGCACCCGATAGTGGCATGAGCTGACCGAGGAAGTCAAGCGGGCCTTTCTTGCTTGTCGCGCTCCTCGCGGAGCTGGTAGGATTAGGGCGGGGGAGGAACTCATGACGAGCATACATGGTGAGGTCGGCGTACACTCCCGCACGCTCCGGCGATCGCGCGAGACGTTCTCCCGTATTCTCTCGCTGATCACCGTGATCGGACTGATCAGCGTTCCGTTTCACCCTCCCGGCGAAGGGACGATCTCGGGCACCCCGCACGGAGAACCCCGATGGGGCGAGCAAGCCGGCCGACGCCCCCCGCGACGCGAGCGACCGCAAGTCCCGCCCTCGGAGGAGAAGCCGTCAGGGAAGTCCGAGGAGGAGGGACAGAAACCCTCCGGCGCGATATCGGTTCCCGAGCAGGAGCCCAAAAGTCAGCGGGAAAGAGAAGGTCAAGCCGGAGGCGAACCGATCCGCCTCAGGGCTGATCTCGTCACTGTGCCGGTCGTTGTCTTCGATAAGAAGACGGGACGCGTATACACGGGGTTGAAAAAGCAGAACTTCACCGTCCTCGAGGATAACATCAAGCAGGAGATCGTGACGTTCAACGGGGAGGAATCACCGATCACGCTCGTGTTGCTTCTGGAATACAGTCGGCAGATCGAGTGGTTTCGTGAGGAGGTGATCAATCCGGCCGGGATCTTTGTGACGCGCTTCGTGAAGCCCGGGGATTACATCGCCATCGTGGCCTTCGATATTCGCCCCGCTGTACTGACGGATTTCACCGATAGCCCGGCGCGATTGCGCGAAGCCATCTACATGCTCATTCGGAACTATCCGGCCTTCAGCGAGAGCAACCTCTTCGATGCACTGAACTTCGTCCTGCGGGGAGGCGAGTTGGATGGTGCCGAATACATGGGGCTTCAGCAGATCGAGGGGCGCACGGCCATTCTGCTCGTGGCTATTGGGATTGATACGTTCAGTAAGATCAACTACGACGAAGCGCGCAAGATCGTGGAGAACGCGGGCGTTCCGATCTATGCCATCGGCATCGGGGAGCTGGCCTATCTTCTCCTCGAGCATCGCCTGCCGCCGGAATCGCGACTGACGTTCCTGCAGGCGCAGAACACGTTGAAGACCTTCGCCGAGGTGACCGGCGGCCGCTTCTACAGCGTTCGATTCCAGGGCGCTCTGCCCTCGGTGCTCGAATCCATCTCGGTGATGCTGCGCACGCAATACACGCTCGGCTACATGCCGACGAATCCGCGCCGCGAAGGAAAGCGACGTCGGATTCATGTTCTGGTGGATGTGGATGGAGACGGCAAACCTGATAACGATCGCCTGGAGGTTCAGTACCGGCGCAGTTACGTCGAGCCAAAGGAGGGGAAGAAGTGAGCCCACGCGTGCGGGATCAGTCTGAGCGTCTCACATGCCGGAACTCGTTCGGCAGCACCCAGGTGCACGCTGAAACGGTCAAAAGGTGATCTTCATGCTGCCCGTCAGTGTGTGCGCGCGATAGTCCTGTAGGGCGAGCCCTTTCTCGTTGTATCCGTACCAGCGCCAGCCGACGCTCCACGTACAACGCTTCGGAAAGGTATAGGCGATCATCCCACGCGGCTGATGGAGGTTGAGGGGGAGCGTCCCCTGCGCATTGACGAGGCTGTAGCCGAGGGCGAGCTGAAGATTCCGGAGCGGAGCGACCAGAAGATCGCCCTCGACGACGTTGTCGTCGGCCACGTATCGCGAGACCTCGAGCGTTCGAAGGCGCGGATGAAGGATGAGAATCAGGGACGTGATGTCCGCGCGCGTGTAGCCAAGGGAGAGAGTGAAGCGTTCGCGGGGGGTCCACAGCGTCGTGAGCGTCACGCTGCGATTCCGGAATGTATTGTCCACAAGTGGATTCGGAGTGCGGGAGTCGGTCACCCGGAGCTGCATGCTCACCGTGAGTGCCGATACAGGGCGATAATGCGCGCGGGCGCGCAGACGCGTGAAGCGGGAAGGCGTCACTCGGGTGAAGATGGCATCACTGGAGCCGCGCTCGAAGTCGGAAAAGAGACGAAAGGAAGGGCTCGCGCGGAGGCTCAGCCCGCCGAGGACAGAGTGCAGGTTCAGCTCCGACGTCTCGCGCTCGCCTTCTTCCGGACGCTGAAGGAGGACGCGCCGATGGGCGAAGCGATAGCCGCCCCGCAGGACAAGACCGGGGATGAGCTCCAGTGTGCCGTCAACGCGATGGAGAAACGCATCCACGGACATGCGCCCGCTCAGCGCCTCTGTGACCGTGCGCGTCGGCCGAGGGGGAGGAGTGCCGCGGAGATCTGTGCCAAGCTGTTGCTCCGTGCGCGTGCGCACGTCCCCGGCCGTTGTGAACTGCTGGAACCGGGTCGTGGTGGTGACGGTGAGACGTCGGTGCGGGCGGTAATTCACGCTCGCATCGGCGAGGGTATGGGGGCGCGACGCCTGAGCCGCGCTCTGCGAGGTCTGCGCCGTGACGTACCGAAGGGCAGAGAGATCAAAGAGCGTGCCCATCAGCTGCTCCTGGCGCACGATCTCTCTATTGGTATCACTGTAGACGAAGCGCCCGGTCACCATCACCGTGCGATGCGCATGTCCCTGCAGCGCCAGGCGCGTCGTCGGCACTAGTCCGCGAATCCCCACATCGTGCGCGAACATCTGCAGCAGAATTTGCTGCGGGTTGGCGGAGGTCGGATTGGCCGGATTCTTGCTGTTGCCGAGATTGAGCGTCCCCTCGGGATGACTCGTATGGATGTCGTCGCGGAAGGCGCGGAAGCCTTGCTCCACCGTGACGCGCCACCGCCGGAGCCGGAAGTTCACACCCATGCGGTAGTCGTCCGTCGTCGTGCGCGGCGGATCCAGCAGAAGGAACTCATCCAATCCGATCGGGAACGTGGTGAACCCCCGTCCGAACTGCGCGTCGCGTTCATACCCCAGGTAGAGGCTGAAGTCGGCATCGGGAAAGAGCGTCAGACGATATTCCGATCGGCGCCGTGCGGCATCCCGACTGTGCTGCCCGAGCAACTCCCCGCGTTCCAGGAGCGGGTTCGCAAACGTTGGCAGGAAGTTGTAGTACACGATCCGGCTGTAGGCGAAGTCGAAGCGATAGAGTCCGCGCTTCTCCACACGAAGACTCGCTGTGTTGTACGGATCGCCGCCCCAGCTCGCCATGCGATAAGTGAGCATGTCAAAGAGCGGACCTGTGTTCTCCGGATACTGGGAGGTGAAGGAGAAGCCAAGCAGGCGCAGCCCCTCGTCCAGATTGATATGGCTGCGGTAGAGATCGCGGTTGCCGCCGAGGACAAGCTGTCGCCATCCGAATTCCAGCTCGCTCCGCGCGGTCATTCGTCCCCAGCGAAAACCCTCTGGCGCCGCTTGCGCGGAGCTGTCTTGAGCGCGCACGCCGGAGGCCATCGGTCCGAGAAGACCGAGCAACAGAATGAGGACACGTATCGGCGTCACTCTGCGGGAGACAGAAGGTGCCGGACGCAAAGGGAGGCCACGAATACGCGTGCGCATACTCTCCTCCTACTGGAAGAAGAAGCGGTTGACGTTTGAGCCGTGGATCTTCACATGGCATGTCGTACAGCTCTGAAAACGCGGCCGTCGGATGTCGTGAAAGGCGGGCGGTTCCGAGCCCAAAATCCCCGGCGTCTCCGTGTGACATTCGAGACAGAGCAGGTGCACCGTCGGACGCGTGAGGAGCCGGGGATTGTTCGAGCCATGCGGGACGTGACACGCCGTGCAGCCTTCGAGCTTCACCGGCGCGTGTTCGAACACGAAAGGACCCTGCTTATCCGTATGGCACTTCAGGCAGATGGAATCGGTCCCGCCGGATGCTTCGCGCGTCTGTGCGACGTTGAATCCTCCGTGCGGAGTGTGACACGCTGTGCACGACATTCCCCCTTCGGGGACGCGATGGTGAAACGGTCGAGCGAACTCTTGGCGCACATTGCCGTGACACCCGTAGCAGAGATCCGGCACGCGTTTCACGAGCAAGTCCTCGAGGAGCATTGGCGCGTGCGAGGAATGACAATCGGAGCAGGCCACTTGACTGAGGCCGTGTTCGGATTGGCGGAAGTTGTGGCGCTCCTCTTGCCGTTCGTGGCAGGCGAGGCAGCGCGCGTTCTGCTCCGAGACCGAACGTCCGCGGAACGAGAAGATCTTCGTCGCGTCTCCTCCGCCCTCCACATGTTCTCGACCAGGTCCGTGACAGCCCTCGCACCCTTTCTCCGAGTCCGTGTACTTCGGGCTGCTCACGGTCAGGAAATGGGCCGTTCGGGTGAAATGCGTGTAGAGATCTTCGTGGCAGAGCTTGCACGTCTCAGAGCCCACATAGGGGCTCTCCGGTTGCTGGATCCCGAAGAGACGTGGGCCCGCTCGTGCCGACGGTGTGATGCCCCGTGTCGAGGACGCCTTCTGCACGGCGTGGAACGCCAGGCCGAGCGCGAGTCCGAAGAGGAGCAGGCAGAAGGCGCTCGACCAGGAAAAGGGGCTCCGTCGGGCGCGTTCCCTCCAACGGATCATGGTGCGCATCGTCCACCTCGTGTTCGCGAGTCTCTATCGAATATTGAGCTGCTGCAGGATCGGCGGATTCGGCTCTTCAATCGCCAGGAGCGTATGGCAGAGATCGCAGCTCTGGCTGATCGTTCGCCCATCTCTGCTCACATGCTGCTCGTCATGACACCGGAAGCACCCGGGGAACGTCGTATGGCCGAGATTATCGGGATATGTCCCCCAGGTCACTTTCATCGAGGGAAAGACATTCCGACGATAGATCGCCTGCAGTTCACGAATGGCCGCTTCGATCGCCTCGCGGCGGGAGCGGAAGAGCTCCGGGTATTTCTCCTGATAGAAGGAGCGGACGCGTCGGGCGATCTCCTCCGGAGCATTTCTCGGGATCTCGGCGGCGGCCCGCAAGACTTCGACGCCCAGCTTCTTGATGTACGGGAGCGTGCGATCTATGCGTCCCAGGGCTAACGCCTCATCCATTGCTCGATCCGGGAGCATGAAAATATGCGTCGGGCGATTGTGGCAGTCAATGCAGTCCATGACGCGACGCTCGGCGCGGGCGAGCTGATCGGGCGTGAGCTGAGCATCTTGAGCGACGAACTCCGTCACGCGCCCATTGGCCTCGCGCACCTGCACCCAGGGGATGATCTGTCGTTGCGCGTCTGCGGCGATGTAGATCGTCTGCTTCTTCGGATCAATGTGCCAACTGTGAATACCACCCTGGCCGGCAGCGCCTCCTCCGATGTGCATGAGCAGGACGGTCTTGAGCGGTGTGTTCGCTTCGTCTTCGGCAAAGCGGGTAATGACTTTGACGCGATCTCCGGTGAACTTCTCTGGCCAGTGGCATTGCTCACACGTGTCGCGCGAGGGGCGCAGATTCTCAACGGGCGTGGGGATCGGACGCGAGTACGTATTGAGGACCGTTGCGAAAACCTGTCCCACGCCTGAGAGCTTCGAGCGCACAAACCAGGGAGCTCCGGGACCGATGTGACACTCCACGCATTTCACCCGTGAGTGAGGCGAGTTCCGATAGGCCGTGTACTCCGGCTCCATGACGGAGTGGCAGACGAGGCCGCAGAACTCGACGGAGTCCATGTAGGTCACACCCTTGTAGGTTGTCAGAGAGATGAGGAGAAGATTGACCACGGTGAGGACGCTCACGATCCCCGCCGTGCGGCGCACTGACGCGCGGTTGAAATCAATGCGGGGGTACATCCCGCGCGATGCGGGATTCCCCGGATCGCCACTCTGCCGCGCTCGCCGCTGCTCCCAATATACACCGATGGGAATGAGCAGGAGGCCGAGGACGAACACTCCCGGCAGGACGAGGAAGGCCATGATCCCGATGTACGGCGTATCGTAGAAGCCGAGCAGGCCGAGGATCAGGAAGGCGATGATAAGCAAAGCGCTGACAGTCGCGAGAGCGCCTCCGAGGGCCGTGATCCAGTTTCGGCCCACCAGACGCATGAGGTCCCAAAACAATACGCTCGGACGGGTAACCATCACGCTCTCCCCGCTGGCGGATCGGCGTCCGATCCGGGATTCTTCGAGGAGTCAACCGAAGCACTGGCAAGGGGCTCCTGAGGAGACTCCTCCAGCGGCACTGTCACCGCCGCTTCTTCCGAAGCGATGTCCTGTCGCACGGCTTTTCGGTGTTCCGCCGTCATCAGGCGCGCGTAATCAAGCGGATGTTCGTGCTGGTACCATCGGGCCGAGACGCGCCCGTCAAGCCATGCCCAATTCATCGGATAGACATCCGGATCGAAGATGACGTGATAGAAATGCCAGATGACGATGGCCAGTGTCGCCAATACAGCTTCATAGAAATGAATGGCGAGGGCGACCTCCACCGTCCACCCCGGGAGCCATCGCGTCGTCTGTTCCTTGAACCACACCATTATTCCCGTGACGCCCATGATGATTGTACCCCAGACGAGAGCCCAATACTCAAACTTCTCAATATAGCTGCACCGATCGAACTGCGGGCGGTGTGCGCTTCGGCCGAGGAGATATCGCATATTCTGGAGGAGGTCGGCAATGTCCTTGCGCTGCGGACGCATGTCGCGCCAAACCTGTCGGCCTTCGGCCGTCACCATCAGATAGAGGAGATGATACGTCCCGACACCGAGCAGCAGGACGCCGGCTACGCGATGCGCGATCCGGCGAAACGCTTCACTGGAGCCGAGCATCCACGCCAGCCAGGAGTCTGGATATTTCAGGGCGAAGCCCGTGAGCACGAGTACGAAGAAGCTCGTCAAAAGGAGCAGGTGTTGCCATCGTTGCCGTGGAGTCAAACGCAGGATCGAACGCTCTTCGAGCTGGCGTCGAGCCCGCGCCTTCCTCCACCAGATCACGCCGTTGTGGAGCAGCATCAGGCCGATGGTGAGGGGGATGAGGATGAGGTAGATGCGTCGCACCCACTGTTTGAGGAGGCTCCCGATGTCTTCGGAGACCGGGACTTCGGCGTGGATCTTCACGCGCGCGAAGTTCTCGCTGGCGCCCGGATGGCAGCGTCCGCAGGTTTGGGCGAGATTATCCTTGTGCACCATCGAGCGAGGATCGGAGGAGGGGAGGATGTTGTGGACGCCATGGCAACTGGCGCAGTTGGCGACGACTGTCGAGCCGAGCTGCGATGCGCGTCCGTGATAGCTATCCAAGTATGTGCTCACCCGCCCGCCCGGGACGCCAAATTCTTGCGTCAGACGAACGCCCTCGTGGCAGCGCCCGCAGGTCGTGCGCGCGAGCATCTGCTGCGCCACCGGAGAGGTGGGGTCAATATGCGGTTTGATCAGATGAATGCCATGGCAATCCGTGCATACGGGTGCTTGCCAATTCCCCCGACGAACGGCTTGGCCGTGTATGCTCTCCAGGAATTCGTCGCGGATGGTCGTATGACAGTGCCCGCAGGTCTCTGGAACGTTGAATTTGAAGATCGGCGACTGCGGATCAGCGGCCGAGCGCATGTCGTGGCTGCGGTGGCAGTCGGTGCACACGGCAGCGCGCATCGAACCGGCTGCCACGGCTCGCCCGTGAACGCTCTGCTGGTAGGAGAAGAATGGTTGCGCGCTGATGCCAGCGGGCTCGACGACGAATTGCACGCCGTGACACGCGCCGCAGGTTTGCGGGATGCGGGCGTGATGTGTCGGCGAGCGCGGATCGCTGGAGGGAAGGATCGTGTGCGCATCGCCATGACAGTCCGCGCAACGGGCTGCGCGCGCGCGTCCTTCGCGCACCGCTTTCGCATGCAGGCTCTGCGCGTACGCCGCTTCCACGTCCGGGTGGCAGGAGGCACAAGAGACGCGCTGCGGCGGCGGCTCATGCGGATACGCGCGGACATCCGTATGGCAGTCCACGCACTCGAAGGCCCCATGGACGGACGCTGTGAATGCACGCTGGCTTAAATTCGGGCCCTCGTGGCAGGCTAGGCATTCAGCTGAGCGGAGACGAGGCGCTTGCGCGAGGATCGGAAGGACAAGCGCGCTGAGGAAAAGACCGGAGAGGCCAAGCGCGCATCTGCGACCAGTGCTCCTCAGCGTGTGCGTTGTCTCTCCCCTCATCAGAATTTGCTCATGTTATACATGCAAGCAGCGTGCCGTCTTCAAAAGACTTCGCTCCTACGACGCTATTGCTCGTCCGATGATCGAGTTGGCCAGAGCAAGCATAGTCGAACCCGACCGGGGGATTCCACCCAAGGTGGGTATTCTCGCTCACGCTGCCGGCGTGATCCGGGACTGGGGAACGTTCCTCCTTCGCAGAGCTCCACCTTGCGAGATCGGGTGAGCCTCCCCCTTGGACCCCTCAGGCGGAGCACGCCACTTTTCTGGTCGTACCATCTCCTCTTTGGGGGATTTCGCTCGGTTTTGGGGCTTATCCCCCAAGAATGCGGGCAAAAGGGAATGGTCCGACGTGTCGTGCGAATTCAGAGAAGCTCTTGCTCTCTCGAGACTTCTCGACTTCTCGGTGCGCATCCGGTGGCCTCCACGGCATGACATTTGCTAAGCGGCTTCTACATGGGTGAGGTCGCCGAAGACCCATCCAGGGTTTGGTCGTGTGGGTGAAATTGAGCGGGTAAGGGAGTTCGTGAACATGAACGTAGGTGTGATATTGGTCACAGATTTCGAGATCGAGGGTGAGGTAGGCTCTGCCTCTCCGGACCGAGCTGAGATCGGTCGGAGCCATGGAGCATAAGGGAGGACGCCATGGCTGCGAGAAGTGAACGGCTCAAGAGAACACTCGAAGGTTTCTTCTTTGCGTTCACCCTCTTCACAATCGCTCTTGCGGGGATCGGTTTCGGCGTACGACGGTGGCTACCGCCTTTGGCCTCCGAGCATGGCGCCGGGATCGATCGAATGATTCAGTACTTGCTCCTCACTGTCGGTGCGCTCTTTGTCATCGGACATGCGGCGTTAGGGTATTTCATCTGGCGCTTCAGTCGGCAGGAGCAGGTCACCTATCGGTTGGCGAGTCCGCGCGCGGAAAAGTTGTGGTCCTTAATTCCTGGGGTCGTTATGGCGCTCGTGGCTGAGGGAGGTGTGCTCCTGATCGGGCTTCCGATCTGGCAGCAGTATTATCTTCGTCCGGCTCCTCCGGATGCCGTGCTCGTCGAGGTCACCGCCGAACAATTTGCTTGGAATATTCGGTATCCCGGGAAAGATGGGCGTTGGGGGCGGACCGATCCTCGGCTGATCCGCTATGAGAATCCGCTTGGGATAGACCCGCAGGATCCGGCGTCGCGTGATGACATTGTGCAGTTGGGTGTGATGTATGTGCCCGTCGGTCGGCCCGTTCACGTTCGACTCCGCTCCAAGGATACGCTACACAGCTTCTTCCTTCCGCATTTTCGCGTGAAGCAAGATGCTGTGCCTGGCATGACGATTGATATTTGGTTCACGCCCACACAGACGGGCGAGTTCGAGATCGCGTGCGCGGAGCTGTGCGGATTCGGACATTTCCAAATGCGCGGTGTGTTGCGCGTTCTCTCCCCGGAGGACTTCGAGCGATGGTTGGCGACGCAACCGACCTTCTCCTCGATGTCCTTTTGAGAGATTGGGGGGAGCGCAGCGCTGTCGGCGAGGTCGCGTGATCCCGATAGGTAAGGAGGGAAGCTATGACCGGTCAACATGTGGTGCATGCGTATGAGGAACCCCAGAGCTTCTTGCGCCGGTATATCTTCAGCACCGATCACAAAGTCATTGGGATTCAGTACTACCTGACAGCGATGGTGATGGCGCTAGTCGGAGGGGCCCTGGCCATGCTCATCCGGTTGCAGTTGGGTTGGCCCGAGGCGAAGTGGCCGCTTCTAGCCAAGCTCTTTCCGCGCGGGATGTCCGGAGGGGTGATGAACCCAGATTTCTATCTGGCGCTGATCACCATGCACGGTACGCTGATGATCTTCTTCGTCATTTCGCTCGGCTTGGTGAGCGGGTTTGGGAACTACCTGTTGCCCCTGCACATTGGGGCGCGCGACATGGCTTTTCCCTTCCTGAACATGCTCTCGTATTGGACGGTGGTGCCGGCATGTGTGATTATGCTCGCCTCGTTCTTCGTCGAGGGAGGAGCGGCCGCATCGGGCTGGACGGCCTATCCGCCACTGAGCGCCGTCGAGCAGGCCGTTCCGGGATCGGGTCTGGGGCAAACGCTCTGGATTCTCGGCATGGCGCTCTTCATCGCATCATTCACCATGGGCGGACTCAACTTCGTCACGACGATCCTCAACGAGCGGACGCGCGGAATGTCCATGATGCGACTGCCGCTCTTCATCTGGACGCTTCTGATCGCCTCCATCTTGGGGCTTTTGGCGTTCCCGCCTTTGACGGCAGCGGCGATCCTCTTGCTCTTCGATCGGCACGGCGGCACGAGCTTCTTCCTGCCAAGCGGGCTCTACTTCGGCGAACGCGTGCTGCCTCATAGTGGGGGAAGTCCTCTGCTCTGGCAGCATCTGTTCTGGTTCCTCGGGCATCCCGAGGTCTACGTGCTCATTCTGCCGGCGCTCGGCATCGCGTTGGATCTGCTGCCGCCCTTCACGCGCAAGCCGATCTTCGGATATCGCCTCACGGTCTATTCGCTCATCGCTATCGGCGTGTTGAGCATGATCGTCTGGGGACACCACATGTTCGTGAGCGGGATGAATCCGTACGTGGGGGAATTCTTCGCCATCGGGACACTGGCCATCACGATCCCTTCGGCCATCATCGGATTCAATCTGATCGCGAGCCTATGGGGTGCGCGCCTGCAGCTTCGGACGCCTATGCTTTTCGCCCTGGGGAGCATCGCCTTCTTCGGGACGGGAGGATTCGGAGGGATCTTTCTCGGGAACGCGACCTCGGACATTCAGCTTCACGACACGTACTTCGTCGTCGGCCACTTCCACTTCATGATCGGTGGCGTGACGCTCTTGGCCCTTTTCGGGGGAACCTACTATTGGTTCCCGAAGATGTTCGGGCGCATGATGAGTGAGCGCTTGGGGAAGATTCACTTCTGGTTGACGTTCGTGACGTTTTATGCCGTCTTCCTCACGCAGCATTTCCTGGGGCTTGGAGGGATGCCGCGCCGGTATTACGCCTTCTCCAAGTTCGAATTCTTGGCGCCGATTCGCGATCTGAACGAGTTCATCAGTCTCGCGGCGTTCGTGCTCGGAGCAGCCCAGCTCGTCTTCCTCTTCAACTTCTTCTGGAGCCTGTTCCGAGGTGCGCGAGCAGAGCAGAATCCGTGGCGGGCGACGACATTGGAATGGGTGGCGCCGACGCCCCCGCCACATGGGAATTGGGGGGAGACGACGCCGGAGGTCCATCGGTGGCCCTACGACTATAGCGTGCCGGGTGCGCCCGAGGACTTCACGCCGCAGACGGTGCCGCCGACAGTCGTCGAGGTCACACGGTGAGCAGGGGAGAGCGATGAGAGAACATCTTCGTGTGAAGACTCATCTGGAGGAGGTGCGCATCTGGGGCGATCTTGGTGTGCCACCTTCCGAGGATGGCCGTCGTGGCGGATTCGATGGGGGGAGCGACAGCAAGGAACGCCTCCTGATCCCGAGTGCGCGCCTTGGGTTGTGGATCTTCCTGGGGACGGTGACCATGCTCTTTGCCGGATTCACGAGCGCATATCTGGTGCGGCAGGCGGGATCGGATTGGCAACCGATCCCGCAGCCGCCAATCCTCTGGATGAACACGGGGGTCCTCCTGCTGAGCAGCTTCCTGCTGGAGATTGGTCGGAGGCGTGCATCTCCCCGCCGATGGGTGGCTGGGGCGACACTGCTCGGCGTGCTCTTTCTGCTCGGGCAACTTCTGGCGTGGCGGACGCTGCGCGCACAGGGCATCTATCTGCCGACGAATCCACACAGTTCGTTCTTCTACATTCTGACTGGCGTGCACGGCGCGCACGTGGTGGGCGGCATCATCGCCTTGTTGTCGGGGCTCGTTCTGGCGTGGCGCGATGTCTCGGAGGAGCGGCTCTCTCGCCGCCTCTCTCTGTGCGCGACTTATTGGCATTTCGTCGGCGGATTGTGGCTCTATCTTCTGTTTGTGCTCTTCCTCCTCTAGGAGGGAAGACCCTGCGGAGGGATCACCATGAGCCAAGCATCGAAAAGTCCATCGCTCGAATCCGTGTGGCGCGGGGGTGTCTCCCCCTTCGCCGTGAGCTGGCGGAAGTTGATGATGTGGCTCTTTATCATCACTGATGGACTGCTGTTTGCCGGTCTTCTGGCCGGCTACGGTTTCGTCCGTCTGGCCAGCCCGCACTGGCCCAATCGGGCGGAGATCTTCCATCTGGACTTCATCGCACTGATGACCTTCATCCTGATCACGAGCAGCGCGACCATGGCTACGGCCGTCGGCGCCGCGCGTCAGGGGCGTCTTAGGACGGCAGTCCAGTTCGTGCTACTGACAATCTTGGGCGGATTGAGCTTTTTGGGCTGCCAGGCCTATGAGTGGACGAAACTCATCAGCGAGGGAGCGCGTCTGAGCACCAACCCTTGGGGCGTTCCCCTCTTCAGCGCCGCATTCTTCATCATCACCGGTTTTCACGGCGCGCACGTCCTGACGGGTGTGATCATCCTCTCGGTCGTCGCCGCGCGTGCGCTTCGACGTGGGGTCTCGCCCGAGGGGGTCGAGCTGGCTGGTCTCTACTGGCATTTCGTGGACCTCGTCTGGGTCTTCATCTTCACGCTCTTCTATCTGATTTGAGGCGTCGGACCTCAGATCGGGGAGAGCAAAGGGGTGTGGCATATGCGCGAGCAGCAGGTAGGGCATGGATATCGGATCTATTGGGTCGTCTGGGGCATTCTCCTTATTGTGACCCTCGGCATGGCGCTCGTGGGGACGACGATGCTGACGACGTTTCTCATCCTCGTGCTCCTTCTGGGGATGCTTGTGAAGGCGTCGCTGATCACTGGATACTTCATGCACCTGCGATTTGAGCGCGCGACCCTCATTCTCGCCGTCGCGGTGGGTCTTCTCGCGACAGCGGGCATTCTCTTCTTCCTGATCGCTCCTGATGGCCTTCGTGTATTGAATTCACAAGACCTTCATGTCGGAGGGGGACGATGACGCCACAGGCGCTTCACTGGTTGAGATGTGGCGTGGGGAGTCTCCTTTCTCTCGGCCTCCTGGAGCGAATCCTCTGGGCTCAATGTGCGATGTGTCGGAGCGGGCTCATGAACTCTCCGGAGGGACAGGTGTGGGCTCGCGGATTCAATCAGGGGATCCTCTTTTTGCTCGTCGTCCCCTTTGTGATCATCGGCAGCCTTGCAGCGCTCATCTGGAATGCGCATCGGCGGAGAAGCGGCGAGAGGCTCCCGCGCGACCGACGAGTCCGCGTGGGAGCCCCATCGCAGAAGCTCACTTCTTCGCCAGCGAGCGGATGAAGGCGACCAGGTCCCAGATCTCCTTCTCCTTCAGCTTCCCCTTGTATGCGGGCATGAGCTTGGACTTCCCCAGGGCCGCACCGCCCTCTGCCGTGATCTTATAGAGATCCTGATCGCTGTACTTGGCCATCTCCTCTCGATTCGTCCAATCGGTGAGCTTCACTGTCTTCACGGCCTTCATGGCCGGACCGTCGCCTTTTCCTTGCTCGCCGTGACATCGCTGACAGTGCTTCACATGCAGCTCCTTCCCGGCCTTAGCGTCCCCCTTTCCTTGAGCCCATAGGGGAAGGGCAATGCCTGCCGCAATCGTGCCGATGAGTAGAACGGCTCTCAATCGCCGCATCTGTTCTCACCTCCTTCGCTGGAAGTCATCGCTCTCGAAAACAGCATAAAACCCCCTGGCCACCTTGGCCAGACATTTCCGTGCCCTAGCGGATCTCGCCGACCAAAAGCGCGTGCACTTTCGAGACAGCGAACTCTCTCCCTTCGCCGTGACACACGATGCACGTCTCGACCGAACCGGCTGTGTTGACGAACGCATGGGCTTCGGCTGAGAGGCTATCGTGGCAGCCGAGACACGCCGTCGAGGTCGGTGGAGTTGGATTCTGAAAACCGCGCGGCGTGGTCGTCGCGAGCGTAGCGCGCACGGGCAGCACATTCGTCCCCGGCACATGACAGAGCTGGCAGTTCTTCAAGCTCGCCGGGAAGCGCACCTTGTTGAAGGAAACCGGCTGGCGGAAGAAGTTATAGACCGTGTACTCCCGTTCGAGATGTTCGCCGCGGTGGATCTTGTGAATGAGGAGCTTGAAGTCGATGCTCTCGGGGGGCATCTGATCGGCCGGACGGCGCGCTTCGTCGGTGCCGGTGGGATTGTGGCAAACGACGCAATACTCGATGTTATTGTTGCGATTGTTCCCATGCGTGCGGAGCGAGTCGTGACAGTCCAAACACTTGCGCAGGTCCACGATCTGCCGGCGCGCGATCGGCTGCGCATCGGTGACGGCGAAGTATCGGACGACGTTGTCTCCGGCATCGCGCACGACATTAGCCGGATCGCCCGGAGCCGCCGGCCCAGGATCAAGCGTGATGTTCCGATAGCCCTCGATGCCCACGACATAGGTCCCTCGCGCATCAGCGGGAAGCGGCGTTCGAAACGTGTAGCGGTAGTTCCCGGCGGCATCGGGGCCGGTCGCGCCGCGCGCATCTTCGCTCACCCACCAGGTGTACTCACGTGTCGGACCTCCGAGCACAAGGGCCAGGCGCGTCATCGCGCTCGGAGCGATCGGACGCCCCGAGCGATCTCGGATGGTGAAGAGGACCGTTGGCGTCCGTCCCGGCGTCGTGTCGGTCACGCCAACGATTTCGAAGACGACACCTGGAAGTTGCCGCGACTTGAAGGGAATCGCATGGCCTCCCGCGACGGAGAGATCGAATTCCTCGCCGGACGTCGGTTGATGGCAGCGGCCGCAGAGTCTGTCGTCGCGCTGAATGATCCCAAGATGGTTCTCCCCAGTAGCGAAGTTCACATGATCGTGGCAAGAGCCGCATGCCGCCCGCGAGGGTTGGGTCAGATGATTATCGGCCTGCGTCGCTCCCGCGGCATGGCAGGTCGTGCAGTTCCGAATATCTTGCGGGAATCCGACGGTCGAAAAGTCGAAGACGCGCCCCATGAACCCGACGAACCGATATGGCGTCCCGGCGCGCACGCTCGGGAGATCGCGCCCGCGGTGAATCTTGTGGATCATGACCTTGAAGTCCACGGTGTTCCCCGTATCCGGATCCACCGTCTGCGGTTGATGGCAGAGGACACAGGTCTTGACGGTCACGTAGCGCCCGCCGTGCGCCTGGAGCTGATCATGGCATTGATTGCATGCCGCAGTCGTCACGACATCGCGAATTGGGGAGACCTCCCCGCCGGCCGGAACGAAATCGAATGTCGCATTCGCGACGAAGCGCTTCCCCAGCGTCGCCGTCAGGTCGCGCACAGCGGAAATCCCCACCGTGTGAGTGACCGTCGGATCGTAATTCTCCGGAAGAACAGTCCCTGACGTATACACGATGGTCCCATCCGGGGACTCCACGAACGTCCCTCCGCTATCCACCCACGCTTGGGACACAGGGCCAAGCGCCGCACCCGTCTGCGTGCGCGTCGTATAGGCTGTGTACTGCCGATCCCCCCGATTAATACGCGCCAGAATCACAGTGATCTCCACACGCCCTTCGGTGCGCACACCTGTGCGATCCAACGGCAGACCACGATCATCGGTCAATCGGAACGTCACCACGGCGCGCCGTTCGGGGGAGATCGTCGCGCTCAGAATCTGAAGGCGCACTCCCGTGCTCACGGCGCTCTGAGCGTGCAAGGGGTGATCGCTCCTCATCAGAAAGGCGAACACGACTGGTATGCTGAGTGCAAACGCCCATGCGATCTTTCTTGTCATCGCCGCTCCTCCCGTTTCATGTCCTCTTGTGCGACCGCCGCTCCCGATCTCACTCCGGATCTCAATCAATAAGGAAGCTCTCCTTCCGCCTCTGACTCCTCAGGCGGTGCTTCTTTGAGCCTTTGGATCATGGTTCGGAGCCATTGCTTCACCGCCTCCTGCAGCCGCTCCTCATCTCCCGTTTGCTCCAGAGAGGCGACCGTTTCACCCGCTTCATTCAGGGGGATGAAGTGGCAGGGAAGGCGTTCCTGACGATGCTCCTCCGGAACAAAATCCATCAGGACGCACCCCTCGTGACATTCGGGGGGATGGTTGGGGACGAACCAATGGTTGATGCAAACGACCGAATGTTGAAACATCGGGCGTTGTCTCCAGGGCTCACGCACCGAACGCCCATATCCCCCGCCCTCGAGGACGTCCAGCTCAGCTTCGAGCAAGCGAATCAGATCTTCTCGCCGGCCTTTCATAGGCGTACCTCCATTCGAGGCGTTGCGGATCGGGCCTCGCCAAGGACGCGTTCGACCTCGTCCACGAATGCCGTCGTGTCTGTTCCCTTCACGATGTACCGGATAGCCAGCCAGGAGGTGTAGTCGTCCTGGAACGATGTATAAGCTGTCAGCAAGATCACAGGCACGCGCGGGTGCCGATTCACGATCTCCTGAAGAAGTTCGAGGCCGTTCTCCCTTCCAAGCTTAATGTCGAGGACGACCAGGTCCACCGATTCTCGCTCCAAATACTCCAGGGCCTCGCAGCCTGAGGACGCTTCCCGCACCTCATGCCCGCGCTCGCTCAGCATCGTCGCGTAGAGTAGCCGAATGTTTGGCTCGTCGTCAATGAGGAGGATGCGTGCCATAGGAGCCTCCTTTCTCCGCCCATGGGCGTTCGGGATCTCGCAGCTTCTCATACGAAGCTTGCCGTCATCGAGCGCTCATTGCACTCATGCCCGCCCGCAGACTTCTCACGTTCTGTTCCAGAAGCGAGCGGTTCTCAACCGTTCGTTCCAGTACCGCGATCACGGCTTCGGCCGAGAGTATGCGGGTGAGGTGCAAATAGGCGCCGAGCATGACCATGTTTGCCGTTTTCGCGCTGCCGAGCTGATCGGCCATACGGGTCGCTGGCACCGGGATCGCCTCCACGTCGGTTCGTCGCACCTGTGTTGAGATGAGCGAGCTATCATAGAGGATCGTTCCGCCCGGGATCACTTCCGGCTCAAAGCGTTCGAGTGAGGGGCGATTCATGGCAATGAGTACACTCGGGCGCGAGACTAAGGGCGAAGCAATCGGTTCGGTTGAGATCGTGACATGGCAATGGGCTGTCCCGCCGCGCATCTCCGGGCCATAAGAGGGGAGCCAAGAGACGTGATACCCCTGCTGCATTCCCGCCTCAGCCAGCAATCGGCCGAGGAAGAGCACGCCTTGTCCGCCGAACCCCGCGATCTTGAGGCGCGGATGGCGATAGCGCGCGGGCACATCCCCGTCGTACAGGGGCGGCAAGGGGGAGACAGAGGCTATGCTCTCCAAGCCCAAAAGCGCCAGAATCTCCTCAGGAGAGGTGGGGGAAGGCATGTCCCGATATAAAGCGACACGGGCTGGGGATCGCGCAGCCGATACGTCCTTGAAGACGCCCAAGGGAAAGTACCGAAGCATCTCCCGCTGGATCCATTCGCACGCTTCAGCGGGCGTCATCCCCCATCCCGTTGGGCAGGGCGAGAGGATCTCGACAAGCGAGAAGCCGCGTCCTTCGATCTGCGTCTGAATGGCCTTGCGAATAGCTTTTCGCGCGCGCATGCGCGACTTGTTGTCAAAGAGAGCGACACGCTCGATATACGTCGGTCCCTCCAACGTGGCCAGGAGTTCGCTCACGCGCAAGGGGAAGCCTTCGCGTTCGGGGGCACGGCCGGTCGGCGTCGTCGTGGTGATCTGGCCGGGAAGTGTCGTCGGCGCCATCTGTCCCCCCGTCATTCCGTAGATGGCGTTGTTGATGAAGAAGACCGTGATGTTCTCTCCGCGATTCGCTGCATGGAGAATCTCATTGCCTCCGATGGCCGCTAGATCGCCGTCTCCCTGATAGCTGATCACAATGCTCTCCGGTCGCGCGCGTTTGACGGCGGTGGCGACGGCCGGCGCACGCCCATGTGCGGCTTGAATATTGCCCACATCGAGGTAGTAGTAGGCGAAGACGGCGCATCCGACAGGACTGATCAAGATCGTGCGGTCTTGAATTCCGAACTCGTCAATGGCTTCGGCGATGTACTTGTGCACATTCCCATGACCACATCCCGGGCAATAGTGGGTCGTGCGCGGATCACCCGGTTTGCGATCAAACACCCCATAGATACTCTTCGGTTTCCCGTAAGCCCGTACGTACATCGTTCTCCTCGCTCACAGTGCGGATGTGTTCGAGCAGCTCTTCAGCGGTCGGGACGATTCCCCCGAATCGCGAGTAAAGCCTCACCGGGCGTTGGCCTTGAACGGCAAGGCGCACGTCTTCAACGAGCTGTCCGTGACTCAGCTCAACGACCAAGAAGACGCGTACCCAATCCGTCAGCACCAAGATCTCCCGCGAGGGGAAAGGCCAGAGGGTAATGGGCCGAAAGAGTCCCGCGCGGATCCCTTGCGCGCGCGCCTGGTCCACGGCGGCCTTCAGGACGCGTGAGACGATACCGTAACCGATCGTGACGATCTCTGCGTCTTCCAGGCGGTACTTCTCGTACATCACAACCTGGCGCGCCGCGCGCGCATATTTCTCTTCAAGTCGTCGGATGTGGGCTTCCAGTTCCTCAGGGTTCAAGTGGATGGAAGTGATCAGGTTCTGGCGCGTCTCGGCCGTTCCCTGAACGGCCCAGGGTTTCTCCAGGGGCCGGGCGAGCGCACGTGGAAGTTCGACGGGTTCCATCATCTGGCCGATGAAGCCATCTGTGAGGATGATGACAGGGTTCCGGTAGCGATCGGCCAGCTCGAAAGCGAGCATCGTCAGATCGCACATCTCTTGGACGGAATTCGGGGCGAGCACGATCGTTCGATAGTTACCATGTCCTCCGCCTTTGACGATTTGATGATAATCGCTCTGTTCAGGCGCAATGTTCCCCAGTCCCGGCCCTCCGCGCATGACATCCACGATGACGGCGGGCAGCTCCGCACCTGCCAGGTAGGAGATACCTTCTTGCATGAGGCTCAGTCCCGGTCCTGAGGACGCCGTCATCGTACGCTCTCCGGCAGCCGCAGCCCCATACACCATATTGATCGCTGCGACCTCGCTCTCGGCTTGAAGGAACGTCCCGCCGACGAGCGGAAAGTAGCGAGCGGCAGCCTCGGCGATCTCACTCGCGGGTGTGATGGGGTAGCCGTAGAAGGAGCGGCAGCCCGCAAGGAGAGCACCGATGACTGTGGCTTCGTTGCCTTTCAAGAGAAGGCGCGTCATTGTTTCACCCTCTTCATCCCCGCGCGACCGCTCCATCGCGCACATAGACGGTGATCGCCGCGGGCTCCGGACAAGCATAGTAGCATACGCCACACCCAGTGCAGCCGCGCCCCACATAGAGCGCCGGATGGTATCCATAGATGTTCAGGTGCTCCGCCATCACGAGAACCTCTACCGGACAGGCGATCACACACAATCCACACCCCTTGCAGAGGTCCTCGGCGATCTCCACGCGCCCGCGATCTGTGACCTTCTCACTCTTCATTTGCCTGTCCCCCGCTTATAGAGGGAAGCAAATCTCGTACCGCTTAATGCCCACGAGGGAGGCACAGCGGCTTTCCCGGTCGCCAATTAACTCGTTGAACATCGAAGGCTTGTTATGAGCCGCTTGTGAGGCGCCCAAGTGGGCGCCCAGTAACGCGCGAAATCACAGGCCAAGGTGGGGGAATCACCCACACAGGGCGAGAAGGGGTGAGCTTCGTCTGCACATGTCGGGATAGTCTTTATCTTGGGGCCGATAATACCTACGCTCTCTCTAGGGACTCATTCACAACGCCACCCACGTGTGCAACGCTTCGGTCCAGAGGAAGATCCGGCCATCTAGCATAACCACCCGGTGGGCGCGCGCCTCATCTTCGGCTCCCAGCGTCGCGCGCTCACCAGCCACAACGGGGATGACCTGGAATCCCACGCGACGCAAGAGAGCAGATCTCCGCAAGGCCCGCTCGATATCCCGCTCATCAATCACAGACGAGATTTTCACGGCGAGGAGGACCTCCGGCGCTTCCGATGGAAGACGTGGCTTACCGCTGGCAAGTAGGTCCAATTGCAGAACGTCCCGGAATTCTTCTGGCGAGAGGTGAGCCTCCAGCGTTTCCAACAAGGCACCCAGATCTACCACGCGGGGACGCCGGAGCAGAGGACCGAAATACGCCGCCGCCTTGCTCTGATACGTCAGCTCCAGCATGCGACCTTTGAGACCACCGACGGTGTCGTCCGTATGCTTTTGAGCTTCCACTAGGGATCGCACTTGCTCCGCAAGGAGAGAGACAGTGGATGTTAACTTCTGTACTTGTTCTTGCGTTTGACGCTGTGCTTCGGCCAAAGCGGCCACGTGCTCTTCAACGCGGCTCACGCGCTCCTCAGTCCGATGCTGCGCTTCAGCCAAGGCGGCGATGTATCCTTCAATCCGGCTCACACGTTCTTCGAGTTGGCTTACGCGCTCTTCGGTCCGGCGCTGCGCTTCAGCCAAGGCCGCGATATATTCTTCGATCCGGCTGACACGCTCTTCAACTCGGCCCACGCGCTCCTCGGTCCGACGTTGCGCTTCCACCAACTCGCGCACGAGCCCCGGCAACGCCAAAAGCTCCTCCGTGAGCAACAGACGACGCAACTGCGCCCGCCACTCCGGACGCTCCTGCAACAACCGAATCAGCTCCAAATAATCCTGCACCTCAAAGGGCATCGCGCCTTCTCCGAGATTTCTTGATCTATTCTTCGCACCATCGCCACGGTGACCTCGTGTAGCTCAGATGCCGATCACAAGTATACACCACCTTCGCGCCCTTGGCGGTTTCTCTTGCAAAGTCTCGCTTTGGACGAGTTCGCGCCTCACAGGCAGAGGCGTTGTCAAGCGGAAGAGGTCGCTTTATCATTGAAAGCTCGCGCAATTCGGAGATAGGGAGGGGGCATGAGACGGAGCTTGGGAATAGTGTGTGGCCTAATGCTGTTGCTGGGGTCTTGTTCATCACGCGTGGAATATGACGTCGTGATTCGCGGGGGGACGATCTACGATGGGAGCGGGTCCCCACCGTTTGTCGGAGACCTTGCCATTCGTGGGGATACGATCGCTGCGATCGGCTCTTTAGGGAATGCGCGCGGACGCGTGGAGATTGACGCCGCTGGACTGGCCATCGCTCCGGGCTTCATCAATATGCTCAGTTGGGCGACCGAGTCGCTTATCGCCGATGGGCGTTCGCAGAGCGATATCCGACAGGGAGTGACGCTCGAGGTCTTCGGCGAGGGGTGGTCCATGGGGCCTCTCAATGAGGCGATGAAGAGGGAGATGCTCGAGCGGCAGGGCGATATCAAGTACGAGATCCCTTGGACGACACTCGGCGAATATTTGGAGTATCTCGTACAGCGGGGTGTCTCCACCAATGTCGCGTCCTTTGTCGGAGCAACGACTGTTCGTATTCATGTCCTTGGCTATGAGAATCGGCCGCCGACGCCGGAGGAGATGGAGCGAATGCGGCAGCTTGTCCGCCAGGCGATGGAAGAGGGGGCGCTTGGTGTCGGCTCCTCACTCATTTATGCTCCGGGATTCTACGCGAGCACGGAGGAGCTGATCGAGCTGTGCACAGTCGCCGCCGAATATGGCGGCATGTACATCTCGCATATTCGGAGCGAGGGGAATCGGTTGCTTGAGGCCATTGACGAGTTGATTCGTATCGCGCGGGAGGCGAAGATTCCTGCTGAGATCTATCATCTGAAAGCGGCGGGGCGTGCCAATTGGCCGAAGCTCGATGAAGCGATCCGGCGCATCGAAGCAGCGCGCGCCCAGGGCCTGCGCATCACGGCCAATATGTATCCGTACACGGCGGGAGCGACCGGATTGAATGCCGCCATGCCCCCATGGGTCCAAGAAGGAGGGCACCGCGCCTGGATCGAGCGGTTGAAAAATCCCGCTATTCGCGAGCGCGTCAAGCGCGAGATGCGCACGCCCACGGATCGGTGGGAGAATCTCTACCTCATGGCCGGATCACCGGAGAATGTGCTCTTGGTCGGCTTCAAAAACGAGGCCCTGAAGTCGCTCATCGGCAAGACGCTCGCCGACGTCGCGCGTGTGCGCGGGCGTTCGCCCGAGGACACGATCATTGATCTGGTGATCGAAGACGACAGCCGCGTGGGAGCTGTCTACTTCCTCATGTCTGAAGAGAACGTGAGGAAACAGATCGCGCTCCCGTGGATGAGCTTCGGCTCGGATGCCGAATCGTTGGCTCCGGAAGGCGTGTTCCTCAAGTCGAACCCGCATCCGCGCGCCTATGGGACGTTCGCTCGGGTGCTCGGGCGATATGTGCGAGAGGAGAAGGTGATTCCGCTTGAGGAGGCCATTCGGCGCATGACCTCTCTTCCGGCGGAGAATCTCAAGCTCGATCGGCGCGGGCGATTGAAGGTCGGATACTTCGCCGACGTGGTCATCTTCGATCCGGCGAAGATCCAAGATCATGCGACCTACGAGCGGCCTCATCAGTATGCGACGGGCGTGATTCATGTTTTCGTCAATGGCGTGCAGGTGCTCAAAGACGGCGAGCATACAGGGGCCACGCCGGGACGCGTCGTGCGTGGTCCCGGGTATAAAGCGGCGCGCTCGCACGCGGGCTCCTGAGCGAATGCGCTTCGGGGCCAAGACTGTACGTGTAGACGACATGTGTGAGCGAAAGCGGTTCAGGAGGGAGACGATCCGATGGGCCGCCTCGATCGAATGTACCGTGCAAAATGAGAGTATTCTCCGGGCCAGTGCTCACTACGCGGCGTTCATTTCACGCGCTCGCCGATCGAAGGCGCTTCTCCGCAATAGACCCATCGCCTCGGTGTGTCAGGACGTCGCTTTTGCTCCCGACGCCGTGGGCGTCGTCGCTCCGTGCTCAGCGAGCCAACGCTCCGCATCTATAGCCGCCATACAGCCGCTGCCCGCAGCAGTCACTGCTTGCCGGTAGACGCGATCTTGCACATCGCCGCACGCGAAGACGCCGGGTACGCTCGTCATCGTCGAGCCGGGGCGCGTCCGAATGTACCCCAGCTCGTCCATGTCAAGCCATCCGCGGAAGATCTCTGTGTTCGGCTTATGCCCGATGGCGATGAAGAGACCTCGGACGGGGAGAACTGTTCGCTCATCTGTCTTCACATTCCGGAGAAGCACACCTTCGACATGCCGTTCCCCGAGTACATCCTCGACGACCGTGTTCCAGATGAACGTGATCTTGGGATGCGCAAAGGCTCGCTCCTGCATGATCTTCGACGCGCGCAGCTGATCGCGGCGGTGGATGACGTGCACGCGCGTGGCGAAACGGGTGAGGAAGAGCGCCTCTTCCATCGCCGTATCACCACCGCCTACGACGGCGACCTCCATGCCGTTGAAGAATGCACCGTCGCACGTGGCGCACGCCGAGACGCCACGTCCGATCAAGCGCCGCTCATTCTCCAAGCCGAGATATTTGGCCGAAGCGCCCGTGGCGATGATCACCGCATCGGCGAGCACCGGAAGGTATCCATCCACGAGCAGTCGGAAAGGATGCGTGGAGAAATCCACGGCGGTGACCGTTCCCAGTCGCACGTCGGCTCCAAATCGCACGGCCTGTGCTTCGAAGAGCCGCATCAGCTCTGGTCCTAAGATGCCATCGGGGAAGCCCGGGTAATTTTCGACGAGCGTCGTCGTCGTCAACTGTCCACCCGGCTCCGGTCCCTGAAAGACGAGTGGATTCAACTTAGCCCGCGCCGCATAGAGAGCAGCGGTGAGGCCTGCCGGTCCCGTTCCAATGATCACCACCGGGCGGTGCTCCGCACCGGAGAAGTCCTTTCCCTCGAAGGCCGAGAGATCAGGGTGATCTGAAACTCCACGACGTTCCTCGTACATCATCCTCCACTTCTTCCTCCGACGTTCGGAGAAGTCGCTCGCCCACTCGGGGTCGGGCGATCCCACCCGAGTGAGGAATGTACCGAAATCCTGGGAGGATATTCAAGCTCTGCGCGACCCGTTCGGCTCAATGCGGGGGATGCGCGATGTCTCGAAGAATTCGCTCTGCTGTCTCGTGCGCACTCTTTACGCAATCGCCGACGGCAATACCTCCTCGATAGTTGGCGCAGAGGTAGAGGCCTGCGTACTCTCGTTCGAGGCGGTCGAGGGCGCTCAGAATCTCCCCGTAGCCGAGCTCGTATTGAGGGATCGCACGTTCCCACCGGGAGATGTAGGCGAATTCGGGCTCGCCTCGAAGGCGCAAGATCTCAGTGAGCTCTTCGGAGACCAAGGCGACGAGCTCCTCATCGCGGCGTCGGGCTACTTCCGGTTGGCGCATCCCCCCGACGAACGTGGTGAGAGTGACACAGCCCTGTGGTGCCCGGGCGGGAAAGATCGCCGAGTTCCAGATCGTCCCCAGAATGCGTCGCCCCTCTTTTTCTGGGACGAGAAATCCAAAGCCGTCCAGCGGTCGGCCGATCGCCGCCTCGCGGTATCCGAGAATCACTGCGCTCACTGGAGGGTAGACGATGCGAGCGAGCGCGTGCGCCGCCTCCGGATGGAGTCGTTCAAGGAGGGAAGCCGCCCTGTAGGCAGGTGTCGCTATGACGAGGCGATTCGCGCGAAGGATATCCTGACGGCCGGCTCGCTCAAACGCGATCTCGAAAGACGCGCCGACGCGTTCCACTCTCAAGGCACGCGCCGCGCACCAGATGGCGTCTCCAAGGGCTGTCGCGAGAGCTCGAGGCAGCATCCCCATCCCCTCTCGAAAGGAGAAGAGACGCGCCGCGAGCTTCGAGGATTCGGGACGACGCCGTCGCGCTCGGGCTCCCCGCAGCGCGCCCACGATCAATCCGCCGTATTGTGCTTCCAGCGCGTAGAGTCGCGGGAAGGCGAAGCGAACACTCAATCGCTCGGGATCGCCCGCGTAGATGCCGGCGACAAAAGGATTGACGGTGTACTCGAGGAACTCCGGCCCCACACGCCGTCGCACGAAGTCCGCGACCGACTCCTCCCGATCAGCGCGGCCGTGAAAGGGCTCCGCGAGGAGACGTAACTTCCCTCGCCAGCTCCAGAGCTGACTCCGCACGACGGCGAGCGGCGTCAGGGGGAGCGGATGCAGTTCCCCCGCTTTGAGGATGTACCGATTCTTCGCGGCTTCGCAGGCATACACTTTTTCGTCGGTCAATCCCGCGGCGCTGATCAGTTCTTGTAGAAGCGGAGTCGTCTCCAGAGCGCTATTTGGGCCCAGCTCGACCAAGTATCCGTTGAGACGCCGGCTGCGCATCGCTCCCCCCACTTCTTCCCCTTCCTCTAAAAGCAAGACACGGGTGCCCGCCCGTTTCAGAAAGAAGGCGACACTTAATCCCGAAATGCCTCCCCCGATGATGACGACCTCAGGCCTCATGCGTGAGAGCGTCCAGGACAATTGCCGTCAGTGCCTCGGCGAAGGTCTCCGAATCGTTCAACGCTTCCACGAGGGCGAACGTGCGAATGTCGTGAGCCCGCGCGACCTCCCGAACTTCATGGCCCAGCTCGTAAAGCGTTTCGATATGGTCGGAGACGAAGCTAATGGGAACGAGGACGAGGTGGCGTACTCCCTGACGCGCAAACTGCTTCACGACGTCCACTGTGGATGGCTCCAACCACCGAACCGGACCGACGCGACTCTGAAATGCGAGCACGGCGGGCACATGAGCATAGAGGTGCCGATGCTCGCTCTGCGTACGGAGATACGCGAGGACGGCAGCGACCGAGCGCCGCGTTTCATCCAGATAGGGATCGCCGTCTTCGATGAAACGCACGGGCAAGCCATGCGCGCTGAAGATGAGCGCCCAGGAGGAACTCGCATGCAACTCGTGGCGCCGGATCGCTTCTTCGATCCGTTCGCACACGGCGCGCACATAAAGAGGATGATCGGGGTAACTGCGAATCGTGGTGACGGGAATCGAAGGCGAGCCCAGCCGCTGCCACACGCGCCGGAACTCGTTCAGGCTGGACCCTGTCGTCGTGAAGGAGAATTGGGGATAGAGGGGCAAAAGCGTGAGCGCGCGGACGCCATCGTCGAGCGCCGCTTGGACGGCTTCTTCGATGAGCGGGTGCCAGTAGCGCATGCCGATGTAGACGCGGCTATCCAGATGCGCGCGCAGCTTGCGCTCAAGGAGCTCGGCTTGACGCGCGGTCCACTCCAGCAGCGGCGATCGTCCTCCGATGAGCGCATAGTGGCGGGCGACAGCGCGGGCGCGAAGCTTCGCGATCGCCCACGCCAGCGGGCGCTGCCCCCATCGGCCCAGCGGCACGCGAAAAATATCCGGGTCGGAGAAGAGGTTGCGGAGAAACGGTTCCACAGCGCGCAGCGAATCCGGCCCACCCAGATTGAGCAGAATAATCCCGTGCTCAGGCATAGGGACTTCCGGTCACACCGTGCGCGAGAAGATCGGTCGCTCCCGCATCATCCGCTCTAGATGCGCGTCGAAGCACATGGCGATATTGCGGATGACCAATCGACCAAGGTCTGTGACGATGAGCTTCTCCGCCGTGATCCGCAGCAGGCCATCGGCGACGAATTCTTCCAGCTTCGGGAAGACATCGGCGAAATACTCATCGAAGCGAATGCCGAAGGTTCGTTCCACATCCGCCTTCGTGAGCTCCATGTCGCACATCAGCCGCATGATGACGTGGCGGCGCACGACGTCATCCTCCGTCAAGCGGTATCCGACTGCCGTCGCGGGCATTCCCTCGGCGATCCGCGCATAGTAGCGCTTCAGCTCCTTGTGATTCTGCGCGTAGATGCGGTCGAACTGGCTGATGGCCGACATGCCGAACGCATAGAGATCAGCTCCGGCGCGCGTCGAATAGCCTTGGAAGTTGCGATAGAGCGTCTTCTCTCGCTGAGCGCGCGCCAACTCGTCCTCCGGCTTCGCGAAATGGTCCATACCGATGTAGACGTATCCGGCCTGGCTCAAGGTCTCGATCGTCAACTTCAGCAATCGCAGTTTCACCTCCGGCGGAGGCAAATCCTCCGGCCGAATCAATCGCTGATGCGGTTTCAGCCAGGGAACATACGCGAAGTTGAAGACGGCGAGGCGATCCGGCATGAGCTCGATCACTTTCTCCAGGGTGCGCGCGAACGATTCGAGCGTTTGCCTCGGCAGTCCGTAGATAAGGTCCACGTTGATGCTGCGGAATCCCAACTCGCGCGCCCAGTCTATGGCGCGACGCGTGATCTCCTCCGGCTGCACGCGATTAATGGCCTGCTGAACGGCGGGATCGAAATCCTGTACGCCCATGCTCACCCGATTGAATCCGCTCTCGCGAAAGGCCTTCATGTGCTCGAACGTGAGTCCACGCGGATCAATCTCCACGCCGACCTCAGGGTCCTCCCCATATAGGAAAAGTTCGGCGGTGAACCCCGCCAGCTCGCGGATTTCCTCCGGGCGCAAGTACGACGGCGTCCCTCCGCCCCAATGCAGTTGTGTGACCTTTCGCTCGGGGGCGATCCACGTGCGCAGCAGGGCGAGCTCTCGCTTCAGGTGATCCAAGTATGTGCGAATCGTCTCCGGCCGATGCGTCACCAGCATCGTGCACCCGCAGAAGTAGCAGAGCGTGTCGCAGAACGGGATGTGGACGTAGAGCGAGAGATCCGCCGTCGCCCGCACGGCGTTATTTTCCAGGATCGCGCGTCGGAACTCCTCCGGTCCGAAGTCCGGCGTGAACGCCGGAGCCGGAGGATAGCTCGTATATCGAGGCCCCGGCCGGTCATATTTCCGGAGCAGATCGAGCTCCACGTGTTCCAGGCTCTTCATGCCATCACCTCTCGAACCGCCCGGTGGGAGATCGCCTGATCACGAAGGCTCTCCGTCCCGGAGGTGATATTTTGGACTCTCGCGTTTCACGGTGTCCACGAGACGGCGCACGTTCTCAACGGGCGTCTCCGGCAGCACGCCATGTCCGAGATTGAAGATGTGTCCGGAGCCCGCGCCGAATCGCGCGAGCACGCGGTGCGCTTCCTGCACGACGACCTCCGATGGCGCAAGCAGCGCGATGGGATCGAGATTCCCTTGCAGCGCGACGCGATCGCCGACCTGCCGACGCGCGCGCGCGAGGTCGCACGTCCAATCCAAGCTCAGGACATCTGCGCCCGTTTCTGCGAGCTCCTCGATCCACGCCGCCGTCCCGCGCGAGAAGAGAAGAACGGGAACGCCCTTGCGCGCTGCGGCCTTCAGCTCTCCGATGACGCGGCGGACATAAGCGAGGGCGAATTCCAGGAAGGCATCTGGATCCAAAAGCCCGGCCCACGTGTCGAAGAGTTGCACAGCGTGCACGCCCGCTTCGATCTGAGCTCGAAGGAAGTGCGCCACGGCGTGGGTGATCTTCTCAAGGAGTGCGTGCGCTAAGTCCGGGGCTTCACGAAGAAACACGCGCGCACGCCGAAAATCTCCCGTCCCGCTTCCTTCGACCATGTAAGCGAAGAGCGTCCACGGTGCTCCGGCGAAGCCGATCAGTGGCACGCGCCCGTCCAGCCGTTCCAGCGTGGCGCCAATGGCCTCCAAGGTGTAGCCCAAGTGCTCTCGCGGCTCAGGGATCGTCAGGCGGGCGACATCAGCAGCCGTGCGCACGGGATTCTCGATCTTCGGGCCGACGCCATCCTCCAGTCGCACTGTCAGCCCCATTGCTTCAGGAAGGACGAGGATGTCCGAAAAGAGAATGGCCGCATCCACGTCCAACTGTTCGACGGGGTGAAGGGTGATGTCGGCGGCGAGCTCCGGCGTGCGGCACAATGTGCGGAAGTCATAGCGTTCGCGCAACGCTCGATACGAGGGGAGGTATCGCCCTGCCTGACGCATCAGCCAGATCGGCGTACGCTCGGTCGGCTGCCGCCGACAGGCTCTCAGGAAGAGGTCGTTCTCCACCGGTCTCATGCCGTCGCTCCGCGAGAGAGCTCCCGAAGGATCGCCCAAGCGAGCGCTTCCGTCGGAGAGCATCCCGATGCCCGATCGGGACGAAGATGCACAGGCAGACCCACAGCGTGACACGCGCGTGCCGTCGTCTCGCCGATCACAGCGATTGCCGGCGGACGCGCGCTCGGATGGCGAAAGAGGGCGGGGAACTCGGGAAAGAAGGCCACGAAGTTCCGAACGCTGGAAGGGCTGAAGAAGGCGACGACCTGAATCTCTCCACGCTCGAGCGCCGCCCAAAGGGCGCGTCGCGCGTCCGGAGAGGGATTCGGTTTCACGGTGCGATAGACGATGATGTCATCCACCGAAAGACCCGCCTCTCGCAGTCGGCGCACGAGAGTCTCTTCAGCGAGATCGCCTCTGGGGAAGAGGAAGCGGTGCTCTCGAGCTGCGGGATCTGCGCGGAGGCGATCCGCCAGATGTTGCGCGTCGAAGTCCTCGGGCAGCGGGGCCGTCGAGAAGCCGTAGGCCGCGATCGCGTCGGCCGTCTTCGGGCCAACGGCGTGAAAGGTATGAGCGCACAAATGCGCGAGATCGAAAAAGTGCGCGCATCGCTCGAGGAAGAACCGGACGGCGTTCGCGCTGGTGAAGATCAGATCGGTGTACTCCTTGATTCGCCGGATGCGGGCATCGCATTCTGCCCACGATTCGGGTGGTGCGATCTCGATCGTCGGGAAGATGAGCGGTTCCACTCCTCCATCCCGCAGAAGAGCAGCGAACTCCTGCGCCTGATCCTGAGGCCGCGTGATGAGCACCCTGAAAGGAGGGCGCGTCGGGGATGCTGCGCTCATCTTCGCTCTCGAAGAAGAGAGTATAGGGGAGGTGCGGTCTCACCGTCAAGGTGAGATGCTCACCCTTCAGGTGAGCGCCCAGCTTAGCTCTCGCACGAGGACATCTTCCGATGGTACAATATCGTTGGCCTCAGCTTGCGAGTGCTGAGGCGCGGGCGCACGCCACGCGCGTTCGCCCGAGGAGAGAAGCGGAGGGCAGAGCGTATCGGAACGGTCTTCGGCCATACGCAGGGGTTGAAGGCGAGTCAGCGCCGGCGGTTGGAGCGTCTCTACCACCGTCGGATTCCTCCGGAACAGATCCTCACGCCGGAGTTGGCGCGCGCGCTCGCTGAACTCTCCCACGACATGCATCGGCAGGTCGGAATCCTCGTGGATCGGAAGGGACGGATTGAGTACGTCGTCGTCGGCGATGCGCGCCAGATCACCTGGCCGGATCTGCGTCGTATTCGGACATCGAGCGGGCGATTTTGTGGACTCCGATGCATCCACACGCACCTCAATGGGGAGCTTTTCACCGAGGATGATCTGACGGATCTCGCGCTGTTACGGCTAGATGTGATGGCGATCCTGGAGGTGACCGAGACGGGGGCGCCCGCGCGCGTGCATGTGGCGCATCTGATGCCGGCGCATCCTGAGGATCCCGAGAGCGGGAACGTTCCCTTTGCTTCCCGCTTTCAGTTCCTTGAGCCGAGACCACCGGGACAGCTTACGGTGAATTTCCTGGAGCTGATCGCGTCGCTTGAGGAGGAATTGGCGCGCAATCGCCGTCTGGCACACCCCCAGGATGAGCGCGAGCGTGCGTTGCTGGTGGGCGTGACAACGGGCTCGCTCGCCGAAGCCGAGGAATCGCTGGAGGAGCTTCGGCTGTTGAGCGACTCGGCGGGCGTCGTCGTCCTGGACGCCCTTCTGCAGCGCCGTAAGGAGTATGATCCGAAGTTCCTCATTGGGAAGGGGAAGCTGCGGGAAGTCCTCACCCGCGCTCTGCAGCTCGGGGCGGATATGATCATCTTCGATCAGAGCTTGACACCCGGGCAGGTGCGCGCGATCACCGCGGCCACGGATTTGAAGATCCTCGATCGCCCGCAGCTCATCTTGGACATTTTCGCGCAGCGCGCTCGCTCGCGCGAAGGGAAGTTGCAGGTCGAGCTGGCGCAACTGCGATACATGCTCCCGCGATTGACCGATGCCGATACGGGACTCTCGCGCTTGACCGGAGGCATCGGGGGGCGTGGTCCGGGGGAGACGAAGCTGGAGATGGATCGGCGACGCATTCGCGATCGCATTCGGCATCTGGAGGCGCAGATTGATGCGCTGCGCCTCGAGCGCGAGCAGCGGCGCCAGAGGCGCCGGCGGGCGCAGATCCCGATCGTCTCCATCGTCGGGTACACGAATGCCGGAAAATCCACGCTCTTGAACACGCTGACGCGCTCCTGCGTGCCCGCCGAGGAGCGGATGTTCGCGACGCTGGATCCCACGAGCCGTCGCCTGCGTCTGCCTCAAGGAAGAGAGATCATCCTCTCGGATACGGTCGGGTTCATTCGCCACCTCCCGTCGGACGTGATTCGCGCCTTTCGGGCCACGTTGGAAGAGATCGCCGATTCGGATCTCATCATCCACCTGGTGGATGCCAGCAGTCCCCACATTGATCGGCACATTGAGACGGTGGAGCGGACATTGAGGGAGCTGCAGCTCGGGCATATCCCCCGCGTGCTCGTCTTCAATAAGAGCGATCTTCTCGACCCCAAGGTCGTGCGCAATCTCTGTCGGAGCTATGGTGCACTCGCGATCTCAGCGCTTCGCGCTGAAACGCTCGGGGGATTGCTCGAGCGGATCGCCGAGTGGTTGGGGCGATCCGGTGGGGAGAGCGCGCCCTTTGAGGAAATGCTGGCGGGGTCGTGGACATGATGAAGGGGCGAGAGCGGATCGAAGCCCTCGCGGCGCTCTTTGGGGAGCGATTCGCTAAGCGCGTCTCGCCGGAATGGGCGTTTTGGCTCTGCGCGCTCCTGCTGGCGGTATTGACGACAGGGATTGTAGCGCGGTTCCCCCTGATGCCGCTTCCGAACTACCGCGTGGGGGATGTGCTCAGGACAGATGTGGTGGCACCGACGGAGCTCATCGTCGTGGATCCGGAGCGCACAGCGCGATTGCGCGAGGAGGAAGCGCGGAAGATCCCACCGGTCTTCCGGTTTTATCCGGATCGCGCGGAAGATGCGCGGTCGGCCTTACGGGAGTATTTCACGCTCGGGCGCGAGCAGTTCGCGAAGCGCTTGGAGGCGGTCTTCGGAAAGCGCGCGCTCACGGCCGATGAGTTGAAGCGCCGTCGTGTGCGCACGCGCTTGCAGAGGGACGTCATCGCTCCGCTTCGCGCTCAGGGAGCTCCTTTCCCGTTGACCGAGGAGGTGGTCTCGGCCTGGGCGCTCGGACAGGATGGCGAGCCGGTGCTCGCTCGCTTAGAGGCAGCGCTTCACAGCGTTATGAGCCGGTACATTCGCCCGGATGACCAGCCGCGTGAGCTGGTGGAGAATGTGACCGGAGAGATCCGCATCGTTCCAATCCGACTCGAACCGACGGAAGGAGCGGAGCGCCTTCAAGAGTATCCACGCGTGCGGGCGAGCGATGTCCTGACGCTTACAGAAGCGCGCGAGGCCCTGCGGCGCAGTCTGAGTGAAACCGATGCGCGTCAGTATGGAGCGTGGCTTGCGGACCTTGTGCGCGTCAATTGCCTGTGGGCCGAGGACCTGACGGAGCAGTGGCGTCGTCACGCGACGACGCATCTTGTGGCCACGACGCGCTATGCCCCGCGCCAGTTGATCGCCGCTCGGGGACAAGTCGTCACCCCGCAGATTCACGCCGCGCTGGAGGCCGTGCAACGGCAGATGGCCGATACACGTCCGGGACGGCGCGCCCTTGGTCTGTTCGTCATCTCTCTGGTGTTGTATTACGCCCTCTGGCGCTTCGCTACCCGCACGCGCGTGTATTACCTCACGCCGCTTAAGATCTTTCTGCTAGCGGCGCTCTCGATCTTCGCACAGCTTGTCATCGTGCGCGCGGGTCTGGCGATCTCTAGCGGCGTCGCTTATCGGCTGGGGATGTTCGACTCTCCGGAAGGGTATCAATTCGCCATCCCTTATGCGACAGCGGCGCTCGTGGTCGCCTTGTTGTTGGAATCACGCCTCGCTCTCGTGGTAGGACTGTTGGTCTCTCTGTTCGTCGGCGTGCTGGCGCGGGATTTCTCCCTGCTGCTTTACGCCGCGATCGGGAACATCGTGGCCGTCTACGGTGTCGGTCGGTATCAGCGACGGGATACCATCACGCGGGCGGGGGTGATCATCGGAGTGGCGAACGTTGGTGCTGCCGGGCTCGTCCTTCTCAGCAGCGGGGAGAGTGTGGTCTTTGGACCCATGCTCTGGAATGCCGTCTGCGGCTTGGTGGGAGGATTGCTGACGGCGGCCTTAGCGGCTTTCGCACTGCCGATCAATGAATCGCTCTTTGGCATCGTCACCGACGTGAAACTCCTGGAGCTCTCCAATGTCGAGCTGCCGCTTCTCAAGCGCCTGGCCATTGAAGCGCCGGGGACGTATCATCACTCGCTTATTGTCGCGACTCTGGCCGAAGAGGCGGCCAAGGCCATCGGCGCGCACGCCCTGCTGGTGCGCGTCGGATCATACTATCACGATGTGGGGAAGCTCGCGGATCCGAGTCTCTATATTGAGAACCAACGGGCGGGGAACAATCCGCACGATCGCTGGCCACCGGAGGAGAGCGCTCGTCGGATCATTCAGCATGTGAGCGAGGGAATTCGCCTGGCCGAACACTACCGGCTGCCGCGACAGATCGTGGATCTCATCCCGCAGCATCACGGGACGCGACGCCTCCATTACTTTTACGCGAAGGCGGTGGAGCGCGCCGCTGCTTCGCGAACGCCCGTGGACGAGCACTGTTTTCGCTATCCGGGGCCGAAGCCGCAGACGATCGAGGCGGCGATCGTGATGATGTGCGACAGCTCCGAAGCAGCTGTGCGCTCGCTCCGACAGCCCACGCCGGAGAAGATTCGCATGCTCGTGCGTCGGATCATCGAGGACATGGTGACCGATGGGCAGTTCGATGACTGCAACCTTCGGATGCGCGATCTCACGCGCATTCGCGAGACGATCATCCAAACGTTGGCGACGCTCTACCATGAACGCGTCCCATATCCCGGATTCCGAGAAGAGGAGTTAGTTCCCGCCGAATCCAACTATGAGGCCGTTCCGAGCTTGGACATGCTGCGCATGGCCTCGCCGCAGGACGGGAATCCCTCGGGATCCTCCCTCTCCGCTGCAGCCGATGCCTCATCCCTCGATGAGGAGGCAGCCTCTGAAAAACTCTCCCGGGATCGAGAGTCGTCCCCCTCTTCCTCTCCGTCGGCGATGAGGTCGGCGTGAATCTCCGGGTGTCATCCGAGAGAAGGTGAGTCCCATGAGATCCCGCGTCGGAACGTTCGGCGGTCTCCGAACGAGGACGTGAGCATGAGACGGGTGAAGATCGTCGCGACGATCGGACCGGCTTCGCGCTCGCGTTCGATGCTCTCGGCGCTCATCGAAGCAGGCGTGGATGTCGTGCGGTTGAATATGTCCTATGGGACATACGAGGAACATGCGGAGGTTATCGCGGCAGTGCGAGAACTCTCGGACTATTTTCGACGGGCGGTCGCCGTGTTGATGGATCTGGCGGGACCGAAGTTGCGCATTGGGGACTTACAGGACGGACGTCCGATCGAGTTGCGCCCGGGGGCGCGGCTGCGGATCGTGGCCGAGACAGTCCTCGGGAATGCCGAGCGGATCTCGACGAATTATCCCGCCTTGATCGAGGAGGCGTCTGTCGGCGACCGCATCCTGCTCGATGATGGCGCGCTCGAGCTCATCGTCGAAGCGAAGGAGGCGGATGCTCTTCTGTGTCGCGTCCTCCACGGAGGGTGGGTGAGACCGCGCAAAGGCTTGAACCTACCGGGCGTCGCACTCTCTCTCTCGGCCGTGACGGAGAAGGACCGACGCGATATTCGGTTCGGAGTTGAACAGGAGGTAGATTACGTCGGCCTCTCCTTCGTCCGCTCGGCCGCCGATTGTCACATCGCGAAGCGGGTCATCGAGGAAGCGGGCGCGCAAGTCCCTGTGATCGCGAAGATCGAGAAAGCTGAAGCTGTGCACCGTTTGGAGGAAATTCTTCAGGCGGCCGATGGGCTCATGGTCGCTCGCGGCGATCTGGGCGTCGAGACGTCGGTCGAGAGCGTTCCCCTTCTTCAGAAAGAGATCATCGCGAAGGCGAATAGTGCGGGGAAGCTCGTCATCACGGCCACGCAGATGTTGCAATCCATGATCGAGAATCCGCGCCCGACCCGCGCTGAGGCTTCTGATGTCGCCAATGCTGTTTTCGATGGGACGGATGCCGTCATGCTCTCTGGAGAGACGGCCATCGGGCAGTTCCCTCTGGAGGCTGTGCGCACTATGGATCGTATCATTCGGGCAGCCGAAGCGTCAGCGTTCTCTCGATCGCGACTTCGAGAGGCTGTCAGCGTTCGTCCCTCCGGATCGTACGGACGAGCGATCGCAGAAGCCGCCGCATTCGCTGCCGAAGAGGTGAGAGCATCCCTGATCGTCGTCTTCACCGAGGGAGGGAATATGCCCCGGCAGATCGCTGCGCTTCGCCCCTCTCAGCGCGTGCTCGCGCTCACGCCCTCGCGCGCGACTTATCGCCGATTGGCGGCCGTGTGGGGAGTGGAACCGCGCCTCTTCCCCCTTCCGTCGCGTTCCGAAGAGCTTCTCTCCCAGTGCGATCGCCTTCTGGTGAGCGAAGGATGGGCGCGCGTCGGAGAGGTAGTTGTCCTGATGGCCGGTACGCTCCGCGGCTTCGGCCTCTCGGATATGATGAAGCTTCACCGCGTCGGGGAACCCGCGGGATAAGACCAATCAAGATGCCGGCGCTTCCACGAATTCAATGACAAGAGTATCCCCCGTGTATGAGGCGGACCGAATGCGACTCTTGAGCAGTTTGTGCGGGAGAAGAACGTGGCGCTTGAAGCTTCCGATGCGAACGATCAGCTCATCGGCGTCGCGATAGAGATCAATATGCTCGCGGCTGGCGAAGGGAAGCTTGAGCTGAAGGATGTACCGCCCGTCTTCGAAGTGATACTGGTAGGGCTTCTCCGCATAGAGCACGCGCGTCGGATCAGAGGAGCCGTAGAGCTCCCGAGCGAGATGTCGCAACGACTCCAGACCGACGATCTCGTGCCCAAAGAGCGGCGCTTTCAAAATGGGAAGAGGCGCGAAGTACTCCTCGATTTGTTCCACATATCCCATCTGGGCGGTCAGCCAGCTCTTGAAATGCGCATCCATGATGTGCGGGGGGATGAGCTTGTTGACGATCACCGCGTCCACGGCGATCTCGTAAAGGCAGAGGTACATGAACGCTCGCTGCGTCTCTCGCACGACCATCTTCTCGGCGTTTGTGACCAAGCGCGCCGTTGTGACCTCAGGATCGAGCAGGTACTTATCCACGCCTTTGAGACGGCGATAGAGTCGTTCAATGGCCGCATAGTAGCTATCGTCGGGCAGAGGGATGGGCGTGAAGGGCTTCGCCATCGGGCGCACGACCCGCATGACCGTGCGCTCCAGGTGGAAGATCTTGTCCATGAACCATTCGAGCGCCGAAGGCAGGCTGATGAAGCGTAACGATTCGCCCGTCGGCGCACAGTCCAAGATGATGACATCGTACGCCCGCTCTTCCAGGTACTGGTTGATGTAGAGCAAGCCGATGATCTCTTCCATGCCGGGGAGGATGGCCATCTCCTCGGCGACGAGGTCACCCATGCCGGCAGCGCTGAAGACGGCCGCCAGGTACTTATAGACCTCGCTCCACCAACGCTCCAGCTCTTCCTGAACGTCAATCTCCTGGATATCGAGGCGATCGGCGATTCGAATGGGACGGCCCTCGTTCTTCTCATGCAGACCCACAGGGCGGTCGAAGGCATCCGAGAGGCTGTGCGCGATATCGAGGGAGAGGATGATGGTCTTGTAACCGAGTTCGGCTGCCCGCACTCCGGTAGCGGCTGCGACCGATGTCTTGCCAACCCCTCCCTTGCCAGAGAAGAGAATGATTCGCGATCCCATGACGACTCCCTCCAGGGATTATGACAGAGGATGCGGTATTCGGCAAACGCGGGACGCGCCCAAACCCGCAGCGCACAGTCAGAGACCACGTCCGGCGATCTTCGAATCACCCGAAGGTGTTCGTGTTGTCGCCGAGGCGCTGCGCCGCTTGACCCGTGATGGGCGGTCTTCTACACTGGAATCGTTTCATTCACGGGTGGTGACAGTGCGAGGCATTGGCGGCGTCGTCCTCGTTCTGATGTGGGTTTCCTCAGGGGGATGCGAGCGAGCTGTTCGATCGCCGAAGGTCGAAGAGGGGGTCATCCTCTCCTCCGGGGTGCCCGTTCGGAATTCGACAGCGGTTCTGGCCATCGAACTGGCACAGCTTCAGCAAGCCGAGGAGGTGGAGATTCTGGAGCGAAAGGGGGCGGAGTGGGTACGCGTGCGCACGCGGGCGGGGATCGAAGGATGGGTGGAATCCCGTCACGTGCTGAGCAAGCGTGCGTTCGAACGCGCGCAGGAGTTGGAGCGGACAGTAGCCTCCATTCAACGGCAGGCGCTTGGACAGCTTGTGGGAAACGCGGCTATCCGGCTGACGCCCGGTCGTGCGTCCGAGGAGAACGTCCTCTTTTATGCGCCTGCCGGGACGCTCGTGGATATCCTTCGCCAGGAGCGCACTGCTCGGATGGGACAGGAGCTGATCCCTCGACGCTATGAACCGCGCGCGCGTCGAAGGCGATCGCCCGAATCGGCTCCCGCCTCCGACTCCTGGTATTGCGTGCGGCTGCCCGAGGGATTCCTTGTGCGAGCGGGCTGGGTGTATGCGCCTTTGGTGGAGCGGAAGGTGCCGGATCGGTTGCGTCATCTCCAGGGCGATTATGTGTTCGTCGCGTGGTATGAACTCGCGCAGGTGGAGGATCCAGAGATCGGGACGTCATCTCACTATCTGACTTTTGACACGCATCGCACAGCGCCTGTCCCGGGCACAGATTTCGAGCGCCTTCGCCTGTGGGTTTGGGATCTCGCGCGGCACCGGTATACCATCCGGCGATGGGAGATCGCGCATGGTGTCCTGCCGATCGAACATGAGCACGAAGCGACACAGCACCGATTTCGCATGCGGCTCTACGACCCGAAGACCGGTGCTCTCGGAGAGGTCGAATATATCGTGGACGTGAGCGATCCGGCGGCTCCCCGACTGCAGCGCTCACGGCCGTGACTTGCCGAGGAGAGAGCGTCCGGCGTATGCTCTTATACGCATGAGGGGGGGACGCCGATCATCTCAGCACCGAAGGGGATTGCTCGTTCTGCTGATGCTGCTTCTGGCGGACGTTTTAAGGCCATCCCCCGCCCAGGAGAAGCGCGCTCTGGAGATCGTGCAGCGTACCATCGCGGCCTATGGTGGCGAGGCGTCCGTGTATCTGCTGCGCCAGCGGGGACAGCTGCGCGGCTTCGTTAAAGCGTACCTGGAGGACGGCCGCACGCGCGAAGGGGAGATCACCATGCGCTTCCTTCATCGCCTGGAGAAGCAGGATGAGTTGCGACAGATCGAGCTTCGATTTCCGGACGCACCGACGCTCACCATCACCTATGATGGAACGCGCGTCTGGGGAGCTGAAAACGGTGCGCCGATCGTCCTGCGCCTGCGCACGGAAGCGGCTTTTCGCGCCGAGTTGAAGCACAACTACGAGACGCTCTTGCGCTATCGCGAATACAAAGCCGAGGTGAAATACGTCGGGCGAGAGCGGCGCAGTGGCATCGAAGTAGATGTCCTCGATCTCATACTGCCGGATGGTTCGACCACGCGATACTTCATCAGCGTGCGGACATCTCGCATCTTGCACATCGAGTACGACGTCTCCGTGCCGCTCGTGGGCCGACCCATTCGATTCCGAGAGTCGTTCTATGACTTTCGCGTCGTGCAAACGACTCTCGTGCCGTATCGTGTCGAGCGCTATGAGGACGGCCGACTCGTTCAGGAGATTCGATTCACGGAGGTCGCCTACGGGGTGCAGATCGAAGAATCGCACTTTCGCCCTCCCGGCTCCTGAAGTCTTCCATCCGGCGTCTTCACATCGTGCGTCCCACAGCGGTTGCGATCTGCCGAAGCTGCCCCACCAATTCCAGAAGCTGCTCAGGCAGGAGCGCCTGCGGGCCGTCGCACAGAGCTTCCTCGGGCCGAGGGTGTACCTCGATGATCAGACCATCGGCGCCAGCGGCGACGGCCGCGCGGGCCATCGGAGGAACCTTATCGCGACGTCCCGTACCGTGACTCGGATCGGCGATCACCGGCAGGTAGGTGAGCTTCTTGAAGACCGGGATGGCGGAGATATCGAGCGTGTAGCGAAGCGCCGTCTCGAATGTGCGAATCCCGCGCTCGCACAGTATGACGTTCGGATTGCCTCCGGAGACGATGTACTCGGCGGCCAGCAGCGTCTCTTCAACTGTCGCCGCCGGTCCGCGCTTGAGGAGCACGGGCTTGGGCTGTCGGCCCAATTCCTTGAGCAGGTTGAAGTGCTGCATATTGCGGGCGCCAACCTGAAGGATGTCCACGTATTCGGACATGAGCGGGATGTGCGCGATCTCCATCACCTCCGAGACGACGAGCAGGCCATAGCGATCGGCAGCTTCGCGCAAATACCGCAATCCCTCTTCACCGAGTCCTTGAAAGCTATAGGGCGATGTGCGCGGCTTGAAAGCGCCACCGCGGAGGACCTTCGCGCCCGCTTGGCGGACAGCGTCGGCGATCTCCAACACCTGCTCGCGGCTTTCGACAGCGCACGGGCCGGCTATAAGGATAATCTCTCGGCCGCCGATCACGACATCGCCGAGACGAATCTCCAGATCCTCCCGCCGGAAGGATCGGCTGACAAGCTTGTAGGGCGTCGTCACGCGGATGACTTCCGTAACGCCCTCCAGAAGCTCCAGCTCGCGCGGGTCCACGACCTTGTTGCCGACGGCGCCCAGCACGGTGCGCGTGACGCCCGTCGAGCGATGGACGTCGAAGCCCAACTGCATGAGCTTCTCCACAACGCGCGCGATCTGTTCTTCGGTGGCGTTCTCCTCCATGATGACGATCATAGCTCTTCTCTCCACAAGGGATTCTCGAGACCGTCGGGGGACTCGGCGGCGAGTCGCTCCAGACGACGGGATTCGTCAATGATGCGTTCGAACACCCGGCGAAGCGCTTCGTCATCGAGCGGGCCGCGATTGAGACGTCGCACGCGCTCCAGGACCTCCCGCTCCCGCTCTGGAGAATAGATGGGCAACTGGTGCGCCCGTTTCAGCTTCCCGATCTCGATGGCGCAGCGCGACCGCTGGTTCAGCAGTTCGACCAATTGCGCATCAATGTCGTCGATCATCCGTCGCCACTCCTCGATATCCACCGTGCGACCTCCTCAGTCGGGGATTTCGATCGGTTCGCCTTTCAGCCATCGGGCGAAGCGTCCGACGCGCTCGACGAGATCCGGGCGCCCGAGATGCCGCTCCACTTCCTGGACCAGGGCACTGCCGACGACGGCCGCATCCGCATACTGCCATGTCTCGCGCACGTGCTCCGGTCGAGAGATCCCGAAGCCGACGGCAATCGGCAGAGTCGTGTGGCAGCGCACGCGTTCGACTGTCGGACGCATGGCCTCCGAGAGGTGTTCGCGCGTGCCCGTCACGCCGGTGCGGGAGACGACATACACGAATCCCGAGGCCGAACGCGCGATCTCACGGATGCGTTCATCGGGACTGGTCGGCGCAACCAGAAAGATCGTCTCGATCCCATTGGAGCGCATCACGTGCCGGAACTCGTCGGCTTCCTCCGGGACGAGATCTGTCACAAGCACGCCATCCACGCCCACGGCCCGCAGCTCCCTCGCCAGACGCTCGAGTCCGAATTGTAGCAGGGGATTGAAATAGCTGAAAAGGACGATGGGCATATCCGAATGCCGACGCACTTCGGCGACGATCTCCAAGCACATGCGCAGTCGCATGCCTCGGCGCAAGGCGCGTTCCGATGCCCGTTGGATGATCGGTCCATCCGCGATCGGATCGGAGAAGGGGACGCCCAGTTCGAGAATGTCGGCACCTGCAGCGTCGAGCTCGCGTATCAGGCGTACCGTCGTCTCCGGATCCGGGTCACCCGCCGTGAGGTAGGGGATGAACCCTTTCTCTCCCGCTCGTCGCAGCGCCTCGAATCGCTCGCGAATGCGACTCATGACCGGGCCCTTTCCCCTCCCGTGCGATCTCGGACGAGGTGTTCCGCGACCGTCTGCACGTCTTTGTCCCCGCGGCCGGAGAGATTGACGATGAGGATCTGGTCTGAAGGCATCGTCGGCGCGAGGCGACAGGCGTAGGCGAGCGCGTGGGCGCTCTCCAAAGCCGGAAGGATGCCCTCCAGGCGCGCGAGCAGTTGAAACGCTTCGAGTGCTTCCTGATCGCTGGCCGAGACGTAATGGATGCGCCCGCAATCGCGCCAATACGCGTGCTCCGGACCAACAGCGGCATAGTCCAGTCCGGCGGCAATCGAATGCGTCAAGGCGATCTGTCCATCTTCGTCCTGCAGGACATAGGTGTGTGTACCGTGCAGCACGCCCGGCCGTCCGCCGGCGAATCGCGCGGCATGCTGGCCGAGCGAAGGGCCACAGCCGCCGGCCTCCACGCCGATCATGCGCACTGCGGAATCGGCGAGGAATTCGAAGAAGAGACCCAGGGCATTGCTGCCGCCGCCGACGCAGGCGATGAGGACATCGGGCAGGCGTCCCTCGCATTCGAGGATCTGCGCGCGCGTCTCGCGCCCGATGAGCGATTGGAAGTCGCGCACGATCATCGGATAGGGATGTGGACCGAGGACCGAGCCGAGCAGATAGTGTGTCGTCTCCACGTGCGTCACCCAATCGCGCAGAGCCTCACTAATGGCGTCCTTGAGCGTCCGACTGCCGGCCTCCACGCCGCGCACCTCCGCGCCGAGCAGCTCCATGCGGAAGACATTAAGAGCTTGACGTCGCATGTCCTCGGTCCCCATGTAGATGACGCACTGCAGCCCGAGCAATGCGCAGGCCGTGGCCGTCGCTACGCCATGTTGCCCCGCGCCCGTCTCAGCGATCACGCGTGTCTTCCCCATGCGCTTGGCCAACAGCGCTTGACCGAGGGCATTGTTGATCTTGTGCGCTCCCGTGTGGCACAGGTCCTCGCGCTTGAGATAGATCTTCGCCCCTCCGAGATACGTCGTCAGCCGGCGAGCGAAGAAGAGAGGCGTCGGCCGCCCTACGTACGTTCGGAGGAGCTCGTCGAGCTCGCGGTGGAATTCCGGATCCTCGCGCGCCGCTTGGTAAGCTGCCGTCAGTTCCTCCAGCGGATGCATGAGCGTCTCCGGGACGAATCTTCCGCCGTAAGGACCGAAATGTCCTCGTGCATCAGGGAGCGAAACACTAGGGCTCACGACTGTGCTCCTCCTTCGAAGACAATCGGGCTCTCCACCTCAGCGCGCGCGCCGGCCGCTTTCGCCGCTGCGATGAACGCCCGCATCCGCTCGTGATCTTTCCTGCCGGGGCAGACTTCGACGCCCGTGCAGACATCTACGGCATACGGGTGGACGCAGCGAATTGCCTCGGCGACATTCTCCGGTGACAGACCCCCGGCGAGAATCAACGCAGGGGCGAAATGTGCCGCGCGTCGAGCGATCGTCCAATCGAAGCTCTTCCCCGTCCCGCCATACGCGCCCGGGCAGGCGACGTCCAAAAGAATGGCATGAGCGGGATAGTCGGCCAGGTCCTGAGGCCGGAAGTGCGGACCGACGCGCACGGCTTTGATGACCCGCCACCGCGCGGCGACCTGCCGACAGAATGCGGGTGGCTCGTCCCCGTGGAGTTGAACCACGGCGAGCCGCGCCCGCGCGACCACACGCGCCATCGCTTCCAGATCCGCGTTCACAAAGACGCCGACGGGGACGACAAAGGGCGGCAGCTGTTCGATGATCGCGCGCGCCTCTTCGGGTTCGATGTATCGCGGACTCTTCGGATAGAAGTTGAACCCGAGGGCATCGGCGCCCGCTTCGACGGCCGCCCGCGCATCGTCCAGATTCGTGATACCACAGATCTTCACTCGCACCATGGGCCGTCTCCCTCTTCATCCGCGGCGATCGAGTGGCGTGAGCAATGCCCTGAGCGCATCGCCCGGACGAGCCGCGCGCATCAGATGCTCGCCGATCAAGAAGGCGCGATACCCGACGCGGCGCAAATCCTCGAGCTCCTCGCGTGTGCTCAAACCGCTCTCGCTGACGAGCACGACGTCCGCGGGCACGTGCGCAGCCAGCTCGAACGAGACGGCGCGGTCCACGACAAGCGTCCGCAGATTGCGATTGTTCACGCCGATGAGTCGCGCTCCGGCCGCGAGCGCTTTCTCTAACTCCGTCCGATTGTGGATCTCGACGAGCGCATCAAGGGCCAGCTCCTCGGCGAGTTGGTGGAGATCGCGCAGCCGCTCCGCGTCGAGGATGGCCGCAATCAGAAGCACGGCATCGGCTCCGGCCACCGCCGCTTCGTAGAGCTGATAGGGATCGAAGAGGAAGTCCTTGCGCAATAGCGGCAGGCGAACGGCCTGGCGAATGGCAGCCAGATGCGCCAGCGCTCCGTGAAAATGATCCTCTTCGGTCAGAACTGAAATCGCTGCGGCGCCATTCTCCTCGTACTCACAGGCGAGAGCGACCGGATCGAATTCTTCGCGAAGCAGACCTCGGGAAGGGGAAGCCCGCTTCACCTCCGCGATGATGTTGAGGCGATCCGGTCGCGCGCACGCGCGCAGGAAGGAGAAGCGCCCGCGGGAGTGCGCTTCGAGCTCCGCGCGCAAGTCCGCGAGCGACATCCGCCGCTTCGCTTCGGCGAGCCGTTCGGCTTTTCGCGCCACGATTCGATCCAGAATGTCAGGCATCGCTTCCGTTCGCTCAGGGTGTCAAAGGTCCCTCGCCAGTGGCCGAGGCGGTCTCGTTCGTGAGAGCGATCAGCTTTTGGAGCTTTCTCCACGCGGCTCCGGTCGCAATCGCGTCGGCGGCCAGCTCGATGCCCTCGCGCAGTGTGCAAACGCGACCGCTCACGCGCAGCCCTGCCGCGGCGTTGAGGAGAACGAGATCGCGCGCGGCATCCCGACGCGCTCCGGTGAGCACCTCGCGGACGATGATCGCACTCTCTTCGGGCGAAGCCACCTGAACGTCGTCGAGATCGTGCCGCGCCAGTCCTTCCTCTCGCGGGTCCAGGAGAAAGCCCGTCAGGCCCCCCTCGTGCACTTCCAGAACATGGGTGGGCCCGGAGAGAGTGATCTCATCCGCTCCATCGCTTCCGTGAACGACCCAGGCGTGCTCGACGCCCAACTGAAGCAGCGCGCGTCCGATCATCTCCATGCTGCGCAGGTCAGAGACGCCGATGAGCTGACGCCTCGGTTGCGCAGGGTTCGTCAACGGCCCCAGCAGATTGAAGATCGTCCGAAGGCCAAGCTGGCGGCGAACCTGAGCCACGCGTGCGGTTGCCCGGTGAAAGTGCGGGGCGAACATGAAGCAGAGGCCGATCTCGTCCAGACAGCGTTGGACGATCTCATAGGGCGGATCCACGCGAACGCCGAGCGCCGCCAGGACATCGGCGCTGCCGGTCCGACTGCTGGAGGCGCGGTTCCCGTGTTTGGCGACGGGCACACCCGCAGCGGCGATTACGACGGCCGCCGCTGTCGAGACGTTGAAGGGCTTGCGACGACCCCCTCCCGTGCCCGCTGTGTCCACAACGTCCGGCTTCGGCGGTCGAATCCGCACGGCGCGCGCGCGCATGACCTCGGCGAAACCGACGAGCTCCTCGACCGCTTCCCCCTTCATCGCGAGAGCGACGAGCACGGCCGCGATGAAGGCATCGCTCGCCTCCGGGGCGAGCATGTCCTCCAGAAGCGCGGCCGCTTCCTCGCGCGTCAAATCCTCCCGTCGCATCAGTTTTGTGAGCAACGGATGGGCCATAGCAGCTCAGAGATAGAAGAGGCTGAGGCGCGGCACGCCATAGTCCTCGCGCACGCGCTTGGCCACGTAGTTTTCGAGCGTCTGTTCGTAGAGCTCCTTCGCCATGCGTTTCTTGTACTCTTTGAGCTGTCGTTCTCCCTCCCGCCGAATTTCCTGAACACGGTCTTCGGGCACACACACAAGGAGCGCTTCGAGGAGAATCTTCTCCAAGCGCCCCAACTCTCGCTCGAGCGTCTCGAAGTCCAGCTCCGGCGCCGCCCGCACGTCCTCCAGCACGGATTCGAGCCGCGCCATCACCCGCTCGATGGCGTCGCGCAAAGGGGCGAACTCCGGCTCCGGATGCGCGCGAGCGACGCGCTGAAGCTCTTCCCGACCACGCTCCAAATGGTCCAAGACCATGTCCTGGGAGAAGGGGGCTGCTGGAGGCGGAGCGCCATCGGTCTCTTCGCGCGCGCCGATCCGCGCATGCCGGTATTCCTCGAAGCAGGCCATCACCTCCTGCTGACAGTAGAGGATCGAGTTGATGAGCCGCCCGCGCGGACGAGCGGCATAAGCGTCGAAGACGCGGTCCACGGCGCGCAGCACCACATGTAGCGGAATGCCCATGTCCTTCCAGCACTCGATCATCGCCCAGTCGAGCGTGGAGAGCATCAAGTGTTTCCCCCGCCGTCGCGCGAAATGCTCCTCGATTTCCGTGAAGTAGTTGAAATAGTTCACGACGAGGTCATCGGCGGGACGAGATCGCTCGTCCGCAGCCCGTGCCTCCTCGGACGCGTTCCGCTCAATGGGTGCGAAGGGTTTGACATCGCTCATAGATGATTCGCAAGCCGTCGAGCGTCAGCGTGTCATCGAGCGTTTGGATGTAAGCGGAGGCTCGGCCGATGAGGTGGGCGAGACCTCCGGTCGCGACGACGCGCGTCTCCGGCCCCAGCTCGTCGAGCAGGCGCGCGAGGATGCCATCCACTAGGCCGATGTAGCCAAAATAGAGTCCCGATTGGATGCTGGCGACCGTGGAGCGACCGATGACCGCTTCCGGACGCCGAATGTCCACGCGCGGCAGCTTCGCCGTTCGCTCAAAGAGAGCTTCCGCGGAGATCGTGATGCCCGGCGCGATGACGCCGCCCAGATATTCGCCCTGCGCTGAGATGGCGTCGAACGTCGTCGCCGTCCCGAAGTCCACGACGATGCAGGGACCTCCATACTTCGCAAACGCAGCCACAGCATCAGCGATTCGATCCGCCCCCACCTCCTGCGGATTCTCATAGAGAATGGGCATGCCCGTGGGCGTGCGCCAGTCCACAAAGAGCGGATCCACCCGGAAGTAAACGTTAGCCATCTTCCGCAGGGCGAAATCGAGAGGGGGGACGACCGAAGCGATCACGATGGCGTGCACAGCCGAGACCTCCAGACCCTCCAGCGTGAAGAGCGTACGACAGAGAATTCCCAGCTCGTCCACCGTCCGCGACGCTTGCGTCGTCAGCCTCCAGACGACGACGAGCCGTTCGCCCTCGTACACTCCGAGAGCCATGTTCGTGTTGCCGACATCAATGACCAGCAGCATGCGCTCCTCTCGGCGATGTCATGAGCTACACAATTAAGCCATCCACGCGCCGAGAAGTCAATCGCATCCGATTCCTCGCGGCAAGAAGTCCCGAATTTGACACTCTCGGGGAGACGCGATATTTTTCTGGCCTGGGAGCGCGCGTCCATATGCTGCGCTTGCGCAACACATTGTCGGGAGCGGTGGAGGTCTTCACCCCCTTGGATGGGGAGACGGTCCGAATGTACAGTTGCGGTCTGACGGTCTACGACTACGGGCATATCGGGAATTTTCGGACATTCGTCTCGGTGGACATCCTCCGCCGCTATTTGAAGTACAAAGGGTATGGCGTCCTCCACGTCATGAATTTCACCGACGTGGACGATAAGACGATTCGACGCGCCCGCGAAGAAGGAGTGAGCCTTCGCGAGCTGACCGATCGGTATATCGCCGCTTTCCTCGAGGACATGCGCGCGCTCAATCTCGAGATGCCGGAGGTCATGCCGCGCGCGACCGAGCATATCCCGGACATGGTCGCGCTGGTGAAGCGCCTGCAAGAGCGGGGATATACCTATCAGAGCGACGGCTCGATCTACTTTCGCATCGCGGCGTTCCCCGACTATGGGAAACTCTCCAAGATCCGGGCGGATCAGATCAAGCCGGGTGCGCGGGTGGACGTGGACGAGTATGAGAAGGCCGATGTGCGCGATTTCGTGCTGTGGAAGGCACCCAAAGATCCGGATGAACCGCGGTGGGAGACAGAGCTGGGGCCGGGCCGTCCGGGATGGCATGTGGAATGCTCCGCTATGTCCATGAAGTATTTGGGCGAGACCTTCGATATCCACTGCGGGGGCGTGGATCTCATCTTCCCCCATCATGAGAACGAAATCGCGCAGAGCGAGGCGGCGACCGGCAAACCCTTCGTCCGATATTGGGTGCATACCGAGTTCCTCTTGGTCGAGGGGGAGAAGATGGCGAAATCGCGGGGGAATTTCTACACGCTGCGCGACCTGTTGGATCGAGGGTTTGATCCGATGGCGATCCGATATGCTCTCTTGTCGGTTCCTTATCGCACGCCGCTCAACTTCACCTTCGAGGGAGTGCGAGCTGCTGCGACGACGCTCGCGAACATGCGGGACGCGCTCTGGCGCATCCGCGAGGCCCGCTGTGAGCCGGGATCGAACCCAATCCTCGCCGAGGCTGTGCGACGCGCCGCTCGAGCATTCGAGGACGCCATGGATCAAGATCTGAACACAGCGCAAGCGCTCGCCGCCGTGCACACGCTCCTGGATGAGGCTTCGCTGGCGGTGATCCAGGGGACGCTCCGCGAAGATGATCGGCAGCAGATTCTCGCCTGGATGCATCGCGTGGATCAGGTTCTCGGGGTCCTCGGCGAGGTCGAGCCGGAGACGCTCGAACCCGAACTGCGCGCTCTCATTGAGGAACGCGCCCGCGCCCGCGAACGACGCGATTACGCGCGCGCCGATGAGATTCGTCGCCTTCTCTACGAACGCGGCATCATCCTGGAGGACACTCGCTCGGGAACGCTCTGGCGTCGCCGCCGCGATCTCGCTCCCGAAAAGGAGGAGAGCCGATGACGCCCGCGCTTCGTCCCCAACCACCAGATGCGCGGACGGCTCCGACGCCGACCTATTCCATCGTCATCCCGCTCTACAATGAGGTCGAGAACGTCGAGCCGCTCTATCGGGAGTTGAAGGCGGTCCTGGAGAAGCTCGGTGAACCCTACGAGGTGGTCTTCGTGGATGATGGGAGCCAAGACGGCACGTATGACGCGCTGCTGGCGCTCTATGGCGAGGATCCGAATGTGCATCTCGTGCGATTGAGTCGGAATTTCGGGCAGACGGCGGCGCTCGCCGCCGGATTCGATTTCGCCCACGGGGCGATCATCATCGCCATGGATGGCGATCTGCATCACGATCCGCAGGACATTCCCCGACTCCTGGAGAAGCTGCGAGAAGGGTATGATATCGTGAGCGGATGGCGGAAGGACCGTCCCGACGATTTCCTCACGCGGCGCCTCCCCTCGCGCATTGCGAACTGGATCATGGCGCGCGTGTCGGGGGTCCCGCTTCGGGATTTCGGCTCAACGTTCAAAGCCTATCGGCGCGAGGTCATCAAGAGCATTCGTCTCTACGGCGAATTGCACCGCTTCATCCCTGCACTGGCGAGCCTGGTGGGAGCGCGGATCGCCGAGATCCCCGTGCGCGCCCGTCCCCGTTATCGCGGACAGTCCAAGTACGGTCTCTCGCGTACGATCCGCGTCCTCTTGGATTTCATTACGATCAAGTTCCTGCTGAGCTATATGACGCGCCCTTTGCACTTTTTCGGTCCCGTGGGGCTTCTGGCTCTGGGAAGCGGCGTGCTGCTGGGCAGCTATCTCACGCTGAAGAAGCTCCTGTACGGCATCAGCCTCCTGCAGCGGCATGGCCCGCTGCTCTTGCTCTCGATGCTGCTCATTATCACGGGCGTGCAACTGATCTCCATCGGGTTGATCGGAGAGATCATCATGCGTACCTACTACGAATCGCAACGGAAGCCGATCTATACGGTCCGCGAGATCCGATCTCGACGCGAGGCCTGGGAGTCTGCTGTATCTCCGGAGCCGAAGGGCGCGTCCTGACGCCGTCGTCCTGCGCGCGCTTCCGTCGGTCGTCAGTCCCAAAGCGAGAGGAATTGCGTGAGGATGCGCTCGGTCATCCCCCAAATAGGTCCGTAGGGCGAAGGATACGCCGGCCACGTCCGCTGCTCCCCCTCCACGATCTTTCGAAATGTTTCGGAACGCCCGCGCTGCTTGAGGTCGCCGAGCGAGATCCAAAATGCGCGTTCCACTTCCGGGCCGGTGGTGACGACGACATCAGGGCGGACGACGACCACAAGGGGCGTCACGCGAACGGGCGGCAGGTGCGGAGAGCTCGGCGAGAGCGGCCTCAGCTCTCCCAGCAGCTCTCCCTCGCGCTCCAGATCCACGCCGACTTCCTCGCGCGTCTCACGCACAGCCGTCTCCCAAAGCGTGCGATCGTCAGGTTCTCGATGCCCGCCCGGTAGCGCGATATGCCCAGACCAGGGATCGCGTTCGTCTTCCACGCGCTTGATGAGAAGCGCCTGGAGATCCTCGCCCGCTTCTCGAAGGATGAGGACGACGGCCGCCTGAAGCGGCCACGGGGCGTCTTCTTCAGGCGCGCGCGGGCACGCTCGAAGTTTTTCGCGCAGCCTCTCTCTCAGAGCGGACATGGAGGGTGCTACCGACAGAGCGCGCCTCAGGTGATCCAGCCCTGGGCGAAGAGGAGTTCCGCATTGAGCAGAGCCGCACCCGCCGCGCCGCGAATCGTATTGTGTCCGAGGATGACCATCTTGTAATCGAGGATGGGGCAAGGGCGGATGCGGCCGACGACCGAGGCCATGCCGCGTTCGACCTCCCGATCGAGCCGGGGCTGCGGCCGATCCGCTTCCTCGCGCACGACGATGGGACGCGCAGGAGCCGTCGGCAGCTTGAGGTGTTGCGGCAAGGAGGTGAAAGACGCGAGCGCTTCGACGATCTCTTCGCGCGTCGGCGTGCGCTCGAACGCGAGCGAGACGCATTCCAGATGTCCGTCGAGCGTCGGCACGCGCGTGCACTGCGCGCTGACGCAGAGCGGCGCGAACGCAAACGTCTCGCCCTCCCATCGGCCGAGCAACTTCCGCGTCTCCGTCTCCAGTTTCTCCTCCTCGTTCTTAATGAACGGGATGACGTTGTCGACGATGTCGAGCGAGGTGACGCCCGGATAGCCGGCGCCCGAGAGCGCTTGCAGCGTCGTGACCATGACCCGCGTCAAGCCGAAGCGCTCCATGAGCGGCTTGAGCACAAGCGTCAGATGAATGGTCGAGCAATTGGGATTGGTCACAAGGCAGCCGCGCTCCCATCCCCGCCGACGGCGCTGATGGGCGAGGGCCGACAGATGCTCGGGATTGACCTCGGGGATGACAAGCGGCACGTCCGGATCGAGCCGGTGGGCGCTCGCATTGCTGCAAACGATGTATCCGGCGCGCGCGAACTCCAGCTCCACCTCGGCGGCGACTTCAGCCGGCAGGGCCGAGAAGACGAGCCGGCACTGAAGCGTCGGCGTGCATTCCTTCACGCGGAGGCGCCGAACGCGCTCGGGAATCGGTGAAGGCAGAAGCCAGCGCACCACGTCCTCATAAGGCGCGCCTGCCGATCGGTCCGAAGCCGCCACTTCTGTCACGTCGAACCAGGGATGGTGCTCCAAAAGCGCGATCAGACGCTGACCGACAACGCCAGTCGCTCCGAGGATGCCAACAGGGATCTTCTCGCCGCTCATCGAATGAACTCCTTGTGAATGGCTCGAACTGCGGGCGCGCGATCGCGCTCGCTGACGACGAAGGAGATGTTGCGCTCGGACGAACCTTGCGCGATGGCGATGATGTTGATGCCCTCGCGCCCGAGCGCGGAGAACAATCGCCCGGCCACGCCCGGCGTGCCGCGCATCCCCTCGCCGACGACAGCCACAATAGCCACGCCGTTCTGCTTCTCGATCGCACTGATATCGCCCTGTCGCCGCTCACGCGCGAACTCCTCCTCCAGAGCGCGTCGCACGCGTTCGGCATCCTTCTGTTGGACGACGAAGCAGATGCTCTGTTGTGAGGACGCCTGGCTGATGAGCAGGACATTGATGCCCTCGCGTGCGAGCGTGTCGAAGACGCGCGCAGTGATCTCCGGCACGCCGAGCATGCCCGCTCCCTCGACGGTCACGAGCGTGAGATGCCCGATCGAGGTGATCGCTTTGACAATCGGATTGCTCGGCGTCGCGCGCGAGACGATGCGCGTGCCCGGGAAGGCGGGATCGAATGTGTTCTTGATGAGAATCGGGATGCCCCGCTCGATAGCCGGGAAGACTGTCTTCGGATGAACGACCTTAGCACCAAAGTAGGCCAACTCCGCCACCTCGCGATACGAGAGCTCCGGAAGCGATCGTCCTTCAGGGACGACCTTCGGATCCGCCGTCATGATCCCGTTCACGTCCGTGTAGATCCAAATCTCGCGGGCAGCGAGAGCAGCGCCAATGAGCGCTGCCGAATAGTCGGATCCACCTCGCCCGAGCGTCGTCGGAATCCCTTCACGCGTGCTGCTCAAGAATCCGGTGATGACCGGGATGATCCCCTGCTTCACTAGGGGGAGCACCGCCTGCCGGCACTTCCGATAGGTCAACTCCTTGAGCGGCGTCGCCGCCCCGAAATGGGCATCGGTGATGATGAAGCGCTGTGCATTGAGGGCCTTGGCCTTCATCCCACGGGTGTTCAACACGGCTGCGAGGATCTCCGAGAGCAATCGCTCCCCGAAGGAAGCGACTGCATCGAGGGCGCGCGGCGTCGCCTCTCCGAGGAAACTAATCCCCGTGAGAATGCGCATGAGTTCTTCGACGAATTGGTCCGTCAGCGCGAGCAAGCGAGCGCGATGTTTCGGATCGGGGATCACCGCCGAGATCACTTGTGCGTGCCGATCGCGGAACGCGCGCAACTTCCCTTTCAACTCGTGATCCCTTCGCTCCGCCGCTCCTTGCGCCGCCGAAAGCAGAAGGTCCGTAATCCCGTTCATCGCTGAAACGACAACGACGGGACGCCGCCTTCGATGCGCCGCGATGATCTCGGCAACACGCCGCAGATTCTCAGCTCCTCCGACCGATGTTCCGCCGAACTTCATCACAATCATCAGCCACTGCTCCTCTCTCACGCGAGATGAGGAAAGCAATATTCTACAAACATCGAACATCCTCCGCAAACTCGTGATCTGACGCAGGGCGCAACCCTCAATCGGAGAGGACGCAATGTCCCAGTCGGACGCGTCACCGACGCAGGTCGCATCACCTGTAGTCACAAAGGCGTTCCAAAGTCAGCGCAGTGAATTTCGCCGAGGCGACCGCCTCATCGAGGCGTTCGCCCTGCCCCTTACGGTCAGAGCACATGGCTCGGCGGCAGTCAGGCCGGATTCGATCGTCGCGCGCTCTCAGGGGAGGACATTTCGCGCGTGCCCATCGAAGGTGCGAGGGGATCGAGCCGAGAGGCTCTTGCGGGAGAGCCCGCCGAGCATCACAGAGACTGGCGGCAGCTTGGGGGTACCATTAGGTGAGCGCTTTTGTGCAGCAGTTCGGGAAAGTGTTTGCAGGGACGCAGGGCAGGAGTCTTCCACGCGGTCTCGTCGTGGGGGGCGGCGGAAGTCCGGGACAATGTTCTCTCAATCGGACTGTCCCTCGGACGAAGAAGGGGGCTTGACAGACAGTATAATTCGAGTTGCCGAAGTAGGAACATCACAAGACGAAGGAGGTTGAGTATGGCTTCGAGATTTATTCAGCCGAAGCGGTCCCTTAGGATTATCTCAGCGGCTCAGTCGGGTCTTGCCGCGAAGGTGCTCGCTGTCACCTTCTTGGGGATTCTGATTGGGACTTTTCTCCTCGGAGAACCAGTCGGGGCCCAGGATCTCAGATGTCTCGACATAGTAGGGTGCAGAAGTAAAGCCGGTTGCGGTACGGCGGGCTCTCCATTAGGATGTATTCTGCAGTGTCAAGACGGTTCCACGATTTTCTGTCCATACAACGAAGTCGGTGGAGGTTGTGAAGGTAGTGAAGGTGCAGAGTGTGAATACGCTATGGAGGTCAGAGGATGTGATGGATACGCTATGAGGGTCATTTCGTTGGCGTCACGGGGGCAGTGTGACGTGCTGCGAGCCTTCGCCCAGGTGTGGGCACGCAGAGGTGATCTGAAGCGATCGCGGCTCCTCCTGAAGCTGGCCGGAAGCTGTGGCCCGGCAGTCATTGCGAGAGTTGGAGAAACGCCATGAAACTCGTCGGGCCGATCATCGCCATTTTGGTTTGTGCTCAGATTGAGGATCTGAGACAGCAAGGGCTTCTGTTCTTCGAGCAGGCCGAGTTGACGTTGAAGCGGGAGGGCGATCCGGTGCGCCTGGCACACGGCGCGATTGTGTTGGCTGGCCTGGCGCAGGAGATCGAAACGAATCGCTGTGAGCCTCTGCTTCGGCTGGCGGCGCAGGCATTGTCCAGGCTGGAGGTCGAGAGTGTCTCACAACGGGAGATGAGGCAAACGGGCAAGAGGCCTCGGGTGACCTTTCGGAGCCCCTATGATGTGGATCGCCTTTGGGAGGCTGTGCTCGAGCAGGCGGCGAGTTGTCGGATCGAGCTGGTGCGTGAGCTTATGGCGGGGATCCGAGGGAGCGAGTTGTGGAAGGGACATGTGCTCGCTCGGCTCGCGCGCTCTGTAAAGGATGATGCTCGCACTCGGAATGAACTGATTGAGCTGAGCGTGTCCCAAGCTGTCTCGTTCGAGACCATTGGGCTGCTCTTTGAGCTTCGGGAGAAAGACCCAGAACGCGGACGCACGATCTTTCGATCTGCTTTAGAGAGAGCGGTATCGCGGCGCGATCTCTATGGTCTTTACTGGCTGGGGGCTTACGCGATTCCCGGCGTGAACCTTCCGAACCGGTTCCCTCTGGCTGATCCTCCTGCGCCGGATCCGCTGCTGGCTCGAATGTATATCCCAGCTCTTGTGGACGTGCTGTCCGGAGTCATCGCGCGGGTCGGGCCGACTCCCTCGCACGTGTATCGAGCTTTGGTCAACATTCGCCCGTACGCCGAGCAGTTCGCGCCCGAGGTGGTGCTCCACATAGATAATCTGCTCGCCCTCGTTGTGAATCGGCTCTCACGAGAGGCTATCGCTGAAGCAGAGCGGAGCGACCTCGAACGGATGACACCGCGCGCGGAGAGGATAGAGGACCTGGAGCGACAGGCCCTGAGGGCGAAGGACGAAGCGGCCTTTGATGATCTGATGGCCCAAGCAGCATTCCTCGCCCTTCAGAACCAAGATTTCGAACGGGCGCTCTCGCTCGCCGCCAAAATCAAGAATCGGATCGTGCGGAAGGACATGAGGGATCTCATCAACTTCAGGGCGGCTGTCGAGCTCTCGAAGACGGAGCGACGGCATCAAGCGGAAGCTCATGCGTTAGCGATCGAGCATCCCGAACGGCTCGCTGTGGCCGTAGCGGATGTGCTGCGGGAGCTGGAGGACAAAACTCAAGCGGCCCTCCTCATCGCGCACGCTCAAGCCCGGATCGGACGCCTCCAGACGGGAGGGTCAAAGGGGCGGGCTTTCCTTTATCTTGCCGAACCGGTGATGTCCTTCGATGCGGATCAGGGAAGGTTTTTCCTCACTCGGGCCATAGATCTGTTCAACGCGACGAGGGCTGATTTGAACGGAGCAGCAGATGCGGTTATTCGAATCGAAACGGGAGAGTTCGCCACCGGCGTGGTCGTGGGTTCCAATGATCTCTCGTCCGTGGTGATCCGTACGTTCCGGCGGTTGGTTGAGGGAGATCCGGAACTCATCCATGCCCCTGCATTGGCCGCAAGGTGGGAGAGCGCAGAAATCCGAGCGATCGCCCAAGCCGCCATAGCTCATGCCCTTGTGGAGAGAGCGAAGCGGCGTACCCCTTCCGTTCGGTGAGGAAGGCGGGCACAGAGCTTCGAAACGGATCCTCAGCGGTCTCAATCGGGTTAAAAACGTCCGACTGAGACCGCCTGTTGCCGGATGCGCCGAGCGTGATTGTGAGCTATAGCGGGCGGACGCTGGAGCGCGTTGTGGGCGCTTCACGTACATAGCTGGCAGCAGTCTGCTTTCCCCCGGACACCCTCGCGCTTCTCCGCGGCACGTTCCTCTTGTGCTCTCGTACAGTGCAACGCTTCCGGACGTTTCTCCACGCGTCGCAGGAAGACGGTAGGCCGGTGGCGTCTTGAAGCGCCAGGCTTTGAAACTCCTGACCGAGGATGATACACTCACTTCCCTTGGAGTCATCCGAAGGACGCGATCGCCGCCATGCAAGCTGTCATCCTCGCGGGAGGGAAGGGGACGCGGATGCGTCCGCTGACGGTCCACATGCCGAAGCCAGCGGCGCCGCTGGTGAATCGGCCGTTTCTCTTCTATCAGCTCGATCTGCTGCGGGGCACAGGTGTGGAGGAAGTGATGGTCTGTCTCGCCTACCAGCCGCAGCGGATCGAGCATGTCCTCACCGAGAGCGAGGAGTATGGGTTCGCGATTCGCTATGTTGTGGAGGCGACGCCTCTTGGGACGGCTGGTGCATTCAAGAATTGCGAAGCGCACCTTGAGGGGACGACGATTGTCCTCAACGGGGATATCTTGACGGATCTCGATCTCGTCGAGGTCTTGCGACGCCATCGAGAGACGGAGGCAGTGGCGACGATCGTCCTGACACCGGTCGAGAATCCTTCGGCGTATGGGGTCGTCGAGCTTGCGGCAGACGGGCGCGTCACGCGCTTTGTCGAGAAACCACGAGCGAGCGAAGCGAGCTCGCGCCTGATCAATGCGGGCATTTACATCCTGGAGCCGCGCGTCTTGGCCTACATTCCGGAGGGGAGGCCGTTCTCCTTCGAGTATGAACTCTTTCCCCTTCTGCTCGCGCGCGGCGAGCCGGTCTATGCTTCCGTGTGGGAAGGGTACTGGCGAGACATTGGGACGCCGAGCCACTATCTGCAAGCGAACCTCGATGTCTTGGCGGGGAAGGTGCGGACGTATTCCCCCGTGCGACCTCTGCGCGGCGAGCGGTTCGACGCATCTGCGGAGATTGATCGGCTCTCGGTCGTGGACCCAAGCTGTACGGTGAAAGCCGGTGCGGAGATCGTGAACTCTGTCGTGGGGCCGCACTGCTTCATCGAGGAGAAAGCGCGAATCAAGGATTCGGTGATTTGGTCGGCGACGCGCCTGGGCGCACACGCCGAAGTGCTGGGATCAGTCCTGGGCCGAGGTTGCCATGTCGGGCGCGCAGCTCAGATCGCTGCGGGGACGTTTCTGGGGGATAAGTCGGTCGTGACCGACTACAGCCTCATCGGTGGAGAGAAGGAGCCATGAGGCCGACGGCTATTCGGTTTGGGACGGACGGATGGCGAGGGCGTATTGCGGAGGATTTCACCTTCTCGAATGTGGAGATCGTGGCGCAGGCCGTGGCTGATTATCTGGTCGCCTCCGAGAGGGAAGTAAGCGCAGATCAGATGATTCTCGTCGGCTATGATCGGCGCTTCCTCTCGGAGCGCTTCGCGGCGCGCGTGGCGGAAGTCCTCGCGGGCAATGGCCTGCGTGTTGGGCTTTATCGGCGAGATCTGCCGACGCCGCTCGTCTCCTTCGATGTGAATCGGCGGCAGGCGCGAGCCGGCGTCGTCATCACCGCCAGCCATAATCCTCCGGAGTTCAACGGATTCAAGATCAAAGAGGCTTTCGGAGGTTCGGCGCGTCCGGAGATGACGGCGGCCGTGGAAGCGCGGCTTGGACAGACACCTCCCCGACGCCGACCGATCGAACATGCAGAAGCCGAAGGGCTCGTGCACCGACTCGATCCGCCAGATGAGGCGTATTTCCAGCGGTTGCGTGAGCTTGTGGATATCGAGGCGATCCGTCGTCGCAAGTGGCACGTCATCGTGGATCCGATGCACGGCACAGCCGATCGCTACATGGAGCGCGTCCTCGCTGGAGGACGATGCCGGGTGGAAACGATTCGAGCCGAACGCGATCCGCTCTTCGGAGGCGTCACTCCGGAGCCTATGCCTCAGAATCTCGGCCCCCTCTTTGACGCCGTGCGCGCGGCGCAGGCGACACTCGGTCTGGCACATGATGGGGATGGCGATCGCCTCGCTGCCGTCAGTGACGAGGGAGCGTTCCTGACGCCCCATCAGATCTTTCCGCTTCTGGTCTGGCATCTGGTGCGAGAGCGCGGCCAACGCGGCATCGTCGTGCGGACGTTCTCACAGAGCGTACTCGTGGATCGTATTGCCGATGCCTTAGGCTGCCCCGTGCGCGTCGTGCCCATCGGATTCAAGTACATCGCAGATATGATGCTCACCGCGGATGTCCTGATCGGTGGAGAGGAGTCTGGAGGGATCGGCGTGCGGGGGTATGTGCCGGAGCGGGATGGCACTTTCGCCGGATTGCTCTTTCTCGAAGCCCTGATGGTGCGGGGACAGCGTCCTTCAGAGGCTGTGCGCGCCCTCTGGCGGGAATTCGGGGAATTTCACTATCGGCGCGACGATCTCCACATGGACGTCGCGCGCGGGAAGGCGATCGTCGCTCGTCTTGCCGCCGATCCGCCTGAGCGGCTTGCTTTCTGGCGCATCGTGGACCTTCAGACCCTGGATGGAACGAAGCTCCTCTTCGAGGATGCGAGCTGGATCCTCTTCCGACAATCTGGGACGGAGCCGGTCCTGCGCGTCTATGTCGAGGCGACATCTGTGGCGAAGCGGGATCAGATCATGGAGGCGGGACTTGTGCTCCTCCGCGACCTCGCCTCGCAGCTTCCGCCGGAGATCTCTTCCGAAGGAGGGGAGAGCGGATGAAGCGCGTCATCTGCACCTACTGCAACACACACATCTACACCTACACCGGGCCGGACGATCCGATTCGGTTCAAGGCCGAGTACTTCATCCCGGCGAGTCCGGCTTACCTGCGCCCCCAAAAGGGAGATCGAATCGCGTGCCCCGAGTGCGGGATCGAGTTCGTGGCGTTCTCCAATCAGTTGAGCACGATTCAGATGCTTTCGGATTGGCCCTTCCAAGGGACGGGCATGCAAGAGTGGAAAAAATGAGGAAGCGTGCTGCGGGCATCGCCTGTGACGAGATTCCGCGCGGCAGGCTTCTGGTGCTTTCGCTCTCTCACAGTGACCTCTCCAGAATCAGCGCGTGAGGAGGGATGCGCGGCGGGCATTCGCGGGGCATGTTTGACAAGCCGATGCGCCGAGGCCTAAAATTCTCCCTTGGACAGAGGGATCGGACGGTGTTGAGGGACGCGTGTGAACGTCGGCGCATCACATCGTCGTGTGGGGCGCATTCCCCATTGGTGGTGGGACCTCCGAGCGATCCTCCTTATCCTCGGACTCCTCGTTGACGGCAAGGCGTTCCTTGGTTTCGCCAACGCGGCTCCTCTTGAGTTCTCCCCCCTATCGAATGCGGTTCAATCGGCCGGACGCCGATATCGGTCGGCGGAGCGCTTCATGCGGGATGGGGATTATGAGAAGGCTGCGCAGGCGTATCGTGAGCTGTGGGAGAAGAATCCCCAAGACCGAGTGGCGCGCCTCGGGCTCAGCCATGCGCTTTTGAAGCTCGGGAACTGGAGCGACGCCTTCGAGCATGCCGTCGAGGTCTTGCGACAGGATCCGGAGAATGCGCGCGCCCGGGCGCTCGTTGGCCTGGTGCTGCTGCGATCAGGTGTCTTCCGAGAAGCCGCTCAAGCCTTCATGACGGCGCTCGCGCTGAACGAGCGCGAGGCCATCGCATGGGCCGGATTGGCCGAGATTGATTTCTTCGAGAATCGCACCGAGCTTTCCTATCAACGGTTGCGGCGAGCAACGGCACTTGATCCGAATGAGCCGGACTACTGGATCGCCTTGGGGCGGGCTGCCGCTCGATTGGAGAAGTTCCGCGAGGCCGCCGAGTACTATGAGAGATTCTTGGCCGTCTCTCCGAAGATGGACGTGGAGCGGCGTGAGCGCTATCGGGGGCTGATCGCCTTCTATCGCGCCCTGTCGCTGCTCGGCATCACGCATCTGCATCGTATCGAGGGAGGGCGCACGGCGCGCATTCCCTTCCGGCTGCAGCGAGATCGCCCCTTCATCCAAGCGCGTGCGGGGGATAACGTGACACTGAACCTCGTCATTGACACGGGAGCGAGCATCTCCGTGCTCTCTTCGGAAGCGGCGGGACGGCTGGGCATTCGTCCGCTGGCTCGAGGCGGCGAAGCACGCGCTGTCGGCGGTGGAGGGAAGTTCCCTATCATCTACGGCCTCTTGGATGCGCTCGATCTCGGCGATATCCGCATCTTCAATATCCCGATCTATATTCGGACGATCCATCGCGTGGCGAATCCGGAGGCCGAGGGTGAGGTTCTGCAGGCCGATGGCTTCCTCGGACTCTCGGTACTTGCGAACTTCCAGTTCACACTTGATTACGCGGCTCAGGTGATCCTCCTGGAGAGCGAGCCTGTTCCGACGATGACCGACGCGCCCGCGGGCGAAGGTTCGGAGATCCCCTTCCGGACGACTAACGGCGGACTGGTCAGCGCCGAAGTTCGGCTGCACAATGGTGAAGTTGTGAACTTCTTGGTGGACACGGGAGCGAGTGCGACCGTCGTCGGTGCGCACGTCGTGAAGAAGTACAATCTGGAGAAACACATTCTGCCCTCTCCCAAGATCCGCGTGCTCGGAGCAGCCGGCGTTATCGAGAACGTGGACCTGATCCTGCTGCCCTCGCTTTCGATGAACGGTCTGGAGCAGCGGAACATTCGCGCGCCTGTCCTCGATCTGAGCGCGGTGAACGAATCGGCGGGATTCATGCAGGCGGGGATCCTGGGCGGAAGCTTCCTCAAACACTTCCGCGTGACGTTTGACTTCTCGCGCGCCCGAATTCGGCTCGTGCCTCAAACCGATGCGATTCGCTCTACGAGCGAGCGGCCTTCGGAGGGATAGCGGTGGCGAAGATCAGCATCTATCTGGAGACATCGGTCATCGGCGCCTATCTCGATAACGAAGACCCCTTCCGTCGCGACCTGACCATCCGATGGTGGGAACATGAGCGCCCTCTCTATGATGCTTATATCTCACTGCTTGTCGTGCGCGAGTTAGAACGCATGCGGGAGCCACGTCGGCAAGCCTATCTGAACCTGATTCGCGATATCCCGCAGTTGGAGATTACCGAAGAGGTCGGCATTTTGGCCGAAGGCTATATCCAGCGCGGCATCTTCCAGCGCAAGTACATGGCCGATGCCCTCCATGTGGCTGTGGCGTCTTTTTACAAGATCGACTTCCTGGTCACGTGGAATTTCGGTTACCTGGCCAACGTCTATCGTCAAGCGCGCGTGCGCCTGTTCAATGTGACGTCGGGCTTCTTCGTACCGACGATCATCACGCCGGAGTTCCTGGTCTCCGAGGTCGGATGACGATGTACCGCAAGCCGAAATTCTTGGAGGTCCTCCATGCCGTGCGCGAGCAGATGGCGCGCGAATGCCACTACGACATGGATCTTTTCATTCAGATGATCCGACGGATGTCCGAATCTCGGCAAAATCCTTCAGAAGCGACGCCTTCGGAGCCTCCACCTCCCCGAAAAGCGAAGGTGAAGCGAAAGTCATAGCACTCTTCTCCCATGTCATAAGGAAGCCCCCGTGCCCTCGGGCGAGGGCTGAAAGCTCGGTTAGGGGAATCGCCAGCGGGGGCTCCGCCTCAGATCAAGAGGGGCTACGCCTCCTGACCTTTTCGGCGATCCGAGCAGCAGGCCTCGGATCGCTCGCTCTGTGCTCGGCCGCTTCGCTGTATCTTCACACTGAAGAGATGAGCAAGCGCCGTGCCACACCTGGTGGTCAGACGAGGGTACTGCACCCTTACAGCTTTACTGTCGCGGAGTCAGTACCTTGCGGACCATAAGACCGTTCCCCGAACAGTGCGAGAGCTTGTCGCAGCCCTTGCGACACTGGGGCTTGCCAAAGGTGGGGATTTAGGAGCGGCAGGGGCGTGGAGCGATTCCCCTCCGTTCAGCCGTTGCACCATATGTGGCCCAATGAGCTCGACTTAGCGCGAGCGTATCGGCGCGGCTCCAGCTTGGGGCTTGTGTTGCAAGTGCGCGACACTTTGACCGGCTGCAGGCGCCTGACGCAGCGTATTCTGTAGATCGGCTCCCGATTTTTGCGCTCAAATACCAGGCGGGAGGGATCCCCCTCAACCTTTCGATCGCGTGGGGTCTCTGTTCAGATGGCTTACCGATAGCGAAGCCGGACCCGATATTCCGCAAGCTTCTGAAGGCGTCCATCCTTTTGGCCGTAAAGCTGCAGCTGATACTCCCCAGGATCGAGAAACGCACGATCTATCGTAAGGGTGAAGTTCCCATATCGGTCTCGCTGCACTCCCGCAGCGCGCCAGCGGAGATGACCCCGCCGATCTACAAGCTCGATGGTATAGCTCGGATATTCCGGTTGATCGGCCCCGTTCATCACGAGGTTGAAACTTCTCATGCCTTTGGGAACGGTGACATCATTGACCTGACTTGCGCTGCCTGATCGAAGAAGTGCTTCCCGCGAGAAGATGTCGTAGACCGGAACGTTCCATCGAGGTTGCCGCAGCTCGGCCAATTGCGACCGTAACTCGGCCATATCCGATTCGTACTTGCGGGCGAGGGCATCGTTCTGTTGCTGGAGGCGACGGGCGTGCTCCTCCACCGCTTCTCGTCGCGTGCGCTCGGCCTGCCATTGTCGGGCCATCTGTTGCACGTCCTGCCGGAGGCGAAGCCCCCAGAAGGTCACCAGTCCCACGGCCACAAGGAGGCTCGCCGCCAGAGCAAATATCGCTCGTGGGCCGATCCAGAGGCCGAGGCGCTCTTGAGCCGATGTCCGCTCTGAGGCCTGCACCCGTCGCCAAAAGGCGTTCCATTCCCGACGGACTTCACGTTCGCCGACCGGTTTTTCTCCCTCCCGGGGTTCTCCGAAGAAATCGAGGACATCCCTCATAGCGGCGAGACATCGGTCGCATCGCACCAGATGAGACTGCAAGCGTTCGGCCTCGACGTCTTCGATCTGTCCGCGCCCATAAGCGACAAGCTCCTCGTGGTCGAGGTGACGTCCCATCAGGTCTTCCCATTCTTCACCGAGGGCTTCCAGATATCGTCGCCATTGTTCCTTGCTCATGGTTCGTTCTCCATCTCCATATTCCCATCGGCAGCCGCTACGGACAGGCCGATAAGCGTCTCCGCCCGCATCGCCTGCGCTTCACGGGGTCCCCACGCGAGGGGTGCCCAATTCATAGGTTCACGTCGCCGAAGACGCTACTGAGTTTCTCTTTGAGCACGCGTCGGGCCTGATGGAGGTGAGACTTGACCGTATTGACCGAGACATTCAGCACGGCGGCGATCTCCTGAACCGAGAGCTCCTTCACCACGCGGAGATAGACCGCGCGCTGCATCTGCGGCGGCAGTTGCTGCATGGCCTCGCGCAGTTTCTTCAGCTTCTCCCTTTCGAGCACCATCTCCATCGGATCCCCACCTCCCTCCGCGGCCCGTACTGTTTCCCGGTCGCGCTCGGACGACTGCGCCAACTGCTCTTCGAGCGAGACCTGCAGGGCAGCCCGTTTTTTCGCTCCCCGTCGCTCCATCTCGTTGATGTAGACATGCTTGGCAATTCGGTACAGCCAATTCTCAAACCGGGCGGCATCTCGAAGCTCGCCCACTCCCTTATAGACAGAAAAAAACGTCTCTTGGGTGAGATCTCGGCAATCTTCCGACGACAGCCCTTTCCTCCGGAAGAAGCGGTAGACCTGGTCGTAATACCGCTCGAAGAGTAAGCGGAAGTTTTCCTCCCACTCTTGCCCGTGCTGGAGTTGTCGGATGATCGTTTCCGTCGGTCGTCCCGATCCGATCACGGTCAAGATTATACTCCTTTGACACGTGAAGCGTCATTTGACGATCGGAGAGTCTTGTGAATGGGATTGTAGGGGCGCTCCGCCGGGGAGAAATATCCAACTGCCCTCATCAGCACCGATTCCAGGGTGAGGCGGCTTGGGGCGGTTCCCCAAGCCCGCGTTCGATCGGAATCGCTCTCGAAGCGATAAAAGGCGAGGAGCTCTGAAAATGCGCATTATCCCCCAGGGGGTGGGGGAAATTTCGGTGAAGGAGCAACCCGGTTGGGTTTCAGGTGTTGAGAAGTCCTCCAGATTCAATCCACCCGCGCAGCAGGCCCATTGGGCACAGTGATTGCAATAGTGCAGTGCGCCGGATATCAGGTGGTAGCCGTCAATGCGCTGCTAGAGCTAGGACAAGTCAGGATGAAGGAGGCTGCTTATGAAGGAAGTCGGTCACTCATCGGTTGCGAGCAGGTTCTCGGAGCGGGTGCGGTCACTGAGGGGAGCTACCCTTTGTGAGCGAAAGCGCATAAGGGCCAAGTGGGCAGCACTCCTTGTCATCGCACTCAGCTTTGGCTTAGTAATCCTCTTCACCTCTAGGCCTTTGGTGGAACCGGCTGCACTAGCCCAAGGGCCCCAATATGTTGGCTCGGACCGATGCGCTCTCTGCCATCGGGATATTTTCGACGCTTAGGCCGCAACAGGCCACGCCCACAAACTGTGGACAGCGGCTGAGGCCCGCGCCGCTGGCATTCCTAAGCCACCCTACGTCTCCTGGGACGATATCTTCCTGGTCGTCGGGGGATTCAAATGGAAGGCTCGCTATATCGGGCAAGACGGGTTCTTTATCACCCAGAGTCCGGACGGCAGCATCCGTGGCAAGAATCAGTTCAATCGCGAGAGCGAGCAGTTCAGCGATTGGAATGCGGGAGCGAAGGTGGCCTACGATAGCACATGCGCCGTTTGCCATACCACCGGATACACCCCCACGGGGAATCAATTCCCCGACAAGCCAGGCATCGTGGGCACATGGGCGTTCAATAGCATTCAATGTGAAGCCTGTCATGGACCGGGCAGCGAGCATGTCAACAAACCCACCAAAGCCAATATTCGGGTGGACAAGAGTGCCGAAGCGTGCGCACAGTGCCACCGGCGCGGCACCGACATGACGGTGGTTCCGGCCGCGGGCGGCTTCATCGAGCATCGCGAGCAGTATCAAGAGATGCTCAAGAGCAAGCATGCCGTTTTAAACTGCGTCAGTTGCCATGATCCGCACAAGCGGGCGCGCCAGGACCCGAAGGCGACCTGTGCGACTTGCCATCCGGATGTCGTGGCTGAGTACACGGGCAGCCGCCACCACCAGGCTGGAGTGCGCTGTGAACAATGCCACATGCCCAATGCGGCGAAGACGGCTGTGCGGCGCGGTCCTTTTGAGGGTGATTTGCCCAGTCACTTGTTCAAGATCAACACAGATGTCACGGCGCCTATGTTCAGCCCTGACGGTCGGTTTGCTATGGGCTACCTGACTTGGCAGTACGCTTGTCTGCCGTGTCACGCCGGCCGTGACCAGGCGTGGGCAGCTCAGTATCTCGTGGGCATCCACAAGCTGGGCAAGTAGCCCGGTTTCAGAGCGCGGTCACTGCCGCGCGTGGAATTGAATGGCAGACTTCGGATCTCGCGATTCGTAGTCTGCGTTCTGGGGGTGTTTTGCACCCGGAACTCCTCGATCACCGAAGAAGAGACGACAGCGCTGCTCACCACGCGCGAAACACCGTAAGCTATCGCGCAGGGGCGCGATCAAAGAAGGCGAAAGCGTCGGGCATTGCCTCGCGCACGATCATCAGGTGTTCGCAGCCGTCGTACTTTTTGTACTCCAGCGTCTTCACATTCAACCTTTGCAAGCGCCGATAGGCGCTCTCGACATTGTTTTTCAGCATAGCAAGCTCCTGTTCTCCGACCGCCATGAGGATGGAGAGGTCAGAGGGGACCTGCGTAGGTTGTCCTGCACCTGCGAAGATCGCGACCCCTCGGAAACGGTCGGGGAACCGCGCAATTGCGGAGAAGCTGTGCGCTCCGCCCATCGAGTGTCCCATCAGGTAGATGCGCTGGGGATCAACAGGCAACAGCTTCTGCGCCGCTTCCAACGCACCGCTGACATGCGCCAGATTCATCTCCGCCCGGGGTGCGATCACCGCCCAGCCCCGCTTCTCAGCTTCCTTCAGCGTAATTCCTAGCCCGTAGCCTTCGAAAAAGAGGTGCTCGTTCCCGCCCGCACCATGCAGCGCAACCACCAGTGGGATCGGTTGATCTGCCGTGAACTGCTTCGGAACGAAGAGTCGAAACGCGACCTTCTGCTCGCGATGCAGTGTCGCCATCCAGTAATCTCCTGGGGCCGGTTGCCATCCTGATCTGTCCTGCTTCCAACCCGCCACGATACGCTCGGCGAACTGCAACAGACGGAGCAAGGGATAAAAGGTTTCGGGGCGTTCGCCCCGCTCTGCGCTTCGCAGCACATCCCGCGCATTCAGCACGGTCATTCTCTCGATGGAATCGGCATCACTGTGCGATGCAGCGGCGCTGTCCAACGCTTCCACTCGCGCGCCGAGACGAGAAATCACGCTAAAGACCTGCTTCCATCGGCGCAGGGTCTGCTCACCTTGCGTGATTTCGAAGTGCACTTCATAGTCGTCTTCGGGGGCTCGAGTGAGCAGCGTCGTCGCTACGCCGGGCTCAAGCTTGTCCAGCGCGCCCTCCTGAATCGGTCGAACCTCGCCCAACGGCACCACTTTCCAGCGCAGATGCAAAGGCGCATCAGGCCTATCGGCGTTATAGAAGGAGAATAACCGGATTCGCAACATCGCTTCGCCTCTGTCCAACGCCTCCTTTTCGAGAACGCGGGGCATCTGCACACCGATGGAGCCTGCATAGAGCATCTCGGGAGTCGCGGGTGCGTCGGAGCGTAATGCCGTACACGTCAGCGTGAGGTTGCGTGCCAGCACGCCGTATCTGCCGAGGAAGAATGCCCCCACTCCCTCCGAGAGCGGACGCGTAGCACGCAATCGCGCTTCGAGGGATTCGCGGTGCGCCTCCCAGCATGCCTCCATCTCGATGAGCCGCACCGCCAGGTCAGCTCGCGTAACCGGCGACTGACCCAACACCACTGTGTAACACAATAATCCCAACGCCAATAGAGCCCACATCGGCCGAGGGGAAAGATTCCCCTTCTGTGAGAGACTGAGAGCTCGTTCAGCAATCCTTTCCCGCATCTCCGATCAACTCCAAAGGGTTCGTCATTCTAGTTAAGTCACTGCCGCAAAACGTAAACGTAATCCGTATGGTTATGCACTGAACGACCATATTTCCTTCATGCCCATCAGCGACGGGCGACTATTCAGAATATTGACCTACGCACCCCATCTGCTGGGATGCCGCTCGGGGAGAGGCGTCCCGCACTCGCTTCCCCATAACCTCACCGTGGGTGAAAAATGATAACGCACGGTCTGCCATGGTACAAAGTGGAGGGAGAGAATTGACGCGTGGGAAGCCCGCCTCATGTGCGTGTCACTTTTGGAGCAGAGCTGGGTAGTGACAGATCCATATTGGTGCTGCTTTGCACTCCTTCGGGATTTTTTCTCGGCAGCCCTCAGATGGATCACATCGGGGCACAGATCAATCTCCCCAGCCTGAGCGATCTCGCTGCCCGTTCCAAAGTACAGCGAGAGGCCGTAGGGAGGGGCTCGCGCGCATCCTCCAACCGTTCGCACCGAGCTGCCCAAGCGAGCGAAATTTTTTAAGGCGCGGGGGCTTGACAAGGAAGCGATACCTCATATAATTAGGAGTCCTAAACAATGGTGCCGTTCGATCCAAGACGTCGGAATACGCCGGGTGGTCAGATCAGCGTTGCACTCTATCGTATTGCTCAGGCCATAGACCTGCTTTTACGGAAGCGCGGCAAGGCCCTGCGTCTCTCTCCAGCGCAGATTCACGCTTTGCTTTTCCTTAAGTACGTCCGCCCCGGCCTTCGGACAATAGGCGGTTTGGCTGATCGGCTCGCGGTGACCTACGCCACATCGAGCGGTATCGCTGACGCGCTGGAACGCAAGCGCCTGATCCGACGCAAGCCGCTACCAGAAGACCGGCGTGTGATTACGCTTGGCTTGACATCTAAGGGGAAGAACAAGACAGAGCTGCTGGAGGACGTGCTGGACGAAATCGAATCGGCGGTGAACGCCTTGCCTGAGGCGGAGCAGGCGGCATTACTGCGGGCGACCCAGGCTATTGTTCGCCACCTGCAAAGTGCTGGGTATATTAAAGTCTACGAGATGTGTTGGGGCTGTCAGTTCTTCCAGAAAGATGCGCACCCTGATGATCCACGCAGACCCCATCACTGTGCGTTCATGGATGCTCCCTTACCCGAGTCGGACACATATCTTGAATGTCCAGACTTTATGCCCCCAGAGAAGGAATGAGGAGATGATGTCATGCCCTTGCTGCTCACTCTCTACAGTGCGTCTGGCTGTAGTGATACAGGGCGCACGCGCGCTCACCTGCACAAACTCGGCATTCCCTTTCATGGGGTGGACAGTGACTATGATCCTGAAGCTGTCGTCGTGTTCATCAGTCATGATGACCGCGGTCTATCGGCGCTGGGGCTAAGTGAGGGCACGATCGAAATCGTCACAATCGAACCCGTAAATCAGGAATCTGACCAGATGTTCATCCAAGGAGGTTACTCGATTCCCCATACAATCCAATGAAAGGAGGATCATGGCTATGGCGAACATCCCTGGTTACACCTACGGTACATCTCAGGTTTCGCCTTCCCCGCTTACAATGGAAGACTTCGAAAACCTGAAAAAGGCCGTCCTTTTTGGACCTGAAGACGAGAAGTACCTGCGCATGGCGGGCGAAGTGCTGGCGGACCAGATCGAGGACATTCTTGATCTATGGTATGGTTTCGTCGGCTCTCATCCCCATTTGGTGTACTACTTCTCCGACGGCCAAGGGAACATCAGCAGTGACTATCTGGCTGCCGTGCGCAAACGCTTCGGTCAGTGGATTCTCGACACCTGCAACCGTCCCTATGACCAGACGTGGTTGGATTATGCACACGAAATAGGATTGCGTCATCACCGCACCAAGAAGAACCAGACGGACGGGGTCAACGCGGTACCGAACATCAATTTCCGTTACATGGTAGCCTTCATTTACCCCATCACGGCGACGATCAAGCCCTTCCTTGCCAAAAAGGGGCACAGCGCCGAAGAGGTCGAGAAAATGCACCAGGCGTGGTTCAAGTCAGTGGTGATGCAGGTGGCCTTGTGGAGCTATCCGTATGTGAAAGACGGAGACTTTTGAAGATACTGCTTGGGATACACTCCTTTGACCGCTCCCTTCACCCGACCGCACGCGGTCGGGTGAAGGGCGAAGCTTGGCCGCGTTGCCTTACGTTCCCACACTTCCATCAGTTCAACTCGATTTTGAGAAGCCCGCTCGATGACCAAGCGGGGCGAGTCCCTTCGGGTGCGCACTTGGCCGCCTCAGTGCAGGTGAAGACCTTCTGAGCCGCGATGGGGAAGTGAGTGTCGTTCGGGTCGTCGTGCTTTAGTACGGTCATGGACATTACCTCGTCTGGACTCGTCTGCTAGCATTTCGGCATGCGTAGAGATTTGCAGTCAAAAGTTCGCCCGCACGCTGAAATCGGGTGAGTTGCCAATCACCATGACAGGGGGACTTTACCATGAGACGTACACTCACACTTGGCAAAGGTCTGCTGATCGGCTTGCTGGCGCTCGCGATGAGCTTCGGCCCGTCTACTCCCGTTTCCGCGGGCATCAATGCCTGGACTAGCCTTGGCCCCGAAGGCGGATGGATCTACACTCTGGCGATTGACCCGACCGCCCCGCACACGCTCTACGCCGGGACATACGGCGGCGCGTTCAAGAGCACCAACGGTGGCATGAATTGGAGCGCGGTCAACACGGGCCTGACAACCCTCCAGGTCTACGCCCTGGCGATGGACTCGACCATGCTCTATGCGGGCACCTGGTATGGCGGCGCGTTCGCGCTCCAGCATCGGTGAGGACTCGCCTTCCTCGCGCAACCCGTAACGGCTGCACCAGACGGTGCGCAAAAGGTGCATCTGCGATAACGCGAACGAACCCTCAAGGCAAAGCAAGGATGAGTTAATCTGGTGCAGGGCTGATGCCTCCCCGCTGTGACGGGGGCTGCGGCTCACACCAGCCGTCACCCCGCCTGAGCATCTTTCATCCGGGATGGATATGCGCTATTTATGTTGAACTCTGCTGCCTTAAGATCGAAGAGAAAAAGTTCGACTGTTGTGACAATACTTGTTGTCGGGCGCTCAATGGAGATCACAATCAGTTTTCTGAGCTTCGAACCAATGGAGAGAGCTTGGCGTGCTGCTAGTGTGATGGCGGGGAAGGGAGGCGCAATCAACCGCCTAACCCCTAACTCCCTTTGACGCGCGAGGCATCATCCGACGCTCGGATAGTTTCTTCGGGCGAGATCGCCGAGAGACCTCCGCCAGGAGGGAATGCCCCAGCGAGCTCCCGCGAGCACCGATCGCATGGCGATGGGGCGGTTCCTCCCGCCCCGTCGGAATCGCTCCCGAAATTTTTGCTGCCGACTAAACCTTAGGCTCGATTTTCTGTCTTATTCCAGGCGAAAGCAGTAGGAACATCACCCTGAAGGAGGGACGACAATGATCAGGATGCGAAAAGCGTTGACGGCAGCGACGTTGGGGGCGGTGGTGCTGGCGGGCGTGGCTCAGGCCCAGAACAGCCGCAGCTACTGGGGCTATTCCCAGCAGCTTGGCTCCAGCACGTACATTAGCCTCTTTGGCAGCGAGGGAAGCTACATCTGGGGCCATTCGCAGCGGCTTGGCCCCATCACCTACACCAATCTCTACAGCAACCGTGGAAGCTCTCTCTCCGGACAGATGTGGCGGTTGGGAGATACGATCTACTATGACTTCCGCACGAGCGATGGGACCACGATCTCCGGATCGTCGCAGCGGTTTGGGACGCTCGAATTCCACAATATCTCTGTGAAAGAGTCGCCGTTGTCCACGTTTCGGCGATCGGGTCTGACAGACTGGTCAAGGTGGCCGTGGTGATTCCATAGCCTGTCGTGAACCGGGAGGGCGAGCGCGACCATCACTTCGGCACATCCCTCGCCGAGAGGCCTCGCCCTCCTGCAGGATGCACGGAAGGGAGGACTCTATGAAAAGGCACGTTTTTCTCTGCTGCTGTATTCTGCTGCTGGCGGTCGCAAAAGGCGGGACGCGGCCTCCCGATCCGATCGAGAGTGCGATCGCTTCGACCAGAGAGGGAGGCGCTCGCGAAGATCCTGCCGGCCGGGATGCCATCGCGGCCTTCGCCGGTTCGGCGATCGAGGTGCAATCCTCGTTCGAGAAGCTCCGCCAAGGCGCGTTCGCACCGATCGGAGATCCGGCGATCGAGGCCCGAAGCGAAGAAGGAGCGCCCACAGAACAGGTGCCCGAAAGGTGGCGACTTCTCATGCAGAAGCTCCAGCAACCCATGCCTTCATCTCCTGAGGAGGTGTCGGCTAGCTCCGCGACCGCGCTCCTTCAAGGCGATTACATCTTCTCTTCGACCGGCGCTTCGTATGACCTCATCCTGGGTACAGACGTGCAAAGCGCCATCGGAGGATTCACCTTCGATGGTCGCGGCGGGTTCACAGGATTTCAGACGTCGAGGACGCTTTTCACATCTCGCACGTTCTTCCGTTTCGGCGGCACGTATACGGTGGATTCGAGCGGCGTCGGGTCTCTGTTCTACTTCTACCCGACTGCTCAGACGCACACTATCATCGTCGTCAACGGTGGAGACGCCTTCTTCTTCGTGGACGTCAATAGCTCGAACTTTAGGGAAGCTGGCTACGCCCGTCGGATCAATTAGCGCCTTCCGATTTCCACCGGGGTGACTGGAACGGTGAGGACCGATGAACGATCGGCCCTACCGACGCCCAATACACGGGTCCGAAGTCCAAACCGGGAGAAGAGCGGGTACATCGAGAGTGTCTCGCTCCGAGAGAAAGCTTGCGGCAAGCTGGCTTCCCCTCCCGAAACACCGAACAGCAAGGCATATTGGAGACATGACATACAGAAAGGAGGAGTCGAGGATGACAGACAGGGACGCGCGAGAACGAGTCGTGCAACTCTTCAGCTTCCTCAAAGAGTATGCAGCGATTCGCTTCCCCATTGTGCGTGATCTCGACGACCCCAAGATCCGGTGGAAGCTTTCGCTCGACGAGCTGCCTACGCATTCCGCTATCTCGGTCTCTCAGCTTACGGCTGAAGAGCGGGATGACGGCGGGAACGGAAACTGGCGGGATGGCGGGGAGAGTACAAGCCAGACCATTCTCATCCGCGTTCGCCGACCACCGCGTTCCACGCCGCCCGCGGTGCCGCCTACTCTTGAAGGATGGATCGAAGGAATCACTGATGATCCTCGCGTGGAACCGGTCATCCTCGCTGAGCGCGAAATTCAGGGGCCGAACGGTGAAGCCCGCACCGAGCGCTTCGAGGAGGATGAGGCGCGACTCCACGACTGGATGCAATGGCTGGAGCGATGGAAAGTTTGGGCGCAAGACGAACGCCCAGCCCGCGAGGCGCAAGAGATCTACGAGCGCTTTTATGAACTCTACGGAGAGCTGCAACGCGAGGGAGAACGGTATGAGCTGGTTCTTGCCGATGGCGTCGCTTTCTGGAGGTGGGATGACGGGTTCGTTCACTTCCCGCTGATCCTAATGCCCGTGCAGTTGAGGTTCAACTCCGCTATTCCCGAGTTCACCGTCATCGAGACCGGGAAGAATCCGGAGCTTTACACGGCGCTTCTACAAGAAGCTCCCGTAGCCAACCCGAACGTTCTCCCTCACATGCGCGGGCAGCTTGTGTCGGGCGCTCAGTTCATCCATCCCCTCGAAGAAGCAGACACGGCGGCATATCTCAAGGGCTTGGCTCATGCCCTCTCGCCGGATGCCGAATTCATTCTGAAGCCCGCTGAGCTACCGGGAGCGTCGGGAACTCACCCGCTACGCATTTGGCGGCGACCCATGCTGCTGCTCATGCCTCGGGCGCAAGGATACTTGTGGAGCATTGAGAACGTGCTTGATGACTTGAGACGCGGCAAAAAGCTACCGGAGTCCCTCATTTCGATCGTAGGCATCACTCCGTCACACCCTCGCGCGACGACGTCCGGTGAAGGAACGTTGTCCGACGACGACCTCAGCCTTCTCGAGTCCGTATTCTTCACCAAGCCCTGGAACCGCGAACAATTGCACATCGCTGTGCGACTCAACCGATTCGGCGCCGTTCTTGTTCAAGGTCCGCCGGGAACGGGCAAAACGCATACGATTGCGAATCTCATCGGGCACTTGCTTGCTCACGGCAAGTCCGTGCTCGTGACCGCGCATACATCAAAGGCGTTGCGCGTGTTGCGTGAGCATATCCCTGAGCCTCTGCGCTCGCTGGCCGTTTCCGTGCTGGATGACGACCTGGAGAGCCGCAGACAGTTGGAGGAAGCCGTGTATGCGATCACCCAACGATTGAGCGAAGGGGATGCCGCGCGATTACACGAAGAGGCAAAACGGCTGGAGAAGGAGCGGCGACAGCTTCTCCACGACATCGCGCGCCTGCGTCAAGAGCTTGTGGAGGCTATTGGCAGCGAATACCGGTCCATTGTCGTAGCAGGACAGGAACATCGCCCATGGGAGGCTGCGCGTCGCGTCGCCGAAGGAGTAGGACGCGACGATTGGATTCCCACACCTGTAGAGCCAGGAGCGGCACTACCCCTCAGCCGAGAAGAGCTTGCTGAGCTCTATCGGCTCAATGGCGAGCTCACGGAAGCTGATGAGCGGGAGCTGAATACTCGTCTCCCAGATCCCCGAGCGCTCTCGGCACCCGATGAGTTCGAGCAGATGGTTGAGCGGATTCGAGAAACGCCCGACGGCCATCGCCCAGACTGGTGGCTGCGGTCGCACACAAGAGATGAGATACCTACTCTGCACGCGGTTGCCGAGAAGGCGCGCGCTCTCGGTCAGCGCATACAACAGGCGGAAGCGTGGGAGCTAGATCTCGTGTCGGCCACCGGGGAGCACTCGATCTTTGAATCCACGCTCTTCAACAAAGCCGAACAACTGAAGGAGTTCGTCACACGCCACATGTCACTGCTCATCGAGTACGATCCCTCGCTGCCTGACGTCGGTGCATGGGACGAGCATGAGCAGGTGGCCAAGGAGCTGGCGGCGCGCGCTCAATACCGAGGGGGGCGATTGTCCTGGCTCGATGCGATAGTAACGCGGCTGTTCAATCGCCGACAGTGGCGGTTCGTTCAATCTGCGCGGGTGGCAGGGCGCAAACCCATCGCGGTCGAACACTTTCAGGCTCTGGCTGCCGAAGCCGAAATCCAGAAGGAGCGGCAACAACTCCGGCAAGCGTGGAGGTGGCTTATCACCCGACGCGGAGGTCCCGATCCGGAATCGCTCGGCTCAGAGCCGGAGAAAGCTATCAGCGGGAAGTGGGCACCACGGTTGCGCGACCTGTTCCGCCTACCCCAAGACATAAGCGATCTACAGCATGAACTGAATCGGCTCGGCTTGGCGCCGCGTGTCTTTGAAGAGCTGAACGACTACCAATGGGCGGAGTTCCTCTCGGGTTCTTTGCCAAAAGCAGTGGAGGCCGCCATCTTGGTCATCTCTCAGCGAGAGGCTGAGCGGCGTATCCGGGAGATGCGTGAATATCTGGCATCTTTCACGGCAACCCCAACCGTCAGCGAGCTCCAGGATGCGTTGCAGCGTAAAGATCCGGAGGCGTACCAAGCGGCTTATGGGCGATTGGTCGAGCTGTACACCCGATACGATCAGTTCCGACGCCGGCAGGAGTTGCTCGAAAAACTCGCTCGCGTAGCTCCTGGTTGGGCCGAAGCCATCCGCACTCGGAGCGGGGTGCATGGGCAAGCCGAGCTTCCCGGCGATCTCCATTCCGCCTGGCTCTGGCGTCAGCTCCATGACGAACTTGTCCGCCGCCACGGTCAGAATGTGCAAAAGCTTCAGCAGCAGCTTGAGGAATATTGGGAGCGACTCCGCGATGTAACCCGACAGATCGTCGAGGCTCGCACCTGGGCTTATCGCATCGAGAAAACCACGCAGGAGCAGCGACAGGCGCTTGTCGGCTGGGTCAATACCATGCGCCGTCTGGGTAAAGGGAAGGGGCGTTCCGCGCCCCGGCTGCGCAAGGAAGCGTCTGCATTGTTAGCCCAAGCCAAAGATGCTGTCCCCGTTTGGATCATGCCGTTGCCGCGGGTTCTGGAGCAATTCGATGCTACAACGACTCACTTCGATGTCGTCATCGTGGATGAAGCCAGTCAGTGCGATATGCTGGGTCTGGTCGCCCTCTACTTGGGCAATGAAGTCGTCGTAGTCGGCGATCACGAGCAAGTCAGTCCCGAAGGCGTAGGCCAAGAGTTGCGTTCACTCGAGCGCTTGCAGGACGAATATCTCCGCGGCTATATCCCCAATGCTCACCTTTACGACGGCAGGCGTTCACTCTACGACATCGCGCGGGAATCGTTCGGCGGTAGTCTCATGCTGACCGAGCATTTCCGGTGCGTGCCCGAGATCATTCAGTTCAGCAACCGCCTCTGCTACCAAGGGCGCATCCGCCCGCTCCGCGAATCCCACAGCACGCTGCTCAAACCGCCCGTCGTCCCCTACCGAGTCCAGGGAACGCGCCACGGCAAAGTGAACGAGGAAGAAGCCGAAACCATCGCGGCGCTCATTCTGGCTATGCTCCAGCATCCGGCCTATGCCGAAAAGACCATCGGCGTCATCTCCATGGTCGGCGAAGACCAAGCCAAGCATATCGAGCGTTTGGTCCGCAGGCTGTGCCTTGACGATCCGAAACTGGAACAGGAGTTAGAGAGGCGGAAATTCCTCTGCGGCACATCGGCTCAGTTCCAAGGAGATGAGCGAGACGTCGTCCTGCTCTCTCTCGTAGATGCCCCGGATCCCGACGGACCGCTGCCTCTGCGTAATGACGATCGGTTCAAGCAACGCTTCAACGTCGCTGCCAGTCGCGCGCGCGATCAGCTCTGGGTAATCTACTCGCTCGATCCGGCTAACGACCTCAAAGAGGGCGACCTGCGTCGGGAGTTAATCCAGTTCGCACTTCAAGTGCACTCTAACCCGGAGTCCGTGATACAAATTCCGGAAGCTGAGCGGACGGAGTCGCCTTTCGAGCGCGAGGTGCTCGAATATCTTGTGGGGAAGGGGTATCGGGTACACGCGCAGTGGCCCGTCGGCAGCTACCGCATTGACCTCGTCGTCGAAGGTAAGGCTTCCGGAGGCGAGATCCGTCGCGTGGCCATCGAATGCGATGGGGATCGCTACCATCCGATTGAAAAAATCCCCGAGGACTTGGAGCGTCAGGCTGTGCTCGAACGCCTCGGCTGGCGCTTCATCCGCATCCGAGGTTCCGAGTTCTATTGCGATCGCACTTCCACTATGCAGCGCGTCGAACAAGAGTTGGAGCGGTTGGGCATTCGCCCGCGCGGCCAATTCTCTTCCGACACAAAGAGCGCGCCGCCGTCGTCGCTGGCCGACGAGGTCATCCACAAGGCCGAACAGGTCAGAAAGAGTCTCGCAGAGCATGACCGATCCGACATCCTCCCCTCAGATACCCTCAGCCTGTCCCGTACGCTTGTGGACAAGCCCAAGCAACTTCGGTTCCGACGCCCTCTCCTCCCATATCCTCGAAGGTCACCACCTCGCCGCTCGTTGTGAGAATCGTCAGGCATACGAGGCGCTAAGCTGTGAGTACGTTCGGCGGACAAGTCACCGTGGAAAGCCGCGCGCGGAGTACAGTTGGCTTGCACGCGCAGGTTAGGCCGGTTGCAGAAAGGGTGGACAGGCGTTCACTTGTACTTCAGCAACTCTTCCACCGACAGCCCAATATCTTTCGCTATCTGCCGCAGGAAAATCGGCGAAATATCTCGCCCTTTATGAAAAGGCGCGGTTGTCTTCCTATCGTTTTGAAACTGTGGGATAAACAGTGCCCGAGCTTTCACTGGCTGTGTCGGCAGTTAAGGCGATGGTTTTCTTAGGGAGTGAGCGGTTGATGCGGCTCCCCACGCTATTGAGTAGGAACGGTTAAGGTGGAGGGGCTTGGTCCAAAGACTGGCGGTGTACTCCTCCTCTCGATGAGGCGCAGAGGGCGCTGGGGCACCTCACCCAGACGCTGTCTCTCCATCGCGCCCTTGGAGATCGGTATGGGGAAGCCGTCACACTCACCGACATCGGATGGGCGGGCGCCACTCTGGGCGAGGGTCAGAAGGCGCTAGAACACTACACTCAGGCGCTCTCCATTCATCGCGCCCTTGAGAATCAGCAGAGGAAGCCGCGACGCTCAATAACAGTGGTCTCGTCTACGTCGCTCTCGGCGAGAATCAGAAGGCAGTGGAGCATCTCACCCAGGCCCTCTCGATCCATCGCGCCAGTGGGAATCGGCATGGGGAAGCCACGACGCTTACCAACGTCGGCGGGGTGCACTCCACTCTCGGCGAGAAGCAGAAGGCGCTAGAGTACTTCACTCAGGCGCGGGACCTCTATCGCGCCATAGGGGATTCGGTAAGGGAAGCTCGCATGAGCTCCAAGATCGGCGAGGTGTCCTCCGCTCTCGGCAGGAACATTTCGGATCGCGGTGAGAAGCAGAAAAGGTCACGACGACGTTAATCTGACCGCTCCTTGCTGAGGTGATCGGTGGAACAATGAGCATCGCCGACGAGGGTTGAGAACTGCTCACGAGACTATGGACAAAAATAGCGAGGATCGGTTATCCGATCCGCATGAAAATGGGCGAGAAAGCGGGGCATTTCGGACAAGAGGGCCTGACGGTGTTTGTCCTGGCCGGGGAGAGGAGAGCCAGCTACCGGGAGTTCCCCGGGAAGTGACGCCTGCGGACACCGGAAACGGTGGATGAAGCAGGAAGCAACCAGGAGAGGTGTCGCAAGACATCTGTCCATGAGTTGCAGAACGGTGAGACCATGCAGGTCACGCCGATTTGAGCGGGGTGCGGTCCCGGATCGCTCGCCCCGCGCCTCTGAGATTGGGGCGTCGGGGAAGGACGAGGTCTTCCGGTCCGGTGAGACATGGGCCAGTGAGAACGCATTGAGAAAGGAACATTCGAGAGCGAACCTTCGTGAGGAAATTCACACTCTATTCCGCCCGTTGAGCCCGCGAATGCGGGCGATTCGATGTTAGCCTCGGGCGAGCGGGAGCGAGCCCTTGTGAAGAGAATCAAACCCCATTCCGCCGGTTGAGCCCCCGAAGGGGGCGACTCGATGTTAGCCTAGGGCGAGCGAAGCGAGCCCTAGGAAACCGGGTTCGAAAAAAATTTCCCCAAGCCCGCGCGAGCGGGCGGCCCACCGGATGGACCCGAATCCTCTCGGCCTCGTGATGTCGGGTGTGGGGGATTCATCCCTCGGGGTATGAGCGCGTTTGACATTCCCCTCGACCGAGAGGGTCGCCCCCTTCGGGGGCTTGATGGGTTTTTGTGGCTCGCCCTGTCCTAGGGTTCGCTGCGCTCACCCTAGGCTAACATCGGACGCCCGCGTGCGCGGGCTCACATATAGCCGCTCATCCTGAAGTGAAACAATACATGAGTCCCAATGCGGCGGCGGCTATGGAGCGAAGTTCACGAGCTGTGGCCGCTTTGGTCACCCGTCTGCTTACCGACGCTTGTGCAAATGAGACCAGGGCTGCCATGAAGATCGAAGGATACGAATCCCTTCAGCTTGCCTTTTCAGCGTTGGGTGAGTTAGCCGTGCAGGAATTGATGGCAGACGAGTCGGTCGAAGAGGCAATTGGCTTATTCGCGCGTTATCTCGATCCGGCCTTATTCGAGCGTTATCTCAATCCGGCTGGTCGTGATCACTCCGAGGGCATAAGGAGATCGAATCACGGGAGACGTCCGTAGGACACCGTGACGGGATAGGAGGTGTGAGTAGGAAGCTAAAGGGATCTGCTACCTGCTCCACCCTTTTCCCATTATTGGCTAGGGCAAGCTCTCTGTCCTCCTGAGGAGGCCTCCTAATTCCCTCGGCGTCCGGGGCCGGCAAAAGCCCATTGTCTCTACCACTTGGCCAGAAACTCTCGGATCACAGCTTCCGGCGGAAGATTCAAACGAAGCTGCGTCGTCAGGTGATCGTGCCTCAGAACCGGAGGGAAGGGACAGTGAGCTGAGTGCATCCGGAGGCTCGGTTGACGCGCTTTCCCAAGGGATGCGACTCATCGCTCTTTCAGGGGAAGCTTGACAAATGACCCATGTGAGGTCAGTGTGGGCTTGATTTCCATGACCAAGGATTTCAAAATATCGCCGAACTGGAGCGTAGGGACTCCTTTTGCAGGAGGGAGGTCATGATGGGGTGCATTTTCCGGGGGTGGGTGGTCCTGGCGATAGGGGGGATTTTCGTCGGGTCATCCGTCGTGTTTGTGAGTGCGCCTTTGGCCAAGCAGGAGGTGGTGGCGCAATCGGATGTGCCGGAGCTGGTGGTAGGCGCGCCGCTCGAGCGGGAGCTGAAAGGAGGCCAGACGCATGCCTACCGCCTCGCTCTTGCCGCCCATCAGTATCTGCGTCTGGTGGTCGAGCAGCACGGGATAGATGTCGTAGTGCGGCTCTTCGGCCCCGATGGTCGGCAGCTTATCGAAGTGGACAGTCCGACGGGGACGCAAGGAGCGGAG
>Ga0197143_1000030_pt1 | contig 151107 bp, 144 predicted proteins | sample GBS70_MetaG_FD_148603 | JGI IMG/M metagenome (GOLD analysis project Ga0197143, IMG submission 148603) | Sediment microbial communities from Great Boiling Springs, Gerlach, Nevada, United States - GBS 70_MetaG | ecosystem: Environmental > Aquatic > Thermal springs > Hot (42-90C) > Sediment... | reverse complement strand
CCCCAGATAGTCGCCCCGTCGCTCCCGCTCGAGCACGGCGAGGTAGATCTGGCCCGAGGTGACCGAGCTGCTCGCGGGCAAATCCTGGTCGAGGAAGCGCTCGTAATGTCCGAGGTCGAGGTCGGTTTCCGCGCCGTCCGCGGTGACGAACACCTCCCCGTGCTGGTAGGGAGACATCGTCCCCGGGTCGACGTTCAGGTACGGGTCGAGCTTCTGGATCGAGACCCGGATGCCCCGCGACTTGAGGATCCGGCCGATGCTGGCGGTGGTGATGCCCTTGCCGACCGAACTCACCACGCCGCCCGTGACGAAGATAAACTTGGGCATCTCGGTCCTTGGCAAGGGGGGAAAGCGCTAAGCCGATGCTAGGGCCGGTGGCCCGCCATGTCAACGAACAGATGTGCGACCCCCTCGCGGGTCACTCCACCAGCCGGATGGCCCATGCATCGCCGGAAGCGGCGTTGTACTCCGCGTTCGGCAGCTCGCTGACGAACTGGACGAACTCGACGCGCACGGCCGAGTTCGTCCCCGAGCCCGGCACGTCCGAGCGCAAGTAGAGGAAAGCGAAGCCGATCACCGTCGACTTCGATGGGTTCTGGATGCGATCCACCACGGGAACGATGAGGATGCGGGGGCTTCTCTCGCATCCGGGGCGGATGGACACCGTCCCGTCCGGGTTGTCGACGAGCACCTGGCCCCGCTCGTTCCCAGGGCAGCCGGGGGGAGGCGGCTGGGAGAGCCGCCAGTTCACTGCCTGCTGGGTCGGGCCACTCATGTTGCCGGTTTGGGCGTCGAGCTGGTCGCCCTTCTTCACGGGACGGCTCGAGCCGTGCTTGATGTCGTCGCGGTATTCGCTCGCTCCCGGACCGTCGATGGCGAGCGCACCGAAGTCGCCCCCGGAGTTCGTCCCGGCGCCGTACTTGATGGTGCAAACGGTGTTGTGACGGAAGCGGGGCGTTCCGTCCGCGTTCCATCCTTCGAAGCAGGCGTTCTGGAGCAGCGTGCTGGTCGGGTCGTTGCTGGCGATAAACCCCCACGGCATGACCCCTGTTCCGCCGCTGTAGTAGCCGATTCGTGCCGTGGCCCGCGCTCGGACCGTGGCCTGCGAAGTGCCGAGGAGGTGGAGGAAGGCGTAGCGCACCGGCCGGGCCACTTCGACGGTCACCGTGTCGTTCGGGTTGTACGTCTGCGAGAAGGTGACGGTCACGGTGACGTTGCTCCCGGCGTTCTCGCGCGCGTACTGTTCCGCGATCGTCCGCGCGGACCAGGGACGTGCGGGGAGCTCCTGGGCGGCGGCGAAGGCGGCCGCGTCCGCGGCTTTCTGGAGGTCGGTTCGGGTAACGACGAGCTGACCGACATCGACCGAGAGCGCCAGGAGCCCGACGATCACCGCGGCACCCCCGGCGAAGATCGCGAGCGCCTGCCCCGCCTCGCAGGGTACGTCGCGCAGCCAGCCGAGCCATCCCCAGCTTCGCATCGGACGCCTCCTCGTACACGCCGTCCGCTGGGAAGTAGCTCGGCCTTTCGCTTGGCGTTATGCGAATTTCGAGTCGACAAGGGGGCGGCTCGGTGACGTTCGGGTGCGTGCGTGAAAGCCGGTGGCCGAAGGGCGGCCAGCAGGTGACGATTGAGCGGATGCTCTGCACACCTTCGCGGTTCTGACGAGTCTCAAATAGAGACCCAGTCCTGCCCGGGTGTAGAGTGAGGAGCGTGGAGGAAGCGTACCAGCTCGGCGGCGAGACGCTCGAGGGCGTCTCCCGTGACAGCGATGACCTCGATGAACTCGCTGCCCGGGTCGCCTCTGGCGATCGAGCGGCATTCGACGATCTGTACACTCGAACGGTCGACGAGGTGTACGCATTCGTGCGGGGCCAATGCCGGAACGATGCCGAGGCTGAGGACATCATTGCCAACGTTTTCCTGAGGGTTTGGCGCTCGGCTCGAAGCTATCGGGTCGGTTCGGGCCAGTTCCGCCGCTGGCTGTTCGCCATCGCTCGGAACGAAGTGAAGCGGGCCTGGGCCCAGCGGAAGCGCGAGGCGGCCCCCCTACCGGAAGAGATCGCGGAAGCGGAGGCGAATCGACCTGGGCTCGATATCCCCACCCGCGACTTACTTCACCGGGCGATGCTCGTCCTCACCCCGGAGCAGCGCGACGTGGTGGTTCTGCGTTACTACGGCGGGAAGTCCCACCAGGAAATAGCCGCTATTCTCGGCAAGCGGGAGGGCGCGGTGCGGGCGTTGCTCCTGCGAGCCCTCCGAAAGATGCGAAAGGCGATCGACGATGCTGCGGGCGCGCGGTGACCGCTGGGAGTACCTCGCCATCGAGGTGGCGCTGCGCCGGGCAGCTCCTCCTCCCCTCACGCCGGAGCAGCGGGAGCGGATTCGCGCTCGGATCATGGCCCAGCTGGGCGCCCAGGAGCCGGCTCGGCCGCCGCTCGTCTTCCGCACCCGCTGGGTGGCGGTGCCGGTCGGTGCGGGGCTCGCGGCCACCATCGTCGCCGGTGTGCGGCTCGTCGCCCACAGGTTCTCGGGGGACGAGGGTGGTGCAGGTGTGGTCGTCGGCGGTCGGCTCCTGACCGGCGGACGAACCGTCGACGAGCTGGGAACGGGCCAGGTGGCTGTCGCCCGCACAGACACGACGGTCCTCTTCCCCGAGGCCGGGGCCCGCTTCGACGCCGTCGCTGGCAGCCGGTTCGAGCTCCTCGCTGACAGCGGAGAGCTCGTTTTCCGGCTCGAGACGGGACGGTTCTCCGTGGCCAGCGAGGCCACCCCGGTCCGCCTGCAGGGCCAGGGTTGGAGCGCGGTTTTCGCAACCGGCGGCGTCGGCTCGGCAAACGTCGCCTCCGACCGAGCTCGGTTCACGGTGTACGAAGGTGCGCTCACGGTGAGCGTGGGCGGCGCGATCTGCACGGCGGGGGCCGGCGATACGGTGATCGTCGAGGGGAACACTTGCCTGGTAATACCGGGGAACCCCGGCGGGAATCCGGCCGCGCCCGGCCAGGGGGGTGCGAATCCTGGGCAGGGCGGGAACGCCGGCGGGAATCCGGCCGCGCCCGGTCAGGGCGGTGCGAACCCCGGCCAGGGCGGGAACGCCGGCGGGAATCCGGCCGCGCCCGGTCAGGGGGGTGCGAACCCCGGCCAGGGCGGGAACGCCGGCGGGAATCCGGCTGCGCCCGGCCAGGGGGGTGCGAATCCTGGGCAGGGCGGGAACGCCGGCGGGAATCCGGCCGCGCCCGGCCAGGGCGGAGCGAATCCCGGGGAGGGCGGGAACCCCGGCGGGAATCCGGCTGCGCCCGGCCAGGGGGGTGCGAACCCCGGCCAGGGCGGGAACGCTGGCGGGGATCCGGCTGCGCCCGGCCAGGGGGGTGCGAACCCCGGCCAGGGCGGGAACGCCGGCGGGAACCCGGCCGCGCCCGGCCAGGGGGGTGCGAACCCCGGCCAGGGCGGGAGCGCTGGCGGGAATCCGGCTGCGCCCGGTCAGGGCGGAGCGAATCCCGGGCAAGGGAGCGCTGGTCGCGGGCGTTGAAGGCCCGTGGGCGAGCATTAACCTTTCGCTGGGCTGCGGCGTTATCGCTAGTGCGGAGAGCGGCCGACGCCTATCCTGCGAAAGGAGGGACTTCGGACAAGGACGGGCACCGCCCCAGGGGGCTCGCGTGGCGGAGACGACGCTGAACGGCCTCCGCCCGGAATTCGACGAGCGGGCGCTGGTCGAACGGGCGAAGGAAGGGGACCAGCAGGCGCTGGCCGAACTGTACGAACGGTACCTCCCCCGCGTTTACCGCTACGTCGCTGCCCGCGTACCCACTCCGGAAGACGCCGAGGACCTCACCGCCACCGTCTTCCTCAAGATGGTGGACTCCCTCGGTCGATACGAGTGGCGAGGGCTCCCCTTCGGAGCGTGGCTCTTTCGCATCGCCCGCAACGAAATCGTCAGCTTCGTCCGCCGGGCACGGTATCGCGACGCCGACCCCTTGGATGAAGCCCTGCGGGACCCGGCACCGAGCGCGGCCCGCACCCTCGAGGACGCCGAACGGCTCGCGGCGATGCGGAATGCAGTGGCGCAGTTGCCTCAGGCCCAGCGCGAAGTGATCGAGTTACGCTTCTTCGCCGGGCTGAGCGTTGCCGATACGGCCAAGGTGCTCGGGAAGTCCGAAACGAACGTGAAGGTCCTCCAGCACAAGGGCGTCGCCAAACTCCAGCGGCTGTTGGCCGAATGGGAGTAGTGGCGATGGGTCTCTTCCGCAAGCGGGACGCGCGGGCGGAGATGTTCGCCGAGGTCCTCGCTCTCATCGAGGAGGGCCTGGAGCCGGACTTCGTTCTGCCGCTCTACGGAGAGGATGCAGCCTGGCTTCGTCCGATGGTCGAGGTTGCCCGCGCCGCCCGCGCTGCCGCGGCGCGCGAAGAGCCCAGCTTCTACTTCGAGGCGACGCTGAAGCGCCAGGTGTTGGCTGCTTCCGTCCAGCGTGCCCGGGCGGCGGAGCGTGCCCCGGCGCGGGCCCCTTGGCGAACGGCTCTCGCGGCCTCCGCCGTGCTCACGGCGGCCGCCGGGCTCGGCACCGTGATGGTCGGTGCGGTCACCGCCGATTCCGCCCTTCCTGGCGATTGGAACTACGCCTTCAAGCTCGCCAACGAGCGGGTGGCCTACAGCCTCTCCCGCGGCGAAGGGCGTATCGGCGTCCAACTCGACGTGACCTACGCCCGCCTGCGCGAAGCTCAGGAGCTCGCCGAGCAGGGACGGGCCTCCGAAGAGGTGCTCCAGCGCATCGAGAGCGAGGCCGAGCAGCTCGGCGAGCTGCTCGAATCGAGGCCGATCGACGACGCTCAGAAGGCGCGGCTCGCGGCGCTCTCCGAGACGGCGGAGGAGGTGGCGAAGTCGCTCACCGCCTCCCGGCCGGAGCTCGCTCCGGCGGTCGAGCGGACGGTCAAGAAGGTGAACGAGGCTGTCGCCGCCGGCCTGGGCTCGTCGACGCCGGTCGTGACCCCCTCGGTCACTCCCTCGCCGTCGCCCTCCCCCAGCCCGACGCCGACTCTCACGCCAACTCCGTCCGCCACGCCGACACCGGAGCCCGTCTCGACGCAACCCCCGGTGGAGGTTACCGGCAGCACAGCCACGAGCGAGGCGCCGGCGCCCCAGTCCGAGAGCGAAGAGCCGTAGGCTGCGCCAACGCCCTCAATTCGAGCGCGGGCCTACCGACGAGCTCCTCCACGACCTTCCTTCTCGCCCTCGTACGCCGGCTCGTTGCCGTCGAGGAGCTGGCGGAGCTGAGGCACCGTTGCTGCCTCGGGGGGACTTCGCCAGTACTTCCCGGAGGGAGCCGAGGGAGCCAACGGACGAGAGGTCGTCCCGACGTGAGATGGGCTCGCCGACAGCTCCCGGTCGACCTTGCGCGCACCCCGAGGGGAAACGGCGGTCCGTCGCGGAGCCACGGCTCGAACGGCGCCTCCACGCTGCCGTGGCTGCTCGCCTGCGTCCTATCGGCAGCGGCATCTGAGCTCCTCGACGCTTCGGAGCGGGACGCTACCGCAACGGGTGCCCGGCGTTTGCTGCCCATGAGGGCGCGGCGGCGTTTCAGTTCATGACGAGCGTCACGGGCTCGGTGACGTGGATCCAGTACACGCGGAGCTTCAGAAGCGCCTCGAAATCGTTGAGGAAGCGGCTCCGCCCCGGCACGTAGGACTTCCACTCGCCGGTTTGGTTATCCCAGTACAGCACCTGAGTGAACTTCCCGGCGATGGGCTGGAGCGCCTCGGCGATACGCTTGCTCGTCCCGGTGTAGACGAAGTTGTTCCAGCCCGGTGCAAGCTGGACCGTTCGTCCCGGCGGTGGATTCGGGTTGGGTACTTCGATCGTCGTGGGCGTCGCCGCCTCGACCCAGTACGCATCGTACCGGCGAACGGTCTGCCAGGAAGCGGTGTAGGCGGGTGCGTCGCGGAAGGCTCGCCGGAAGATGCCCATCCCGCCCAGGCCGTTCGGGACCGAGGGGTCCCAGGCGTACGCCGCCGTCCAGTCTTCGGGCAGGTACGCAAGGACGTCCGGAGCGGGTCCCTCCTCCGTGAGGTGGGCGATGTTGGCCCAGCTTCCGCCAACGAACTGCGTCACCGTGGGACCGGGGTCGGGCGTCATGATGCTGATGTCCCGGCCGACCAGGCCGAGGTCGGCGTCGGGCCCTGGCCAGGGAAAGGATGGGACCGCCGGCTGTCCCTGCATCGAGAGCGTGACCGTGCGCCCCGGCGCACCGCAGCCGGTTCGTTCGGCGTCGGCGGCGATGCGGATGATGTACGGGCTGGCCGGGCCGAAGGCGAAGGTGCCGCCCACGCCGCATTCGATGCCGCCGATGCGCGCCCGCACCTCGACGCCGGGGCCGATGTCCTTCCAGTCGAGGAACGCGTTCCCTGTCACCAGGGCCGGTACCTTGGGGACGGCGCGACCGACGTGGACGATCCCCGAGCCGGCCCAGTTCCCCCCGTGGGGGGCCGGCGGAGCGGGCGAGGCCGTGGAGCGGAGCAGGTCGATGTATTCGCCCGCCGAAAGGCGCGTGTTGCGCGAAATGACGAGCGCGAAGGCGCCGCTCACCACCGGCGCTGCGAAGCTCGTCCCTCGCTGGGCGATGCGGTACGGCTGCGCGCCGCCGAGGTCGGTACGAACGGTCGAGGCGAGCCCGTCGCCCGGTGCGGCGAAATCGATTGCCGGGCCCCAAGCGGAATAGGTTGCCCAGCCCCCGGTCGAGGTGTCCATCGCGCCGACCGCAATCACGTTCGGGTACTGGGTGTAGGCTGCTGGGTACCCCGGAGCGGGGTTCGGGGTCGACCCCCAATTGCCCGCAGCCGCCACGAGGATCACTCCTCGCTGCTGGGCGAACTCGATGGCTGCCCGCAAGGCCGGCGTGTCGGCGGTGGTATCGCCAGGAGCGCTCGAAAGGCTGAGGTTGATGACCCGTGCACCCATGCGGACGGCGTAGTCGATGCCCTGGGCCACGTTGAACATGCTCCCCGACGGCGTTCCGGACGCTCCGCCACAGTCCAGCACCTTGACGATCATCAGCCGGACGTTCCAGGCGAGCCCGGTCACGCCGATGCCGTTGTTCCCGGCCGCGCCGATGATCCCCGCAACCAGCGTTCCGTGCGAATGCGAAACCGAGGTGAGGGTGCCGTTGTCGTCGGCCACGTTGCCGGTGCGCAGCGAGCTTGTATAGCCGCAGGCGAGGGCGTTGCTCGGGGTGACGTCGACGAAGCGGCAGCCGTTGACGTCGTCGATGCAGCCGTTGCCGTCGTTGTCGAGGCCGTCCCCCGGGATCTCCAGGGGGTTCCGCCAGAGGCGCGGTGCGAGGTCGGGGTGGGTGAGGTCGGCCCCGGTATCGAGCACCGCCACCACCACCTCCTCGCGGCCGGTGCTCAGGTCCCAGGCCTGGGCTGCGCCGACGATGCCGAGGGTGGACGCCTGGTTCGCGGGGTAGAGGGGGTCATTGGGGATGCGGGCGGCGTACACCGGCGCATCGGGCACGGCCGAACGGATACCCGGGCGACGGGCGAGCGCGCGAGCGTACTCCTCGGCCGTCATCCCGGGAGGGACCGGGAGTTTCGCGAACCCCCGCTCTTCCAGCGGGAGGGGGTCGGCCTCGGCGGCGTACGCTGCCGCCCGTTCGTACTCCACCACCACGTAGGCGGAGGGAGGCGCCGACGGCGGGCCCTCGCCGGCGGCGGGCCTGGGGCCACCGCCCCCGGCGACCCATACCCCCACCAGGACCGCTGCGACGAGCCGGGCGAAGCGGACGGTCACGGGCGCGCTCCTTCAACGGGTTCTTCCGGACCGCCGAAGCCCGGAAGGGCCGCTCGAGCGGGAGGGGACCGGCGCGGGACCGGCGCCGCTCGGACGATGATACTCCTTCCCGGCCGGTCGCGGCGCGGGCCCCGGCGGTCGCCAGCGGTCCCGGCAGCGGTTCGTGGCATCGTCGCTGCTCCCATCCTCAAACGATCGACCTGCCTCCCTGGTTCCGCTTACAGGAAGACGCGGAGACGGAGGGAAGCGTAGGCTACTGGGCATGGAACGCCCCCGCCGGGTCAAGGGAACGGAAGGAAAGGGGCGGGGAAGGCTGCGGCCGAAGCCGAAGGCAACGCCGGATGACGTCGCCTTCGGGATCAACGCCTGCGCGGCTGCCCTGGCCGCCGGTGCGGCGAAGCGCCTGCTCGTGGCGGAAGGCATCGCGAACCCGCGCGTCGCCGAGCTGGCGGACCAGGCGGCGGCGGCTGGGCTCCCCGTCGACCGCGTGCCGGCCGCCCGGCTCGACGAGCTCACGGGCGGGGGTGTCCATCAGGGCGTCCTCGCCCGTATCAGGGCCCTGCCGGAGGTGGACCTCAAGGCGACAGTCGGCGAGCCGGGCCCCGGCGTGGTGCTCCTCCTCGACCGGATCACCGACCCCCAGAACGTCGGCGCCATCCTGCGAACGGCGGTGGCCGTGGGCGTGCGCGCGGTGGTGCTGCCGAAGCGCCGCGGCGCGACGCTCACGCCCGGCGTCCATCGGGCGAGCGCGGGGATGAGCTTCTTCGCTCCCGTCGCGGCGCCCCAGAACCTCGCCCAGGCGGTCCGCTTCCTCCAGGAGCACTCCTACTGGGTCGTGGCTGCCGACGCGGAGGAAGGGGCGGCCGATGCCACCCGCTTCGATTGGCCCGCCCGCACGGCCCTCATCCTCGGCAGCGAGGGCGAGGGCGTCGCCCGGCTCCTCCTGGAACTTGCCGATTTCCGCGTCGCGCTCCCCATGCGTCCGCCCGCAGAGTCCCTCAACGTCGCCGTGGCCTGCGGGGCGCTCCTCTACCTTTGGCGGCGGCAGTGGCCCGACGAGCGCTAGGCGGTCCGCACCGGTGCTGGACGGATGGGCGTCCCCAATTCGCCGAGGATGCCCTCCAAGAGGGCGTACAGCTCCGGCGTGTAGTGCCCGCCCGTCATCGCGCTCGCCCCGCCGTCGACGGCGAGTACCTGGCCGGTGATGAAGCTCCCCGCCTCGCTAGCGAGGAGCAGGAGCGGGCCCTTCAGCTCGCGAGGGTCGCCGACGCGGTTCATGGCCGCCTGCGCCCGGAAGCGTTCCAGGAACTGGGGAACGGCGAACCAGGCGGCGGTCATCTGACTCGGGAACCAGCCCGGCGCGAGGGCGTTCACACGCACGCCCCGGTCAGCCCAGCTCGCCGCCAGGTTGCGCGTAAGGTTGATGACCGCTGCCTTCGTGGCCTGGTAGGCCGCGGGGAAGTGGGGCTGGCCGTTCAGCCCGGCGATCGAGGCGACGTTGACGATGGAGCCGCCCCTGCCGTCGGCGAGCATCCTCGCACCGAACTCGCGGCAGCAGTACCACGTACCGAGGAGGTTCACTCGCACGGTCTGTTCGAACAGCTCGTGCGGCACCCGCTCGGGGAAGATCCCCGCCTCGGCGGAGACACCCGCGTTGTTCACGAGGATGTCGACCCTGCCGAACGCCTCCCACGCGCGGGCCGCCAGGGCCGCGACCTGGGACGCGTCGGCCACGTCGCAGCGCACGGCCAGCGTGCGAACGCCGAAGCGGCCGAGGCTCGCGGCTGTTGCCTCCAGCTTGTCGAGGCTGCGCGCCGCCAGCACGACGTTCGCGCCCGCTTCGGCGAGCGTCTCGGCGAAGGTCACGCCCAGTCCGTAGGAAGCCCCGGTCACGACGGCTGTCTTCCCCTCGAGGCTGAACAGTGAGGAAAGCGACATCGCGACTGCCCCCAAGCGTTGTCGTGGGGCGGAGTATGGCTCCCGCGACCCGGCCCGTCAACGGCGCCAGCGCCGCCAGTCGAAGGGGGCGATGCCGGGCCCGTCCTCCACGAGCTGCCAGATGCTCGCTTCGGCCGCGCCGCCCACGACCTCGAGAAAGCCGATGGTGCCGAGCTGCGGGTCCAGGTTGTGCGGGAGCGTGGGCGAGCCCGGATTGACGCAGAGGATGCCCCCGATTCGCTCCACAGCCTCGACGTGGGTGTCGCCGTAGACGAGGACGTCGATGGGGACGTCGCCGAAGGCACGCCGCAGGGCCCGTTCGAGGGTGAAGTGCGGCGGGATCTCCGGGATGGGCACGCAGTGCAGCATGGCGATGCGGAGGCCGCCGAGCTCCACGAGCCACGCGTCTCGCCAGGCGGGGTGCTCCGGCTGCAGAGGCCGGCCGCCGCTGCCGTCGTCACCGTTGCCCCGGACCGCCCATACCGGGGCGAGGCGGCCCAAGGCGTCGAGCACGCCGGGGTCGTGGACGTCGCCCGCGTGGAGGATGGCGTCGACGTCCCGGAAGGCGTGGAAGACCTGCGGCCAGAGCTCGGGCCCTGCTTCGGGAATGTGCGTGTCCGCGATGAGGCCGATGCGGAGCCGCGCCACGGGCACCAGCCTACTCCGCCGCCGTCAGCTGCCGCGAGCCCTTGCGAGGACGGCGCTTACACGGTACCGTGTAAGGACGTCTGGGAGCAGTGATGAGCGAGCAGCCGCCAATTCGGAAGGACGATTGGTCCGCTGAGGCGGTGGCCGCCCTGCGAAAGCGGCTCGGGCTCACCCAGGCCGCCTTCGCGCGGCGCCTCGGCGTACGTCAGCAGACCGTGAGCGAATGGGAGACGGGCCGGTACCGCCCGCGGGGTGCGAGCGCTCGGCTGCTCTCCATCCTGGCCGAGGAGGTCGCGCCGTACGATGCGGGCGAGTCGGGCAGCTCCGGCTGAGGAACGAAGGGAGGCGGCTCTCGCCGCCCGCTGGCGGGCGGGGCTCCGCGGCCCGCTGCGGCTGGAGGACGGCCGCCTCCTCCGTGTCATCTTCCCGGGTGTGCCAGGGGGCGGACCGGGGCCGGACTTCCGCGGTGCCATCCTCGAGGCCGATGGGGACCTCCTCTTCGGGGACGTGGAGCTCCATCTGAAGGCCAGCGGTTGGCGGGAGCACGGCCACCACCGGGACCCGGCCTACGCGAGCGTCGTCCTCCACGCGGTTGTCGAGAACGACACGGGCGCGGCCACCACGCTCCACGCGAGCGGCCGGGCCGTGCCGGTCCTCGTCGTTCCCATCGAGCCGATGCAGCCCCTGCCGGGGTTCGCTCCGCCCTGCACCGGCGCCGCCGCGGCTGGGTTCGACATCGCTGCGGTTCTCGAACGGCTGGCGCGCCGGCGCTTACGGGCGAAAGCCGCGGCGTTGGTGCCGCTGGTCGCGAACCGGGGTGCCGGCGAAGCCCTCTGGCGGGCCATCCTTAGGGCCCTAGGCGGCCCCGCGAACGGCGCGGCCTTCTGGGTCGTCGGCGAGCGGGTCGGCCTCGCGGCTGCTCGCGAGTGCCTCGCTCGCGGCGGTCCGGCGGCCCTCGCGGCCGCGCTCGGCCAGGCGGCAGCGGGCCTGCCGTTGCGGCGGGCCAGCGTTCGGCCCGCGGCCGCGCCAGGGGCACGCCTGGCGCAGGCGGCGGGCCTCGCCGCCCGCCTCTGGCCCTCGGCCGATGCTCCCGCCTGGCCGGCGGCCTTGGCGGAACCTGCCCTCCTTCCCCGCCCCCTCGTGGCGGTGGGCCTCGGTCGCGCGACGGCGGTCGAGGTCGCGGTGAACGCCGTGCTCCCCGCCGGGGTCGCCGCGGGCATCTGGAGCGAAGAGGCGGCCCTCGCGGCCGTTAGCCGTCTCCCCTCTCCTGGGACGTACGGCCTCCTCCGGCCGCTGGAGGGATGGCTCGGCGTGCGCTTCCGGACGGCGGCGGCGCTGCAGGGCGCCATCCTCCTCCACCGCGACTACTGCACGCGCGGCGCCTGCGGACGCTGCCCCCTCAGTTCGTGAAGGAAGCTGCGCGAGCTAGTCGAGCGTGCCACCATGGAGGAGCCGAGACCTCTGCCGCGGCTTCCGCTTCGCGCTGACGAATCCGCCCGCCGGGGGTAACGCCGACCGTGACCGCCGAGCCAGACGCTGCCACTGCCGCGCCGGATTTCCCCGGCTGGCGGCGCAACCTCGCCTTCGTCTGGCTGGGCGTCTTCGTCGGGCTGTTGGGTGCCAACTTCGTCTTCCCCTTCATCCCCTTCTTCATCAAGGAGCTCGGCGTCAGCGACGAGTCGAAGGTCGCCTACTGGACGGGCGTCACGGCGAGCGTGACCGGCCTCTCTCTGACGCTGACCGCGCCCGTCTGGGGAGCGTTGGCCGACCGGTTCGGTCGGAAGGCGATGTTCCTCCGGGCCCTCGTCGGAGCCGGGATCACGATCGGCCTCATGGGGGTCGCCCGGAGCGTCTGGCAGCTTGTGGCGCTCCGCTTCGTGATGGGCGCCTTCGCGGGCACGATGGGCGCGGCGGCGGCTCTGGTGGCGGCGAACACGCCCCGCCCGAAGGTTGGCTACGCCCTCGGGACCCTCCAGACGGGGCTCTTCGCGGCGAACATGCTCGGCCCGGTGATGGGAGGGCTCGTCGCCGCCAACCTCGGCATTCGCGAATCCTTCTTCTTCTGCGCATCGCTCTACGGGGCCGCGTCGGTGCTCGCCTTCCTCTTCGTCCGCGAGCACGCCCGTCCCAGCGGGGCGGCGGGAGGCCGGGGTTCGGGACGAGGAGGGAGCATCCTCGCCAACCTTCAGGCTGTCGTACGCGAGCGCCAAGCGGTGGTGGTGCTCGTGCTCCTCTTCGTCCTCTGGCTCAGCACGACCTACGTCCGGCCCGTGATGCCCCTCAGCATCGACGGTTTCGCCGGTCAGGACGGCGCACCGCCCGACCGCGTCCACCTCACCCTCTTCGGGTGGAGGACGGACATGCGCGAGGAGGCGGCCACTGGCTTCGTGTTCGGCATCATCGGCCTCACGAGCACGGTGGCGGCCCTCGCCGTAGCGCCGGTAGGCCAGCGGGTCGGCTACCGGAACGCGGTGCTCGGGGCTGCGCTCATTGCCGGGCTCCTCTACGTGCCGGTTGCCCTGGCCCGGAATTTCACCGCCTTCCTCTTCTTCTTCGGCGCTGTGGGGCTCTTCCAAGGGGCGATGGTGCCGGGGACGAACGCCCTCATCGCCGCCAGCTCGCCGGAGGGGAAGCAGGGGAGCGCCTTCGGCCTGGCCGCCAGCATGCAGTCGCTCGCGCTCCTGGTGGGCCCTCTGGCCGGCGGGGCGACGGCGGGAAAGCTGGGCATCGAGGCGGTGTACGTCGTCATCGCTGCCGTGCTCGTCCTCGCGGCCGTCGTTGCTCGGCCCCTCATCCGCGAGCCCGAGGTGTTCGCCGCCGGCCGCGGAGCCGCGCACGTCCCCCAGGAGCGCCCCAGCGGCGCCGAGTAGGCGGGCCCGGTCTGCGGGCCTAGAATGGCTGGGAAGCATCGGAAGTCAGCCGGCAGGAGGGCCCCCGCAATGACCGACCACGTCCTCTATCGGAAGGAAGGCATGGTGGGCATTCTCACCATGAACCGCCCCGAGGTCTTGAATGCGATGAGCGACGAGATGCTGGAGGGGCTCATCGCCTACACCCAGCAGGCCATCGACGACCCCGACGTCCGCTGTCTCGTCCTCACCGGCGCGGGGCGGGGTTTCTGCGCCGGCGGCGACGTGAAGGCGATGGCTGCGGGCGCCGGCGACGGCGTCAGCGGCACTGGCGGCATGGCGGCGCGCGCCTTCCGCCTCCGCCAGCGCGTCGAGATCTCCCGGCTGCTCCACGAGGGGGGCATTCCTACCGTCGCCGCCGTGAACGGCGCCGCGGCCGGCGCGGGGCTGAGCCTCGCCATGGCCTGCGACCTCCGCATCGCCAGCGACCAGGCGAAGTTCACCACCGCCTTCGCCCGCGTGGGCTTCAGCGGCGACTTCGGCGGCACCTGGTTCCTTCAGCGGTTGGTGGGCCCGGCCCGGGCCCGGGAGCTGTACTTCCTCTCGCCCGTCATCGATGCCCAGGAGGCAGCGCGCATCGGGCTGGTGAACGAGGTCGTGCCCCAGGAGCGGTTCTGGGACCGGGTGATGGAGGTGGCGAACCGGCTCGCCGGCGGGCCGCCGATCGCCTACGCGCGGATGAAGGACAACTTCGTCTTCGGCGCGACGCACTCTCTCAGCGAAACGCTCACCCGGGAGGCCGAGAACCACACCTTCTGCGGCTCCACCGAGGACCATCGGAACGCCGCTCGCGCCTTCGTCGAGAAGCGCGAGCCCGTCTTCCAGGGCCGTTGAGGGCCTCGAGCGCCTCGCTGAGCACGGTGTCGGTTCGTTAGACTCTCCTCAATGGTTCGGGAGGCCGTACGCATACCGCCGGCGGCGCGCATCTTGCCGCGCCGCTGGTTTTACGGCTGGTACATCGCCCTCGCCTGCGCGGCGCTCATGTTCGTGGGCATGGGGGTGGGGTATTACGGCCTCGCCGTCTACCTCAGCCCGCTGAAGGAGGCCCACGGCTGGTCGACGACGGCCGTCAGCGGGGCGACGGGGCTCTACTTCAGCGTGATGGGGCTCACGAGCGCCTTCGTCGGCCCGCGCATCGACGAGCGGGGCCCGCTGCGGTTCATGGTCGTCGGGATGCTCCTCTGCGGAGTCGCCGCTTCGCTCATCGGCTTCGTTCGCGAACTCTGGCAGCTGTATGCCGTGTACGCCGCGTTGGCCGTGGCCATCGGTATGTCGGCCGGGGTGGCGATCAACGCCATCATGACGCGCTGGTTCGTCCGCCGCCGCGCCCGGGCGATGAGCATCTCCGCTACGGGCGTCTCCCTGGGCGGCGTCGTCCTTTCGCCCCTCATCAGCCGGCTGATCGACGTGGGCGGGCTCGAACTGGCGGCGCCGGCGATGGGCGCCCTCATCGTCGCCGTTGCGCTCCCCGTCATCCTCCTCGTCATCGCGTGGGACCCGGCGGAGATGGGGCTCCATCCCGACGGCCTTCCCTTGGAGGAGGCGCCCGTCCGGGGAACGCTGGCGGCGAGCGTTCAGCTCCGCCGCTGGACGCCTCGCGAGGCGGTCCGCACCGTGCCCTTCTGGGCCATCCTCGTTGCCTTCCTCCTCGTCCTGCTGGCCCAGACGGGGTACGTCATCCACCAGATCGCGTTCCTCTCCGACCGGATGGGTTCCCGGAGCGAGGCCGCCTTCGCCCTCAGCGTGACCGCCTTCGGTTCCATCGTCGCCCGCCTCGTCGTGGGCAGCTTCGCCGATGCCCTCGACAAGCGCTTCCTGACCGTCGTGCTGCTGGTGGTCCAGGCTTCCGCAGTCGTGGGCATCGTGCTCGTGGAGAACCTCGTCTCCACCTGGCTGCTTACGCTCGTCTTCGGGTTCACCATCGGGAACGTGTACATGATGCAGTCGCTACTCGTGGGCGAGATCTTCGGCCTCGTCTCCTTCGGAAGCATCTTCGGGCTGGTGAACTTCGCCGGGCAGGTGGGCAGCGGCGGCGGCCCCTTCCTCGTCGGCCTGCTCGAGGACCTCACCGGGAGCTACACCGTGCCCTTCATGGTGACCGCTGGGCTCACCTACCTCGCCGCGGTCGTCATCCTGTTCGCCCGGCCGGTGGCGGCGGCCGCGCCGACGACGGCGGCGCAGCCACAGGCGGGCGCGGCCGTTGCCGGAGGGGATGGCGCCTGAGCCGTCGCTCTCAGGCGCGGGGCGGCTCCTCGGTGTCGGCCTCGCCCACCAGCTGGACGAAGCGGGCCAGCGTCTCGAGCCGTTCGTCGAGGGTCTCCCCCGCCGGCTCGACGCGGAGGGTCGTGACGCCTGCCCGCCGGTACGCCCGCACCCGCTCCCGCACCATCGCTTCGGTGCCGAGCAAGTTGGCGTCGAGGACGAACTCGTCCGGGATGATCGCTGCGGCTTCGTCTCGACGCCCCGCAAGCCAGAGCTCCTGGACCCGCTCGGCCAGCTCGCCCCATCCCTGCCGCACGTAGGCATCCTTGTAGAAGTTCCGCCTGGGCGAACCCATGGCTCCGATTTCGAAGGCGAAGCCGGGCTTCCGCGCCGCTGCCAGCCGCTCGACGTCGTCGGAGAAGGCGACGACGCCGCCGGCTTGGATGTCGAACCCCTCGAGGGTACGTCCCGCCCGCTCCGCCCCGCGGCGGATGGCTTCCACGAAGACGTGGCCACGGCTCGCGAGGAAGGCGCTGGCGATCCATCCGTCGGCAAGCTCCCCCGTGGCTTCGAGAGCACGAGGGCCGAGGGTGGCGAAATAGATCGGCACAGGCCGAGGCGGTGCCGCCAGACGGAGCGCCTTCCCCTCGCCGCCCGGGAGGGGGAGCCGGTAGCACTCGCCCTCGAAGAGGAGCCGCTCGCCCCGCATCGCCATGCGGAGGATGGCGGCGGTTTCTCGCAGTCGAGTTAGCGTCCGTTCGAACGGCACGCCGTGGAGACCCTCGATGACTTGCGGCCCACTCACCCCAAGGCCGAGGAGGAAGCGTCCCTTCGTGAGCGAGGCGAGGGTCAGAGCCGTCATCGCCAGCACCCCCGGGGTGCGCGTTCCCACCTGGGCGATGCCCGTGCCGAGGAGGAGCCGCTCGGTCCGCGCTGCCAGGTAAGCGAGGGGCGTGAAGGCGTCGAACCCCCACGCTTCGCTCGACCAGGCGCTCGTGACCCCGAGCCGCTCCGCCTCGCGGAGGTACGCCGCCTCGCGCTCCCAATCACCGTTCCAGGTGCCGATGCCGATGGCGACCCTCATGCCCGGGCGCTCCTAGGTCGAAGCTCCGAAGGCGCGGGCGATGGCTTGCACCTGTCGCAGGTGGTCGAGGTCGTGGACCCGCATGAAGAGGAGCCACTCCCGCCAGGAGAGGTCGCCGAAGAAGGGATGCCGCAGCTTCCGGTCGAGGTGCTCGTTTCCCTCGGTCCGCAGCACCCGGGCCAAGAGCGCTTCCCGCCGGGGTTCGAACGCCGCCCAGAACGCCTCCGCCGACTCCGGCAGCTGTCGAGCGGTGGCGCCGACTTCGTCGCTCGGCGGCGCCGGGAGGGGGCGCTCCTCGAGCACGGCTTCGATCGCGTCGGCGCCCCATTCGTTCATCTCCAGGACGTGACCGAGTACCTCGGCGGCGGACCACTCGCCGGGCGCGGGGCGCTCGCTGAAGCGCTCCGCCGGCACGGCGAGCGCCGCCTCGCGGAGAGGGAGCACATCCTGGCGCACCTTCTCCACCAGTTCGGGGATGCTGAGCCGGTTCGCGACGGTGACGAGGTAGCTGCGGATCCGGTCCCGTTCCTCTTGGGGCATGGTCAAGGCGCCGTCCCTCCCGAAGGGGATGGCGCGATGCTAGCCGAGTGCGTTGCAGAGCGCAACTCACTCGGCGGCAACCCACCCTGCTCGCCAGGGGCGGGCGATGCCCTACCCCTCGCCCCAGACCCGGTCGAGCAGTTCGTCGGGGATGTCGAAGACCATCGGCCCGTCGGGCGTCTCCAGCGGCTCTTCCCGCAGCCAGCGTGGGAGCCGGTCGTGGGAAGGGTCCAGCCCTGCCCGCCGGTTGAACTCCCGCTCCGCCTCGATCGCCCGGCGCGCCATGGCGAGCACGTCGGTGTCCTTCCACTCCACGCCGAAGCGGTGGCTGACGAAGCGGGCGAGGTCGGCCGGGAGGGCGTTCGAGAACTGGCACACGCCCATGGAGTCGATGGCCATCATCACGAGCTGCTCGTGCCGGCTCTGCTTCACCAGGGTCTCGGGGGTGGCCCCTCGCGCCGTCACCATCCCTGCCGTGTGGTCCGCCCCCTGGGGGCTGGTCGCGTAGGTGATGCCCATGCCCTTCAGCGTCCGCGGCTCCCAGGCCGGGAGCCCCTGCCCCTTCACCGCCGGCACCCTGGCGATCCCGAAAGTGCGGGCGGTGTGCTCCGTCCCGTTGCCGACGATCCGGCCGAGGGGCGTGCCGGCGCGGATTTCCTCCAGCAGCCGCATCGTGCCTTCCCAGTCGCCCCAAGGAAGGACGCCGGCCTCCATGGCCACGCCGATGGCGTTCCCGATCTCGATGGTGTCCAGACCGATGTCGTCGCACATCCGGTCGAGCTCGGCGACCAAGTCCGCCGGCTCGATCTCGAGGTTCGACCCCAACAGGGCGAGCGTTTCGAACTCCAGCGCGGTGGTGACGTGCTCGCCCCGCTCATTGTTGAAGAGGATGGCGCACTTGATGATGCACCCCGCCATGCAGGGGAGCATCTTGCCGCCACGACCCTTCCCCAGCTCCTCGATGTACTGGCCGCTGATGGCGTCGGCCCGTTCCCACCGGCCGTAGCGGTGGTTTCGCGTGGGCATCGATTGCACGTTCTCGCGGTTCACGAACTTCACGACGCCGGCCGTGCCGTAGCGGCTGAGGTTGTGCGTGCGCGGGTCCTCCAGCACCACCTTGCTGAAGGCCACCACCTCGCGCTTGAACTCCTCCTTCCGCTCGCCGTTGAGGACGCGCGGGGCACCGCTGTCGTCTACGACGATGGCCTTCAGCCCCTTCGACCCCATGACCGCACCCGGCCCGCCCCGGGCGGCGTGGCGCGTCGGCCGGCCCTCGGGGTCGGTGACGGCCACCGAGGCGGCCGCTAGGCGGTGCTCGCCTGCCGGTCCGATGGTGGCCGCCGCCTTCGTCTGCACCGCCTCGCCCACCAGGAGGCGGTGGAGCTCGTAGTTCGATTTGCCCGCCAGCTCGTCGGCGGGGAGCAGCCGGGCTCCCTGGGCGTCGATCTCGAGGAGAAGCCAGCCGTCCAACGCTGCGCCCTCGAGAACGATGGCCTTGATGCCCAGCCGCGCAAGCCGGTGCCCCAGCAACCCGCCGACGTTCGCCTCCTTCGTGCCGCCGGTCAGGGGGCTCTTGAAGCCGAAGCTCGTGCGGCCGCTGGTGGTGACCGCCGTCCCGCCCAGGAGGCCGGGGGCGATGAACAGCTTCGCCTCCGGCGCCAACGGGTGGATGGCGGGGTCGCACTCATCGAGGAGCATCGTCGCCGTCAGCGCCCGTCCTCCGAGAAACCGATACCGTTCGGGAACGGGCTCCTCGCTGACGGTCCGGCGCGTCAGGTCGACGCGGAGGATGCGGTCCATGGCGCTCCTCGTCTCGCGTGATTTCGTTTTATGGTACACGCCCGTCTCGAATCGGTCCGGGACCCAACGGCCCGTCGCCTCGTCCCCCGCGACAGATACCGGGCCCTGCTCGGGAACACCCCGCAAAGAGGTGGATGCGGAGAACCGCGTGGGCCGCCGAGGTCGATTCTGGGGAACGGGAACGGAGAAGTCTGCCAGGTCCGCTGTTGCGGCAACGCCCAGCTCCTCCTCGTCGGGTTCGTTGCGGCGGGCTGGAGGTTCGCGGCCCTCGTGATGGTGCGGCTTGGCGAACTGCAGAGGCCGCCTCGCTGGGTCGGGAGGGGTGGACCCGCCGGGCCTTCACGGTCGAGGAGTGCTCCATGGTCGGGGGCACGATTCGAGCCTGGGCGCGGCGGGTGCCGAACGACTTCGAGGACTTGGCGAAGTTCCACTTCTTCTCACGGGTGGCGCCGACCAAGCCGGGGGGCATCGCCCTTCACAACGCTGGGGTCGAGTAGGGGGAGGAGCAGCCGGAGAGGTGGATGGACGCCGGCTGTCCGGACGACGGGATCAGAGGTCGTACGCGGGGATCGGCGTTCCCGGTTCGGGGCAGTGCGGCTTGCTGGTATACCGGCCCCGCACTCGAGTGGGCGAGGGCGACCGGGTACCCGCTGTCCTCCGACCCTGGTCCGGCTCCGGTCCGCCACCCCTGGGAGTGACCGGGCAGGGCGTGCCCCGAGCGCCGGCACCTGCTCTTCCGCCGTCGTGAGGCGAAGCTCGGCGTCGAGGGTCGGCGCGACGCGGCGCGGCTGTGGCTCGCGAAGGTCGAAGGCTCTCCGCCTTCCGAATGAGGGCGGCCGAACGCGCGCCTCACCTTCTCCTCCTGGTCGAGCGACCAGGGCGCGGCGGTGAGAGAGCGGAGGCCCGGGGGTTCCCCGGGCCTCCGCGCAGGGTTCGCTGCCGCCTTGGCTACGCTTCGGGGGTGAAGCGTACCGGCAGGTGCTTGATGCCGCCGATGAAGGTTGAGCGGAGCCGGGCCGGCGGACCGGCGAGCTCGATGTCCGGGAAGCGGCGGAAGAGCTCTTCGAACATCACCCGAATCTCCAGCCGGGCGAAGTTGGCGCCGAGGCAGTAGTGCTCGCCAATGCCGAAAGCGATGTGGTCGTTCGGCTGCCGGGTGACGTCGAAGCGGTACGGGTCGGGGAAGATGTCCTCGTCCCGGTTCGCCGACGGGTACCACATCACCACCCGCTCACCCTTCCGGATTGTGACGCCGCGGATCTCCACGTCCTCCTTCGCCACTCGGGCCATATGGAGGACCGGCGAGGTCCAGCGGACGATCTCCTCCGTGGCGATGGGCATGATGCCCGGGTTGTCGAGGATCTTCTGCTTCTCCTCCGGGTGCTCGAGGAGGGCGAGGAGGCCACCGGCGATGGCGTTCCGCGTCGTTTCGTTTCCCGCGAGGATGAGGAGGAAGCAGAACCAGAGGATGTCCTCGTCGGTGAGCTTCTGCCCGTCCACCTCCGATTCGAGGAGCACCTGGACGAGGTCCTCCTTCGGCTGGGCGCGGTGTTCGGCCAGCTTCGTCGCGAAGTACTGGAACATCTTGGCCGTGCCGAGGTTGATCTGCTGGCGGGCGCCCTCCGGGGTACCGCGGAGCTCCTCGGGTACGTCCGTCTGGAATTCGGGGTCGCCGCCGCCGAGCACCTGGTTCGTGTACTGGAACATCTTCTCCCAGTCCTCGCGCGGCACGCCCATGATCTCGCAGATGACCGCCAGCGGCAGGAGCGCGGCGACTTCGGTCACGAAGTCCGCCTCACCCTTCTTCGCGATGCCGTCGAGGATGTGGTTCGTGATCTCCCGGATGTGGGGCTCCCAGGCGGCGACCGCTCGCGGCGTGAACCCCTTGTTCACGAGCCGCCGCATGCGGACGTGCCGGGGCGGGTCCATGGTGATGATCATCTTCCCGTAAAGCCGCGTGCCGACATCGTTGAGGTCCGGCTCCTTCGGCTCGAAGGAGGTGATGCCCCGCTCCGAGCTGAAGATCTGCGGGTTCCGGGAGACGTGGACGATGTCCTCGTACTTGGTGAGCGACCAGAAGCCCTTGACGTTCTCGGTTTCCGGCGTCCAGTGGACCGGCGCCTCCCGTCGCAGGATGCGGAACACCTCGTGGGCGCGGCCCTCTTCGAAGATGGCCGGGTCGTCGAGGCGGATTTCGCTCGGATGCAGCGTCGCCTGGGTCATGGTTCGGCTCCTTTCCTATCTCCCCCTCGTGTGGATCGTCGGCACCGCCTTCAGTCTTCGAACAGGCGGATGGCCTGGCGCGGGCAGAGCCGCGCGGCCTGCTCCACCTTCGCCCGCAGCTCCTCCGGCGGCCGTTCGATGAGAACGCGCGCCAGTTCGTCCTCTCCCACCCGGAAGACTTCCGGCGCGGCGAGCTCGCACTTGCGGTTCCCTTCGCAGAGGTCGGGGTCGACCACCACCCGCATCAGCTCCTCCTTCGGCAAACATCGCTGGAACCAATGGTTCCTGGGACGCGCCTAGTTTACCGCAAGGTAGGGCCCTGTGAAGCCCCCTTCGCGAAATTTCCATTCACTTTATGCGGGGATACCCAGCCTCTCGCAGGGCCATCGTGGTACCTGCTCGCACGTACGATACGCCTCCATGGACCGAACGATGCGACGCGTCCTCTTCCGCTCAGGCATCAGCCTCCCTTCCGGGTGCCCGACCGATTGGCGACTTCGCGGAGCGGAACGGGAGGAGCGGTCGTGCTGGTCCTCGGCGGTGCCGTTGCAGCCCACGCCGTCGGGTGCGAGGTCGGAGGACGCCGCGGCGGTACGACGTCGTTGCGGCGGTGGGCGGAGATCGGTCGGGCGGGGTCGATTCCTTCACCATTTGCACTCGCTCGGCGACGTGGAGCCCGCGGTCTCCCTCCGGCGGTGGAAGCCCACGTCCCCCGCCTCGTGGCGGGGCGGCAGCGCGTGTCGGGGACGGGCCCTGTAGCCATCTCGGAACGGGGGATAGGAAAGGTCTTGCGAGTTTTCGGTGCGCGGCGAGGAAGCATCCCGGCCCCCGTTCCGGGGTTCGGTGTGGGTCATCGGCGACTTCCAGCTTCGGGCTCATAGACATTGACATAAGGGTGGCGTCGTCGCTGTTCGGGGGGCTGTCGCCCTCGGATACGTGGTCGCTGCGCTCCCTGTCGGGGAGCTCGTCGGTGCCGTCGTCGTCTTCGACCCGAGCGGCGAGGGAGGCGTCGAAGCGCGGATTGCTCCCGTCTGGGGATAGGTGGCTCTCACCGCCGAGGAGTGCGCGCGCCGACGGAACCCTGGCGGCGACGAGGGAGATCGTCGAGCGACGGCCCGTTGCGCCGCTCGCCCACGTCACCGTCGTCGAGGCAGAGGTGACTCTCCTCCGCGCCTCGTGCGGCGAGGAGCACGCCAAGGCGCAGCGCAGGGTCGCCGCGGGCTGCGCCGATGACGGCATCTGCGGCCTCCACCTCCGCCGGCGCTCCCCTCGACCACGGGGCGCCAGTTCTTGGCATGCCCCGACGTCGGTTCGTGGCTGGTCGCCACGGGCAAGCGCGAGGGCCACAAGGCCGTGGTGATTCCTCGAGACTCCGTGGACGGCCCGGTAGGATTGCGGCGCCTCACCGTCGCTCCCCCTGTCGGTGGGTCCTTCCGGGTCGCTAAAATGCGCGGGACAGCAGAGCAGCAGGGGGAAACGATGCAGGTTCCGCTTCTCGTGGGGGACTTCCTCCGCCGCGCCGCCAAGCTGTATCCGGGCAAGACCGCCGTCGTCGATGGGCCGAACCGGTACACCTACGCCGACTTCCAGGCTCGGGTGAACCAGCTCGCCCACGGACTCCTCGACCTCGGTGTCGGCAAGGGTGACCGCGTCTGCATTCTGAGCCCGAACTCCCACTTCTTCCTGGAGAGTTATTTCGGCGTCAACCAGATCGGCGCCATCCTCGTCCCGCTCAACTACCGCCTCGTGGCCGCCGACCACCAGTACATCATCAACCACGCCGGCGTGAAGGTGGTCATCGTCGACTACGAGTACACCCACCTCGTGGACGCCATCCGGGACGACCTACCGACGGTTGAGCATTACATCGTCGCTCAGGACGACGGCGCCGCGCCCCCGGGCTGGATCGACTGGGAATCGCTCACGCGGCGGCAGCCCGCTGGACCCACGCCGCCGGTCGACCTCGACGAGAACGATATCGCCACCATCAACTACACCTCCGGCACGACCGCCCGGCCGAAGGGGGTGATGATCACCCATCGGAACGCCTACATCAACGCCTACAACTGCATCGCCCACCTGCGCGTTTCCCACGACGACGTCGAGCTGTGGACGCTCCCCATGTTCCACGCCAACGGCTGGGGAGGCGTCTACGCCATCACCGCCATGGGCGGCACCCACGTTGTCCTCCGCCAGGTGATCGCCTCGGAAATCTACCGGCTCATCGAAGAGGAAGGCGTCACCTTCGCCTGCATGGCTCCGGCGGTGCTCAACACCATCCTCCAGTACCCGGACAAGGCGAAGCACCGCATCCGTACCCGGCCGCGCTTCGTCGTGGCCGGGGCGCCGCCGCCAGCGGCCTTCATCGAACGCCTCGAAAAAGAGCTCGGCTGGGAGTTCATCCAGATTTACGGGCTCACCGAGACCGCCCCGATCCTCACCGTCTCCACGCCCGATTTCCACAACCCCGACGGCGCCGACTACCAGCGGCGGGCCCGTGCAGGGGTGGAGGCGATCGGCTGCGACATCCAAGTCCTGGACGAGGCCGGCAACCCGGTGCCGAAGGACAACAGGACCATCGGCGAGGTGTGTGCCCGCGGCAATATGGTCTTCGCCGGCTACTGGAACCAGCCGGAGGAGACCGCGAAGGCGATCTACGATGGCTACTTCCACACCGGCGACCTGGCCGTGTGGGACGAATACGGCAGCATCCACATCGTCGACAGGAAGAAGGACGTCATCATCTCGGGCGGCGAGAACATCTCTTCGGCCGAAGTGGAGGACACGCTGTACAAGCATCCGGCCGTCTTGGAGTGCGCCGTCATCGGTGTCCCGCACGAGAAGTGGGGCGAAACGCCGAAGGCGCTGGTGGTCCTTCGCGAAGGGGCTTCGGCCACCGAACAGGAACTCATCGAGTTCTGCCGCGGGCGGCTGGCTCACTTCAAGTGTCCTACCTCGGTCGAGTTCGTGGAGAGCCTCCCTCGCACGGCCACGGGAAAGCTCCAGAAGTTCCTCTTACGGGAGCGGTACTGGCAAGGCCGGGAACGCCGCGTGAACTGAGCCCCGCGCCGGCGGTACTCTCGCACCGATGGCGCTCGAGGAGCCGAGGGAGGGATCGTCGGTCGAACGCGAGTGGCAGTTCGAAGGGAGCCTCACCGCGGCGGAGGCTTGGCTCGCCTCGCTTCCGGCCGGGTATTCCGCCCAGCCGCCCGTCGGCGAGGAGATCCACGACGTCTACTTCGAAGGCGAGGACTGGCGGCTCGCCCGGGCGGGGTTCACCTGCCGCATCCGCGTGACAGCGGCAGGCACGGTGCTCACCTTGAAAGGGTTCGGGACCTTCGAAGAAGGGGCGCGCGTCCGGAGCGAGCTCCACCAGGTGTTGGTCGGCCCGGTGCCGCCCTCTGCCTGGCCGCCGGGCCCGGTCGTCCTGGTCCTTACCGAGCTGGGAGGGGCCGAGACCCTCGCTCCCCTCTTCGGGCTGCGGACCCAGCGTCGTACCTGGCGGCTCCTGGCGGCGGGCGCACCGGCCGCAGCCGTGTCGCTCGATCGCTGCGAGGTGTACGACGTCGACGGCCGCCTCGCCGGTGCTTTCGAGCGGGTCGAGGCGGAGGCCGTCGGCGACGCGCCCACCGCGGCCCGCGTGGCCGCCGCCCTGGCCGCTGGGGCGGGCCTTCGCCCTGCGGCCTCTTCGAAGTTCGTGACCGCTTGCCGGATGTTGGGGCTGCCGGTGCCGGTCGTCGAGTGAGCCCTACTCGCCCTCGAAACGGCTGATCGTTCCGGCGATGACCACGAACCGGCCCGACGCCCGGGTCAGGACATCCCGCACCCGGTCGGGGTCGGCCGTGGTGACGATCGTCTGCTGGAAGGTGTCGAGGATCTCGAGCACGCCCCGGCGCCGGCGTGCGTCGAGCTCGCTGAGAACGTCGTCGAGGAGCACCACAGGGTCATCCCCCAGCGCCTGACGGAGGTACATCGCCTCGGCGATGCGCAGCGAGAGAGCCGCCGACCGCTGCTGGGCCCGCGAACCGAAGGCATCGGCGGGCATCCCGTCGATCTCTACCGCGAAGTCGTCGCGGTGCGGCCCCACCACCGTCGTCCCCTGCTGGATCTCCCGCTGGCGCACGCGCTGGAGAGCCCGCAGAAGCCGGGCGATCCACTCCGGCTCGTCGAGCGGGCAGTCCACATCTTCGAGGCCGCCCAGCGCCGGGCGGTAGGTGAGGTCCAGTCGCTCCTGGTCGTCGCTGAGCCGCTCCATGTGGAGCTTGGCGTGGGGGATAATCTGCGCCAGCGCCTGCGCCCGACCGAACATGATGATCCCGCCCGAGTGGGCGAGCTCCTGGTCCCAGAAGTTCAGCTCCGTAGCCGATGCCTGCCCGCCTTGGATGCGCTTCAGGAGGCTGTTCCGCTGTTGGAGCACCCGCGCGTACCGCTGCATCGCCCGCAGGTAGCCGCGGTCGACCTGCGAGATCATCATGTCGAGGTACCGTCGGCGCAGGAGCGGCGCCCCGGCGACGATGCCGATGTCGAGCGTCGTAAAAAGGACGGCAGCGAGTTGCCCTACCGCGTCCGAAGCCTTCCGAGGGATGCCGTTCACCCGGACGCGCTTCCCTGCTCGGTGCGAGGGGTCCACCGTTCGGCCGACGATGGCCACCTCGAGGCGGAGGTTGCCAGCGGAGCGCTCCACCTCGCATTCGAGCCGCGCCACCGGAAAGGGGGATTCGAGTACGTCACGGCGCACGAGGTCCGCGTCGCTCGCCGCCCGGCTGGAGCGCAGGGTCGAGAGGAGATAGATCGCCTCCAGCAGATTCGATTTTCCTTGGGCATTCTCGCCGACGAAGAGGCTGAGGCCGCGGTCGAGCTCGAGGTCGACGGAGGCGTAATTCCGGAAATTGCGCAGGGAGAGCCGATAAATGTACATCGCCGCGCCCGCGGCCAGTATACGACAGGTTCGTTCGCCCGATCCTTATCGTTTTCGCGAATCCCTTACCTCGAACCGCGCCCAGGCCCGGAGAACGCGAAAACTGATCACTCGCTTGAGCATTCACCTTGTCGCCAGCGGCGCAACCGGCCTATAATCGGCCGATGCCCGAACGCCGAGAGGTGCGCCAGCCGTGAAGGTGGAAGTCCTCCAGGAGAACCTGCAGCGGGGACTCTCGCTCGTTGGCCGGGCAGTGGCCACCCGTTCGACCCTCCCCATCATGGGGAACGTCCTCTTGGCGACGGACCGCGGCCGGCTGAAGCTCGCCGCCACCGACCTCGACATCTCCATCCGCGCCTGGATCGGCGCGAAGGTCGATGAAGAGGGTGCGACGACGGTGCCCGCGCGCCTCCTCACCGACTTCGTGGCCGCGTTGCCGCCTGCCCCCGTGCTCCTGGAGATCCCGGAACGTGGGCGACAGCTCCGCCTCTCCTGTGCGCGGAACGAGTCCTCCATCAACACGATGGACCCGGAAGACTTCCCCAAGCTCGGCGGGATCACCGAGGGCACGGCGATCGCCGTCAGCGCTCCACTGCTCCGGAAGGCGATCGAGCGGGTGGAGTTCGCCGCCGCCAGCGACGAATCCCGCCCTGTCCTTACCGGCGTGCACATGAAGGCTTCCAGCGACCGGCTGACCCTGGCTGCGGCCGATGGCTTCCGGCTGGCGGTGGCCGACATCCCTCTCGAAGCGCCGCCCGAGCCGTTCGAAATCATCGTTCCCGCCCGCGCCCTGCGCGAGCTCGCCCGTCTCCTCGGCGACACGAAGGAGTCGGTCGAGATCCGCGTGAACTCCCAGCGCAACCAGGTGCAGTTCACCCTTACCGACATCGAGATGGTGGCGCAGCTGGTGCAGGGGACCTTCCCCCACTACGCGCAGCTCATCCCTTCGGAGTGGAACACGCGCGTCACCGTGCCCGTGGACGACTTCCGCCGGGAGGTGCGCGGCGCCTCCATCTTCGCCCGCGACGGCTCGGGCATCGTGCGGCTGTACATCCACGCCGCCGGCGAGGGGCCGGCGCGGCTGGTGGTGAGCGCTCGGGCGGAGGAGATTGGGACGTACGAGGGCGAGATCGACGCTGAGGTCGAGGGGGAGTCTTCGCGCATCGCCTTCAACGCCCGGTACCTCCAGGACGTGCTGGCCGTGTTGGAGGGCCGGGTTTCGCTCGAGATGACGAGCCCCTCGGCGCAGGGTGTGTTCCGCAATCCCGCCGATCCCACCTACGTCCACGTCGTCATGCCCATGTTCGTCCAGTGGTAGCGAACCCTTGAGGGCTATTCGGGTCCGCTCCGTCCCGCCGTCGTCGACACAGCCCCGACACTAGCGGAGGCAGGGAGGCTGGTGCGCTTGGACGGCGACCGTCCGGCTGGGAGCAACGGCGAACGGCGCAGCCAGTTCGCGTGTTGTCCGGGTAGGGTCGCCAGGCTAGGGCGCGACTGATCGACCTCCCTCAATTCTTCCACCGGGGCCCGGGCCACCTTCTTGGTTGGCCTTGCCGAAGTCGAGCCGCCGCTGGTCGAACCTTCCGGGGATGGGGGAATGCGAAGCGTCTCCTCCTGGGTCGATGACGACGCATGCCTCCGTCATGAAGCAATCGAAGTGGTCGGGCGGCTCAGCATTTGCCGAGGCTCGAGCCTTGGGCACGATCCCGCGCGCTGGCGCCGTCAACGTGCGGGGAACCCATTCGCGTGCCGACATCGCCTGTAGTAGCGGAGGGCATGAGAAGTAGCACTGTGCGTTGGGTCGCAGATACTGGGCAATTGCTTAATGTCGCGATCACGAGGGCGCGCGGCGCGCTGCATATCTTTGGGGACCTGGAGGCGTGTCGGAGGGCTGGTGGGTATCTCGGGCAGCTAGCGGAGCAGGTCGGCGCTGGATTGGCTGGGGGAGAGAGGCGTGCGGCGTTTGATAGTGATGCAGAGGAGAGGATGGCCGAGATCCTAGACGATATAGGGCTTTGGTACCATCCGCATTATAAGGAGGGGAGATACGAGTTCGATTTTCTGGTGGTATCCCCCTTTGGGAATCGGTACGACGTCGAAGTGGATGGACTTATGCACTGGAGTGCTGAGTCACTTGCTCAAGACGCGGTCCGCGACGGTGCGGTGGAGGCATCAGGATACCGGGTGATTCGGGTCGCGGCGCGAGACATTTACCTGCGCCCGGAGGTGGTTCGGGGGCGGTTGGCTCGCTTGTCGTGAAGGGGAGGCGACGCGATGCGGCGTGCTCCGAGAGGACGATACCCGGGCAACTGGCGTGTTCGGTCGCGGTCGCGCGGGCCGTCCCGCTCCAGACGAGCAGCGCCAGCGCCTGAGCAATTACCGTGACGGTCACGTGCGTTGTGATTTCTGTACGCCACCGCGCCGGCGGCGGTTCACACGAGGGGGCTTCCCGGCTCGAGCCCGAAGAGCACGCGGCCTGCCGTCTCCCAGCGTCCGTCCTGCACCCCGAGGTGCTGGGCGGCGGTGTGCACGTCCCGCCAGCAGCGCTCGAGCGGCGAGGACTGGAAGACCGCGCTCGTCCCCGCCAGCCGGTACAGGAGATCCGCCGCCGCCACGCTGTTCTCGGCCGCCGTGAGCGACGCGATCCGGACCGACGACAGCGCCTCCAACGAGGGCTCGCCGCCGCCGGACACGGCGTCCCAGAGCGCCTCGACCTCTTCGTACCAGTAGCATCGCGCCGACCGCACCAGCGCCTCCGCTCGGGCGAGACCGGCCTGAGCCTGCACCGTCTCGCACAGCTTCGAAGGGCCGAAGGAGACCGGCTTCGCAAGCGCCAGCGCGCGGAACTCCTCGATGGCCCGCCGCGCCAGACCGAGGCAGACCGGCGGTGACTGGGCCAGGTGAAGCAGCGGGAACAGGGGTATCCTTGCCAGCAGGCAGTCCCGCACCGGCCGCGGGCCGGCCGGCAGCGCGATGCCGCCCGTCATCTCGTCGGGCACGAAGACGTCCTCGACATAGAGGTCCTGGGTGCCGGTGGCGCGGAGGCCGGTGACGTGCCAGGTGTCGATGATCTGCGCCTCCGACGGCCGGATGAAGAAGAACACGAGTTCAGGCTGCCCCTGTTCGTCCAGCACAGGCGCATCGCCCTGGAAGACAGGCGCGGGCGAGCCGACCCAGTCGGCGTTGGGGGCGCCGCTGTTGTAGGGCCAGCGACCGCTGAGACGGTAGCCGCCGTCGACGCGCCGGGCCCGCACGCCGAGCGCGGGGGCGCCGGCGATGAGCGTCGCGCCCGAATCGAGCACGCGGGCGGCGGAGGGGGCGGCCAGCACGGACGTGAAGTAGCCGTTGGCGATCCCGAGCGCCACTGTCCAGCCCGTCGAGCCGTCGTGGCGGGAGACCTCCTCCACCACGCGCAGCGCGTCCGGCAGAGGCAGCTCCAGCCCGCCGAACTCCTTGGGCGTGTAGATGGAGAAGAGGCCCGCCTTCTTGAGCCGGGACATCAGGGCGTCGGGGAGCCGGCGCTCCGCCTCCGCCTGCGCCGCCATCTTGCGGATGTCGTCCGCGACCGGCGCCACGAGGTCTGTGGGTGCGATGCTCGACGTCATCGATGTGGTCCTCCTGCTGCGGGTGTGGCCGGCCCGCCGGGGACACGCGGGAACGGCGCTGGGGAACACGCTACGCGGTCACGCCGGCGGTGCCATCGCAGGGATCAACCAATCGAGCGCAGGACGCCGTGGTTAATGTTGACCAGTGGCGGGCTGCGCCAGTCCCTGCCGCACCGCGTAGGCGGCGAGGCTGGCGCGCGAGCTGAGCCCGAGCTTCTGGAGCATGTTCTGGACGTGGCGAGCGACGGTGTGCTCGCTGATGACCAGCGCCGCGGCGATGCCCTTGTTGGTCTCGCCCGCCGCGATCAGGCGGAGGACCTCGACCTCGCGGGGCGTGAGTCCGCCCGGCGCGCGCTGTCCGGCCGCGAGGGCGTCTTCGTCCAGGCGTGCGAGGTCGGGTGCAGCGCCGAGGCGTTCGAAGGCCCAGCGCGCGGCGTCGAACTCCATGGCCGCCGACTGTTCGTCGCCGAGGGCGCGGCAGGCTTCGCCGATGAGCACACGCACGCGGGCCGCCTCGTACGGCGCTTCGAGCCGCTGCCACGCCGTCCAGGAGCGCCGCAGGGGCGCCAGCGCCGCTCGCGGCTGCCCCTCGGCGATGAGCACGCTGCCCTCCGCTCTGTCGGCCAGCGCCCGCAGCGGGAGCGCGTCAAGCGCGGCTGCGGCCTGGGCGAGCTCGGCCGCGGCCGCCCGGGCCGCGGCGACGTCACCCAGCGCGAGAAGGACCTCTACGTACGCGCTCAGGAAGTCGGCCCGGCTCGCCTGGTGGAGCAGGCGTTCCCAATCCCCTAGAGGCCCCTCTGGCGCGGGTTCGTCCAGCGCCCGTCGGACGGCCGTCGCCGCTTCCTCCGCCCGGCCTCGAGCGAGCCAGAGCAGCGCGAGGCCCGGCTGCGGCGTCCGTCCCAGGCGGCTGGCCTGCTGGTAGGCCTCCTCCGCCCCCGCGCCGTCGCCGCGCAGCCGGCACAGCTCGCCGAGCTGGTAGAAGGCGTCGGCCGGGCCTTCGGGGCTCGCGGGCAGCGACAGCCAGTCGCAGGCCCGCCGCGCCTCTTCGAGCGCGTCTTCCCAGTCGCCCCGGAGCCGCATGACCTCCACCCGGTGCACGAGACACGGCCCCCGGTAGGGCACGAGGTCGGGCTGGCCCTCGCACCAGTGGGAGAAAACCGCCGTCCACTCCTTCGCCCGGGGAATGTCGAATACCTCCTGGCACGCCTCGAGGACGCCGCAGTAGATGTGCCCCACGAGCAAGGGCGTGACGTCGCCCGCGGCCACGGCGACCATCGCCTCGTCGAGGGCGGCCAACCCCTCGCCGACGAGCCCCAGGCGAAGGAGGGCGCGACCGTGCCCGTGCCCCGCCGCGGCGACGAGGCTGGCGTCGGCGAAGCGCCTGCCGATGGCCTGCGCTTCCCTGAAGGTCCGGCACGCGGCCTCGGCGTCCCCGGCTGCGAGCTGGTCCACGCCCGCCGGGATGAGCAAGTACCCCCACTCGACGCAGTCGGCGCCGAGGTCGGCGAGCAGGCTGCGGGCGCGTCCGAACCAGCCGTTCGCCTGCGCCTGCTCGCCCGTGAAGATCATGCCGTGGCCCAGGTAGAAGGCGAACCGCGCGGCGCGGGTCGCGTCGTGCAGTTCCAGCGCGCGGCGATACCCGCGCGTTAGCGCGTCGCGGCAATCCCACTCCTCACCGATGAGGTGCGCGGCGACGGCGTGACGCTCGAGATCGTCGAGGGTGAGTGGCGCGCCTTCAGGAAGAGCTGCGTACGCTTCGCGAGCCGCACGCCAGGCCCGCCGGGCGTACGCCTTCCGCGCCTTCTCCAGCGTCGCCTCGGACATCGGCTGGCAGTCCCTTTGCGCTGGTGCGGAGACGATTCGAAAGTGCCGTTCACGCTAGCACGAACCGCGCGGCGCGACAATCGCGCGAGCGAGACGGCTCAGGCGCGGGCGGTCTGGCCGCTCGCCGTGGCGCTGCCGGCGGCGTGGTCGAAGACCTTGGAGGCGTAGTGGTCGGCGCGGTTGGCCGCCGTCGCGCGTCTCCTGCGGCCGACACGACCTGGCGCGCCGAATCGATGCGGATGTCCCCGGCGGCGAAGACGCCCGGGACGTCGGTCTCCATCCACGGGTTCAGGTAGACGCGCCCGCCGTTGTCCAGCCGCCACCCACCTCGCCTGACTTGTGTCCGGCCCCTCGGCGCGGGCCGGGCGGGCGGCCAGCGCGCCCGCGACGAGCGCGAACGCGACGGTCGTCCCGAGAAGCAGACCTCTCACTGCTTCTCCCTTCCGCCGCCCGCCGCTCGCTCCGCTGCGGGCGGTCTCTCAGGCTGCTTCGGGAGCCACTGTGACGCCTCCCTCTCCGACGGCCCTCCGAAAACGGTCCCCAACTTCTCCAACCCGCGACGCACGGCTCCGAGTTTGCTCCGAGGACCCCTCAGCACGACGCGCGACAGCCGAGGAAGGCCAGCGCCCCCTTTGAGAACCCTGCTCGGACGCCAAGGACAGCGGGTAGGCCCGCGACTACGCATGCAGGCGAGCAGTCCCAGGGGACTGGCTGGCAGCCGCCTGGGACCAAATCACGACCGCTAGGGGCCGGGAAGCTAAAGGAGGCGCAACGTCGCGGAACGGCAACAGGGGCGCGTCCCTTGACATTCCACCGAAATGGAAAGTTTAGGCAAAGGGCAGAGCCGAACACGAAGGGAAGATGGTCATGCAAGAACAACGGTATTCCTTATGCCCCGCCTGCGACGCTTGCTCCGAGGTGGTCCTCCGGGGCGACGAGGTCGTCAGCGGGGAGCCCGGTAATCAATCAGGCCCGCCTAACGGCGGCGGAGTGGAACGTGCTGGTGGACGCGGTGCGGACCGGCGCGCTGGGCTCCATCGGGAAGGAGGACGCCCCTGTCGAGAGCTGTGACTGCGGCTGCGAGTTCTGCTAGGTCCCCGCTCCGTATCGGGCAGCTTGCGCTCGCTACGGGGTTGGCGCCCCGTACCATCCGGTACTACGAAAGCGTCGGGCTGGTCCGGCCGATGTGCCGGACCAGCTCCGGATACCGGTTGTTCGGGCCCGACGCCATCGAGCGGCTGCGTCTCGTCCGCGAAGCCAGATCGCTCGGGCTGGGTCTGACGGAGATCCGGGAGATCCTGCGCGCCAGCGACGCGGGGCTCACCCCCTGCGAACACGTCGTCGCCGCTGTGGACCGCCAGCTCGAGTCCATCGCCAGGCAAATTCGGCAGCTCAGCGCGCTAGGCCGGGATTTGCTTGCATTGCGCTCCCGGCTGTGGGCGGCAATGGCGTCGGGGAAGAGCCAGCCGGGTCGTCCCTGCCCCTGCTTGACGGAGATCGCCCGGTCAGCGACCGGCCAGGCCGGTCATGAGCCGCCGCGCCATTGACGCACGCGGTCAGGAGGGTCGAGACGCGTCGGCGGTGTCCGGGAGGGACACCCGCAGCCTGACGCCAGCGCCAGGGGCGGCGTCGACCTCGAAGGTCCCGCCGGCCAGCTCGGCGCGCTCGCGCATCCCCAGCAGACCCAAGCCGCCACCAGTCATCGCGACCAGCGGGTCGAACCCCTGTCCATCGTCCTCGACGGTCAGTGACACGCTGGAGGGTTGGAAGGACAGGGTGACATGGCCGTGCTGAGCGTTCGCGTGGCGCTCGATGTTCCGAAGGCCTTCCTGGGCGATGCGGAAGAGCGCGACCTCTTGGTCAGAGGTCAGGCGCCTGGGCTCGCCTTCTACCGTCAGGGTAAGCTCCGGTCCACCGCGGGCGCGGACATCGGCGACGAGCCACTCCAGCGCCGGAATAAGGCCGAGGTCGTCGAGAGTGGACGGCCGCAGGTTGCGCCCGAATCGCCGCACTTCGGTGGCTAGGGCATCAGCGGCGGCGGCGATCTCCTCCAGCTCTCCTCGAAATCTCTCGTCCACCCTCCGCAGCACGCCCTTCAACCTCCGGACCATGAGCATGAGCGACTGGGCCACATCATCATGGAGTTCGCGCGCGATCCGTTTCCGTTCCTCTTCCTGAGCTCGGGTGACCTCGCGCGCATACTGACGCAGAGAGGCGCGCTCACGGTGCTCGCGAGTCACGTCTCGCAGCAGTGCCTGGATTCCATGCGAGCCGTCCTCGAGCAGGATTGGAGACCAGGCGGCGGCGATCGTCCTCGACCGCCCACCCAGCATGACATCCGACACCACGTTGCCTGTGTCCGCCGAGCCGGTCATGTGCAGTGCGAAGTCGCCGAGCAACGACGCCAACCTTCGGCCCGGCAGGTGTTCCGGGGCAACGGCGAACAAGTCGCCCGCCGCGCGGTTGGCGTTCCGGACGACCCCGGCATGATCCACGACCAGAATCGCGTCCCGGGCTTCCTCGAACAGCCGGCGGTACCGTTCCTCGGAGGCGCGGAGTTCATGGAGCGTCCGACGCTCCTCCTCCGCCAGGGCTACGCGGTCGGCCCCGGCCACCAGCTCCCCCGCCACCGCCCGCAACAGTTCGCCCGCCGCTTCCCGGTCGGCCCCGGATCGAAGCGCCGCTCCGAGGAACCCCCGGCTAGCCCCCTGAAAGGCGAGCGACTCCACTACCGTGCCAGAGACTGACGAGGGAAGACCGCTCTGAGGCGGCCACTCCGATACTGTCTCGGCCCCTCCCGCGAGGCGCAACCGGACCCACACGCGATCGGCCTCCGCCGCGCCCCCGATGAGCTCGCAGGCCGAAGTGAGGAAGTCGCGGACGCTCTGCGCGCGGCCCGCGAGATCGGCCACCGCGTTGACCACGGCCAGATGACGCATGGCCCGCTCCGCATTCCTGCGCGCCCGCCCTTCCCCTTCCACGAGGCCGGAAACGGCGAATCCAACGGCCAGAAGGGCGAGAACTTGCAACAGTTCGCCCGCCCACGCCAATTCAGTCCGGTGCCAGAGCGTGATGTTGGGGAGGACGAGGAGGCTGGCCTCCGCCGACGTCAGCATCCCGCCCTCCATGCCGAAACGGAGAGCAGCGTAAATGACGGGAATCAGGTACAGAATCAACGGAAGATGATGCAGCCCCTCGAACCGACCGGTCGCGCCCGTGCCTTCCACCGCCAAGTGCAGCGCCGTGACGCCGAGCACTTCCGTCTGTATGAACCAGAAGCGTCGATCCCGCAGACGCACGGGGAACGAACGGGCGTAGGTACGCGCCCGGTGCCAGGGGTCCGACAGAGCGGCGCTAATCGTCAGCTTCTACCTCCAGGTCTTCCAACGTCAGCCACCCGCGCCTGAGCGCGAGAACCACGGCTTCCGTTCGCGAGGCCACCCCGAGCTTCTCGAAGATATGGCCGAGGTGCACCTGCACGGTGCGGACGCTGAGCCCGAGACGCAAAGCGACCTCCTTGTTGCTCATCCCGGTGCCCGCCAGGCGCAAGACCTCGCGTTCGCGCGCGCTCAATGCCGCCCAGCCGCCGTCGCGCTCCTCTGTGCGCCGTCCGGTGAAGCGGCGCAGCACCTTTCGGGCAATGGCGGGATGGAGGACGGCGTCGCCAGCGGAAACCGAGCGGATGGCCTCCACGAGCTCTGCTCCATCGACGCTTTTCAGCAAATACCCCGCCGCGCCCGCATCGAGCAGTGCGAAGACGTAGGGGTCATCGTCGTACGCCGTGAGGACCAGAACCGCACAGTCCGGCGCCTGCTCCTTGATGGCTCGCGTCGCCTCGATGCCGTTCAGCCCGGGCATGGCGATGTCCATCAAGACGACCGCGGGCCGCAGCGTCGTCGCCAGACGCACCGCTTCCGGCCCGTCGGACGCCTCGCCGACGACCCGCATGTCCGGCTCATCCTCGACGATGCGCCGCGTCCCCTCCCTGAACAGCGCATGGTCGTCGGCGATCAAGACGGTGATAGGACCGGCCATAGCCATTCCTCGATGCAGATGGTGGACCTTCGAGCCGGATACGGCGAGGCCGTACCGACACTGGCACCATAGCTGAAATTGCGTAGCCCGCTGCGAAGATTCCCTTATGCTCGCCGGGACGCGCGGAATGGTACGCTGACCTCGATGGAGGTGTCCCCGTGTTGAAACAACGGCGATTTCCGACGCTGGCTGTCGCTTCGCTCGTCACCGTTGGCACTCTCCTCCTGGCGTCCTGCGGAGGATCCTCCGACGCCGGTGGCGGCAAAGGCGACGGAGGAGCCGAGAAAGCCAGTTCAGCCGCCGGCGGTGCCGGCGAGACCGGGACGGAGCGCGTAATCCACATGCACGCGGAAAAGGTGAAGTTCCACCCATCGGAGATCGAAGTGAAAGTGGGCGAAGTAGTCCGGCTCGTCCTCGACAACCACGACCCCGTCCTCCACGACTATACCGTGGATGAGCCCAGATTCGTGGTGCTCGATTCGGAGGGTGGGGCGGTTCACGACATGGGCGGCCACACAGAAGGAGACGCGATGGACGAGGGCGCCATGGCGCACTCCGAGAGCGGCGACGCGCCGCTGGTCAGCGCGACGCCCCTGCACATCGCAGCCCAAGGATCGACCCACGCCGACCTCGTGTTTCGCGCCACCAAGCCCGGGACCTACGTCTTCTACTGCAGCGTGCCCGGTCACCGGCAGGCGGGGATGGAGGGACTCATCCGCGTGACGGAATAACACGCCCGCGATCGTGCGAGAAGAGGCGCTACCGGAGCGCCGCGATCTACGGAGGGACGCCAGGCTCCCTTGGGACCATTACAGTCACGACGGGAAAGCGGGCGGCCCTCCGCGCGTCCATGCCGCCGGCCAGGTTCCAGACCTTCCGGCGCGTCTATCTGACGCTGGACAACGACGAAGCCGGTTGCCGGGCCGCTGCTCACCTAGGCGCCGAGCTCGACTCTCGGTGCGTGGTAGTGGACCTGCCGCCCGGCTTCCACGACCTGAACGACCTGGGACGCCTTCCCGGAGGCCGCGAGGCGTTCCTGTCCTTCCTCGAAGATCCTCGGGCGATGAAGTCATTCGCCCGGACTCTCAGAGTCGCGTCTACGACGGTGAGAGACGAGGATCCCGGCGAAGGCGATCCCTCCTAGCAAGAAGAAGCTCCCCAGCAGACCTGCTACCAACACGCCCGGGGTGGACGCAGTTTCCATCTTACCGACGCCTCCCTTTCAAGAAATACCTCAGTCGAACACCCCACCAATTCAGCCCCATGAGGAAGGGGGGAGAGCGGCGTCTTCGCCGCGGCCATGCTGGTCGCCTCCACCGCACGGTAGCCAGCGTCATCTCGGTCGACGCGCCAGGTCACGAATTCCACCCGCTGCTTCGGGGTCAGGTACGGCGCCTCTACCTCCCTTACTAGCCCAACCAGCCATGAGCACGGCCCGACTTGCAGTACGCCAGCCACTGCAGTGGAGCGGGCAAACGTATACGGCGGCTCCTTGCCCCCCGCTCCTTCCGCGCCTCCTCGAGCTCGCGCTGGAAGGTAAGAACTGCCTCCACAACATCTCGCATAGTCGCCTAGGTGATGTACCAGTAATTGTAGGGCCAGAGCCCAACACAGTGATACCCCAAAACCGTCCAAACGTCCAGATAGAACAGGTCGCCGGTATACCAGCCCTCACCCCACGGGCTGATGTCGAAGTAATGCGATTTGCTCCAAGTCGACCCCTGCCACGGCCAGCGCCAGTCCGTGCCCAATCAATAGAGCAGGAGAGAACGCGTTTGTCGTCGTGTGCCCGTAGCCACTGTACGAGGTGATCCATCTACCGCTGAATGTCTAAGTCGAGTTGGTAGTGATTGTCCACATTTCAATATGGGCCACGTCGTGGCCAGCAATCTCCGCATGACGCGTTGGGTCGAAATCCCCCTTCGGGTGGAATTTAGTCACGCGTTCCTATTTGTGTTTGTACCCTAGTGGCGACCCAACATTCGCGCTGACCGTCGCAGCTTGTCCGGCGACTTGCCAGAAGCGTCAACGCGACGCTTGATGGCTTTTGACGACATGGCGGGTGCTGCAGACCGAAACGCCTCGAACTCCGCTCCCCGGGGTTGCAGCCTCTCGGACGCGTGTACCAAGGGGAAACGGTTCTCGACGCGCGAACCGAAGAGCCGCCGCTGGCCCGGCCGCCATCGATTTGGCCGGCGGCGGCTGCTCTGCGGCACCTCGTAGCGGTGGAAGTGGTTCCGCCCGCGGCCCGTGTGCGCCCCGCCCTACCTTAGGGCAACCTGCTCAGCACCTTCCCAGCCAACTCCTTGGCGACGGCAAGAGCGTCGTACCCGTCTGGGCTCACGTCTATCTCTATGGCGTACTTGCCCTTGAGAACTTGCAGGTCGGTGAGGATGCCGTCCCAGAACGCCTCATCTCCAATGCCGCCAACAGTCTGCGCGTCCGCCGCGTTGCTCTTGGAAAGCCTGTAGATTTCGCGCGCTTGGTCTGCGTCCTTTCCCATGAAAATGGATACGAGCACGAGAGTGCGAATCGGCGTCTGAGGGTCGTTGAAGCTGCAGAAGACTAGCTGGGGGGTCTCCTCGCGCTCGGGCTCAGTCACGGAGGTTCCCAGCGCGGCCTCCACTTCCTCCTTGGTCAGCAGGGAGCAGGCGTCCAGGGCCCCGCCCGGGGGCTTGGGCGTTGCGGTCGCGATGCCGGTCTGCTGAGCCGACGGCGTTCCGGCGGGTGTCTGAGTCTGCCGAGCCGCCGGGGTGGGCGTCCCCTGGGCGGGCCCCGTCTCCTCGCCGCCGCAGGCGGTCAAGAGGAAGAGGGCCAACAGCGACGCCAGGAAGAGCGCGCCGACGGCCTTGTGCACGATGAGTCTCGCTACGTCCTCGGTTTGCTCCGTGGGGTGCGGCCGGTGAAGGCGGGGCGTGGGCCGACGGCCATCAAGCTCAAGGCGAAGCGCCCGGGCCGGCGCGAGCACGCCGAGGGCTACACCGCCTGCTCGCTGGCCGTGGCGCTGGGCGTCGACTCCCACTGGGTGCTGGCCCGCATCCCGTCCGGCAAGCTCCGGGCGTCGCGTCGGATTGTTCTCGCGAAAGCGCCCAAGACGCACGAGGCAGTACCGGATGAGGGCGCGCGCTATCGCTGCCGAACCGACGCGCCGACGCATCGTCCAGTCAGCGATGACCTTGCATGCCGAGCAGGGTGTGCTTGCTACCAGCTACGAGCAGACCGCCCGGCGAGCGGGTACGGCCCCAGCCGCCGTCTACCGCCACTTCTCCACTCTGGCAGACCCGCTGCCCGCCTGCGCCCGCTCGACTCACGTTCTTCAGCCGGTGACTCCGGCGCTCGTGGCCGACATATTCCGAGGCCTCGACCGTCCATCGTCGCGAATGGAGGTGCTCGTCCGGGGGACCTGCGAGTGTTACGAGCGTGACGGCGCCTGGCTGCGCGCCGCTCGTTACGAGGAGCACCTGGTCGAGCCTCTCGAGGAGCTAGCTCGGGTGCAGCGGGCGAACCTTGCGCTCCTCGTGCGCGCGGCCCTCACCGGGACGAAGGCAAGCGAGCGGGCGACGCGCGTGATGGCTGCTCTCAGCGACTTTCCGGTATGGGAGAAGCTGCGTGTCGCTGGGCTGAACGCAGCCGAGGCGACCGAACAGGTGCTGGAGCTGGTCCGCGACCAGCTAGGCAAAGAGAACACTCCGTAGAACAAGGAGGGCAGGTGGTGGAAGGGCAGGTCAGGGCCTACATGCTAGCGCAGGAGGAGGGCGTGGCGACCTGGTTTGCAGGGGCGCTGATGGTCCTCAAGGCCGCAGGCGAGCAAACCACAGGCCAGTCCGCCCTCCTGGACCAGCGCGCACCGGGGGACTACGCGGTCCCCCGTCACGTCCATGACCGCTTTTGGGGGAGCTCGCCGCCCGCTATGGGCTAGAAGTGGATATCGGGTCAGTTGAGCGGCTGGTGAGAACGCATGGCCTCGTCATGTAGCCTCGCCGGAGCGCTGGCACAGGGGACCTCCTCTCCGTAGCTCGATCGCCTCCGCGCGCTCCGGGAATCTGTGGAGCACGTGCCCTCTTGTTAGCCTTGGCGGGGCGAGCGGAGCCGCCACGGGCTTGACGTAGTAGCGCTGAGGTCGCCGCAATGCCCATCGCCTGCGAGCACATCTCTCGTTATGCCGTCGAGGTCGAGCGGCAGCGCCGACCCTTCGACTCCGCCTGACGGCGCGCTTAGGGCAGGCATCGCCGCCCGCCCCATCCTCATCGGCGATACCGCCGTGTTCGATTGCTCTCCGGGAGGCGACGCCCTGGGGGTCAAGCGTGGGACGAGCATATCGGAGGCCATTGGGCTGTGCCCGCGAGCAACAGTGCTGCCGTTGGACGTCCCGCACCACCGGCACGGTTCGACCAGGTTCTGGACCTCCTCGACGGCAACCGCCCGGAGGTCGAGCCAGGCGATGTAGGCACCCCCTATCTCTCGCTAGTCGGCCTGGCGCAAGCCCCCTCGACCTCTCTGGCGGGACTCGGTTCCGGCTTGCACCGGCGCCACGGCTCCATGGCTGGGGTGGGCATCGCCGGCGGGAAATACGCGGCCCACGCGGCCAGCCAAACGACCCGCCCCGGCCTGGCGAAGGCGGTCCTGCCCGGCGAGCAGGCCACCTTTCCGGCGCCCATGCCCGCCGATCACTTGCCCATGAGCGCCCCAATTCGCTGGCGGCTGCGACTCCTGGCATCGAGACCATCGGCGGCGTGGCCCTGCTGCCCCTGGGGGCGTTCCGGAAACAGTTTGGCCCGCAGGGCGAGCGCTGCTGGGAGCTGGCCGGAGGTCGTAGAGGTACTTGAGGAGGTCGGAAAAGATCTTCCTGAGGTCGTCGCAAACTGTCGACCCCAGGCTAGGGTACTGCGAGGCCCGCGAGCCGCGGCTCCAAGGCGTGTCGGTTCCTGAGAATTACAAGCTCGCGACCCGAAGCTCGAGTACAGAAGGTTCCGGGTCGTTTCGGCGACGGCGGCTCAGGAACGCGGCCGAGTCCGGAGCGCGCAGCTCCGGTGCGAGGTTGGCCGCGTCCGGGCGGCGCGAAGGTTGCTCTCCCTCCACGAGAGGCGTAGGATTCGACCGCCGTTCGAATCCGGGCCCGGGTCGGGCCGTCGGGAGGTAGTGTCGTGCGCATCATCAGCGAAACCACCGAACTTGGCGTCACGGAGCGAGCCTTCGAGCTGGAGGTCGACGGCGAACGCGTCCCCGGCATCCTCTGGCTGCCGGAGGGTGCCGAAGGAGCTCGCCCGCTCCTCCTCCAGTGCCACGGCGGCACCCAGCACAAGCGCATCGATACCATCGTGGCCCGCGCACGGAGCTTCGTCCGCCACCACGGCTACGCCAGCGTCGCCATTGACGCCCCAGGCCACGGGGAGCGCGCCACGGAGGAGGACCGGGAGCGGATGCGCCGCCGCATCGCCGGGGGGCTGCGCGCCCTCGGCCCCGAAGAGCTCCGGGCGATGGCCGCACGCAACGCCCAGGCCGTGCGCGAATGGAAGGCGGTCCTCGATGCCGTCCAGAAGCTCCCCGAAGTCGGCCAGGGGCCCGTGGGCTGGTGGGGGCTCTCGATGGGAACCGCCATCGGTGTCCCCTTCGTCGCCAGCGAACCGCGCGTCCGGGCGGCCGTCCTCGGTCTCGCTGGCGTGCGCACGGAGGAGTTCGAACAGCTGGCGCGGCGCATCACCGTGCCGGTGATGGTGATGTGCCAGTGGGACGACGAAGTGGCGCCGCGCGACTCCGTCCTCAAGCTCTTCGATGTCCTGGCTTCGAAGGAGAAGACGCTGCACGCGAACCCCGGACGCCACGTGGAAGTCCCCGCGTACGAACGGGCCGCGTGGGAGGAGTTCTTCGTGCGCCACTTGGGCCGGGCCGTCTGACCCCTCCGCCGCGGTGACGACGAGCGGGAATCGAGCCGGCCGACGCCAGCCCTACGCCTAGGGCGCGGTGGGTCCAGGCTCCCCGGAGGCGTCGACCTTCCAGTCGCTGGGAGCGCGCCCTCGAGGGCGTGACATCCGAACCCCTAGCCCTTTGCCAAATGCCAAGCTGGCGAAGGCCGGCACGCGAACGATTCGTTGCGAGGAGGCCGAGGGCTGGTACGGCCTCGGCGGCACCCCCGGCAGGCGAGCGCCTCTCGGACGCTGGTGAGGTCCACCGCCTGCGGCTTATCTGCCCCGCGCGGGTGCTCGGCTCGGGCCTCGAAGACATCCGGGAGCTCGCCGACACCGCCTTCGCAAAGCGGGACGGCTCCTTCGAAGACTGGCTGGGCGCGCTCCTCGAACGGTGGCTGGCGGGGAGGGCGGGCGATGCGGGAGCTTGGGGGCGCCCCGCTCCGAACTGATAGGCCAATGGTCGCACCTCGCCGGTGGCCAGCGCTGCGGCTGAACCTGCCGGGCGGAGGGCCGGCGACTCCTGCCGGTTCGCCGGCGAATGGTCGGCCTCCGATGGCCACGCCATCGCCAGAGGAGGGACCGTATTATTAAAGACCCGACCCCCGGAGAACGTGAGGTCGCCGCACTCGGGGCGACCGACGGAGCGGGGTGGTGCCCTCGCACGGGGTACTACCCGCGCGGGCCCCAAAGCGGACCTGGTTCCAGCGGCTTTGCTCCAGGCGGTCACCGATGCCGCGTGCGCGAAGCGCGACGACGCGGAGCAGCTCGGCATGCACGCTAGCCGTGAGCTCGGTCAGCTCGCCGAGGTCGCAATCTGGCTGCTGCGACGACCCGAACCGTAAGAAGGGGTTCGTCTCGGCCGGCGCGACGGTGGGGGCGAACGCTGGCCTCCACCTGCGGAATGAAATTCGTCGGGCCTTCGGGCTCGGGTTCCATGGCCCGCATCGCTGTCGCCGCGGACGCCTTCGAAACGTCCGTCATCCGCCACCTCTCGACGCTCGACCGCTTCCTCCCCGTGTGGATCGGCCTCGCGATGGCCACCGGGCTCTTGCTGGCGCGCATCGTTCCCGGTCTGAGCGCTCACTTCGACCAGGTCAAGTTCGACACCACCTCGCTGCCAATCGCTATCGGCCTCCTCGGCATGATGTACCCGGTGCTCGCGAAGGTGCGGTACGACCGGCTTGGGTCGGTCACGGTGGACCGGCCGCTGCTCGTCTCCTCCGTGCTCCTCAACTGGCTGGTGGGCCCGCTCCTGACGTTCGCGCCGGCCTGGGTGTTCCTGCCCGACCTACCCGAGTTCCGCACTGGCGTCATCCTCGTGGACCTCGCTCGCTGCATCGCCATGGTGCTCATCTGGAACTCGCTCGCCTGCGGCGATACCGAAGCGGTGGCGGTCCTGGTGGTGCTCAACTCCATCTACCAGGTGGCCGCCTACTCCTTCCTCGGCTACTTCTACCTCGAGCTCGTCCCGGGTTCGCTTGGGCTCGAAGAGACAGCCATCGAGATCGCCCTCTGGGATATCGCGAAGTCGGTGCTCGTCTTCCTCGGTATCCCGCTCGTGCTCGGTGCGCTGACGAGCCTGATCGGCCGGCGCATCCGCGGCGACGCGTGGTACGAAGGGCAGTTCCTCCCGCGCATCGGGCCGTGGGCGCTGTACAGCCTCCTCTTCACCATCGTCTCTTCACCATCGTCATCCTCTTCACCATCCAGGGGGAGGCGATCACCTCTCGGCCGCTCGACGTCGCCCGCATCGCCATGCCGCTGGTGGCCTACTTCGGGCTCATGTGGACGGTGGCCTTCCTCTGGGGCAGCGCGCAGGGGCTCGGCTACGAACGGACGGCGACGCTGGCCTTCACGGCGGCCGGGAACAACTTCGAGCTGGCCATCGCGGTGGCGCTCGGCACCTTCGGGGTGGCTCGGCAGGCGCTGGCGGGCGCTGTCGGCCCGCTTGCCGAGGTGCCGGTGCTGGTGGTGCTGGTGTACGTAGCCCTCCGGGCCCGTCGACGGTGGTTCGCCCAGCCCCGACCCCCGCCTGAGTCGCGCTTTCTCGAACCCCTCCGGCGAGAGGGCCGCACGACCGCACCGCCGTCACTCCGGCGTTCGGCTCGGGATGGCGCGGTCCCTGGCAGGTGCACGCTCCTCGTCGTCCGCCAGAAGGGGTCGGCGAGGGTCAGGGTGCGGCCGGGCGGGGAATGGAATCACCCGCGTTCGAGCGCGCCGGCCGGGAGGAGCGCTTCGTGCGCCACTGGGCTCGGGCGGCAGCACCGGGCGGGACCGCGCGGTAGTGCGGTGCGGGGGCGCGGGCAGCCTTCGGCAGCCGACCGAGGCCGCTCCCGGTCCCGCGCACGAAACGGGGCCGAGGACCGCCTTGCGGATAGTCGCTTGACGACTATACGCTCGCCGCTGACGTGCCCTCACGATCGCTGCCCGCGCCGCCATTCGACCCGACGCCGGCCCGCCGGGGTCCCATGCGCACGCTCCACTACGCCATCCTCGGGCTCCTTGCCGAGGGACCGGCGCACGGCTACCTCCTTCGCGATGCCTTCGCGCCTGGGGGGGAACTGGGGGCCGTCCTCCGCGTCGAGCCGCCCACCCTCTACGCTGCCCTGAAGGATCTCCAGGCTTCGGGAGCCATCGAAGGGCGCGAGCGGCGTGCCGGTGCGCGGCCGCCGCGCGTCGAATACCGCCTCACCGGTGCGGGCCGTGAGGCCTTCGAGCGCTGGCTCCGACAGCCAGTGGAGCGCCTCCGGGAGGTCCGCTCCGCCTTCCTCCTGAAGGTGTACTTCCTCCGGCGGCGCGACGCGTGCGCGCTGCGCGAGCTTGTGCGCGACCAGATCGCAGCGTGCGCCCGCTACCTGGACGCGCTGGAGGCGTGGGCGGCAGCGCTCCCATCGGAGAGCTGGCTCGCGCTCGTGGCGGAGTCGCGGACCACGGCCGCCCGCAGCACCCTGGCCTGGCTTCGCACGTACGAGGCCCGCCTCGACGACGAGCAGGCGGCCGGTCGAGGGGGTTCGTGAAGGCCGCCGCGCTGTGCGCGCTGCTCCTCCTCGCCGTGGCAGCGCCAGGATGCGGTCGGGGCGCTTCCGAGCCCGTGCCCGAGCTCTCGGTGGCGGCCGCAGCCGACCTCCGGTACGCTTTCGAGGAGCTCGCACCCCGGTTCGAAGCGCGGTGCGGTTGCCGTCTTCGGCTGACCTTCGGCTCGTCGGGGATGCTCGCGGCGCAGATCGAGCAGGGCTTCCCTGCCGACGTCTTCTTTTCGGCGGACGTCGGCTACGTCGATCGGCTCGTCCGCGAGGGGCTCGGGCAGCCGGACAGCGTGACCGTGTACGCCCTCGGCCGGATCGTGCTCGCCACGCCCGCCCGCGCTGGCAACCGCCTCGGACGGCTGGAGGAGCTGGCCTCCGCCGGAATCCGCGCCGTCGCCATCCCCAACCCTGAGCATGCACCGTACGGTGTCGCGGCGCGTCAGGCGCTCCAGGCGGCCGGGCTCTGGGAGGCACTCCAGACGAAGCTGGTGCTCGCCGAGAACGCCGCCCAGGCGGTGCAGTTCGTCGAATCGGGCGACGCCGACGCTGGCATCGTCCCCCTGTCGCTCGCCATTGCCAGGGGTTCGGCGCTCTCCTACGTCCGCATCGACGACGCGCTCTACGTGCCCCTTCGTCAGGCGGCGGTCGTGCTTCTGTCGAGCCCTCGCGCGGAGCTCGCTGCCGAGTTCATCGCGTACACCGTGTCGGACGCGGGTCGGGCGGTGCTGGAGCGGTACGGTTTCGAAGTGCCATGAACCACGCCCTTCTCGTTGTAGGCATCGAACCTGCCGACGTTCGCCTTTCGCTCCAGGTGGCAGGGGGAGCGACGCTCCTGGCCGCGGTTGCAGGCCTCCCGCTGGCCTGGTGGCTCGCCCGCGCCCGCTTCAAGGGGAAGGCGGCGCTGGAGGCCGTGGTGATGGCGCCCATGGTGCTCCCTCCGACGGTGGTGGGCTTCTACCTGCTGCGGCTTCTCGGGCAGGGCTCTTCCTTCGGGCGCTTCCTCGACGAGGCGATCGGTGTGCGCCTCGTTTTCACTTGGCAAGGAGCGGCCATCGCGGCGGCCGTCCTCTCGCTTCCACTCCTCGTGCGGACGGCCGAGGCGGCCTTCGCCGAGGTGGACCCTGAGTACGAACGGGTGGCGGCGAGCCTTGGGAAGCCGCCGTGGCTGGTGTTCCTTACGGTGACCCTCCCCTTGGCCGCGAGGGGCGTGGCGGCCGGCCTCGCCCTCGCCTTCGCCCGCGCAATGGGCGAGTTCGGCGCGACCGTGATGGTGGCCGGCAACATCCCCGGGAAGACGCGCACCCTCCCGATGTCCGTCTACGATGCCGTGCAGGCCGGCGATCTCGCGCGAGCCCATGCCAGCGCTGCCCTCCTTGCCGCGGTCAGCCTCGCCAGCGTCGCCGCCGTCAGCTGGCTGGTCGGGACGGTGCGGCGATGAGCGACCCGGTCCAGCACGTCCTTTCGGTTCGCGCCCGGCGCAAGCTCGGAACGTTCACCCTCGACGTACGTTTCGAGACGCCGCACGAACGCACGGTGTTGCTCGGGCCCTCCGGCGGTGGCAAGACCCTCACCCTCCGTGCCATCGCCGGACTCCTCCGTCTCGACGAGGGCCGGATCGCCTTCTCGGGCCGTGCGCTGTACGACAGCGCCGCGGGGATCGACGTGCCTGCGCACCGCCGTCGCGTCGGCTACGTGCCCCAGGGCTTCGCTCTCTTCCCGCACCTCGATGTGGCCGGGAACGTCCTCTTCGGTGTGTCTCGCCGCGACCCGAACCGGGGGCGGCGACTTGCCGACCTCCTCGAACTCGTCGGCCTGGAGGGGCTCGAACGGCGCCGCATCCGCGAACTATCCGGCGGCCAGCAGCAGCGCGTGGCCATCGCCCGAGCCCTGGCCGTGGGCCCCGAGCTGCTGCTCCTCGACGAGCCCTTCAGCGCCCTCGACCCGGACCTTCGGCGCTCCCTCCGCGACGACCTCCTCGCCCTCCAGGAGCGGGCGGCTGTCCCGATGCTGACGGTGACCCACGATGTGCACGATGCGTACGCGATGGGGCAAACGATCGCCGTCATCGCCGGCGGGCGTGTTCTCCAGTACGGGCCTCGCGAGGAGCTGTTCAACCGCCCGCGCACGCTCGAGGTCGCCCGTCTGGTGGGCTTCCGGAACGCCCTGCCTGGTCGCGTCACCGCTGTTCGGGAAGGCTGGTGCGAGGTTGCCTGGGCAGGCGGCTCGCTCGTGGTGGAGGGGACTCCGTTCCCCGAAGGGAGCCGGGTCATCGCCTGCATCCGGCCCGCTCAGGTGATGGTGCGCCGCCTCGACGATGCCGCGCCCCGGCTCAACCTGCTCGCGGGTGTCGCGGCCGACGAGGTTCCCACGCCGGAGGGACGTCGCATCCGTTTCCTCGTCGCAGGCAATCCCGAGGCGTGCCTGGAGATCGACGTCCCCGAATACGCCTACTACCGGCTCGGGCTCGACCGTCGGCGGGCGTTCGAGGTCTCCATCGCCCCTTCGGCGATCTGGCTGGTGCCCGGATAATGGCGTTGCCGGTTGGCCCAAGGTCGGGCACCGTTGGGGCGTGCGCCGCGACCCCTTCGCTGCCCTCGCTCCCACGTACGAGTCGTGGTACGAGACGCCCCTCGGCGCCCATGCCGATGCGGAGGAGCTCGCGGCGCTGCGGCGGCTGCTGGCCGGGGAGTCGATGGGCCTGGTGGCCGAGATCGGCGCCGGCACCGGGCACGTGACGCGGGCTCTCGCCGCCGATTGTGGGCGAATCGTCGCGGTCGAGCCTTCGCCGGCCATGCGCGCCGAGGGCGTTCGCCGTTCGTCCGGCCTGCGCATCGATTGGGTCGCAGGGGCGGGCGAACGTCTCCCGTTCCGGGAGGGCGTCTTCGAGGGGGCGCTCATCGTCGCCGTTCTCGAATTCGTGGCCGACCCGGCGGCCGTCCTCGCGGAGGCGTTCCGTGTCGTTCGGCCGGGTGGTTGGGTCGTTGTCGGATGGCTCGACGCGCGCTCGTCCTGGACAGCGCTGTACCGGACCGAGGCCGACCGTGGCGCCGAGCCCTGGGCCGGGGCGCGCTTCTTCACCCTCGAGGCGCTGGTCGAACTGGCCGGGAGTGCGCCCGAGGCCGTCGAGTACGCCCTCTGGGCCGGGCCCTTCGCCGAGCCGCCGTTCGTGGAGGCGGAGGAGGCCGGCCGTCGAGCGGGCCATCCGCCGGCCTTCGGCGCGGCCCGCTGGCGGTCGGGTCGCGGTCGGCGGTGACGCTGGCGGGAAAGCGTGTAAGGATTCCACTGCGGCGCGGTCATTCAAGTGAGCCCCTGCGCTGGTAGAGCTGCACGAAAGGAGCGAAAGCATGCGCGCTCTCCCTTCTTTCCGGATGCTTCTGGTCGCCGTAGCGGCGGGGGGCCTCTTGGCCATCGCCGGCTGCGGCGGCAACGGCGGTGGGCCCACGCCCACCGCGACCCCGCCTCCGCCGACCCCCACGGCTTCCACCCGGACGTCCAGTCCGACGGTGGCGGCGGCGCCCACGACGGTGGTGACGCCGACGCCCTCGCCGACGACGGCACCGGCCACGCCCACGGCGACGCCCTGCCCCAGCTACACCCTCGTCCCGCAGGTCGGGGCGCTCGGGGCGAACATCGCCGCTGCCGCCAGCCGCTGGAACTCTTGGCTTGGCTGCCCGGTCTTCGCGGTGGGAACCTCGGGCATTCCTGTCGACTTCGCCCCGGCCGAAATCGGGGACGTCGGCTGGGGACAGTACGCGGGCGGGCAGATCTACCTCATGCCGCCCTCGACCCCGCCGGCCGATGACCCCTCGACGCCCTACGCGAACGATTTCGAGCGCCTCACCTGCGTCGTCATGCACGCACTCGGCCACGTCCTCGGCTACGCCGACGGTTCGGCCGCAGCACCGAAGATCATGCGGCCGCTGGACTGGCCAACCTGGCCGCCCACTTCGTGCTCCACGCCCGACAGCCCCTGACACGGCGGGTTCTGCGGCGGCACGGTGCGGCCCTCGCACGGCAGCAGGAGGACGGCGATGATCCAGGCGACAGCAGCGGTCTACCCCCTCGGCGACGCTCCGGGGGCCATCGAGGCCGCGATCGAGGCGGTGGCGGCCTCGGGGGTGACGTACGAGGTGCGTCCCATGCAGACGGAGCTGCGCGGCGAGCCGGATGCGGTCTTCGCCGCTATCCGGGCAGCGTTCGATGCCGCTGCCGCCCGGGGCGGCGTGGTGATGACCGTCACGATTTCGAACGCGTGCCCGCTTCCCTAGCCGCTCTCCGGCGGGGAGCCCGCCCTTCGGGGTCGGCATCTCCCGTGGGACGGAGTACGCTGTGCCCGTGGCAATCCGCGTCGTGCGTTTCGGCGAGCCGCGCCAGCCCGGCGAAGGGCTTCGCATCGGCACGGTGCGCTACCTGCCGCGCGGCGTACCGAAGGCGGAGCGAGCTGAGCGCTTCTTCGACGTATGGCTGCCCGAGCTCGCTCCGGCGGAGGAGCTCCTTCGTGCCTTCCGCCAGGACGGCGACTGGCGCGCCCTCGAACGGGGTTATCGGCGGCAGCTTCGCGAGCCGGCAGCCCGGCATCTCTTGGAGCTGTTGGCCGCGCTCTCGAAGGTGGTCCAACTCTCGGTCGGCTGTTACTGCGAGGACGCGTCCCGGTGCCATCGGAGCATCCTCGCCGAGGAGCTCCGGTCGGCCGGCGCCGACGTCTCACCGGAGTAGAGGCGGGAGGGCCCATTGGGCCGGTGGGTGCCGGCCGGTCGGTCCTCCACGGAGAACCGCGGTGTGCCGAAACTGAAGGGAGACCCCCCAGGAGACCGCCGTATGACGCAGGACGACAGCCGGCTCTTCGACCTCACCATCATCGGCGCCGGCCCCACCGGGCTCTTCGCCGCCTTCTGCGCGGGCATGCGCGGCATGTCGGTGAAGGTCATCGAGCGGCTGCCGAGTCCGGGCGGCCAGCTCACCGTCCTCTACCCCGACAAGTACATCTACGACTCGCCGGGCTATCCGGAAATCCTCGCCCGTGACCTGGCCAGCGCCCTCTACCGCCAGGCCTTCACCTTCGGCGAGCCGGTTTTCCGCTTCGAAGAGGAGGCGAAGGAGCTCCATCGGACCGAGGAGGGATTCCTTCTCGTCACCGATCGGGGTGAGCACCGCTCCCGCGCCGTTATCGTCGCCGCGGGGATCGGTGCCTTCACGCCGAAACAGCTCGGCATCCCGGGCACCGAGCCGGGGAGCCCCGGCATCCACTACTTCGTGCGTGACCTCGAGGCGTTCCGCGGCCGCCGTGTCCTGGTCGTGGGCGGGGGCGACAGCGCTGTCGACTGGGCGCTCGCCCTTCGCGGGCGGGCGGCGTCGGTGACGCTCATCCATCGGCGCGACGTGTTCCGTGCCCATGAGGCCTCGGTGCGCGAACTCCTCGCCTCGCCGGTCGCCGTCAAGCTCTTCCGCGAAGTGAAGGGGGTTGAACACGCCGGCGGTCGTCTCCAGTCCGTCACCATCGTGAACAACCGCACCGGCGAGGAGGAGCGGCTGGAGGTGGACGACATCATCTTCGCCCTCGGTTTCGAGGCCGACCTCGGCGCGCTGCGGACGTGGGGGCTCGAGCTGGATGCCGCTGGCCGCCACGTCGCCGTCGATCCTGGCATGGCGACCAACATTCCCGGTGTGTTCGCGGCCGGCGATGTCACGGAGCTGACGTACCTCCAGAAGCTGGAGCTGCCGCCCGAGCAGCGGGTCGAAGGCGGCGCTGGCGCCATCAGCATCCCCACACCGAAGTTCGCCGAGCGTCGGGAGCGGTGGGGCCTGCTCGTCGTCGGGTACGCGCAGGCTGCCCAGGCGGTGAGCCACGCCCGGCGCTACCTCGACCCCGCCGCGCGCCTCTTCCCCGGCCACTCCAGCGAGCTGGCCGCCACACGCGCAGGTTGAGGCGGCCCTTCTAGAGCCATTCGAGGCGCCGGAAGAGCGCGTACAGCGCCGCTGATGACCCGGCCATCAACGCGGTGGCCGAAACGACACCGGCGACCTCGCCCGAGCCGGGGTAGGGGACGTTCATGCCGTAATAGCCAGTGATGAGCGCCGGCACGGCCAGGATCGCCGCCCAACTGCTCACCTTCTTCACGATCTGGTTCTGTCGGTAATCCCGGAGGCTCAGACTCGTCTCGACCAGCGTGGCCACGAGGTCGCGGAGGGAGTCGGCCGTCTCGCTCGCCCGCAGGATGTGGTCGTAGACGTCCTGGTAGTACGGAGCCAAAGCGTCCGGGATGAGGGCGCCCTCGCGGCGGATGAGGCTGCCCACGGCTTCGCGCATCGCGAAGGCGAGGCGGTGGAAGCGAACGAGCGCCTGGCGCATCTCGAACCACTCCCGCTGCTGCTCCAGGTCGAGCCGCTGGCGGCTGAAGAGGTGCTCGCTCACGGTGTCGTAGTACTCGTCGAACGCCTCCGCAGCGTCGAAGTACGTTTCCACCACGACGTCGAGGACGCCGTAGAGCAGGAACGGCACCCCGTATTCGAGGAGGCTCGGTGAGCTGGCCCACCGCTGCAGTACCGGTTCGATGGCGAACGGCGCGCCCTTGCGCACGGTGACGAGCCAGCGCGGCCCCACGAAGGCGTCGACTTCCGTCTCGAGCAGTTCCCGCGCCGTCGCGTTCAGCCGCACCGCTCGCGTCGACACGAAGAGGTGCGTCGGGTAGCGGTCGAGCTTGGGGCGTTGGTGGCGGCCGACGGCGTCCTCCACGGCGAGCTCGTGCAGCCCCAGCTCCGCTGCGATCTCGTGGAGCTGGGCTGCCGAAGGCCCGGCGAGGTCGACCCACACCACCGTCTCCGCTTCGGCGAGCGCTTCCGAAACCTCCGAGAGCGGGAAGCCCTCCCCGGAGAGTTCGCGCCCTCGGTAGCAGCGCGTACGGACCTCACCGGTTTCCGCCGTCCGGCCGGCGTGCATGGCTGACCTCCTCGCCCGTTTCGTGTCGCGAAGTGTACCGGCCTCGGCGGCGGAGGCGAGCGTTCAGGAGCGGGCGCGAAGCCGGTAGGCGCGCTCCATATCCGCTAGACGCTGGACGAGCTCGGAGCGGGCGTGGACATGGAAGAGGTACCGCGGCACATCGACGCCGGTCGCACGCGACATGAACGGCTCGCCCCAGAAGCTGAGCTGCGCCTCGACTCCACCCGTCGGGGTCTCCGCCAGGACGAAGGAGACGGGTTCGTCGATAGGCACCCATAGCGGTGGATTGACCTTCGTTCGTCCGTCACACGCCTGGAGCTTCGGGACAACGTATGCGTCCCACAGCTCCCGGTCGCGCGGGTCGAGGACGAAGCGGATGGAGGACACGTAGGGGCTTACCACTGCCGGCCTGAGGAGGACGTCGAAGAGCTCCTGCGTGCGGAACATCGACAGGCAGACGTTGAACCAGACCATTTCGCCGTGGGCTCGGGCGGCGAACTGCCGGCTGAAGCGTCGGAGGGCCTGGGGGCCGATCAGCGCGGCGTCGACGGGACGGATCTGACGCTCGAGGCGTTCGAAGCCGGCGTGGAGCTCCGCCTCCACATGCTCGAACTGCCGCTCCTCGCGCGGCTCCCGGCGGAGGTCGCGAAGGAGGAGGAGCGCGAGGATGACCAGCGCCACCGCCAGGAGCACGCTCTCCTCGGCGATGTGGAGCAGGTGAAGCACCAGCGCCGAGGCGGCGGCGATGATGCCCGCGACCGCCTCCCACTCCAGCTCCCGCAGCCGGCGCATGCCCCCCGATGATACGGGAACGAGCCGCTCATGGCGCGGTAGCACCGATCCTCGGGCCGATGTGCATCGGCGTTCCGGGGAGGCGGCGCATCACGAAAACACGCACCTCCCAGCGGCCATTGGCGAAGCGGACGTGTCCGGTGAGGGCCTCGCGCTGCTCCGCGCTGGCCCGCCACATCCCCGCGGCCAAGTCGGGGTCGAACTGCCACCGCTCCGATTCCACCGTGAAGCCGAGGGCGCGGTACGCCCGGTGAGCGCGCTCGGCGAAGCTGTTGGTGGTGAGGACGAAGCTTCTCCCCGGAACTTCGGTCTCCAGCCAGCGCATCAAGACGGCGAGCATCCGCCGGCAAACGCCTCGCCCCTCGTGCTCCGGTGGCACGTGCACCGACCAGAGGTAGAGGCCCGCCGGGTCTTCCAGGTTCACGGACACCCGTCCCACCGCGATGCCGTTCTCGCAGGCGACGAAATGGCGGTGGGGGCGGGGTGCGCGCGCCCGTTCCAGGGCCGCCCGCGCCACCTCGGGGTCGCGCAGGTGTCCCAGATCGAAGGCGTGGTAGGGGAAGCCCCGCTCGCCCCACCCCGCCATCTGGGCGACGAGCTCCTCGTCCCAGGGACGGAGGACGAGCCCCTCGCCTTCGAGTGCTATCGGGTACGGCGGAATGGCCGACATTCCGCCGACACTCTACTCCTCCTCGCCGCGCTGCGCAGGGGGCTGCGGTCCTCCCGCTACCCCGCGGGCTCGGCTCCGGCGGGCCGGCGGACGAACCGCACTCTCCAGTCCCCTTCCGGGAGCGGCTCGGCCGCAGCATCGAAACCGAGCTCGGCCATCACCCCGTAGAGCGGCCGCGGCTCGAAGGTCGCGTACAGCTCGAGCCCCTCGTCCGGCCCCAGGTTTCGAACCGCCGCCATGATGCGCGGGAACGGCTCGCGGCCCTGCCGGAGGTCCTCGCGGACGTCGAGGGTGACGAATCGCGCCGTCATCTCCCCACCTTCCCGATGCGGATGACCCACCGCTCGGGGCCGGTCTCCAGTGGCGTCCATTCGAATTGGCCGGGACGCTCCGCCTGGAACTGGTAGAAGAGCGGCTTCGGGTCGTGGTCGTTCACCAGGAGGAAGGACTCGCCGGGCGCCAGCGCCTCGAACGTGGCGAAGATGGTCGGGTGCCGTTGGGCGGGCGGCATGGCGCGAACGTCGAGCACCTTCTCGTCGCCTTCGTCGGCGCCGGCAGCGCGCAGCCGCTCCAGCAGCGGCTCGAGGGGCAGCCCGTGCTCTTGGGCGGCCTCGGCCAGCGTACGGCTCCCGCCGCAGCAGAGGTCGAGCCCGTGCGATTCCAGCACCTCGACCGTACCCGGCCAGCGGCGGGTGATCGCCTCCAACGTCATCCCAGCGAGGTTGGCCATCGCAGTTCGCTCCTTGATTGGACTCGCGACCAGTATGAAGGAATCCTACACACCACGCCCCGGTCGATCGGCCGTATTCGGCGGGCCATTCGGCCGCTCGCAGAGCGGGCCGTACACTGGAGGTTGGAAGCGGCGGGCCGGGGGAAGCGTGGGCCGCCGTATCCGATGGGAGGTGGAAGGCGATGGCCGGTACGCTCGATGGATTCCGGCGATTTCTCCTCGAGTTCGAGCCGAGCGGCGAGCCGGTGCTCACGGCCACGCTCGATCTTCGCCAGGCTGCTGCCGGGGGGCCGCCGCCAGCGCGCACGGTGGCCAAGGAAGCCCTGGCTGCGGCCATCGCTGAATTCGCCGGGGAGGACGAGCGCCGCGCCGAGCCGTTCCGGGCCGAACGGGAGCGCCTCGAGGCGGCCATCGATGCTGCCCTCGCTGACGGTGCCCTTGGACTCGTCTACGTCGCCGTGCCGGGCGAAGGCGTCCGTGACGAGCTGCAGCTTCCGCTTCCCCTCCGCAACGACGTACGGATAGCGCCCGTGCCGTGGCTGTGGGAGCTCGAGCGGTACCGCTTCCTGCTCGACCGCCCGGTCACGGTGGCGACCGTCGACCTGCACACGTTGCACGTATTCCGGCTCCGTCACGGGCAGATTGAAGCCTCGGGAGGCGTCGATTGGTCGCAGCACCCCCTCATGAAGCGGCACGGCCGCGCGGCGACCGAGGGCAGGGGCTCCATCGGGAGCGCTGCCGGCGGCTGGCATTCGAAGAACAAGCTCGAGGCCATCGTCGAAGCCCACCGGGCGATGTTTTCGAAGGAGGCGGGGCGCGAACTCGCCAACTACCTTGGCGGTGACACGGTGCTCATCGTCGCCGGTGCCGACGAAGCCCGCTCGGAGCTCCTCCAGACCCTCGAGCCCGCCGTCCGCTCCAGAGCGGTCGAGCTGCCGGGGAATCCGACCCACCACGAGCCCGATGCGCGTCAGCTGCGCGAGCTCGCCGCCGAGCACGCCGCTGCCCTCGCGCAGCGCGAGGCCGCGGCCGCGCTGGCAGAGTGGCGCGAAAGCGGGCGGTTCGTGGCCGGGCCCGAAGCCGTCGCCCAAGCCATTGCCGAGGGTCGGCTGGCCGGTCTGCTCCTCCACGACGATGGAGCGGGCCACTGGGGCACCGCGGCCGATGCCCGCCGCGTTCCGCCCTTGGGCGACGCGGACCGCCTCCACGAGCTCCTGCGTGGCGCCCTCCGCACCGGGGCCGATGTGCGCTTCGCCAGCGACCCCTCCCTGGTGGAGGAGGGGTGCGCGGCCGGCGTCCTGCGCTGGTGAGGACGCCTCGCGGCCCCGGTGTACGATCGAGAACGTGATGAAGCATCGGGCTGACGGCCACCGGCGCTTTTTAGGTCTCCGCCCGAGCGCGTGGCTACGGAGGGTTTTCCCCACCGAGCCCCGTCGAGCCTCCCCGTCGGCCGGTGGCTACGAACCCATCGAGGACTACGCCCTCATCGGTGATCGCGTCACCTGTGCCCTGGTCTCCAAGCGGGGCTCCATCGACTGGGCATGCTTCCCGCGGATGGATTCGCCCTCCGTCTTCGCCCGCATCCTCGACGCGAAGAAGGGCGGCTGTTGGAGCATCCGGCCCTCGGTGCCGTTCCATTCGGAACGGCGGTACCTGCCGGACACCAACATCCTCGAGACGACCTTTCGCACGCCCGACGGCGAGGCGGTGCTCACCGATTTCATGCCGACGCAGGCCGCCGATTTCGAGCGGCTGGGCGAGAGCGCCATCGTCCGCATCCTGCGCGGCATTCGCGGTGTCGTCCCCTTCGAAGTCGTCTTCGAGCCCCGCTTCGATTACGCTCGCTCCCTCCCGACCTGGAGCGTGCACGAGCGGAACGGGGTCCGGGCGAGCCACTTCGACGAATCCCTCACGCTCCACACGGCGGTGCCGCTCCGCATCGACGGCTTCGCCGCCAGGGCGAACCTCCGCCTCGGCGCCGGCGACACGGCCACGTTCGTCGCGGCCTACCGCCGGCCCGCCCCCCTTGTCTGGCGGAGCGGCGTCGAAGAGGAGGCCCACCGCGCGCTTCGCGCCACGGAGGCCTACTGGCGGGAGTGGATTGCTCGCTGCTCGTACGACGGTCCCTACGCCGAGGCGGTCCGCCGGTCAGCCCTCGTGCTCCGCCTGCTCGATTACGCCCCGACAGGCGCGATCGTGGCTGCGCCGACGACCTCCCTCCCCGAAGAGATCGGCGGCGTCCGCAATTGGGACTACCGCTACTGCTGGATCCGGGACGCCACCTTCACCCTGTACGCCTTCAACGTTCTCGGCTACCACGCCGAAGCCGAGACCTTCCTCTCGTGGGTTTTCGACATGACCCGCGGCCAGCCCCAATCGCTCCGGGTGCTGTACGGCATCGGCGGAGAACAGGAGAACGTCGAGTTCGAGCTTCCCCATCTCGAGGGGTACCGCGGCTCCCGCCCGGTCCGAGTGGGGAACGCCGCCCAGCGCCAGCGACAGCTCGACATCTACGGGGAGCTGCTCGACGTCGCCTACTACGAGCACCGGTGCGGCTGCAGCGTTGCCCCCGACCTGTGGCCCCTCCTCCGCGCTTCCGTCGACTACATCTGCGAGGCGTGGCGGACGCCCGACTACGGCCTCTGGGAGATTCGGGCTGCCCCCCGCCACTTCGTGTACTCGAAGGTCCTCTGCTGGGTCGCGGTCGACCGGGGAATCCGACTCGCCCGGGCCTACGAACTTCCCTGCGACCTGGAGCGGTGGGAGGCCGCCGCCGACGAGATTCGCCGCACGGTGCTCGAGCAGGGCTTCGACCCGACGCGCGGCACGTTCACCCAGGCATTCGGGTATTCGGACCTCGATGCCTCGCTCCTGGCGTTGCCGCTGCGGGGGTTCCTCCCGGCCGACGACCCGCGCATGGCCGCCACCATCGAGCGCATCGCCGCGGAGCTCGCCACCGGGCCGGGCGGCCGGCTGATCCGTCGAACCTCGCCCAGCTTCGACGACGGCCTGCCGGGTGACGAAGGCGCGTTCCTCCTCGTGAACTTCTGGCTCGTCGATTGCCTGGCGATGATGGGGCGATTGTCGGAGGCCAGGGAGCGTTTCGAGTACCTCCTCTCCCTCGCCAACGATGTGGGGCTCTACGCGGAGATGGTCGACCCCGAGACGGGCGCGCATCTCGGCAACTTCCCCCAGGCATTCACGCACGTCGCGCTCATCAGTTCGGCGGCCAACCTCGCCGCTGCGGAGGGCCGCCGGCCCCTGCCAGCCCTCGCCCCGGCCCAGTAGCGCCTGCGGGCGAGCCCAACCGGGCTAGCGAAGCCCCACGGGGCGGTGTGGGAGCCGTCTCCGCAAGGTCATCGTGAGAAGGCAAGATGCGGCCGAGAATCAAGGCGGAGGCGAGCGTGCGCCGCGGAGGCAGGTTGCATCGGCTGCTGCGGCTTCGGTGGGGCGCAGGCACCATCGCCATCGCCTACGTGCTCCTCGGTCTCGGGTGGATCTTCGGCTCCGACGCTCTCTTCGACGCCCTCTTCCGCGGCGGCATACGGGACGCCGTCGAGCTCGGGAAAGGCGCCGGCTATGTGGCCGTGACGGCGCTCCTCCTCTACGGACTGATGCGGCGCTCGCTCCGCGCCCTCGAGGACGCGAGCTCGGAGCTGGAACGCGCCAACCGCGAACTTCGGCGGCTCGCCGGCTTTCCCGAATTCAGCCCCCATCCGATCCTGCTCCTTCGTGCAGGCCGGGTCGTTTTCGCTAACGACGCTGCCCGCACGCTCGCCGTGGCTGCCGGTTTGCCCGATGCGTCCTCGTTGCTCCCTGTCGAGACACGTGAGCTCGCCGCTGCGACCCCGGACGAGGCAGGCTTCGGGTCTTCCCTCGAATCGCGCGTCGGCGACTACGCCATCCGCTGGCACTTTTTCGCGAACCCGGACGAAGAACTGGTGTACGCGTACGGTACCGACGTCACTCAAGTGGAGCGGCTAGGAGCGCGGCTCGCGGCTGCCGAACAGGCCGAGCAGCGAGACCGGATGGTCGCGGGTCTCGCTCACGACCTCCGGAACATGCTCACGGTCGTCCGGGGGTATGCCGAGCTCCTCGCTCCTGCCCTGGCGCCGAACGATGCTGCTCGCGCCGACGTGGAAGAGATGGTGCGCGCCACGCGGCGCGCCGAGGAGCTCCTGCGCGGGTTCGCCGCTCTGGGCCGTCCGTCGCCGGGGTCCGCGGCCAGCAGGGTCGACCTTGCCGGGGAGCTCGCCCGCCTGGAGCCGTTCCTTCGGCATGCCGTTCCCCACCCGATCGAGCTCGCCGTCGAGCGGCCCGGTCGACCCCTCCCGGTGGCGCTCGACGGCGGACAGCTGAATCGCCTGTTGTTGAATCTCGTGGTCAACGCCGTCGATGCCATCGGCCAGGGCTCGGGACGCATCCTCGTCCGCTGTAGTGCAGCGGGCGGTGAGGCTGTCCTCGAGGTCTCTGATACCGGTTGCGGGATGGACGAGGCGACGGTGGCCCGGATCTTCGAGCCGTTCTTCACGACGAAGCCGCGCGACAAGGGTACGGGCCTGGGTTTGGTGATGGTTCGGGCCATCGTCGAACAGGCCGGGGGCACGATCTCCGTCTCCACGAAGCCGGGAGCCGGAACGACCTTCGCCATCCGGTTCCCGATCGCGAGCGATGATCGATCGAACCTGACCGCCGAAGAAGCATAGGGAAATTCGATTTTATTTGGCGCTTTTCGGCCCTTTCCCGCTGGCGGTCCGAGCCTATGCTTCGTCGTGGGAGCGCTAGAAAGGTTAGATCATGGCGGCCAGCGTTCGAGCATGGCTCGGCCGAATTCAGCGCGAGCAGGCTGTCGGAGCGCACATTCTCGTAGGAATCCTGTGGGTAATAGGCTCAGTTTCCGTAGTGTATGCGATGCCGGAAGCGGGAACGCGTGCTTCGGTGTGGCTCGCGAACGGCCTCGCGTACGTGCTCCTGACCGGATTGATGCTCCACGGCCTCGTTCGCCGCTCTCTGAACGATCTCCGCTCGGCGCACGACGAATTGCTGCAGGCCTACCAGGAAATCGAGCGCTTCGCCACGCTCGCTCGGAGCGCGCCGGAGCCCATTCTCGTCCTCTCAGCTGGCGGAGAGCTGGAGTACCGAAACGGAGCGGCCGACCGCCTTGTAGCCTCGGCGGGCCTTTCGGGCCCGCTGGAGCTGCTGGGGCCGCAGGGCCTGGAAGCAGCGCTTCGCACCCTGGGTTCGACCCTACCCTCCACGCCGGTGGAAGTCCGAGTTGGCGAGCGAGTCTTCCATTGGTCTTTCGCCGCTAACCGCGAGGTTGGGGTTGTCGCCTGCTTCGGGGCCGATATCACCGCGCTTCGCGAGATGACGGATAGGGCGCTCGAGGCCGAATACGCGGAGCAGCGGGAACGCATGTTCGCTGGACTGGCCCATGACCTGCGGAACATCCTCACCGCCGTTCGCGGCTACGCCGACCTGATGTTCCCCGCCCTTCCTCCGGATGACCGGGTACGAAGCGACCTCTCGGAGATGATCCGAGCGATCGAGATCGCACACGGCCTTCTGCAGCGGTTCACCGGTGCGTTCCGCCGGTCGGCGCGGCGTGACAGCGTCATCGACCTCAGGGAGGAAGTGGCAGGAATGGAACCGCTGCTGAAGCACTCGGTGTCGCGGAACGTCGAACTCCGGCTCTCGGTGGAGCGGGAACGTATCCCGGTCCGGCTCGACCCAGGGCAGTTGCTCCGCGCCCTGCTCAATCTTGTGTCCAACGCCGTCGATGCCATCGGCGACCAGCCAGGACACATCGACATCTCCGTTCGAAGGGAAGTGTGGAACGGAACGCCATACGGGTCTGTTTACGTGACCGACGATGGTTGCGGCATGGATGAAGAGACGCGGGCGCGAGCCTTCGAAGCGTTCTTCACGACAAAAGATGGCAGAGGGACAGGTCTGGGGCTGACGGCGGTGCGCGGGGTCGTCGAGCAAGCAAGGGGAACGGTGGAGCTGGTCAGTGCTCCCGGTCGAGGAACCACGGTCGTGATGCGGTTTCCGGTCTCCGCAGCTAGCGAGTCGTCGCCGTCTCTGACCTAGGCGAGACCAAGCCGGCGGTCGTGTTCCCGCCAGGCGACGTCGTTGAGGGCCATGATGCCGCCGGAAACGAGCGAATGCCCCCCAAGAACGACGGGGAGGGCCGCTTCGGCCGCTGCTCGCGTGAACTCCCGTAGCCACGGGTCTTCGATCCGCTCCCACGCGAAGAGGTCGCTCTGGAAGCGGTCCTCCCGCGTCGGCTGCAACCCGAGATGCGCCTCAAGCACGCGGGTATCGCAGACGAACGCATCGCCCAGCGTTGCCATCAGCGCGAAGAAGCGCCGCACTCCGACCTCCTCCACCAGGTAGCCCAGCAGCGACCGCGCGCGGTGAGTGGGACCGGCCGCGGCCATGCCGCGCTCCTCGCTGAAGAGTCGCACCCGGCACGCCGTCTCCCGCTCCAGGTACTGCCACGCCTGGCTTCCGACTCGCCCCGCGACGACTATCTCCGCCGTCCGGTCGCAGAGGAGGCGCATCAGCTCCCGCAGCGGCCCGCAGCGATCTGCCAGCGGTGCCGCCGCCCGCGCGAGCTCCGGCGGCGCCGTCTCGTCGAGCGCCAGGATCGCCAGGTCGGTCGGCGTATCCAAATCGAACTGCGTGGCCGTGGTGCGCGGCAGCACCACCGGCGCAAGGCCCGCGTCATCGCGCAGCCGGCGGGGCAGAGCGTTGTCGCGCACGAACTCCCCGACCTCGAAGATCGCCTCGCCCGGCGTCCACGCCGTCAGGTCGGCGCTGAAGAAGTTGTTGGTGACGAAGCGGCGGTCGCGTTGCTCGAGCTGTTCGGCGATGAGCTGGAACTCCTCGACCCCGAGGAGCGGGACCGAACCCGATCCCATCACCGCCGGCTTCTCCAGCCCGTACCGGCCGACGATCTCCTTCAAGCGCGCCGCGAAGTCGAACGGCCCCGGGTGGCGGCTGTCTGGGTCCACGTACACGTTGGGAAGGTCGTCCGGGAACGCATCCGGCTCGTCGGTCGCGACGATCACGGCCTCGAATCCGGCGGCGAGCGCCGTGCGGGCTGTGTTTCGCGCCGCTGCCGCGCGCGCCTCGGCCATCAGCCGTTCGGCCTCGCCGGTGCCGAGCCCGCCATGGAAGATCACGAGCGCCGGACGCGGAATCCCCATCGCCGTCCATTATGGCTGCCAGCCCGCTTGACGCCTTTCGAACGCATGTTCTACCGTGTCATAAAGGTGGCGAGCGCAAAGATTCGCCCGCGCTCGCGGGAAGGCGACGATAACGCGTTGAGGCTCTACGATGGGGGCACTACCTTGCCAGCCAGGACGGCCCTGGCGGTGGCACGAACACCCCCTGGCCGAGGTCGAACCATGAAAGTCGTCTTCCTTCAGGACGTCGAAGGCACCGCCCTCGTGGGCGAAGTGAAAGAGGTGAAGAACGGGTTCGCCCGCAACTACCTCATCCCGCGCGGTCTGGCCGCGCCGGCCACGAAGGAGAACCTCCGCTACGCCCAGCTGCTGGCCGAACGCGAAGCGCGCCGGCAGGCGAAGCTGGATGCCGAGGCGCGGCCGCTGGCCGAGCGGATTGCCGGGCTCGAGCTCGTCATCGAGGCGCGGGTCGGCGAAACGGGCCGCCTCTTCGGCTCGGTGACCAACCGTGATATCGCCCAAGCGATCGCTGCCAAGGTCGGCGCCGAGGTCGACCCGCACCACATCCTTCTGCACGAGCCCATCCGCGAGCTCGGCCGCCGCGACGTCACCATCAAGCTCACCCGCAACGTCTCCGCCGTCGTCCACGTCGAGGTAGTGCCCGACGAGGCATCGAAGGCCATCGTCGAGCGCCTCAAGGCCCAGGAGGAGGCTGCCCGCCGCGAGGCCGAGAAGCGGCAGGCCGAAGCCGAGTACGCGGCCCGGGCCGCGCAAGGGCGCCGCGGCGGCACCGCCAAGGAAAACGCCTCCGAGGACGAGTAGCCCCGGAGAAGGGAGGGAGTTGGCATCGACCCGCGCACCGCTCGCCGCTCCCCCGACTCCCTCCCGGCCGCGCCCTTGTTCGAGCGGCTCCCCCCGCACGACCTCGAGGCGGAGGAGGCGGTCCTGGCCGCCCTCCTCGTCGACCCCGAGGCCATCTACCGCGTCGCCTCGTTCCTGAAGCCCTCGGACTTCTTCCGCGAGTCGAACGGCTGGATCTACGAGGCCTGCCTCGACCTCTGGGCGCGCGATGAGGGCATCAACCAGGTCACCGTGGCCCACGAGCTCGCCCGCAAGGGCCGCCTCGAGGCTGCCGGGGGGTACCTCTACCTCTCCGAGCTGGTGCAACGGCTGCCCACCTCCGCCGGCATCGAACACTTCGCCCACATCGTGAAGCGCGACGCCACCTACCGAGGGCTCATCGGCGCGGCTGCGGCCATCATGCAGATGGCGTACGAAGCCCCACCCGACCTCGATACCGTCTTCCGCCGCAGCGAGGAGCTCATCGGCCGGTTGCGCACCGGCGAGTCGTTCCGCGACTTCGTCCACATCCGCGAGGTCCTCCAGTCCTACCTCGAAGAGGATGCCGAAGCCGCGGAACGTCGACGCCTCGACGCCATCCGCACTGGGTTCCGGGACCTCGACGTGCTCCTGGGCGGGCTGAAGCGCTCCGACCTCATCGTCGTCGGCGCGCGCCCGAGCGTCGGCAAGTCGAGCTTCGCGCTCGGCATCGCCCGGAACGCTGCCGTCAACGAGCGCGCCAACGTCGCCTTCTTCTCCCTCGAAATGTCCGCCGAACAGCTCGCCATCCGGCTGCTCTCCGCCGAGTCGAACGTCGACAGCACGCGCCTCCGCCTCGGCCAGCAGACCGAGCTGGAGGAGCGGCGCATCATCCGGGCGACCGGTGTCCTCGCCGAGGCGAACATCTGGTTCGACGACTCTCCCGTCCTCTCTGTGGCCGAGCTTCGTTCGAAGGCGCGCCGTCTCGCCGGCGAGCACGGGCTCGACCTCATCATCATCGACTACCTCCAGCTCCTCCAGGCCGACGGCGTCTACCGTTCGCGCGAGAACCGGGTGCAGGAGATCAGCTACATCTCCCGCACGCTGAAGAGCCTCGCCCGCGAGCTGGATGTTCCGGTCATCGCCCTCGCCCAGCTCTCTCGTGCCATCGAGAGCCGGCACCCCCGCATCCCCATGCTTTCGGACCTGCGCGACTCCGGCTCCATCGAGCAGGACGCCGACATCGTCATCTTCCTCAACCGCGAGGAGCTGTACGTCACGCCGGAGCAGTGGGCCATGCAGCACCCCGACTTGCCAGAATCCGCCTATCCGAAGGGCATCGCCCAGGTCATCGTCGCCAAGCATCGGAACGGCCCCATCGGGACGATCGAGCTCCGCTTCAAAGAGCGGTTCGCCAAGTTTGAGGACGTCGCCCTCGTGGAGGAGGAGTCGGCGTGACGGAGCGCTTCGCCGGCTTCCCCGCCATCGCGCGGGCGACGCCGATCCCGAACATCTTCTTCACGGCGGTTCTTCCGAAGCTCCGCAGCCCGGCGGCGCTCCTCGCCTTCCTCTGGGTGGCGCGCTTCGCCCAGGAGCGCCGCGGCGCGCCGGCGCTGGTCCCTTTCCGGGTGCTCGCCTCCGATTCGGCGGTGCGCGCCTCCTTCGCACGCCTGGCGGGCTCGGCCGAACTCCTGGCCGAGGGCCTGAACGAGTGCCTCGAGATGGGCATCCTGGTTTCCGCCGAACTCGAAACCGACGCCGGCCGCGAGCTGTGCTACGGCGTGAACACGCCCCAAAGCCGCCGTGCGCTCGCCCGAGCCGGGGTGGCGCTGGCGGCCTCGCCGGGGTCGGCCCCGGCCCGGCCCGACATCTTCCGCCTTTACGAAGAGCACATCGGCACCATCACCCCGATCGTCGGCGAGCGACTGCTCGAAGCCGCGGAGCGGTACCCTCAAGCCTGGATCGAAGACGCCTTCCGCGAGGCCGCCCTGCGGAACGTCCGCAACTGGCGGTACATCGAACGCATCCTCGAGCGGTGGGCCGAGGAGGGACGAGCCCATGAAGCAGCTGCGGGAGATTCTTTCGAAGCACGGCGCCGCCGCTATCTCGGGGGCGCCGCCCCCCGAGGGCTCGGCTGAGCCGATTCCGGAAGAAGGCCCCGGCGACCCGACCTGTCCCGCTTGCCGCGGCAGCGGGTTCGTGACGCGCCGCCTACCGCTGGGCGACCCCCGCTTCGGGAAGGCCGAACCCTGCGCGTGTATCCTGCGCGAGAGCGAGGCCGCCCGGCGCGCTCGCCTCGAACGCCTGGCCAACCTCGGCTCGCTTGTCCGCTTCCGCTTCGAAACGATGCTTCCCGGCGGGCCGGCCGGCGACGACCCCGCATTCCGTGCTGCTTGGGAAGCGGCCCGCGCCTACGCCGCCGAACCCTCGGGATGGCTCGTTTTCGTCGGCCCGAGCGGCAGCGGCAAGACCCACCTCGCCGCCGCCATCGTCAACGAACGCATCCGCCTCGGGCAGCCGGCTCTCTTCATGGTCGTGCCCGACCTTCTCGACCATCTCCGCGCCAGCTACAGCGCCGAGGAGGGCGAGTTGGGGTACACCGACCTCTTCGAGCAGCTCCGCAACGCTCCCCTCCTCGTGCTCGACGACATCGACGCGGCGGCCGGCACGCCTTGGGCCCGCGAGAAGCTCTTCCAGCTCGTCAACGCCCGGTACCTCGCCGAGCGTCCGACCGTCTTCACCTCCGGCTCAGACCTGGACGCGCTGGAACAGCGGCTGGCGACGCGTCTGGGAAACCCGCAGCTCTCCCGGGTTGTGCGGCTCGGCGCCCGGGCGGCCGCGTACCGGCAGGTCGGCGGTATGACGCTCGAACGCCTGCGCACGATGCAGTTCCGCACCTTCGATGCTCGTCCGGGGGGGCTCCGGCCCGAGGAGCGGGAGACGGTCGAGGCAGCCTTCCGTGCTGCCCTGGCCTACGCCGACGCGCCGCAGGGGTGGTTCGTCCTTCAGGGCACGAACGGCTGCGGCAAGACGCACCTCGCCGCCGCCATCGCCAACCGCGTCCTCGACCGCGGGGGTGACGTCTTCTTCGCGGTCGTCCCCGACCTGCTCGACCACCTGCGCAGCTCCTTCGCACCGGGGAACGAATCCGCCTACGACGAGCTGTTCGAACAGGTGCGTTCTGCCGGCCTCCTCGTCCTCGACGACCTCGGAGCGCACGTCTCCTCGCCCTGGGCGCAAGAGAAGCTGTATCAACTTGTCAACTACCGCACGGTGGCGGCGCTGCCCGCGGTTGTCACCACCGATCTCAGCTTCGAGGCCCTTCAGGCGACGCACCCGCGCATCGCCGCCCGTATCTTCGACCCGCATGCGGGAACGGCGGTGGTCATCCTCGCTCCCCACTATCGCCTCGGTCGAGCCGCGGCACCTCCGCCGGTGCGCAGGCCGCGGCGCTAGAGGTCGGCGGGGGCAGGAAGGTCCTCGGGGACCGGGTGCCCGTGCTTCCGCGCCCAGTCACGCAAGGCGGCCACGGTCGAGTCGAACGCGAGCGCGTCCCAGGGGATGGCGTCCGGGGCGAACCAGGCCACCTCGGCGGTTTCGTGGCCAGCCGAAGGCGTCCCGAGGGCGCGCGCCTCGTACACGATGAGCACGATCCCGGGCGCCGTCCGGGTGTACACGCCGAGCAGCTCGAGCTCGCCGACCTCGAGGTGCGCCTCCTCACGCGTTTCCCGTCGGGCGGCCTCTTCGGCGGTCTCGCCCAGGTCCATAAAGCCGCCAGGGAACACCCATGTCCCGCGACGCGGCTCGATATCCCTCCGCAGGAGGAGCACCTCGCCCCGTTCGCTCACGGGGATGACCGCCGCCACTGGCCGCGGGTTGATGTAGTGGACGAAGCCGCAGTCGAAACAGACGAGCCGCCGACGGGTGTCGCCTTCGGGCACGGCCGAGACCAGCCGCTGGCCGCAGTGCATGCAGTACCGGCTGAAGAGGTGGGGATGCTGGCTCACTGGCAGCCTCCGGCCGAGTCCCGCCCTAGCGCGGCGGTGCCGGAGCCGGCCGCTCCAGCGCCTCCGGGCCTTCGATCCACTCCTCGCCGTCGCTCCATACTTCCTTCTTCCAGATCGGCACCCGTCGCTTCAATTCGTCGACGATCCAGCGGCAGGCGGCGAAAGCCTCGGCTCGGTGTCCGCTGGACACGGCTGCCACCAGGCTCGTCTCGCCGATGGCCAGCCGGCCCGTGCGGTGAAGGATCGCGCAATCGATGACCCCGAACCGGGCGCACGCTTCCCGGGCGATGGCTTCCATCTCGCGCTCGGCCATGGAGGGGTAGGCCTCGTACACCAGGTGGTCCACCGTTCGCCCCAGGTTCTCGTTCCGGACCACGCCGAGGAAGACGTCGATGGCGCCCGCTGCGGGGCTCGCCACGGCGGCGATGGCCTCCGACGGGTCGAGGGGTGCGTCGGTCACGCGGATGAGCATCGTCAGCCCCCCGAGACAGGCGGGATGAGGGCGAGGGTGGCACCGGCAGGAACCGGCGTGTCCTCGTCGGCGTACTCCTCGTCGAGGGCGTACCGGAGGGTCGGCAGGAACGGTTCGAGTTGCGGGTGGGCGGCCACGAGCCGGTCCCGAACGTCGCGAACGCGGTCGCCCGGCGCCACCTCGACGGCCAGCCGCCGCGCGCCGACGCGTTCGGCCACCCCTGCGAAGAGGAGGACGGTCACCTGTCCCACGGCTCCATTCTAGCCTGCGGGCGTCCGCTCGCTTGCTCCGCGTCCGCGATGGGGGCAGGATCTCGCCGCGATGGCGGCTCTCCCCGTCCGCCGTATGCTGCGGCTCGTCGTCGATGCCCTCTACCCGCCCCAGTGCGTCGGATGCGGCCGCTGGGGCGACTTCCTCTGTCCCCGCTGCCTGGCCCGGGCCGATGCCGAACGTCCCCAGGCCCGCTGCGGCCACTGCGATGCTGCCTGGGCAGGCGAAGGCTTCTGCCCACGCTGTCTCCCGCTGAGCCGCCTTGCCGCTGTACGGGCGGCGTTCGAGTTCACGGGTGTGGCCCGCAGGGCCGTCCACCAGTTGAAGTACGGCTTCACGCGCGCCCTCGCCGAGCCGATGGCGGCGGCCATGACCGCGCGGCTCGACCTCTCGACCTACGATGCCGCTGTTCCCGTTCCCATCCACCCCTCGCGGCAGCGTTGGCGCGGCTTCGACCAGGCCGCGGAGCTCGCGCGAGGGCTGCCTCTTCCCCCGGCGCCCGGCCGGCTCCGTCGCATCCGCAAAACGCGCTCCCAGGTCGGCCTTTCGGCCGCCGAGCGCCGGCGCAACCTCGCCGGGGCGTTCGTCTACGAGGGGCCGCCGCTCTCGGGCCTTCGGATCGCGCTCATCGACGACGTCGTCACCTCTGGCGCGACGGCGGCGGAGTGTGCTGCCGTGCTCCTCGATGCGGGAGCGGCGCAGGTCACGGCCCTCGCCTTCGCCCGGGCCAGCTACGAGACCTCGCTGGCCGATGCCCCCATCCGCGAATGAGGCGCTCAGCGCTCCAGACGTTCGAAGGCCACCGCTGCCGCTCCCAGAAGGCCCGTGTCGTCTCCGAGTTCGGTGAGGCGAATGGCGGTGCCCGCTGCCGGGCCGTAGGGGAGGGCGCGCATCGCCCGACGCATCGGCTCCAGGAGCAGGTCGCCCATGGCCAGGAGCCCGCCCGACAAGGTGAGCATGTCGGGGTTGAGGACGTTGAGGAGGGAGGCGAGCCCGAGCCCGAGGAGGTGGCCGCCATTCCGGATCTCCGCCTCGGCCGCCAGATCCCCGGCGCGGGCCGCTGCCAGGAGGTCCTCGCCGGTGGGGTCGCGCCCCGCGGTCATCTCGGCCAGGATGGGCGCCTTGCCGCTCTCCACGAGTCGGCGGGCGCGGTCGGCGAAGGCGACGCCGCTGGCCAGGGCTTCGAGGCAGCCGCGGGCCCCGCAGCCGCAGCGCGGCCCTGAGGGGTCGACGATGATGTGTCCGATTTCGCCCGCGAACCCCTTCGCGCCCCGATACAGCCGGCCGTCGATGACGATGCCGCCACCGATGCCGGTGCCGAGGGTCGCGTGGAGCAGGTGGCGGACGCCGCGTGCGGCGCCGAAGCGGTATTCACCCAGCGCCGCCGCCGAAGCGTCGTTCTCGACGAAGGCAGGAAGGCCGAGGGAGTCGGAGAGCGCTGCGGCCAGGGGCACGTCACGGAACCCGGGGATGTTCGGCGCGACCACCACTCTTCCCTCGTCGCCGGCCACGAGGCCCGCGGCAGCTGCGCACACGGCCAGGGCACGGGGCGCCTTCCCGTGCACCTCGCGGAGCAGCTCGATGAGGGTCTCGATCACCGCGCCGGGGTCGGGGCCGTCCGGAGTGCGCCGCTCGGCCCGGGCCGTGACGGTGCCGTCCGTCGTCACGGCGGCGGCGCGCATGCGCGTCGCGCCCAGGTCGGCAGCGAGCACCATCTCCGGCATCGCCCATCACTCTACCGGGGGATGCCGTGGGGTACCATCTCGGCATGGAGCCTTGGGTGCAGGCGCTCCTCGGGTCTGCCCGGCGAGGGGCGCTGGCTACGCTCTCTCCCGACGGTCGGCCCCAGGCCGTTCCGGTGTGCTTCGCGCTCTGCGAAGGAGCGGTGGTCACGCCCATCGACGAGAAGCCGAAGTCTGGCCGCCCGCTCGGCCGGCTGCGCAACATCGCCCGGAACCCGCGGGTTTGCCTCCTCGTCGATCACTGGGACGAGGATTGGAGCGCGCTCGCCTGGGTTCGGGTGGAGGGGTCCGCCAGGGTGCTGGCTCGCGGTGACGCCCATCCAGCCGCCCTCGCCGCGTTACGCGAGAAGTACCCGCAATACCGCACCATGGCCTTGGAGGAGCGACCCCTCATCGTCATCGACGCGGAACACATCGTCGCCTGGCGGGCCGTTCCGTGACCGTTCACCCAGGCGGCGGGTGTCGTGTACACTGCCCTCCGGGAGCCTTCGTAGCTCAGCGGTAGAGCGGCGCTTTCGTAAAGCGTAGGTCGCCGGTTCGAATCCGGCCGAAGGCTCCAGCCTCACCGGCCCAGGCAGCGGTACACCGCTTCGATGAGCCGCTGCCCCGTACCGCCGACGGCGATCCCCATCTTCATCTGGTTCATCACGTAGCCGAAGCCGAGCTTCGCGTCCGGGTCGGCGAAACCGCACGACCCGCCCATGCCCGGGTGTCCGAAGCAGTTCGGTGTGGGCCACACCGGCATCTCCGGGTGGGCCAGCCAGTAGCCCAGGGCGAACCGCGTCTTCAGGAGGGGCAGCACCTGGTCGGTCCCGGAAGCCTGCTCCTGTCGGGCTCGCTCGACCGTCTCCGGTGCCAGCACGCGAACGCCGTCGGCCGCACCGCCGGCCGCGAGCGCCCCGTAAAGGCGGGCGACCGCCCGTGCGCTCCCGTGGCCGTTCCCCGCCGGGATCTCGGCTGCCCGCCATGCGCGGGAGTTCACGTGCACGCCGGCTCCTGGTGGTGGGTTGTTGAACGCTCGCGCCGCCAGCGAGTCGGGCTGCTGCTGCCACACCGTCCGGATGTCGGGCTGTCCGGGGACGGGAGGTGGTGCTGGGAGGAGGGTAGCCGTCCGTTCGTCGAGCTCCGGACCGAAGCCGATGAAGAAATCCAGCTCCAGGGGGCCGGCGATCTCCTCCCGCCAGAGCCGTCCTACCGATTTCCCCGTGACTCTCCGCAGCACCTCGCCCACGAGGAACCCGAACGTGAGCGCATGGTAGCCGTGGGCCGTTCCCGGCTCCCACCAGGGTTCCTGCTCCGCTAGGGCGGCCACCATGGTTTCCCACTGCACTACCGAGCCCGGCGGGAGGGGCTTCGAGATCGCCGCCAAGCCGGCCTGGTGGCTGAGCAGGTAGCGAACGGGCAGCCGCTCCTTCCCTCCGGTGGCGAACTCGGGCCAATACTGCGCCACCGGCGCGTCCAGGTCGACGAGGCCGCGCTCGGCAATTCGATGGAAGAGGGTCGCCACGATGCCTTTCGTCGTCGAGTAGGTGTTGACGATCGTGTCGGGACCCCAGGGCCGCGTCCGCTCCGCGTCCATCCAGCCTCCCCAGAGGTCCACGACCACCCGGTTTTCGATGACCACGCATACCGCTGCGCCGACCTCGCCCTGGGTGCGGAAGTTCTCTTCGAAGACCTCGCGCACCGGCGCGAACGCCGGGTCGCACCGTCCGCCGATGGGAACGTCCATGGCTAGGCCTCAGGCGGTCTGGGTGCGGACCTGCTCGAGGGCCGCCCGGAAGCGCCGCATGTTCTCCCAGCGCTGACGTGCCGCCTCGTCCAGCGTCCGCGGGTCGACTTCGGCGATGGAGAATCCGTACGCCGTGTAGATGGGGATTTCGTCGTCTGTGAGTTCGCGGAGCTTCTGCTTCCGCGCGAAGGCCTGTTCGATGTACGGGGCAAGCTCCTCCATCTTCCTCCGCTCCCGCTCCTCTTCGTGCTCCTTGAACTCGGGCATCACCTCGGCGGCGAAGAGCTCGAGCGCCTCGCAGATGTGCTCGTGGCGGTTCTTGCCGGCTTGCTGGATGAAGATGACCTGGTCGACGCCCACGTCGGCGAAGGCGCGCAGGTGTTGGCGGAGGTCCTCGGGTGTGCCGATGCCGCCCTCGCCACCGCGCATCTCGGGCGGGATGAGCTCCTTCACGCGTTCGTACATCGCCCAGATGTTCGTCCGCCCGGGCTTGTGCTGGCCGAAGGCGTAGTGGTGGCCGAGGGCGAACTGGAAGAAGCGGAAGCCGTCGAGGCCGCGACGGATCGCCTCCTCACGGTCGCGGTGGACGGAGAAGCTGGTGACCATGGCGATGTTCGGGTTCACCACGTGGCCGATGGGCACGCACTCTCGCTTCAGCGTCTCGTAGTAATCGGTTACCCAGTGGCGCGCTTCTTCCGGGTTCACGAAGGCGAAGGTGAGCGCCCCCAGCCCGAGCTGCGCCGCCAGGTGGATGGTCTGGCGGTTGGAGCACGCCACCCACATCGGCGGGTGGGGCCGCTGGACCGGCTTGGGGACGATGTTCCGCACCGGCATCGAGAAGTACTTCCCCTGGTAGCCCGGGTACGGGTCCATGGCGAGCATGTTCGCCACCTGCTCCGTCGCCTCCAGCCACATGGCGCGGCGGTCGTTGGGGTCGATGCCGAACCCCTCCAGCTCCATGCGCGACGCCGATTCACCGGTGCCGAACTCCACCCGTCCGTTGGAAACGAGGTCGAGCGTCGCGATCCGTTCGGCGACGCGGGCGGGGTGGTTGTACTTCGGCGGCATGAGCACGATGCCGTGGCCGAGACGGATGCGCTTCGTGCGCTGGGAGGCGGCGGCCAGGAACACCTCCGGCGCGGAGGAATGCGAGTACTCCTCGAGGAAGTGGTGCTCCACCTCCCAGGCGGCGTCGATGCCAAGCTTGTCGGCGAGCTCCACCTGTTCGAGGGCATCCTGGAAGAGCTTCAACTCAGCCCCTGGCTCCCACGGGCGGGGGAACTGGTGCTCGTAGAAGACGCCGAACTTCATCGCGGCCCCCTTTTCGACGGTTTGGCGCGAACCGCCTTCGGCCTAGAAGGCAGTTGCTTCGCGGGATGCGAAGCATTCTACGTCACCCGCCAGGCGTTGCAAGGGGAGAAGGTTTCCGCTCTTCTGCTGCTGGGGCTGGCGCGATGACGTACCGTCGCAGCTCGGGCATGCGCGCGGCGACGAGCGCCACCACGCCCAGGCAGGCGGCGCCGCCGCTCACCACCGCGAAGGTCGCGCTCGTCAGCGCTGCCACGAAGCCCGACTCCGCGGCTCCCAACTGGTTCGAAGCCCCGATGAAAATCATGTTCACCGAGCTCACCCGCCCCCGCAGCTCATCGGGTGTGGCAAGCTGCACCGCCGTCTGGCGCATCACCACGCTCACCTGATCGGCTGCGCCCACCGCGAAGTAGGCCGCCAGCGAAAGCCAGAACTCGCGCGAGAGGCCGAAGACGATGGTGGCCGCCCCGAAGGCCGCCACGGCCAGGAGGAGCGCCCGCCCCGCCCGGCGCACCGGCGGCAGCGCCACCAGCAGCAATGACATGACGAGGGCGCCGACATCGAAGGAGGCCGCTAGCAGACCGTACCCCCGCGCTCCCACGTGGAGGATCTCGGTGGCGTAAACGGGCAGGAGCGCGGTCGCCCCGCCGAAGATGACGGCGAACATGTCCAGGGTCATCGCCCCCAGCACCACTTGCTGCCGCCGCACGAACCGCAGCCCTTCGGCGATGGCCCGCAGGCTCACCTCGCGCCGCACCACCTCCCTGCGACGGAGGCGAATCGCCAGCACGCAGACCGCCGCCACGGCCGTCACCCCTGTATAGGCTAGGTACGATGCCCCTGTTCCGAAGGCATCGATGAGGAAGCCGGCCACCGCCGGCCCCGTGACGAACCCCACCTGGCGGATCGCGGTCACCACCGTGACGGCCGAAGGAAAGAGCTCCCGCGGAACGATGGAAGGCAGCAGCGCCGACGTCGCCGGGCTTTCGAATGCGCTGGCGGCACCGAGGGCCACCACGAGCCCGTACACGAGAGGGAGGCTCACCCACCCGCCTGCCGTAGCCGCCGCGAGGGCGATGGCACAGGCCAAGCTGCTCACCTGGGCCGCCAGCGCCACGAGCCGGCGGTCGTACGCGTCGGCCGCAGCGCCGGCCAACAGGCTCGCGGGAATGGCCGGGAGGAATCGCACCAGGCCCAGCACCCCGAGCTGCAGCTCCGAACCGGAGAGGTCGTACACCTGCCAGGCGAGCGTGGCTTGGAGGAGCGTCATACCTACGCCCCATGCCGCCCGGCTCGCCGCGTAGAACCCGAACGAAGGGATGCGGAACGGCGCAAGCCGCCCGGGACGGTGCTCCTCGGCGGGGGTCGCAGGATCGACCATTGCCCCTCGGTGGCAGGCATTCTGCCATGCCCACCGCCCTCGGGCGAACGGCTGCCGCCAGCCGGCCACAGCGCTAAGCTGATGCCGGTACCGACTCGGGGAGGGACACCGTGACCGAGCGAGCGCTCGAAGGGTTGGTCGTCGCCGAAATCGCCACCGGCGTCGCCGGCCCCTACGTCGGGCGGCTTCTCGCCGACCTCGGCGCCCAAGTGGTGAAGGTCGAACCGCGGGATGGCGACCCCGTCCGCCACGAGCCGCCCCTGGTCGGCGGAGAAAGCGCCTTCTTCGCCTGGCTGAACCGGGGAAAGCTCGGCGTCCAGCTCGAAGAGGGAGACCCCCGGCTCGACCGGATCCTCACCCACGCCGATGTGGTGGTGCACGACCGCCGCGGCCCCGCGGCCGAAGCGCTTGAGGCGAGAGCGCTGGCGCTGCGGCCCTCCGCCGTCGTGCTGTCCCTATCCCCCTATGGTCGAACCGGGGAACGCGCCGGGTGGCTCACCACGCCGCTCACGGAGTACGCCACCGGTGGGTACCACTACTTCGGCGGGGACCCTGCTCGCGAGCCGATCGCCCTTCCCGGCTACCAGGTGGAATTCCACGCGGGTATGCACGGCGCCTTCGCCGTCTTAGCGGGCTACTGGCACGCCGAGCGCACGGGCGAGGGGCAGCGCATCGAACTCTCCCACCAGGAAGCCATCCTCAGCGACCACGCGTGGCTCACGACCATCTGGACGCACACCGGGCAGGTCCAACGCCGCACGGGTAGCGCCTTCGTTCGCTGTGCCGACGGGTTTCTCTACCTCTTCCCACTGGTGCCGTATCCGAACCTCTTCGTGCTCATGGAGCGGTTCGACCTCCTCGCCGACGAGGAGCTCCAGCAGCCGCTCGTTTGGCAGCAGCGCTTCCCCGAGGTACTGGCGGCGTTCGCCGAATGGGCTGCCAACCGGACCCGCGCCGAGGTGTACCACGCCTGCCAGGAGCTGCGCATCGCCGTCTCGCCGGTGAATACCTTTGCCGACGTCGTGGCCAGCCCCCAGCTCGCTGCTCGGGAGTGGTTCGTCCCGCTCCCCGTGGGCGGCCAAGCCGTGACCGGGCCGGGCGTGCCCTACAAGCTGAGCGAGACTCCGTGCCGACCCGAAGGCCGGGCGCCGCACCTCGGCGAGCACACCGACCTCGTCCTGGACCAGAATTTCGCCTGGGCCAACGCCGGCCGCCAGGCGACCGTGGCGGGCGCCGCCCCTCGCTCGCCGGCCGGACCGCTCGAAGGGCTCCGGGTCATCGAGGTGACCGCCAACTGGGCTGGACCCATCGCGGGGCGGCACTTCGCGGACCTCGGCGCGGACGTCATCAAGATCGAGCTCCAGACGAAGCCTGCCACCCGCGCGCTCGTTTACGTCGGGGGCGACCTGTGGCCCGAGCACTACCACCGCAGCGGCTACTTCAACAAGCTGAACCGGAACAAGCGGGCCATCTGTCTCGACCTCTCCAAGCCCTTGGGGAAGGAGACGTTCCTTCGCCTCGTGCGAGTGGCCGACGCCGTCATCGAGAACAACGCTGCCCGGGTCATGGGCAACCTCGGCCTCGACTGGCCCGTTCTCCGGGAGGCGAACCCTCGGCTCGTCATGTGCTCGATGTCCGGATACGGGGCGACTGGCCCGGAGCGGAACTACAGCGCCTATGGCAGCAACGTCGAAACGGTGAGCGGGCTCGCCAGCGTCCTCGGATACGGTCCGGGCGAATACTTCGGCACCGGTAGCTACTACGCCGACCCCATCACGGGCACCCACGGGGCCGTCGCCGCCCTGGCCGCCATCCTTGCCGCGCGGCGCACCGGCCGGGGCCAATGGATCGATATGGCCCTCCTGGAAGCGGTGCTGCCGTTCTTCGCGCAGCAGCTCCTGGAGTACACCGTGACTGGCCGCGTCCCCGTGCCCATGGGGAACCGGTCGCCCCGGTGGGCACCGCAGGGCGTGTACCCTTCCGCCGGCACCGACTGCTGGCTCGCCCTCACCGTCCGCGACGAAAGCGAGTGGCGCGCACTCTGCGGCGTCATCGGACGACCCGACCTCGCCGCCGACCCTTCGCTCGCCTCGGTGGAGGGTCGTCGAAAGAAGCAGGATGAGATCGACGAGGCTATCGCTGCCTGGTCGCGTACACTCGACCACCTCACCGCTGCGGAGGCTCTCCAGCGCGCGGGTGTGCCCGCCGCTCCCGTCATGGCGAACTGGGAGATCGTCTGTGACAATCACCTCAACGACCGCGGCTTCTTCGTCAGCGTTCGCCACCCGAAGGCTGGGACCCACCAATTCCCCGGCTTCCCCTGGCGCTTCGAGCGCACGCCCGCCACGATCCGCTGCCATGCTCCCCTCTTCGCCGAGCACAACCGTGAGGTCTTCGCCGGCCTTCTCGGGATGACGGACGCGGAGATCGACGCCCTCTACCGCGAGGGCGTCACGGGCGACGTTCCCATCTACGCACAGGGGCCGACGCTGTGAGCGCGCGTGTCCTCGTCGTGGCCGCGCCTGCGGTGGCCGAGCGCTTGGTCGGCGTCCTGCCGGAGGGGGCCGTGTGCTTCGCTGTGGCCCTCGACGGCGAGGGCGACCCGCTCGCCGGCCTCGGCGATGCCCTTGCTGGGGTCGAAGCGGCCGTCGTGTGTCTCGATGGCCTACCAGGCCGGCTACTCCCCCGCCTCGAGGATGCGTTGGCGCGGTTCGGTGGCCGCTCCGCGGTCCTGCGGGGGCGCCCCTGGAACGGCGTGGCCCCGCTGCCGCTCGCCCGCGCCTGTACTGCCGTGGTGGCGGGGTTCGGAGATGTGGCAGCGGCCGCTGCCATCGTCGCCCGTTGGTGGGCCGAGAGCACTTCAGCCGGCGAGCCGTAGCGCGAGCTCTGGCCTCTCCTCCAACAGGCGGTCGCCGCGGGCTGCCACCTCCTTCACGGTTGCAGCGTCGCGTCCGCCGAGGGCACGTCCGATCGCCGTGTATCCGAGGCCCTGCCGCCGGAGGAGCGCAGCCGCCACGGCTCGGGCATCGGCCAGCGGCGATCGACGGGAACGCCCCCTCAGCTCCTCCAGCCGGACCGCGAAGGCCGCTGCGACGCGCTCGAGGACGGCTTGTGGGTCGGGCGCACCGGAGGTGCGAACCACGATTCGCGCTAGCTCGGCGTCGAGGCGGCCCGGCTCCAGCATCCCCGCGCGGTCCAGGGCGACCGCCGCGTGCACGGCCCCCTGGAGTTCGCGCACGGAGAGCACCCGCGCGGAGGCGATGCGGTCGATGCACCAGGCCGGAAGCGATGCCCGGAGCTCCGCTGCCAGCCGCAGGACGATCCCCCGCTGCTCGCCGGGCCCCGGTGGTTGCACCTCGACGACGACGCCAGCCGTCAGCCGTGATGCAAGGCGTTGGGGAAGCGCGAGGTCCCGAGGGTGGCGCTCCGTGGCCACCGCGACGCTACCCCCTTCCCGCTCCACCGCGTCGATGGTCCGGACCAGCTCCTCGAGCGTGGCCCGCTTCCCTTCGAGGTCCTGCAGGTCGTCGAGGAGGAAGAGGCGTACGGTACGCAGCTCTTCCTGGAACGCGTCGACCTCTTGGCGGCGGAGCGCCCCCAGGTACCGGGTGGCGAACTCCTCGCCACTGAGGCAGGCCACCGACCACCCCTTAGCCCGGGCGGCACAGCCGAGGGCATGGAGGAGGTGGGATTTCCCCACACCGTTGGCTCCCCACAACACCAGCGGCGACATCGGCCGCTCGTCGGCGAGGAGTGCGCGACAGCAGGCCAGGGCCAACCGGTTCCCCTGGGACTCGACGTATCGGTCGAAGGTGAGGCTGCAGTTCACCGCACCGACGAGCTTCGGCCCTCCCTCCGCCGGCCGCGGCTCGCCCGGAGCCTGGGCTGCGCCGGGAGGCACGAACCGAACCTCCACATCGGCCGCCAGGATGGCCGACGCTGCCCGCCGCACCACCAAGGCCAGCCGCTCGTTCAGCCAAGCGCATTTGAACGGGCTTGGCGCTTCCGCCACGAGCGTTGCCCCGTCGAAGGCGAGCGGACGGGTGTCCCGCAGCCACGTCTGGAAGGTGTGTGGGCCGACCTCCAGTTCGAGCCGCCCCAACACGCTCCGCCAGGTCCGCGCCAGCTCCCGCGAATCCGCCGGCGAAGAGACAAAGGTCATCCCCCACTGCTCCTTTCACGCAGCAGCAAGAACGGAACCGTCTCCGGTCGATGCGAGAAGTTCGCTCTGTCCTTGGCCGGGCGGCGGAGGGCCCGGTGGTGTGCCCCGTACCTTAGCCGCGCTGCCACCCCTCGGCAACGCTCTTATGTGGAAGGAGGGCCCCTCCTCAGCCGTTTTTCACGCGGACCAATCGTTATGGCGCCGCACCCCTCCCCATCACGAAACGTTGACGCGCACGTCAAGGTTGGTAGACTGGGCTGGAGATGCCCGAGTCCCGCTCCACCCTGGAAGGGTACCTGCAGATCGGCGAGGCCGCGGAGCGCTGCGGCCTCACCCAGCGCACCCTGCGGTTCTACGAAGAGAAAGGGCTCCTCAAGCCGCCGACTCGAATGGAGGGCGGGTTCCGCCTCTACTCTCCGGAGGACCTCGAACGGATCGAGCGCATCAAGCAGCTCAAGGAGCTCCTCGGCTTCTCCCTCGCGGAGATCAAAGAGCTGCTCGACGCCGAAGACGTCCGTCTCCAGATCCGCGCCGAATGGCGCAAAGACGCCGACGTCGCCGAGAAAGCCGCGAAGATCCGTCAGGCCCGTGAGGCGACGCTCCGCCAGCTCCAGCTCGTCGACCAGAAGATGGAGCGGCTCGCCGAGTTCCGCCGCAGCCTCGCCGAACGACTGGAGAAGTACGACCAGTGGCTCCGCGAGCGTGCCGGCGAAGGAGCGTCCGCTCCCGAAACCGGCCGATAGGCTCCCGCGGGCATATCCGGTACACTCCTTCCGTGGCCCTCCTCGACGAGCTTCAGCGCCCCCTCCGCGACCTCCGCATCTCCGTAACCGACCGCTGCAACTTCCGCTGCGTGTACTGCATGCCCCGGTCGGTCTTCGGACCCGGCTACGAGTTCCTCCCCCGAGCCGAGCTGCTCACCTTCGAAGAGATCGCCCGCGTGGCCCGCGTTGCCGCCGAACTCGGCGTGCGCAAGGTTCGCATCACCGGGGGCGAGCCCCTCCTGCGCAGGGACCTCGTTCGCCTGGTGGAAATGCTCGCCGCCATCCCTGGGGTTGACGACCTCACCCTCACCACCAACGGAGCGCTCCTGCGCCAGTACGCCCGCCCCCTTGCCGAAGCAGGGCTGAAGCGCGTGACGGTGAGCCTCGATTCCCTCGATGACGCCATCTTCCGAGCGATGAACGACGTCAACGTCGGCGTCGATGTCGTGCTCGAAGGCATCGCCGCCGCCCTGGAGGCAGGCCTCTCCCCGGTGAAGGTGAACGCCGTCGTGAAGCGGGGTGTCAACGACCACACCATCGTCGACCTCGTCCGTTACTTCCGTGGCACGGGCGTGGTCGTCCGCTTCATCGAGTACATGGACGTCGGCACCACCAACGGCTGGCGGCTCGACGACGTCGTGACCGCTGACGAGATCCTCGCCCGCATCGCGGCGGAGTTTCCCTTGGAGCCGGTGGAGCCGGCCTACCCGGGCGAAGTCGCCACCAGGTGGCGGCTCCGCGACGGCAGCGGCGAGGTCGGCATCATCGCCTCCATCAGCCGCCCGTTCTGCGGAGGATGCACCCGCCTCCGCCTTTCGCCCGAAGGCCAGCTCTTCACCTGTCTCTTCGCGGCGCGCGGCCACGATATCCGCGCCCTCCTCCGCAGCGGCGCCAGCGACGCCGACCTCCGCGCCTTCATCGAACGCGTCTGGAGCGGGCGCACCGACCGCTACTCGGAGCTCCGCTCGGCCGAGACGGTGGGGCTGCCCCGGGTCGAGATGTCCCGAATCGGGGGGTGACGACTACCCGGCCGGGGGCACGATGAGGAGTGGCCGCCGCAGCGTTCGCATCAGCCGATCGGTCGTGCTGCCGAGGATGAGGCGCCGGGCGAGCCCCAGACCGCGGGTGGCCACCGTGACCAGCCCCGCATCCGCTTCGTTCGCCGCCGCTTCGATGGCCGCGGCAGGGGCGCCCTGCACGACGTACGTACTCTCGCCCGCCCTGGCGATCTGCTTCAGGTACGCAGCCGCCGCCTCCTCGAGTTCCTGGTAGACGTCGGGAGAGTAGTACACGAACTCCACTCCCACGGGTGGCGGAACCGAGTACGCCCGCACCAGGGCGACGCGCGCCCCGAGCTTCTCTGCCGTCTCACGCGCGAGCTCCAGTCCGCGTTCGGCTTCCCGAGAGCCGTCGACAGCGGCCATCACCGGGTGCTCCGGCCCTGGGAGCACACCTTCACCCGTCGCCGGGACGAAGAACACCGGGATCTCGGCCCCGCGGACGATCTTGTCCGCCACCGAGCCGATGAGCATCGCCTGGAATCCCCCGCGGCCGTGGCTCGCGAGGCAGACGAAGCGGGCCCCCTCCGCGAAGGCGAGCACCTCGTCCGCGGGGCGTCCCTCGAGCACCGCCGATGTCCAGGCCCGCAGTCCGTACCGCTGAGCCAGCGTTGCGCAGTAGCCGCGGAACTTCTCCGCCGCGTCCGTCGCCTCCGCCTCACCGTTTTCGACGACGTGGACGAAGGCGACGGGGACGTCGTAGCCGGCGGCGATGCGAGCGGCCAATGGAAGGGCGTACTCGGCAGCGGCGGAGCCGTCGAGGGGCACGACGAGTGAGCCAGCGGGTGCGGGCATCGGAGCTCCTTCTCCTTGCAGGGTGACGGCGTTCGCCGCCCCCGCGATTATACGTCTCGGCCCCTGGGAGCTCGCCCGCGGCGTCGCTCAAATGGGGCGGCGGAAGATCTGCTCGAGTGCCGCGCGCCGCCGTTGTTCGGCCTCCCGCTGGCGGGCGAGCCGCGCGTCGAGGCGGCGGCTGTAGCGGGCATCGTAGGCCATCCACTCGCGGACGATGCCCACGATGGCGAAGAAGAACACCAAGCTTCCCCCGACCGATACGAGCAGGATGCCGAGCCGTTGGTCGGTCAGGGCCGCGGGCGCCCAGTTGGGGAGTCGCGTCGCAACGGATGGATGGAAGGGCTCCTGGGCGGCGAGGAACATCGCACCGAAGAGCCCTTTGTGGGTCATCTCCACGAACACGTAGAAGACGCGCAGCGTGTACCCCATCCGCCAGGGCGGCGGGTCGGAGCAGAGCCCAGGCCACCAGAAGGCAGCGCCGGCAGCGAGCAGGGAGAGCTGCTGGGCGAGCCACACCCCGTAATTCCGCATCGCCCAGTCGGTAAGTGACGAGAATTGCCAGGCGTAGGTGATCCACGCGTAGAGAAGCCAGGCGACCACGGGGAAGGTGACCAAGCGCAGCGGGGCACTTCGCGTCAGCCGGCGCAGATGCCGGCGTGCTCGGGGCCCGCTCGCCCGGTAGGCAAGCGTCAGGGGCTGCCCGAGCAGGAGCAGGGCCGGCGCGAGGGTGGACACGAGGAACATGGACCCGAACGATGCCGAAAGGAGCACGCGGTCGAGTCCGGCCAGGGGGGACAGCCAGGCCGCCGCCAGCACTGCCACTCCGGCTCCGAAGGACCAGGCGCGCCACCGCTCGAGGCGACGCCGGCGGCCGTCTCGTCTCGCCCTACGCCAGGCGGCCGCGTAGGCAGCGGCTGCCCCTGCTGCGAGGACCCCCAGCAGAGGGTCGGGCCTCCACTCGGCTAGCCAGGGGGCATCCATACCTGGGAGCATACTGCTGCGCGGCCCTCCAGGGCGCGGCCGGCCCGCGCTCCCCTCCACCAGTCGGGCTCTCAGTAGTCGTTCGGGTCCGTAGCCCCCGAAAAGGCGCCTCGCAAAGCCGAGAGGCGCTCCCGTTCGGCCAGCAGCTCCAGGATGCGCTCCACGTCTTCCGGAGAGAGCTCGCCGCCGGCGGCGTCGATGATGGCCGCCACCTCTCGGTCGATGGCGGCGATGCGGTCGGCGAGCTGGGCCTCGCTGGAGGGCCGTTCGCTCCCCGACTCGGTCGCGCCCCCGCCTGGCTGCGGCGTCGCCTGCCCGTCCGGCTGCGGACTTCCGCCTCCGGTCCCTGGAGTCGGACCGCTCGTCCCCGGTTGAGGAGTGGGAGAGGCCCCGGCCCCGGGTGTCGCCCCGGCGGGCGGCGGTGTCGGGGCAGGTGGCGGCTCCTGCTGCCCCCGAAGGAGCGCGTAGACGACCTCGTAGTCGTGGCGGGCGGCGTCGGTCGGCCGCTCGACGAGCGATTGGCGCAGTTCGGCCAACGCCTGGACCAACTGTCCACGGGCGAAGGCGTGGTGGCCGAGGAAGCGGTGAGCCTCCGCGCGAATCCCCTCGTCCGGCGAACCGGCGGCCCGCCGCGCGGCCAAAGCGGCCTCCTCGAAGCGCCCGGCGGCGTGGAGGGCGGCTGCGAGGTTCAGGGCGAGCTGATCGTTGGCGGGGTCGGCCTCGAGCGCCTCCCTGAACCGCTGCGCCGCGAGTTCGAAATCGCCGGCGGCGAAGGCGTCCCGGCCCGCCTCGTTCAGCCGATGCGCCTCCGAGGCGCAGCCGGCGACCACGATGAGCGTCGCCACGGCGGTGAGGGCCAGAGCGACGCGCCGCCATCGCGAGCGGAGCCCCTCGACGGTCCAAGCCGCCGCCAGCAATCCGAGCACGCCCCAGGCGAAGAGGTGGAACCGTTCGATGGGGATGCGCACGGTGCGCGTCTCGACCACGGCTGCCTCCAGGCTCGCCACCCGGCCCCGCACCGCGCCCGGCAGGAGCGAGAGGTCGGCGCCGATGTACCCCCCGCCACCGAGCGCGGCCACCGATGCGAGGAATGCCTCGTCGAGCCGCGTGATGACCGGGGTGCCGTCGGCCTCCCGGAGCGGAACCCACTCTCCCCGCTGGCGGTCGAACACAGGCACCGTGCCCCCTTCTGGCGTTCCTACACCAGCGACCAGCAGCTCCGCCCCTGCAGCCCGCAGCCGGGCGAGGGCCTCTGCTGGGGCGGGCCCCAGGTCGTCCCCGTCCGTCACGATCACCACCAGCCGCCCCGACTCCGACTCTGGCGGAAAGAGCGACAGCGCCTCTTCGATCCCCGCTGCCACGCTCGTCCCGGGCCCGACGAGGACCTGCCCCGGCTCCAACATCCGCACGATGGCCGCGGCGGCACGCAAGTCCGTCGTGAGGGGGAAGCGCACCCGCGCGGTGCCCGCGAAGACCACCAGGCCGACGCGCACGTCCCGCAGCTCGAGGAACGAGGCCGCGATGGCCTCCGTGGCTGCCGCCATCCGCGAGGGTGACACGTCCTCGGCGCCCATGCTTCGGGAGACGTCGACAACGTAGACGACGTCCACGCCTCGCCGAGGGAGCGTCGCTTCGGCCACGCCCCATTGTGGCCGGGCCGCCGCCAGTGCGAGGCCGGCCACCGCCAACGCCAGGACCGCGGCCCCGGCCCAGCCCGCGGCGCTGTTCCCTTCCTGGCCGAACCGCTTCGCCGCCGCCGCACGCTGGCGCGCGGACCATCCCAGCAGCGCGGCGGCGATGATCCCGACACTCGCGAGGGAGAGCCAAGCCGGCGCGGCGAAGCCGAACCCGTCCGTCACGGCGCCCTCCGGAGCCAAAGGGAATCAAGCACGGCCCATGCCGCCAGCAGCGCCGCCGCGGCCGCCGCCAGCCAGGGGCCGAACTCCCGGTAGCGGAGGTACCGCTCCCGTTCGAAGGGGGAAGTCTCCAAGCGGGCGATCTCCTCGTAGACGGCGCGGAGCTCGGCCGTTGACGATGCGGCGAAGAAGCGCGCGCCCGTCCGCTCCGCGATGGCCTGCAAAAGCTCCTCGTCCACGTCGGAGAAGCGCCTGGGCCCCTCGTCGACGACAGCGATGGTGTACACCGGGATGCCGAGCTGCGCCGCGAGCTCCGCAGCATCGAGCGGGGCGATCGATTCCCGGGCGTTGTGGCGACCATCGGTAAGGAGCACGACTACCCTGCTCGCCGCGCGCGAGTCCCGCAGCATGTTGACTGCGGCACCGATCCCTACACCGATACCCGTTCCGTCCGGCAGGAGTCCGGGCTCGAGTTCGGCCACGAGCTCGTCCAGGGCCCTGTAGTCCGTGGTGGGCGGAACCAGCGGGATCGCCTCGCGCTGGAAGACGACGAGTCCGACGCGGTCGTTCACGCGGTTGGTGATGAACTCGCGCACCACCTCCTTCGTGCCCTCCAGGCGCGTCCGCCCGTCGGAAAGGGAGCTGGTCATGCTGCTGGAAAGGTCGAGGGAGAGCACGATATCGACCCCTTCGCCCGGGACCCGGGTCGCTGCCTCACCGACGCGCGGCCGCGCGGCCGCCCCTGTGAGGAGCAGGGCGGCGACCACCGGCAGCACCGGCAGCCAGCGCGCCAAGCGCTGGCGGGACGTGGTGGGGATGGAGAGGAGGGCCGCCGTGCTCGGCACGGCGATGGCCGGCTTGGGGGCGCGGTGCCGCCACCAGGCAACGGCGAGGACAGGGACGACGAGCGCGAGCGCCCACGGCGCGCCGAACTCCATCACTCGGCTCCCTGGAGGAGTTCCGCCGCCATCGCCAGGTCCGCTCGCCGACGCTCGGGTGCGGGGCGGTATCCGCCGTACACCACGGCGTCGCATTCTTCGAGGAGGCCGGCGACGAGCCGCGCCACCCACCGTTCGCCCCGCTCCTCCAGTCGCCGCCGTAGCTCGCCGGCGGTGAGCGAGGCCGCGGGGATGCGATACCGTTCGGCCAGCGCGGCCCGGATGGCGGAAGCCACCCGCCGATAGCCGACCGCCGGGTCCGCTTCCACGGCGGCGGCGAGCTCTTCGATGGAGGGGAGCGGCGCGGGCGCTTCGGGCGCGGGGACGGGCGGCCGCCGCCTGGCGGCGGAGAACGCCCGCCAAGCGACCGCCGAGAGCGCGAAGGCCGCGAACCCCGCACCGAGGGCCGCCGCTGGCCGTATCCAGAGGGGAACGCCCCCACCGATGGGGGCCGGCTCGGGCAACGGGCGAAGCTCCAGCGGGTCGCCGGGCCGGAGCACCGAGGGCACCGTCAGCCGCACTTCGGGCAGCTCCCGGATCTCCGTGCCGCTCGCGCCGCTAACCAGCACCGCGGGGCGGAAGGCCGCTTCGCCCGGGGCGAACGCTGCCGCCTCCACTTCGAACGTGTGCACATCGCCTTCCGGGCCCCGGGTCACCTCGTGACGACGCACCCCAAGCACGCTCACGTCGCCCCAGCTCGGCGCGCCGGGCTCGATGTCCACGCCGGCTCCGGGAGCCACCTCCACGCGGATGGTGAGCGTGAACGGCTCGCCCACCAGCACCGAAGAGGCGGAGGTCGCCACGTCGTCGTCCGCACGTGCATCGCTCGCCAAGAGGAGCGCGAACAGCAGCGCTGCCACGCCTCCGGCCAACGGAAGAACCTTCATGATGCGACCCTCGCTTGCCGTTGCTCGAAGAAGCGGATGAGCGCTGGCACGTAGTCTTCTTCCGTCGTCACGGCGATCTCGTCGATGCCGAGGCTGCCGAAGAGGAGGGCTCGCTCCTCGTCGGCTCGTCTCACTGCCTCGGCGTAGGCGGCACGGACCGCCGCGGAACGGGTATCGACTTCGACGACGCGGCCGGTTTCGGCGTCCGCGAGGCGGACGATGCCAGCGGCCGGCAGGTCCGTGTCGAGCGGGCTACGGACGCAGATGGCGATGAGGTCGTGACGGTCGGCCGCGGCCCGCAGCTCCCGCGCGAAGGAGCCGCCGAGGAAATCCGAGACGAGGAACACCGTCGCCCGCCGGCGGTGCACCCGCTGTAAATGGCCCAGCGCGGCGGCCAGGTCGGTGCCGCGCGACGACGGCCGGGCTCCGAGGAGCTCCCGCACGACCCGCAGGACGTGCCGCTGTCCGGCCGCGGGGCGGATATACCGTTCGGGGCTTTCGGCGAAGAGGAGCAGCCCCACCCGGTCCCCGTTGCGTGCGGCTGCCAGGGCGAGAACCGCGCACAGCTCGGCGGCGACGTCGGCCTTCGGACGGCGGCCGTTTCCCGACCGCATCGAGGCGCTGACGTCGACCGCGAAGATCACCGTGAGCTCCCGGTCCTCCCGGTAGCGGCGTACGAAGGGCTCCCCGCGGCGGGCGAACGTCTTCCAGTCGATGGTGCGGGTGTCGTCCCCCGGCACGTACGCGCGGAGCTCGTAGAAATCGATGCCCCGGCCGCGGAAGACGGCGACGTACTGTCCCGCGAAGAGCGCGTCCACGAGCCGACGTGCTCGGAGCTCGATGGCGCGAACCCGCCGCAGCAGCTCGGCGGGGTTCGCCGGCTCCGGCGCAGCCGACCCCCGGGAAGCGCGGCGGAAGAGGCGCGTGAGCAAGCGGCCACCCCCCTACGGCACCGGGACCCCCTCCAGCACCCGGTCCACGATGTCGTCCGTGGTCAGCTCTTCCGCGTCGGCCTCGTAGGTCGTCACGATGCGGTGACGAAGGACGTCGTGCGCGATCGCTTTCACATCGTCGGGCAAGGTGTAACCGCGCCCTTGGAGGAACGCGTGGGCCCGCGCCGCCTGAGCGAGGGCGATGGTGGCCCGCGGGGAAGCGCCGAAGGCGATCAGCGACGCGAGCTCCGGCATACGGAAGGCCGCTGGCCGGCGGGTCGCCGAAACCAGGTTGACGATGTACTCCTTCAGCGCGTCGTCGATGGCGACCTCCTCCACCGCGGCTTGTGAGAGGGCGATGTCGGCGGCCGATGCCACCGGCTCGAGGCGCTTTGGCACCCCGTTCAGGGCGAGGTCGAGGATGGCCCGCTCCTCCCGACGCTCCGGGTAGGTCACCCTCACCTTCAAGAGGAAGCGGTCCAGCTCCGCCTCCGGCAAGGGGTACGTCCCCTCGTGTTCGATAGGGTTCTGCGTCGCGATGACGAGGAACGGGTCCTCCAGCGGGAAGGTCTCCCCCGCGATGGTCACCTGGCGCTCCTGCATCGCTTCGAGGAGGGCCGATTGCACTTTCGGTGGCGCGCGGTTGATTTCGTCGGCGAGGACGATGTTTGCGAAGATTGGACCCTTCCGGACCACGAACCGTGCTTCGCCGGGAGAGTACACCTCGGTGCCGGTGAGGTCCGCGGGGAGCAAATCCGGCGTGAACTGGATGCGTACGAAGCGGAGCTGGAGGGTCTGCGCCAGGCTCGAAACTGCCAGCGTCTTCGCGAGTCCTGGAACCCCCTCGACGAGTACATGTCCGCGGCACAGCAGGCCGATGAGCAGCCGGTCGATGAGGACGTCCTGGCCGACGATGACGCGGTGGATCTCCTGCCGTACGCGAGCCAGCACGGCGGCTGCTTCGGCTGCCCGGGGCGAAAGGGCCTGCGGGGTCACGGCCATCGTCGGTCCTGCGCCGCAGCTCGGCGTACCGTCATTCTAGCCCAGCCTCGATGGCCCCGGTTCAGAATCCGTTATGCAGCCGGCTCACTCCTCGGCGCCGCCTCCCGAGAGCGCGCGCTCGGCTCTCTCCACGGCCGACCGCGCTCCGATGAGCGTCAGGCGGTCGCCAAGCTGGAGCACCGTCTTGCCGGTGGGGATGACGGTCTGACTGCCCCTCCGAACCAGCATGACCACGGTCCCCTGGAGCTCGCCGATGCCGGCGATGGAACGCTGCATCGCCGGATTCGTCACCCAGACTCGGCGGACGGTGAGGTCCTCGTCCGCCGCCGCGAGGACGTCCACGAGCTCGGATTCCGAGGCGAGACTGGCGAGTTCCGCCGCGACCGCTTCCTGTTGGCTCACCGCCGCAATCCCTAGTGCGCGGAACGGCTCCACGTTGAGGGGGTCGTTGACGCGGGCGATGATGTTCCGGCAGCCGAGCGCCTTGGCATGCTGTGCCGCGAGGAGACCGCGGTCGTCCTGCGCGGTGGCGATGATGAACGCCTGGGCGTCGCCCACGTTCGCCCGCTTCAACGTGCGTGGGTCGGCGATGTCGCCGATGAGGACTTCGAATCCCTCCTCGCGCGCTCGGACCGCGGCCGCTTCGTCCGATTCGATGAGGAGGACCGGTTCACCGCGCGAGCGCAAGCGCTCCGCCGCCCGCAGGCCCACTTCACCGGCGCCCGCGATGACTGTCCGCCGGGGCATCACACCCAGGAGCCGCGCCAACGGCCCAGCATAGGCGGATTGTACGCCGATGGTGAGGAGGATGACCAAGAACACGAGGGCGACGAACGACGAGGCGTCGGCGCCGAGGATGGCCGCCGCTTCGAGGGCGACCACGCTCGCCAGCGAAGCGGCGACCACGCCGCGGGGCGCCACCGCCGCCAGGAAGGCGCGCTCCCTCCACGACAGCTCGGAGCCGGCTGAGGCCAGCAGCGCCAGGAGCGGGCGCCCGACCGCCGCAAGGATGGCCACGACCACGAATCCGCGGGGCCAGAGTTCGACTACCGCTTCCACGTCGACCGAAGCCGCCAGCAGGACGTAGACCGCTGCGATGAGGAACACCACCACCGTCTCCTGGAAGGCGTGGATGGCCTCCCGATGTGGAAGCGGAAGATTGCCGACGGCGATACCCATCACCACCATCGCCGTGAGCCCGGATTCGTGCGCGACCGACTCCGCCGCGGCGAACACGGTGATCGCCGCCGCGACGACGAGCAGGGAGACTTCGCGGCTGCTCATTCGCCGCACGATGCGCGGCACGAGGTAGACAGCGAGGGCGCCGGTGGCGCCGAGTCCTGCACCGGTGGCCACTCGGAGTGCCGCCCACGCTGCAGGCGCTGCAGGGTCGAGCGCCTCCGAGACGGCCACCTGGAGGGCGATCAGCGTCAGCAACGCACCGAAGGGGTCGATGATGACGCCTTCGCTCATCAGCACGGTCCGGAGCCGGTCGTTCACGCGCACCTTTCGCAACAGCGGCGTAATCACGCTTGGTCCGGTGACCGACACGAGCGTCCCGAAGAGGACGGCCGCGCGCCACTCGTAGCCCAAGAGGGCATGGGCCGCGATCGCCCCTACGAGTGGCGTGACGATGAGCCCGCCGACGACCAGATTCCGGACCACCGGGCCAACCCGACGGAGCATCGGCCAGGAAAGCAGCGTGCCTCCCTCGAAGACGATGATGGCGACCGCCAGCGCCACGCCTACTCGGACGAGGTCGGTGATCTCCGCCGTCTTCACCACCCCGAGGCCCTCGGACCCCAGCAGCATGCCCGAAAGCAAGAGGAAGATAGGTACGGGCACCGGAAGGCGTCGCCCGACGAGGTTGGCGAGGACGCCGGCCGTTGCCACCGCCGCGGCGGCCTGGAGCCCCGTTTCCAGCGCCATCGGCGGCAGCGTACCCTATGGCGGCGGCGCGTTCTCCCGCGCCTCAGCACGATCCGAGGAGTGGCGCATGTCCCTCAGTGACCTTCGCCCAGGCGATTCCGCTGTCGGCGCCCTCGTCGTTCAGACCGAGCACCTCGCCAGCGCGATCACCGCTGGCGCACCGGAGGCGTTCAGCACGCCGGCGCTCGTGGCCCTGGTCGAGCGCACCGCCGCCGAGTGGCTGAAGGCCCACCTCGCCCCTGGCCACATGACGGTCGGCACTGCGATGGTCGTCAACCACACCGCGCCCACGCCCCGCGGCATGGAGGTGCGTGCGGAAGTCACCATCACGAGCATCGACGACCGGCGCATCGAATTCGAGTGGGTGGCCCACGACGAGAGGGAAAAGATCGGGCATGGCACCCACCAGCGCGCGGTGGTCGAAGCTTCCCGTTTCGCCGCGCGTCTAGCGGAGAAGTCCCGCTAGGCCGTCCTACCGCCCCTCGGCCAGGCGCTTCCCCACCAGCCGGCCGAGGACCCGCAGCTCGGCGCGGAACTCCTCGGTGGTGCGAGAAGGAAGGCGGTTGGCGCGGAGCTGCCGGGCGACGTCCGGTCGCCGGGGGTCGTAGCCACGCTCCTCGAGCAGCCGCAGTGCCGCCACCGCCTCCGCGAAGGCCGCCTCGATTGCGCGGCTCACCGCCCCCAGCCGCGCCGCGACGGCTGCCCGGTCCTGCTCCACCGTTGCCGCCGTCCCCCCGCCCAGATGGGCGAGGAGGTCGTCGAGCTCGGCGTCGCTCATCTCGCCTGCTGCCGCAAGCCGGCTTCGGAATCGTTCGGCACGGGCGGCGGCGTCCTGTTCGCCCGGTACCAGCCGGACCGAGGCGAGGAGGCCGGTTTCGTATCCCAGAGCCCGGTCGGTCAGGGCGCGGATGCGCTCTACAGCGCGGCAGAGCCGGGAGACGTGCGAGATGTATGCGTCGTAGGGCGCGGCGAGCCGCCTCAGCATACCGGGAAGCCGCATGCTCCCCTCCCTACCCAGAGGAGTCGCCTTTCCCCCGCAGGAAGTCCTCCACGTCGCGGAGGATGTCATCGGCCGAAGGGAGCTCCGACGACTCCTCCTCGTCGAACTCCTCGTCGCCGTAATGCTCCTCCAGCGAGCGCACGTACCCTTCGATCTGGTCGTCCTCGTGCGAGGCCTCCTCCACGCGCGCGAGGAACCGATCCCGTGCCCGCTGGAGGAGGTCCGTTCGCGGGTCGATGCCGGTGATGCGCCCGAACGCCTCCAGGAGGGCGATGGTGCCCGGCGGGTTCTCCGGAACGTTCAGGTAGTGCGGGATTCCCGCCGCCAGGCTGATGAGGGGCGCACCCCGGCGGCGGAGGGCGTCGTGGATGGCACCCACGATGCCCGTCGGCCCCTGGTAGAGCGATCGCCCGAGCCCGTACTTCGCGCAGAGCGCCGGGTCGGCCGACGACCCACTGACCGGGATGGGCCGGGTGTGGGGCGTGGCTGCGGGCCGGGCGACGAACGTGCACACCAGTGACGGGGCGAACCCTGCCAGAACCTCGGCCAGCCGTTCGGAAAAGGTGCGCCAGCGAAGATTCGGCTCCACACCGATGACCACGACGAGGTCGCGATCGTGGTTGGGGAGCCGCACCGCGTAGGCCTCGTTCGCCGGCCATTCGATGACGCGGATGCCGCGTTCATCGAGCCGGACCGTCGGGCGGACCTCGGTGAATACGTAGTACTCTTCGGGGTCCACGGTCAGGAAACGTTCGCCGCCGTACACCTCCACGAGATGCCGGCCCGCGTCGGTCGTCACCGTGCCGGTGTCGCTCCAGCCCGTAAAGGCGATCACCACGTAGGGCGCTCGCAGCCCTTCCACCGGCGTGACCGTGAATCCATCCACTGGCTTCATTGTAGGTTCGCGGCCGGTGTGCGCACCCTAGCTCGTTGCCGCGGGTTCGCGCAGGTGGGCCGGTCGCCAGTACATCGGCGCGCCGGTTCCGCCCCGTCGGAGGAGGATGATCTCCGCCATGATGGCCACGGCGATCTCCTCGGGCGTCTCGGCGCCGATGTCCAGCCCGATGGGCGTACGCACCTTTGCCAGCTCTGCCGGGTCGAAGCCGTCCGCGAGAAGGTGCTCGAGGACGGTGCTCGTGCGCCGTTTCGAGCCGATCATGCCCACGTAGCGTGCCCCGCGGCCGACACAGTGGCGGAGCGCCTCTTCGTCGTGCTTGTGTCCCCGTGTCACCAGCACGATGTGCGTCGACGGGCCGATGGGGTACTCGTCGAGCGCGGGGCCGTACTCGCGGCAGATAACCTCGTCGGCCTCGGGCAGGAGTGCGGGGTCGGCGAACTCCTCCCGGTCGTCGATGATGGCGACGTGGAAGCCGAGGAAGTTCCCCAGCTTCGTCAGTGCCCGGCCGATGTGGCCCGCGCCGACGACGAGCAGCACCGGCTTCGGCTCTACTACCTCCACGTAGAGGCTCGTTGCCCCGGGAAGCGTCCGCCACGAGAGCCCCGAAGGGGCCACGTACACGGTGCCGACGGCGTGGTCAGCGAAGAGGGTGGGCGCGGTCGAGGCAACCAGCTCGTCGAGTTCCGAATCACCGAGGGTGCCGATCCGCTCACCGTTCGGCGTCACGGCGATGCGGTCTCCCGGGCGCAGGTGCGCGCGGGGCCCCGGCTCGAGCACCATCGCCACGAGAACGGGCTCGCCACCCTCGGCCGCTTCGGCGATGCGGCGTGTCAGCTCCAGCATATCGCCCCCAGTCTATCGCACCGTGCGGGGCGTGGCCGGTGCGCTTCGGAGGGGTACCATGTCCCTGCAGAGCCCGCACGGAGGTGCCGCCCCATGGGTATCCTGGCCGAACGCGACCCCGAAGTCGCCCAGATCATCGCCGACGAGGAGCGCCGTCAGGTCGAAACGCTGGAGATGATCGCCAGCGAGAACTACGCCTCGGCCGCCGTCCTCGAGGCGACCGGCTCCGTCTTCACCAACAAGTACGCGGAGGGATACCCGGGGAAGCGATACTACGCGGGCAACGTCCATGCCGACCGGCTCGAGATGCTCGCCATCGAACGGGCGAAGCAGCTCTTCGGCGCTGACCACGCCAACGTCCAGCCGACCAGCGGTGCCGAGGCGAACATGGCCGCCTACCTCGCGTTCGCCGAGCCGGGAGACGTCATCATGGGCCTCGAGCTCTCGCAGGGTGGCCACCTCACCCACGGTTCACCGGTGAACTTCTCCGGCAAGCTGTACCGCTTCGTCCCCTACGCCGTGGACCGCGAAACCGAGGTGATCGACCTCGCCCAGGTCGCGCGCCTTGCCCGGGAGCATCGGCCGAAGATCATCGTGGCCGGTTACACCGCCTACCCGCGCCTGATCGATTTCGCCGGCTTCGCTGAAATCGCCCGCGAAGTCGGGGCCATCCTCATGGTCGACATGTCCCACATCGCCGGTCTGGTGGCCGGCGGCGTGCACCCCTCGCCGGTCCCCTACGCCGACGTCATCACCTCGACCACGCACAAGACGCTCCGGGGTCCGCGCGGCGCGATGGCCTTGTGCAAGGCCGAGCACGCGGAGCGGCTCGACAAGGCGGTCTTCCCCGGCACCCAGGGCGGCCCGCATCTCCACAGCATCGCTGCCAAGGCCGTGGCCTTCGGGGAAGCGCTCAAGCCCGAGTTCAAGGAGTACGCTCGCCGGGTGGTGGAGAACGCGAAGGTGCTGGCCGAGGAGCTCCAGCGGGGTGGGTTGCGTCTCGTCTCCGGCGGCACGGACAACCACCTCATCCTCGCCGACTGCACCTCGAAGGGTATCAGCGGCCTCAAGGCCCAGAACGCCCTCCAGGGGGCCGGCATCATCACCAATCGGAACACCATCCCGTACGACACGCGGCCCCCATACGTGGGAAGCGGCCTCCGCCTCGGCACCCCGGCCCTCACCTCCCGGGGCATGGGCCCCGACGAGATGCGGCAAATCGCCCGCTGGATCCTCCAGGTGCTCGACGACCCCGACGGCGACGGCGTCCGCGAGCGGGTCCGCGGGGAGGTAGCCGAATTCGCCCGCGCCTACCCCGTGCCCGGGATCACGGACCGGCAGCCTGCGGCGACCCTGCGGGCCTGAGCGGCAATGGCGCTTATCGGCCCTGCGGATTGAGTCGAGCCGCCGGCGGTGTTAGGCTGACCGCTTAGACCGGGGTTCCGGCCCGCCCAGAGCGGGCAATCCCAGCGGCCCGGTATCCCCTTCGGAGAGGTATGCGCGACTACGAAGTCACCGTCATCTACGATCTCGCCCTGGCGGAGAGCGAAGGCCGCGACGCGCCGGTCCAGCGCCTTACCTCGATGGTCCGGAACTACGGCGGGGAGGTGACCGCGGTGGACCACTGGGGACGGCGGCGGCTCGCCTACCCCATCCGTCACAAAATCGACGGCGATTACGTGGTGGCCCGCGTCCGCCTCGACCCCGCGAACGTCCGCCCACTGGAGCACGCCCTCCGCATCGACGAGCAGGTGTACCGCTTCCTCGTTGTCCGCGCTGAGGAGCTTCCGCCCCTCACCGTGAAGAGCGCCGCGCCGGCCGCACAGGCCGATGCCCCCGCGGCCACAAGGGAAGCGCCCGCCGAACCGGGTGCGGAGCTTGCTGCGGAAGCGCCCGACTCGGCCGAGCCTCCGGCGAGCATCGACGGTGACGACGCCGGCGAATCCTCCGAGGAGAGCGGCGAGAGCGGCCCCGAAGGGGAGGAACCCAACCCCTGACGGCGAGGTGAGCCATGGCCGGCCTCAACAAAGTCCTCCTCATCGGCAACACCGGGCGCGATATGGAGCTGCGCTACACCGCCACGGGCGTGGCTGTCGGGCAGTTCAGCTTGGCCGTCAACAGCCGCCGCCGTTCGGCCGCTGGCGACTGGGAGGAAGCCACCGAGTGGTTCAACGTCGTCGTGTTCGGCGACCAGGCCGAACGGCTCGCGCAATGGATCACGAAGGGCAGGCAGCTCTTCGTCGAGGGTCGGCTGCAGACGCGGAGTTGGGACGACCCCGACGGGAACCGCCGAACCCGCGTCGAGGTCGTCGCCCAGAACGTCCAGCTCCTGGGGCGTCCGGGGGATGGAGACGCCGGCGGGCGGGGTGCCGAAGAGGAGCCGTTCGAGGCGGCTTCGCGGAACCGTCGGGGCGGCAGCCCTGCCCTCGCCGACGACTTCGAGGCGACCGACCTCGACGACCTACCGTTCGAATAGCGCACCGAATCCCAACCGCGGGCGACAAGGCCGCGCCCGCTCGCAAGGAGTGAACCGATGACCGCGCAAGAACGAGCAACGCCTGAGGTCCAGGCCCGTGTGGAGAAGGCGCAACGGCGCTTCGGCCCGCGCCGGCGCGTGTGCCGCTTCTGCGCCGACCGAATGGACGTCATCGATTACAAGGACGTCCAGCGGCTTCGCCTCTACATCTCCGAACGTGGGAAGATCGAGCCGCGTCGGAAGACGGGCACCTGTGCCAAACACCAGCGCCTGCTCGCGAAGGCCATCAAGCGGGCCAGGCATGTGGCGCTCCTGCCGTACGTGATCCAGCACGTCTGGAAGACGGGCATCTACCCGCTCCGCGGCTGAACGACCGAGGCTCTCATGGCACGCCGTGACCGCACCACCGGACTTCCGCGTCGCCAACACGCCGAGCGGCCCCTCCAGGCCGGCCCGCGCGTGCGTCTCAGCGAGGGCGTGGTGCGGCTCGGCATCATCGGCACGGCCGCTTCCCTCCTCCTGCTCGTCATCGCGATCTTCGCCTGGCAGTGGTACCGCGAGAACGTAGCCATGCCCCGGGCGACGGTCCTCACCGTGGGCGACCGGAAGGTCAGCCTCGCCTACTTCGCCGACCGCCTCCCGCAGTTCATGGTCGCCAACGGCAACAGGGACACCGGCATCGCCGTCCAGGGCCTCCTCGGGAAGCTCGAGGAGGAGGAGTTGACGATCCTCCTTGCTCGCGAGCTCGGGCTCGAGCCCACGGACGAAGAGGTCACGCAGTCGATCGCGGAATCGCTCGGTGTCCCCGTAGGCGGGAGGGGTAGCTCCTTCGACCGGCTCTACCGCCAGGACCTCCGAATCACGGGGTTCAGCGACGCGACCTATCGACGCGTGGCAGCGGCGCGTCTCGCCAACCAGAGGCTCCTCGAACGCTATCAAGAGGAGGTCGGCACCGAAGGCGAACTGCTCACGCTCCGCGTCATCGCCGTCGACGATGAGGCGAAGGCGAACGAGCTGAAGGTCCGCATCGAGGCTGGCGAGGACATGGGTTCGCTGGCGCAGCGCGAATCGACCGACCAGGCGAGTCGGCAGCAGGACGGCCTCCTCGACCCGCAGCCCCTCGCCTTGCTGCCCGAGGCCGTTCGCCAGGCGGTGGGCGAGGCCGCCCCTGGTACGCTGGTCGGACCGCTCGCGGTGAACGATTCCTACTGGCTCGTCCGTCTCGAGCGCCGCGAGCGGGGCACCTACACCGATGTACAGCGCCGCGACCTCGCCCAGCAGCGGCTCGACGAGGCCCTGGCCGAACTGCGGAGCCGGACCGTGGTCCGCCGCGAGCTCTCCTCCGAAGAGACGGACTGGGCGCTGCGCCACCTCGAATTCCCGTCCGGGAGCTGAGGCGATGGGGGAGGCTGTCGGCGTCGGCCTGATCGGACTCGGCGTCGTCGGCTCCGGCGTCGTGCGCGCCCTCGCCGAGCGGGGGGAGTACTTCGCCCGGCAGGTGGGCGCCCCGATAGTCGTCCGCCGGGCCGCTGTCCGGGACCCCGCGAAGCCCCGAAACGCGCCCATCGACCCGGCCCTCATCACCGCCGACGTCGACTCGCTCCTCGCCGATCCCGCGATCCAGGTCGTCATCGAAGTCATGGGCGGTGAGGAGCCGGCGCACCGTTACGTGCGCCAGGCCCTCGAGGCTGGCAAACACGTCGTCACGGCCAACAAGGAGCTCATGGCGAAGCGCGGCCCCGAACTCCTCGCCCTGGCTCGGGAACGAGGGTGCTACCTCCTCTTCGAGGCGAGCGTCGGCGGTGGCATCCCCCTCATCGCGCCGCTCCGGCGTGATTTGTTGGCGAACCGGATCGCCTCGGTGCGGGCGATCATCAACGGCACCACCAACTACATCCTCACTCGCATGGCTCAGGAAGGCGCCGATTACGCCGAGGCGCTCGCCGAAGCCCAGCGGCTCGGCTACGCCGAACCCGACCCCACCAACGACGTCGAAGGGTACGACGCCGCCTACAAGCTCGCTGTACTCGCCACCCTCGCCTTCCGTACCCGCGTCGCCCCCGAACAGATTCGGACGGAAGGCATCACCCGCCTCTCCGCCCGAGACTTCCTGTACGCCGCCGAACTCGGGTACGTCATCAAGCTCGTCGCCGTCGCCGAACGGCGGGACCGCGGCCTCCTCGCCCGCGTCGCCCCCGTGCTTCTGCACCGTGACGAACCGCTGGCGAAGGTCGACGGCGTGTACAACGCGGTCCAGATCGTCGGCGACCTCACCGGTATGGTCCTCTTCGAAGGCCGCGGTGCCGGCGCCGAGCCGACGGCCAGCGCGGTCATCGCTGACCTCCTCGAGATCGCGGAGGCCGTCGTCCACCGCGTTCCCAATCGCGCCGCCTGGTCCCCCGAGGAGGAGCTGCCCATCCTCGGGCCCGAGGAGATCGAAAACCGCTACTACATCCGCGTCACCGTGGCGGACCGGCCAGGCGTGCTCGCCCGCCTCGCGAAGTGCCTCGGCGATAACGATGTCAGCATCGCCGCGGTCAACCAGAAGGAGGCGAACGAGGACCAGCAGACGGCGGAACTCGTCATCATGACGCACCGCGCCCGGGAGAGCGCGGTGCTCAAGGCTCTGGCGGAGATCGCCGAGCTGCCCGTGGTGTCGGAGGTCAGCACGTTCCTCCGCGTCGAGGAGTGAGGGATGCCGGGCGAGGGAACGGTCCAGGGCCTGGCCGAGATGCTCTCGTGGCTCGAGGGCCAGGTCCGCGACGCCCGCGATGCGCACGAGGCGCTCGCCGTCCAGGTCGAACACCTCCGCCGCCAGCTCGCGAACGCCGACGAGGAGCTCGAGGCGCTCCGGCAAGCGTTCCGCGGGCTCGAGCCTCGCCTCGCTCCTCTGCGCGGTGTTCCCGAGAAGCTCGAAGAGATGGAGCGGGAGGGGGAGGAGCTGCGTCAAGAGATCGTGGCCGCCCGCCAGGATTTCGAACACACGGTACGCCTGTTGCGGGCCGAGGCCGAGTACGACCGTCAGGAGCGCGGCGAACTCTTTCGGCGCGTCAACGACGCTCTGGCGCGACTCGAACGGTTCGGCGCCGATGTCGCCCAGGCGCAGAACCAGGTGGCTCAGTTCGGCCAGCTCATGCAGACCCTCCTCGAGCGGCAACGGGTGGTCGAGGACCGACTCGAGCAGTTCGGCCTGCGCCTGGACCGCGTCATGGAAGTGGCCCGGGACTACGAAACCCGCTTGCGCGACGCCATCCTCGGCGAGGTGGAGGAGCGCCTGCGGATCGTCTTCGAGCAGCTCCGCATCGTGGGCGAGATGGCGAAGCGCGCCGAAGATGTGGCCTCGGCGCTCCAGGCCCGACCCGAAAGGCAGGAGGAGATCCTCGACGAGCTCGCCGCCTGGCGCGAAGAGCACCGGCGCGTCGAGGCACGCCTCGCCGCGCTGGAGGAGCTCGGCGACCGCGTGCTGGGCGACCTCGACAAGCTCCGGGCCGACTTCACGCTGCTCGAAGGGCGCCACCAGGGGCTCGGCGAGCGCGTCGCTGGCATGCGTCGGGACATCGCCGAAATCGTCGACCACGTCCGCGCCGAATTCCAGAAGTACAACCAGCTCGTGGAGAAGCAGCGCCGCCTCCAGATTTCGATGCTCGAACAGGAGCTGCGGGAGCTGAAGTTCCACGCGCTGCGTCCGCCGGAGGAACCGTGAACGCTGCTCTCCTTCCCACTCGCGGGGTGCTCTTCCGCTGGGCGCACGTGCTGCCCGTCACCGACGCCACACCGCGCGTCACGCTGGGCGAAGGCGACACCCCGCTCGTCCGTGCCGAACGGTTGGCGGCCCGCTGCGGCCTCGACGAGCTCTGGTTCAAACTCGAAAGCTGCAACCCCACTGGCTCCTTCAAGGATCGGGGGATGGTGGTGGCCGTGGCGAAGGCGCTCGAGGCCGGTGCCCGCGCCGTGCTCTGCGCCAGCACGGGGAACACCAGCGCCAGCGCCGCCGCGTACGCCGCGCGCTGCGGTCTCGCCTGCTACGTCCTCGTCCCGGAAGGGAAGGTAGCCGCCGGCAAGCTCGCCCAAGCGGTCGCCTTCGGCGCGCGCATCGTCGAGGTCCGGGGGAACTTCGACGAGGCCCTGGCGGCGGCGCGGGCCGTGACCGAACGGCACGGCATCGCTCTCGTGAACTCGGTGAACCCCCACCGCATCGAGGGCCAGAAGACCGCCGCCTTCGAAATCTGCGAAACGCTCGGCGACGCCCCCGACATCCTCGCTATCCCGGTCGGCAACGCGGGAAACATCACCGCCTACTGGCGCGGCTTCGTCGAGTGCCGGGAACGGGGCTACGCCTCCCGCTGTCCGCGGATGTTCGGATTCCAGGCGGCGGGCGCAGCGCCCATCGTCCTCGGCCGCCCGGTCGAGAACCCGACGACCATCGCCACCGCGATCCGCATCGGCAACCCGGCAAGCTGGCAGGGGGCGATTCGCGCCCGGGACGAGAGCGGCGGGCTCATCGAAGCCGTGACCGACGACCAGATCCTCGCGGCCTATCGCCTCCTGGCCCGCGAGGAAGGGATCTTCGTCGAACCCGCCAGCGCCGCCTGCGTCGCCGGACTGCTCGCCCTCGGCGAGGCCGGACGCCTCCGCGGCGGCCGCGCAGTCGCGGTCCTGACCGGCAACGGTTTGAAGGACCCCGATACTCCCCGGGCCGTCTACCAAGCCGACGTCGTCCGTGCCCCTGCCACCCTCGAGGGGGTGGAGCGGGCCCTTGGCCTCCGCGGCTAGCCCCGAAGGGGCCGCCGGGCGTGCGGAGCGGAGACACGCCGAGCGGCCCCGCTCTCTTCTAGCACTTGCTCAGTCTCCTGCCAAGGGGCGGGGGACCTCCGGCGCTTGACCGCACCCCGGCCCGCCCTAGACTGGCCCTCGGACATGCGCCTTCGCCTCGTCGCCCTTTTCGCTGCCCTCGCCCTGGCGGTGGTCGTTTCGGCTCCGGTCGCCGCGGCGTCGGTCGACATGGCTCACTCCGCCCCGTCCGCACCGGCACAGGAGACAGGGGGCCACGGCGAGGCCCGCGGAGGTGACGCTTCGGGCGTCAGCGCCAACACCGAGCGCATCCTTTGGAGCGTGCTGGCGATTGCCCTCGCCGTTCCCATCGCCGGGGTGTTCTACCTGCTCAAGAAGCGGCTCCGCGCCTTCCCGGAGAATCCCGAATGGGTCGCGCCCATCTCGGTGATGCGCAGCCGCGACCTCCCCGATGAGCACACCTACGAAGGCGGGGAGGCGGCCGGCACGGGCCACGGCCACCACTGAGGTCTGCGACTGGCAGCAGGGCAGGCGGACATCCTCACCGAAGCCGTGCTGGCGCGGGCCATGGCCCACCACCGAGACCTGCGACCCTTACCCGTGGGGAACCACGATCACCTTCCCTTCGGCGGGGTCGGCTAGCGCGCGGAACGTCGCCGTCAGCTCGTCGAGTCCAATCCGGCGCGTGATCATGGGCGTCGGATCGATGACCCCTGCACCGAGCGCCTGAAGCGTTTCGGCGAACTCTTCCGGCGTGTAGCCCAGCACGAAGCGCAGCGTGAGCTGTTTCGAAATGCCGACCAACGGCCGGATGCGGTCCTCCGTCATGCAGGCCCCCGCCACAACGACCCGCCCCCCGCGAGGTGCCAGGTCCATCGCCTGCTGCAGCGTCCCCTCGATTCCCACGCACTCGAAGACGAGGGTACACGGTGTTCCCCGCTCCTCATCGACCAACCCCCGCAGCTCCTCGGTCCTCGGGTCCACGACGATGTCGGCGCCGAGCCTCGACGCCATCTCCCGTCGAGCGGCCGAGGGCTCGCTCACCACGACCGTCCCGGCGCCTTCGTGCTTCGCCCAAAGGAGCGTCATGAGCCCAATGGGGCCCGCCCCCATGATGAGCACCCGTTCGCCCCGCTGCAGTCCCGACTGGCGCACCGCATGCAGCCCCACGGCGCACGGCTCGGTCAAGGCCGCCGCTTCGTCCGAGAGGCCCTCCGGCACCGGCAGCAGGAGCGGAGCGCTCAAGAGCACGTACTCGCTGTAGGCGCCGGGGAGCCCGGCCGTGTAGCCGATGGCGCGCACTCCCCGCGGCGCGGAAGGGTCGATGAGGACCGGCATGCTGGTCACGCGGGTTCCCGGCGCCCACCCCTCGGCACCCGGCCCCGCCGCCGCGACCTCGGCCACGAACTCGTGCCCCATGACGATCCCCTCGGTGAGGGCGCGTTCATCCCACTCCCCACCGGACTGCCTCGACGCCTCGATGAGCTGGGGCAAATAGAGGGCCGCGTGCAGGTCGCTCCCGCAGATCCCACACGCCCGCACCTTCGCTAGGACCTGCCCGGGCCCCGGCTCCGGCCGCGGAACCTCCTCGACCCTCAGTTCACCATCCCGCAAGACGACGGCTCGCATCGCTCCGATCCCCCCAGACGTTTCGTATCCGGCGAAACGATACCACGCTCCGGATGGCTTGAGAGCCGGCCGCGCTCCCGCGAAACTCGTACCGTGCCGCGCCTCGTCCTGGCGACGAACAACCCCGGCAAGGTTGCCGAACTCCGCCGCCTCCTCGTCGGCACCGGGTACGAGGTCGTAACTCCTTCCGAGCTCGGCGTAGCGTTCGAGGTCGACGAGACCGGGGCCACCTACTTCGAAAACGCCGCCGCCAAGGCCCGTGCCGCCGCCCGGGCGGCCGGTTGCCTCGCCCTCGCCGACGATTCCGGTATCGAAGTCGACGCTCTTGGCGGTCGTCCGGGAGTGCAGTCGGCGCGGTACGGGGGCGAAGGGCTCGACGACCGGGGTCGCGTCGAACTGCTGCTCCGCGAGCTGGAAGGCGTGCCCGATGGGAAGCGAACAGCCCGGTTCCGGGCGGTCGTCGTTATCGCCGCGCCCGACGGCAGGATCCTCCAAACGTTCGAAGGCATCGCCGAAGGGAGCATCGCGCGCGAGCCCCGGGGCGCCGGCGGCTTCGGCTACGACCCGGTCTTCACCGTGCGTGGGCTCGGCAAGACGATGGCTGAACTCACCCCGGAAGAGAAGGACGCCGTGAGCCATCGCGGTCAAGCCGTGCGTGCCGCTGCCGCTTGGCTCCGCGCCCGCCTGGAACACGGATGAGGGCGTCGGCCGCCTTAGCGGCTGCTGCGGCTGTCCTCATCGCCACGTGCGGGGGCGGTGGGCTCCGCGAACCGGCGGAATGCCCTCCCTTCGCGCCGCCCCCCGCCGGCCCACGCTCCGCCTACGCGGCCTCAGTCACGTACGGCCTCGAACAGATGCTCGCCGTCGAGGACGCCTTCCGCCTCGCCTGGCCCGACCGGCGCCTTCGAGAGCGGGAGCAGTTCCGCCGCGACTTCGTCGCCTACGCCCACGCCATGCGCTGCTTCGCCCGGGCGACCGCGGCCCTGGAGCCGGAGGTGTCAGCCCCCGCTGCGGCGAATTTCCCCGCCTTCGACCAGTTCCTCGAAGGTGAGCTCGCCTTCGTCCTCGAGACGATCGACCTCGGCTGGAAGGCGGTGGAAAGCCGGAACCGGAGCAAGTACCGGGAGTTCATCGAGCGGGCGGAGGAGATGCACACCCGCCTCCTCTCGGCAGCGAACGGTGCCCGTGCCCTGCCGTGACCCGGGCCGGCGACTCAATCTCCGCGCGGCAGACCGAGCCCGCGCGTCGCAATGATGTTCTTCTGGATCTCCGACGTGCCACCGCCGATGGGGCCCGCATGCGAGAGAAGGTAGCTGGTGAGCACGCGGCCGCGCAGCTTCGCCCACTTCGAACCCGGGGTCAGCATCCCGAAGGGGCCCAGTAGGTTCACGCCCACGTTCGCGACCTTGATGCCGAGCATGGCCATGAAGACCTTGCTCATGCTCGCCTCGGCGTTGGGGATCTCGCCCTTCGACTGTAGCCACGCGACCCGGTACGCCAGCAGCCGCCCGACTTCGCAGTCGACGGTCAGGTCGGCCAGCGCGTGACGGACCTTCGGGTCGTCGAACGGCCGCCGTCCGTTGTGGCGCTCCTTCGCCCAGCGGACCAGCTCGTGCGTGGTGCGCCGAGCCCCGCTGATGGCGGCGATGTTCGACCGCTCGAAGTCGAGCGTGGTCGTCGCCACGTACCACCCCTGGTTCTCGCCGCCGAGCAGGTTCTCCGCCGGCACGCGGACGTTCTCGAAGAAGACCTGGTTGAAGTCCCGCCGGTAGGCGATGTTCGGAATGCCCTGCACGGTGATGCCCGGCGAGCGCATATCGACGATGAAGGCGCTGATGCCTCTGTGCTTCGGCACGTCCGGGTCCGTGCGCGCCAGCAAGAGCATCTTGTCGGCGACATGCGCGTTCGAAGTCCAGATCTTCTGGCCGTTGATGACGTACTCGTCGCCATCGCGCACCGCGCGGGTTTGCAGGCTCGCCAGGTCACTTCCCGACCCCGGTTCGGAGAACCCCTGGCAGTACCACACCTCGCCTCGGGCCATCTCCGGCAGCCAGCGTCGCTTCTGCTCCTCAGTGCCGTGGACGAGGATGGTGGGTCCTGTAATCCCGATGGTGAAGAGCCTCCCGCCGTGCGGGGCCCGGTGGTACGCGAGCTCCTCGTTCAGGATCATCTGCTCGATTGGCGTTTTCCCCATCCCGCCGTACTCCACCGGCCAGGCCGGTGCGAGCCAGCGACGCGCCCCCAGCTTCTTCATGAACTCCTTGGCGAAGGCGACCTGCTCCTCGTTGTCGAAGAAGTCGTCGTCGCCCTCGAAGTCCGGCGGCAGCTCCTGGCGAAGGAAGGCGCGCAGCTCCTCGCGCCAGGCTTCGGTCTCGGGAGAGAAGCGGAAGTCCATGCCGCTCAGTGTACCGGCGCCTCGGGCGAGCGGCATTCTGGACCACCGCTCCGAACGAGTACGATTCCGCCATGCGGCCGCTCTTCATCGTTCCCCACACGCATTGGGACCGCGAGTGGTACCAGCCGCACGAGCTCTTCCGGTGGCGGCTGGTCCGCATGATCGACGAGGTCATCGACCACCTCGAGGCGCACCCTGACTATCCCTGTTTCAACCTTGACGGTCAGGCCATCGTCGTCGAGGACTACCTCGCCCTCCGCCCGGAACGCCGCGAACGTCTGGCCGCCTTGGTCCGCGCCGGACGGGTGGTCATCGGCCCCTGGTGGGTGCAGCCCGACGAATTCCTTCCCACGGGTGAATCCCACATCCGCTCGCTCGTCCGAGGCACCCGCTACGCGCGCCGCTTCGGCGCCTCTTCCCGCGTCGGTCACTGTGCCGACCAGTTCGGACACATCGCCCAGATGCCCCAGATCATGGCCCAGCTCGGCCTCGTGGCCGCCTGCCTGTGGCGCGGTGTTCCCGACGCCGTTCCCGGCTGGAGCTTCTGGTGGGAGGCTCCCGACGGCACGCGTATCCCCGTCCTCTCCCTTCGCCACAGCTACTCGAACGGCTGGCGACTCCCCCGCGACCCGGAAGCCCTCCTCGCCCGCGTCCGCGAGGCGGAAGAGGGGCGGGCGCCCGGCGAACCCCTCCTGCTCATGAACGGCACGGACCACAGCCGCATGGAGCGCCACCTGCCGGAACTGCTGCCCGTCCTCCGCGCTGCCGGCTACGACGCTCGCATCGTCACCCTCGACGCCTACGCCGAGGAGATGCTCGCCTGGGGGATCGACGAGGTCGTCCACCGGGGCGAGCTCCGCTCTCCCGACCGGTCAAACGTGCTGCCGGGGGTCCTCTCCAGCCGAATGAATCTGAAGCAGCGCGACTTCGAGGTTCAGTCGCGCCTCGAGCGCATCGCCGAGCCCCTCGAGCTCCTCGCCTGGCTTCGCGGCGGGCCCGACGGCGCGCCGGCCCTCCGTCATGCCTGGTCGCTCGCGCTCGAAAACTCCCCCCACGACTCGATCTGCGGCTGCTCGGTCGACCAGACCCACCGCGAGATGCTCCCTCGCTACGACCGCGCCGAGCAGCTCGCCGAGGCCGTCACCCGCGAGGCCCTCGCCCACCTCGCGAGCTGCGCGGACGTGCCCGAACCGGGCGGCATACTCCTCTTCCGGCCGGCCCCCTTCGCTCCCGTGCCGCTCGAGGTGGAGGTTCCCTCCTCGTGGGGTGGCACGTGCCTCCGCTTGTCGAACGGGCGAACGCTCCCCGCGGCGTTCGGACCGCCCTCGCCGGACCGAGTCCTCGTCGACCGCGAGGTGTCGGTTCGTGCTGCGCTCGCGCACCTCGACTTCCTCCGCGAGGGCCGCTACGACGACCGCTGGCTCGAGGAGGTTCGCGTCGAGCTGACGGAGGGCTCGCTGCTGGTCACGACGGTCGTAGGCCGAGGCGTCTCCCCTGTCGACGACGAGGGTGCACGCGCCGAGGCCCGCCGACTCGTCCGCGAAGGGGCGCCCTCGCGGGCACGGGTGCGGGTCATCGAACGCGGAATGCGGACAGTGCGGGCCGTGCTCCCGCCTTCGCCCGCGATCGGCGTCGAGCTGCTGTGTCCCGATACCGCGCCGCACCAGCCTCCGCCCCTGGTCGCCGACGGCCGGGAGATCCGCTCCGAGCGGTTTCGTGTCCGGCTGGAAGGTCGCGGGCTCGCCATCGACGACACGCTCGCTGGCGTCGAGCTGCGCGAGGCGGCCCTCTTCCTGGACGAAGGCGACCGGGGCGACGAGTACAATGCCGACATCCTCGACGACGCCATCTTCGAGCCCTCCTCCCTCGAGTTCCTCGGCTCTTCGGCCGACGCCGTCACTGCTGAGCTGCGGTACCGCGTGCGCCTGGCGATTCCCCGGCGCCTCGCGGCCGGCCGTGACCGGCGCACGCAGGAGGACCTAGTTCCGCTCGAAGCCGAGGTGCGGGCGCGGCTGTGGCATGCCGTCCCCTGGGTCGAGCTCACCGTCGCCGTCGACAATCCCGCCGAAGATCATCGTCTCCGCCTCGCGTTCCCCCTCCCGTTCGAAACGGAGGCCGTCTGGACCGAGAACCAGTTCCACGTGGCCGAACGCTCCGTACGGCCCCAGCCGTGGAACGGCCGCTCCGACGAGCTCCCCACGGCGGCCTTTCCCCAGAAGTGCTTCGCCGCCGTCGAGCGGGATGGGCGCGGGGTCGCGGTTTTCAACCGAGGCCTGCCTGAAGGGGAGGTGGTCCACCTCCCCGACGGCCGCCAGGCCTACACCGTCACGCTCCTACGTTGCGTGGGCTGGCTCTCCCGTCCCGACCTGCGCACCCGCCGCGGCGCCGCCGGGCCCACCATCGCCACGTTCGATTCCCAGATGCTCGGAGGCCACGTCTTCCGGTTGGCCGTCGCTCCATACTCCGGCACGTGGCGAAGCGCGGGAGTGCTGCCGCTGGCGCACGCCTTCGCCCACCTGCCTGCGGCGGTCTGGGCCTCCGCGCGACAGGGAGCGGCTCGGGGGCCGTTGACGCTGGCCGAGTTCGACGCCCCCGACGTCGTCCCTTCTGCCCTGGCGAGGAGCGAAACCGACGGGCGGCCCTACCTCCGTGTCTGGTCGGCAGGGGAAGCGCCCCGCGAGGCGCACATCCGCCTCCCTTGGGCGGCATCCGCCGAAAGGACGAACCTCCTCGGAGAGGACGCGCGTCCCCTCGCCGTGGACCGAGGCGCGGTACGTCTGCCGCTGCGCCCGTGGGAGATCGCGACCATCGCCGCCGACCCTGTCGGCGGCTAGGGTCACTTGGTGGTGCGGCGGAAGAGCTCCCAATCGATAACGAGGTGATGGACGAGGCCGTACGCTACGATGCCAGCTCCGGCGACGATTCCCCCGGCGATGGCCATCGCCCCGCTGTCGTTCGCGGCACCGAACCCCAGGACGACCGCTCCCGCGGCAGCGATGAGTGCCGCGAGCGTCGGAAGCGCGTGCCCGGACTCTCCTCCGTGTTGCCTCACTGTTCGCACCTCCCGATGGCTGGCGCCATTCTAGCCGCTGCCACCGACGTCCGGCGGCGCACGGCTCATCCATCCCGCGGTGCGAGGCTCACCATCGGTTGAGCCGCGCCCGCAGGCGCGCCTCCCGGGCGGCGAGCTCGCCCGGAGACGTTCCGCTGCCCGGACGGCCCGGCCGCGCCAGCCCTGCCGCGAGGAGACGCTGGGCCGCCTCGGTGCACTGCAGCGCGCTCTCGAGGTCACCCAGCTTCCGCTCGAACAGCTTCGCCGCCTCGACCCAGGGCCGGAGGAACCGTCCCGGAGGCTCGTGGGCGAGCGCGAGCCAGCATCGCACCGCGTCGACAGGCCGTCCTGCTCGCGCGTAGGCGCGAGCGGCGCGCTCCAGGGCTCGGCGACGGATGGCCCGCGGTGCGCCCTCGGCGGCCGATTCGTAGGTCGCGGCGGCGGTCGCCTGGTCGCCGGCGTGTTCGGCCGCTCGCGCGCGCTGCAGCGGCTCCCCTTCGCCCGCGGCGATCGCTCCCAGACGTCCGAGCAGGGCAACGAGCGAGAGCACGTCCCACGCGTTGTGCCGGAGGACGGGCAGAATGTACGACGGGTCGCCCGTCCTCTGGAAGAGGAAGTACCGTTCCGGCACCTCTCGCGACGGACAGTCGTCGCCTCGCTCGAAGCCGAGTACTCTCGTCTCGACGTCGACGAGGCGGTGGGAGGGGAGGTCCTCGGCGAACACCCGGCGGCTCACGTGGAGCAGGTCGACGTGCGGGGCGCTCCGCGAGGGCGGGCGCATCCGCTGGAGCACGTACCGCGCCTCGAGCATGGGTGCGTCGAAGGAGCGGCCGTTGTAGCTCACGAGGCCGCCCGCCTGGGCGAGCTCGTCGGCCAAGCCCCCGAGGAGGCCGCCCTCGTACTCGGGACCCGGCAGCAGGTATTGGCTGAGCACGAGTGCGCTCCCTTCGAACCGTGCCACGCCGGCGAGGAATACCATCGCTCCCGCGCCCGCGAGCCCCGTCGTCTCCGTGTCGATGAAGCGGAGGGCCTCGATGTCCGCAGGCGGGGTGGTCCGGGCCAACGCTGCCAGCGTGTCCAGTGGGGCGCGGAGTGCCTCGTAGAGCGGGACGGTCCCGTGCACGAAGCCCACGTCGTACCGGCTCACGATGCGGTAGCCCGGCCCGTGCGGCGTTTCGAACCAGTGCCCACCGAGGATGCGGAGGTCAGTGTCTTCCGTCACCGCTGCCACACGCGCGGGCGGGTCCCGCCGCAGCGGCTGGCGAAGCGCCGCGCGCAGCCGCTCACGGAGCCCTTCGCCACCCGCGCTGGCGGAGGCGGCCTGTTCGAACATACGTTCGTATGCTACGCTGGGCCTCCGTTCCGAGGAAGCCTCCCCCGCAGACGCTGCAGCTGGGTGGCAGCTCGCTCCGCCAGCTCGTACACCTCGGGCACCTGCAGAAGCGCAGCCATGGCGAAGTAGGCGAGCGCGCCGGCCGCTGCCCCCAGGAACGCGTCCACGAACGCTTCGAGGGTGCTCCCTTCGTGCCGGGTCCCGAATCCGGCAGCGATCGCCACGCCCATCGTCCCCGCCGCGACCGCCACCCGGGCGAGGGCGTGGAGGTCCTCGGTCGTGCCGTCGCCGAGACGCCGCGCGGCGAGCGTCCAGAGCCCGCCCCATTCGAGCCACGAAGCCGCGGACACGGCGAAGGCCAGCCCCGACACTCCGAACGGTTCCCACAACACCGCCGAAAGGGCGGCGTTCACGGCGAGGGCGGCCAGCGCCATGACCACAGGCGTTCGCGTGTCGCCGAGGGCGTAGAAGGCCCGGCTGTGGATCTCAATGCCTGCCTGGGGCACGATGCCGAGGCAGTACCAGCCCAGCGCCGCTGCCGTCACCCGCGTGTCCCCAGCCGTGAAGGCACCCCGCTGGAGGAGCACCTCCACCACCGGCTCCCGCAGGAGCGCGAGGCCGACGGCCGCGGGCACGGTGAAGAACATGATCAGCCTCAGCAGCCGCGAGGTCTGCGCTCGCAGGGCCTCCCAATCCCCCTCCGCAGCGATGGCTGCCAGGCGGGGGAAGGCTGCCGTCGAGACGGCCATGCCGAAGACGGCGAGAGGCAGGTTGGCCACGATCCAGGCGTAGTTGAGGCTGGCGATGGCACCCGCCCCGACGCGGGAGCCGAAATAGGTGGCGATGAAGTACACGTTCACCTGCGCCGCGGCCAGTCCCGCCACCCGTGGCGCCATCAGACGGCCCACCTCGCGCACGGCGGGGTCGGCCCAGGTGAGCGAAGGCCGGTAGCGCATCCGCTCCTGCCAGAGCCCAGGAAGCTGCACGGCGAAATGGAGCGCCGCGCCGCACACCACGCCCACGGCGAGCCCGCGGACGCCCAGCGGCTCAGCCAGGACGAGCGCGCCGAAGATGATCGCGAGGTTGTACAGCATGGGCGCGATGGCCGGATAGAGGAACCGCTCGCGGGCGTTCAGGATGCCCGTCACCATCCCGCTCATCGCGAAGAGCAAGGGGGAGAGGAGCATCAGCCGCGTCAAGAAGACCGCCTCGGCGACCAGCTCCTCCCGTCGGCCGATGTCCGCCCCCAGCCCTGGCGCGAAGAGCGGCACCAGGGCCGGCGCCAGCGCCCAACCGGCCAAGCAGAGGGCTGCCGTGGCGGCTGTCACCAGATTGAACGCCCGGCTGGCCAGCAGCCAGGCGCGTTCCTCGCCTTCGGAGCGCAGGGTGCGCGCGAAGACGGGGATGAAGGCGCTGCCGAGCGTCGCTCCCGCCAGCACCTGGAAGATCAGGTCGGGGATGCGGAAGGCCACCTGGTAGGCGTCCAGTTCGGGCGAGGCCCCGAAGGCCCGGGCAATGGCGACCGTCCGCAGCACGCCCAGGAGCCGGGAACCGAGGAACCCTGCCGCGACGATGGCCGCTGCCATCGCCAGGCCGCCGGCGCGCCTCCGCGTTCCCGGTGAGGCATCCGCCATGGCCGCCATGCTACGATGCCCCGGCGCTTGGTTCCCCTCTGCTGGGCTGGCCGACCCTCGCCTTCACGTAAGCGTCAACGGTACGATAGCCCCGATGCGGCTTTTCCGGCGTCTCGCTGCTGCCCAGGCGTTCCGCGCCCTTCGCCACCGGAACTACCGCTACCTCTGGCTCGGGCAGCTGGGCCACTCCGCCACCCTCTGGATGGACCAGGTCGCGCGGGCGGTGCTCATCCTCGACCTCACCGGCTCGGCGATGATGCTCTCCCTCGTCATCGCCACGCGCCTCGCCCCCATCCTCCTCTTCGGGCTCGTCGCCGGGGCCGTGGCCGACCGTGCGAACCGGCAGCGCGTGCTCATGACGACGCAGGCCGTCACCTTCGCCTCGCACCTCTTCCTCGGGCTGATGGTGACCTCCGGGCTCATCGAGGTGTGGATGGTGTTCGTGACCGCTTTCGTGGCGGGCACGGCTATGGCCTTCAACCAACCTGTCCGTCAGTCGCTCATTCCGATGACCGTCCCCCGCGAGGACCTGCTCAACGCCGTCGCCCTGAACTCCACCGCCTTGAGCGTGATGCGGATCGGCGGCGGCAGCCTTGCCGGCGTCCTGCTCATCCCCTTCGATCCCGGCGGCGTCTACCTGGTCACCGCCGGCATCTACGCCTACGTCATCTTCACAACCTGGATGATGCGGTTCCCGGAAGCGCCCGTCGCCCGGCGCAGCGAGGCGTCGCTCCTCGGCGACCTGCGCGAAGGGTTCGCCTACGTGGGGCGCAACCCCGAGCTCGCCGTGGTGGTGGGGCTGGCCGTCATCCTCTTCGTCCTCGGCTTCCCCTACCAGCAGGTGTTCACGCCCCTGCTGGCGAAGCGCGTGCTCCACATGGGCGATTCCGGGGTCGGGTTCCTGGCAGGCGCCACGGGCGTCGGGGCGTTCCTCGGCTCGCTCGTCGTGGCCGCGAAGTCGAACATCGCCCGCCCCGGCCTGCAGCTCCTGGCGAACATGTTCGTCTTCGGCGCAGTTCTCGTCCTCATCTCCCTCCAGGCCACGGTGTGGGGGACTGCCATCCTCCTCGCGGTGGCCGGGTCGATGACCGTCACCTACATGGCCTTCACCAACGGCATCCTTCTGGAGCGGAGCGACCCCGCCATGCACGGGAGGGTCATGTCCCTCCTCAGCCTCGACCGCGGGCTGATCCCCCTCGGGGCCATCATCGCTGGTGGTCTCGTCGAAGTCGTCGGCGTGCGCCCGGGGCTCTTCGTGCAAGGGGTGCTCGTGCTCGCCTGCGTGACCATCGCCGCCGTCGCCGCCGGGCCGCGGCTCGCCGCCATCCGGTCGGCCGCGGCGGGCGAAGGCGCCCGCCGGCCGGCCGCGGCCGCACCGCCAGCGGGCCGCGGCTAGGACCGCGTCCTCACGGCCGGTAGCCGTGCGTCCGCGGTCCCAGCCGTACGGCCTCCACGTCGTAGGCCATCTCCACCCACTCGCAGAGGATCCGCCGTGTGTCCCGCGGGTCGATGATGTGCTCGATCCCGAATGCCTCTGCCGTTCGGAAGGGCGAGCGGATACGGTTGAAGCGCTCCTCGAGCTGCCGACGAAGCGCTTCGGGGTCTTCGGCTTGCTCGAGCTCCCGTCGGTAGGCCGCCTCGATGCCGCCCTCCAGCGGCAGGCTCCCCCAGTCGCCGCTGGGCCAGGCGTAGCGCAGGTTGAGGCGGCCGGTGTTCCCGTGGCCGGCGCCCGCCACCCCGAACACCTTGCGGATGATGATCGACACCCACGGGACTTCGGCTTGAAATATCGCCGCCAGTGCTCGTGCACCCTTCCGGATTGTCGCCGCCTTCTCAGCCTCCACGCCGATGACGAAGCCCGGCTGGTCGACGAAGTTCACGACCGGCAGGTGGAAGGTGTTGCACAGGTCGACGAAGCGCTCCATCTTCTCGGCTCCCGGGGCGGTGAGGCCCCCGCCGTAGCAATACGGGTCGTTCGCCATCACCCCCACCGGATAGCCGTTCAGTCGGGCGAGCCCGGTGACCACCGAGCGGCCCCAACCAGCCCCGATCTCGAAGAACGAATCCCGGTCGAACACCGCCGTGAGGATGTCGCGGACCTTGTAGGGGCGGCGCCGGTCCCGCGGGATGGCCTCGATGAGCCACTCCTCCCGCCGATCCGGCGGGTCGCTACAGGGCGTTCGGGGCGGCTGTTGCCACACGTTCTGGGGCAGGTAGGAGAGGAACTGCCGAATTTGCCGGAAGCAGTCCTCCTCGTCTTCGGCCAGGTTGTCGATGACGCCGTTGTGGTAGTGGATCTCCCAACCGCCGAGCTCCTCCTTCGTCACCTGTTCACCCATCCCCCTCGCCACCACCGGAGGGCCGGCGACGAAGACCTGGGATGTCCCCCTCACCATGATGTTCCAGTGGGCAGTCACCACCCTCGCTGCGCCCAGGCCGGCCACGCTCCCCATGGCTGCCGCGATGACCGGAACCTCACCGAGCATGTGCACGATGGTGTCCCAGCCGGGGTTCGCGGGCACGTACGTCCGCGGCATCGTCTCGTAGGTGCGAACCGAGCCCCCGCCGCCCGTCCCGTCCACGAGGCGGATGATCGGGATTTTCAGCTCGCGGGCCATCACTTCGCCGTACACCTGCTTCTGGGCGATGGCCGCGTCGGCGGCGCCGCCGCGCACGGTGAAGTCGTCACCCCCGACGACGACGCGGCGCCCACCGATGCGCGCGAGGCCGACGATGTAGTTGGCAGGCCGGAAGGAGACGAGATTCCCTTCTTCGTCGTACTCCGCCCTCCCGGCCAGCACCCCCGTTTCTTCGAAGCTTCCCGGGTCCACCAGCCGCTCGATGCGCTCCCGGACGGTGAGCTTCCCGCCTTCGTGCTGGCGGCGAACGTTCTCCGGGCCGCCCATCTGCTTCGCCAGCTCGATGCGCCGATGGAGCTCCGCGATTTCCGGCTCCCAGCTCATGTGGCCCTCCTCGGTCGAACAGCTCGTGCGCTCATCCTAGCTCAGGAGCGTCGCCTCGTCGGTCCGTCCTCAGTAGGGGATGAGTTCGGTGTGCACCTCGAGGAGCTCTCCGTCGACGTCCCATCGCTGGATGGCCGCGGCGATGGTCTGGAGCTGTGCGTCCGCATGGTCGCCGGCATTGGCAACGGCCACGAGCGCCACCGTGGCGAAGCCAGCGGTGTCCAGGTCGTCGACTTCGGCCGCCGCCACGTTGAACCGGGCCCGCACCCGGTCGAGGAGGGAGCGGATGACCATGCGCTTCTCCTTCAGGCTCGCGGCATCGAGCCGGTAGCGCAGCACCAGCACGCCGATGACCATCTTCCTAGAAGGGGTCTTCGGCTTCGGGCTCCGGCTCCTCCGGCAGCGGCGGGAGCTCGTGCGGCCCCTGCAGGCCGAAGTATTCGAAGAACTTGGCCGTCGTTCGGTACAGCTTCGGACGGCCCGGTGCGTCGGCTTGCCCAGCGACCGCCACCAGCCCTCGCTGCTCGAGGGACTGGATGAGCTTGTCGCAGTTCACCCCACGAATGGCCTCCACCTCAGCGCGCGTGCACGGCTGCTTGTAGGCGATGATGGTCAGGGTTTCGAGCGCCGCCCGCGAGAGGCGTGGGCCGTCGGCGCCACCCAGGAAGCGCTCGACGTACGGCGCGAACTCGGGGGCCGTCACCAACTGGTAGCCCCGGCCGTCCTCCAACAAGCGCAAGCCGCGGGTGCGGCACGCCTCCCGCAGCTGGGATATCGCCTTGCGTACAGCGCCCTCGGCCACGCCTGTCGCCCGGGCCAGCGTGGCGGCGGTCACGGGTTCCTCGGCCACGAAAAGCAGCGCTTCGATCACCGCCGGCAGCTGCTCGGCGGGCGGAGCGGAGATGGTCGCTTCAGCCGGTGCGCTCATCGCCTCCCTCGCTGGCGTCGTTTCCGTTCGGCGTTGGGGACTTGGCCGGCTCACTCCCGACCTCCTCTCGTGGGGGTGGCGGGATGGGCGGCGGCGCAGCCGTCGCACTGGTCGCGGTTGCGGTGTGCGGCGTGGGCAGAGGCCGCGGAGCCGTCCCGGGCGCGTACGCGATTCGCACCACCGGCCGCTGCACGTCCAGCGCGCCCACCTGCTCCCGCAACACCCGGAACGTGATATCGCTCGCCGCGTGGCTCAGCTCGGAGACCGTCACCGTTCCGTCGACTGTCAGCTCCAGCTCCGTCGCCACCGTTCCGCCCGAGGCGCGCACGATGGGCCTCGTCTCGCGCACCCCGGCAAGCCCACGGAGGGCGTCCCGCAGCATCCCCTCGATGGTCGTGGCGGGCATCTCCAGGACGCTCCCGTCGGCTTGGCGCCAACGCACCGTCCCGCGGCTTCCCCGGGCGGGTCGGCGAATCGCCAGGAGTATGGCCCCCAGCGCCGCCAGCACGAGCACGGCCAGCGCTCCCGTCAGACCCCACTTCTCGGCCGTGCCGGCATCCACGTACGCCACGAAGTTGAAGTTCTCGATGTCGAGGTCGATCTGCTGGTCCTGGTTCCAGGCCAGCCCCGCCAGCACCCCGCACGCGGCGATGAAGAGCGCCGAGTACACCAGGACCAACAGCCGAAGGACGGCGTTCATGCCGCACCTCCCGCGACGACGGCGCGGGCACCGTCGAGGTAGGGCTCGCCGATGACGGCGGGAACGATCCGGTTCCGAAGCCCCTCGCCGGAAGCGTAAACCGGGATGTAGTTGTCCGTATACCCGTGCCAGCGCAGGCCGTCGGGGGTGGGCCGCTCCTCTTCCCAGAGGACGGGGCGCCGCCTCCCACGGTTGGCTGCCGCGAACCGCTCTCGCAGCTTCCTCCCCAGCTCCGCCAGGGCCGCAGCGCGCTCCCGCTTAACCTCGGGCGGCACCTGCTCCGGCAGCTTCGCAGCCAACGTCCCCCGCCGGGGAGAGAACGGGAAGACGTGGATTCGGGCGAACCCGACTTCCTCGCACACGCGGAGCGTGGCCCTGAAATCCTCCTCCGTTTCACCCGGAAATCCGGCGATGACGTCCGTGGTAATCGCTGCGTCGGGAACAGCGGCCCGGATGCGGGCTACCGCCGCCAGGTACTCGCGGATGGTGTACCGACGACGCATCGCTGCCAGAATCCGATCGCTGCCCGACTGCAGGGCGAGGTGGAAGTGCGGCATGAGCCGCGGGTCGCTCCAGAGGGCCAGCAGTTCGGGCGTGATGTCCTGCGGCTGTAGCGAGCTGAATCGCAGGCGGGGAACTTCCGTACGCTCCAGCACGCCGGCGATGAGGTGATGCGGCCGAAGCGGGGGAACCAGGTCCCGGCCCCACGCGCCGAGCTGCGTTCCGGTGAGGACGACCTCCTTCGCTCCGGCTGCCCCCGCGGCTTCGACCTCGGCCACGACGCGCTCGATGCTCCGCGATTCCTCACGGTGGCGGGTGCGCGGCACGATGCAAAACGCGCAGACGTCGTTGCATCCCTCCTGGGCCTTGATGAAGGCGCGGATGCGCAGCCCAGCTTCGGGCGAGGTTTCCTGGGGGGTGGAGCGTCCCGCCCGGGCAGAAAGCGCGGCAACCAGTTCCGCTTTGTCGGCGTCCCGCGTGCCGGCAACGATGTCCGCGCCGAGCGCCCGAACGGCGTCGAAGCCGGCGGTCTGCGGGTAGCACCCGGTCACCGCCACGGCCGCCCCGGGCGCCAGTCGCCGCGCGGCGCGGATGAGCCGCCGCGATTTCTGGTCGGCGACGTGCGTGACCGAGCAGGTGTTGATGACCACCGCCTCGGCCTCGCAGAGGCGATCGACGACCTCGTACCCCGCTCGGCGGAGTGCGCGGGCGATCTCCTCGCTATCGGCGAGGTTCAGCTTGCACCCGAGGGTAAGGACGGCGGCGACCGGGCGGCTCATGCCAACATCGTACTCGCCGGCGGGGCTCGCCGCCCCTCAGGCCCGGGTGGGGCCGTTCGCCTCGGCTGTGCCGTTGGCAGCCAGCTCGCCCGCGAGCTGCACCCGGTCGAGCAGCTCACGTCGGGTGATGAGCCCCACCATGCGTCCATCTTCCAGGACTGGCACCTGGTTGAGTCGGTTCTGACCGACGAGCATCAGCACCTGGATGGCGGGCGTGCTCGCATCGACCGTGATCACCCGCTCCTTCGGCGTCATCGCTTGCCGCGCAGGGATGTGAGGCCATTCCGCCCGAGGGTATCGCCGGACGTCCGAGACGGTGAGGATGCCCTCCACCTGGTCGCCCAGCGCCACCACCACCGCCCGGTGCCCGCCCGACACCATGTATTCGTCCACAACCTGGGCGAGCGACATCCCCGGTGGGACCACGGCGAAATCGGTGCTCATCACGTCCCGCGCTCGCAGCCGCGCCAGGACCGATTCGAGGAAGACGCTCTGCCCTTCGGCCCGCGCCGCCGACATCAGGAACCAGCCGATGAAGGCGAACCAGATGCCGTTGATGAGGTAGCCGAACAGGATGAACCCCAGCCCCGCGAACAACAGGCCATAGCCGAAGGCGACGCCGACGCCGGAGGCCACCTCCGTCGCCCGTCGGAAGCTTCGCGTCCGTCCCCAGATGATCGAGCGGAGCACCCGGCCCCCGTCGAGGGGGAAACCCGGCAGGAGGTTGAACGCCGCCAGGACGCCGTTCACGAAGCCGAGGTAGGAGAAGATGGCCTCGAGGTACTCGTTCCGACCCGAGGCGGCGAAGGCGATGCCGATCGATGCCCCGGCGATGAGGATGCTTGTCGCCGGTCCCGCCGCCGCGATGGAGAACTCCTCGCGCGCGCTGCTCGGCTGCCTGCCCAAGTGCGAGACGCCCCCGAAGATGAAGAGGCTGATCTTCGGCACCGTCAGGCCCCGAGCCTTCGCCACCAGGGCGTGGGCCAGCTCGTGGAGCAACACCGTGCCGAAGAGGAGCAGCGCGGCGACAATGCCCACCGTCCACGCCGTCCCTTCGCTCCAGTTCGGGTACTCCTCGGGGAAGACGCGGTCGGCGAGCGTCCAGCTCACCAACGCGAAGACGAAGAGCCACGAGAGGTCGATCTCGATGCGGATGCCGAACAGCTTCGCGATGGGAATGCCGCGGCCGAACATGGGCGAAATGGTACCAGACGCGGCTTGGCTGCCGGTGCTCTAGCCGCGCCGCCGGGCCGCCACGAAGTCGGGCGTCCGCTTCTCCATGAAGGCGTTCACCGCCTCCTTGTGCTCCGCCGTGGTGTAGGCGTGGGCGAGCGCCTTCCCCTCCCGCTCCATCACGCGGCGGTAGTCGCCGTCGACCGCGTTCTGGTGGAGCAAGCCCCGGATGAGGTGGATCGCCGAGAGGGGCTGCTTCGCCAACGTCTCGCCCAGCTCGAGGGCACGGTCGAGGAGCCGCTCCGGTGGCACCACCTCCGTCACCAACCCGGCCGCCAGCGCCTCCTGGGCCGAGATCATCCGGCCCGTCAGGCACCACTCCATAGCCCGGCCGAGGCCCACGAGCTGGGGCAGCAGGTAGCTGCTGGCCAGCTCGGGGACGAGGCCCATCCGGACGAAAAACATCCCGATCTGCGCGTTCTCGCTGGCGATGCGGATGTCCATCGGCAGGATCTGCGTGATGCCGACGCCGACGGCAGCGCCGTTGATGGCTGCGATGGTCGGCTTCGGCATGCGCAGGAGGAAGCCGATCCAGTCCTCGGCTTCGGCGGGGACGTCCTCCCGTTCGCCTCCGCCGTCGCCTTCGTCGATGCGGCGCTTCCAGAGCGAGATGTCGGCACCGGCGCAGAACGCCCGCCCCGCTCCCGTTACCACGATGGCGCCGACAGCGTCGTCCTCGTTCGCCTTGGCGATGGCGTCTCGCATCTCGGCCATCATCTTCGGGGTCCACGCGTTCAGCTTCTCCGGCCGATTGAGCGTGATGAGGCCCACTGCCCCACGGGTTTCGTACAGGATCTGTTCGTATGTCATGGCGGGACCTCCCGATGGTTCGTTCAGGCCGAAGGGTACACCATCCGGGGGTCGTGTGGCTCAGAGCAGGAGCGCCGCTACGGCATCCCACGCGGCGGACTCCACCGCCTCGAGGGGCTGGGCCGCGTCCACCAGCACCCATCGGTCAGGGGAAGCGGCGCACAGCTCCCGATACCCCTTCCGCACGCGCTCATGGAAGGCGAGCGCCTCGGTGCCCGTGCGCACGTCTCCTGGCTGGGCGCCCTTCCGGCGCAGCCCCTCCACCGGGTCGATGTCGAGGAGGATGGTGAGGTCCGGCTCCAAATTGCCGGTGGCCACGCCGTTCAGCAGCCGCAATGCCTGCAGGTCGAGTCCTCGGCCGTACCCCTGGTAGGCGAGCGTGCTGGCCGCGAAGCGGTCACAGATGACCCAGACCCCTTGCGCGAGCGCCGGCCGAATGACCTCGGCCGTGAGCTGCGCCCGCGCCGCCAGGAAGAGAAAGGTCTCGGCCCAGGGGTCGAGCTCGTCGCGAAGGAGTACCCGCACCCCTTCCCCGACGGAGGTGCCGCCGGGCTCGCGCGTCTCGACCACGGCGACCCCGCGGCTCCGCAGCCGTGCGGCGAGCCGCGGGAGCAGGGTGCTCTTGCCCGTGCCCTCGCCCCCCTCGAGGACGATGAAACGCCCCCTCCTCACCGGCCGGCACCGGCGTCGATGCTCGGCAGGATGCGCACCCGCCGGAAGGGCTCCTTGCCGGCGCTCTGGCTTTCGAGGTTGTACCGGCTGGCGATCTGGTGCTGCAGCCGCCGGATGTAGCTGTTCGCTGGCGGAAGCTCGACCGGCCGACCCTCCTGCAGAACCCGGGCGACCGCCTCCTCCGTCTCCCGCCAGACGTCCAGCAGCGGGTCACGCCGCACGGACCGTTCGCCCTCGCGGAACTGCAAGAGCGCCTGCTCGATCTGGTATGCGGTGCTGCTCTTGATGACGTAGGTGGGGAGGTTCAGCTCCTCGGCCTCGCGCAGCGCCGGCGGCTTCCGTCGGTAGTAGTTGCGCAGGGTCAGCACGGCGTCCGCCTCCCGCACGTCGTCCACCAGGACGACGGGCACGCCGGTGGCTCGGATCGCCGCTTCGAGCCGGCTCCGCGAGATTCCGAACGGATAGACGCGCACCGGTTTCGGCGCTCCGCTCCCGGGTGCCTCGAACGCCCCTGGCGCTACCACCGACGCCCGTGTTGGCGTGGGCAAGCGCTCGCCGCTCGGCGCCCGGCCCTCCGGTTCGAACTCGTAGTCGTCATCCCACGGTCGGATCACCCTCACGGTGCCGTCCGGCATGAGCTGTCGGACTTCGGGACGCACGGTGTAGCCACGCAGGAGCGCATCGACCGTCGAAGCCACATCCTCGTGGATGGCGACGCGGTGCCAGGTTTGGATCTCCACGACCACGTCGAAGGTCGGCGGCGCCTTCCGCTCGAGGATGGACTTCTGAGTGCCGCGGCGGCGGGCCTCTTCGTCGCCCAAGGTCACCGACTGGATGCCGCCGATGAGGTCGGAGAGGGTGGGGTTCATCATCAGGTTCTCGAGCGAGTTGCCGTGGGCCGTGCCCACGAGCTGCACGCCCCGTTCGGCGATGGTGCGCGCCGCCGCCGCTTCGAGCTCCGTGCCGATCTCGTCGATGATGATCACTTCCGGCATGTGGTTCTCCACTGCCTCGATCATCACCGCGTGCTGCAGCGCTGGCGTCGGAACCTGCATTCGCCGTGCTCGGCCGATGCCGGGGTGGGGGATGTCCCCGTCGCCGCCGATCTCGTTCGACGTATCGACGATGATCACCCGCTTCTTCGCGTCGTCGGCCAGGACGCGCGCCACCTCGCGCAGCATCGTCGTCTTGCCGACACCGGGCCGACCCAGCAGCAGGATGCTCTTCCCGCTCATCACGAGGTCTTCGATGACCCGAATCGTCCCGAAGACAGCGCGGCCGATACGGCAGGTGAGACCGACGATCTTCCCACGACGGTTCCGGATGCATGAGATGCGGTGGAGCGTCCGCTCGATGCCGGCGCGGTTGTCCGCACCGAACTCGCCGATTCGGGCGATGACGTATTGGATGTCCTCCTCGGTCACCTCCCGGTCCGAGAGCACGAGCTCGCTTCCCGGGTAGCGCGCTTCCGGCAGCCGTCCCAGGTCCAGCACGACTTCGAGCAGTGCGGTCCGCCGCTCGGGCGGCTGGAGGGCCGCCGAGATATGCGGGGGAAGCGCGGCAAGGAGGGCATCCAGGTCGTCGGTCACGACCTGCTCCGCTGGACCCCGTTCGAATGCGTATCGTTCGTTCACCATTTGCTCCTGCGTCATCGCGGCACCATGGCCGATGCCGGTATCGGCACCGCCTCTTTCAAAGGTTCGAGCCGTGCCAGGCGGCGTGCGGCTGCTTCACGGCACCCGAGCGGGACGAAGCCGCGCAGCATGGCCGCCTCGGCCAGCTCTGGCGCGAATTCCGGCACCACCAGCACACCGTGACGGCCCAGCCTCGCGAGCACCGTGTCGATGGCGAGCTCCCGCAGTTGGGGGCCGCCGTTCGGGTCTATCAGCGCCCGCGCCTCGCGCTCGCCGATTCCCACCCACACGGCCACGCGGTCATCGCAGCGCGCAGCGTACTGCTCATCGCAGTCGTACGAGTCGAGCACGGCACGCCAGTCGGCCGCGGTGGGGGCCTCCGTTCGCCGAACCCACTCCGGCACCGCCCGGGAGTAGAGCCGGAAAACCCCGGCCCGGTCGGCGCGCGATACGGGCCGGACCACGGGCGGGAGGTGTCCGCTGCCGGTCTTCGGCGGTGGCGCGTACAGCTCCTCGCGCAGATAGGTGGTCAGGCCCGCCCGCCGTACGGCTTCCCGGTGAGGGGAGCCGTCGGGTAGCCGCACGAGGAGCTGCAACCCGCCCCGCCGCGCCGCATCGGCGCTGGCTGCGTCCACGAGGGCGATGATCGCCTCGTCGTCCACCTCCCGCTCCAGCCGGAGGGACACGATCTCCCACGCCCGGCCGCCCGCCAGCGCGCGGGCGACGATGATCCCGCGGTAGGCGAGGCCGCGGCGGACGGCCGCCACCAGCGTCCGTGGCAGCCGCGGCAGCCGGTCGAGGCCCGTCGCAGCCAGGCCGGCCGCTAGCAACAGCCGCTCACCGGTGCGCGTGGCCACCACCTCGGTGCTCAGCTTGTGAAGCTGGGGCCAGAGCGTCGCGGCATCGATCGGGCTGAGCGGCTCGGCGCGAAGCTCCGTCATTACTTCCCCGTTCCGGACGCCCGCGCGGCCATCGCCAGGAAGAGCTGGTGGAACCGCGGGTCGTCCGTCAGTTCGGGATGGAACGACGTCGCCAGCAGATTCCCCTGCATGGCGGCGACGATGGTTCCATCGTCGAGGCGAGCGATCGCCCGTGCCGGCGGGAACACCGCCTCGATCTTCGGGGCGCGAATGAAGACAGCCCGGAACGGCCCCCCTGCAAGCCCCTCGACCTCGATGTCGGCCTCGAAACTCTGAATCTGCCGACCGAAGGCATTCCGCCGCACGGCGATATCCATCACCGCGATTCCCGGCCGGTCCAGACGGTCGACCTGCCGGGCAAGGAGGATAGCGCCCGCACACGTCCCCCACACCGCCCGGCCGCTCGCACAGAACGCCCGCAGCGGGTGCAGCAGGTCGTTCGATTCGATCAGTCGGGCGATCGTCGTGCTCTCGCCCCCGGGGATGATGAGGCCGTCGAGGCCTTCCAGGTCACGCGGGCGCCGGACTTCGCGGACGGAAATCCCCAGTCGCTCGAGCACCTCCCGGTGCTCGCGCACGTCACCTTGTAACGCGAGGACGCCAACCAGGCTGGGCCGGTTCGCCGGAAACGGATTGGTCATCGGTTGTGCGGTGCGCTCGACCCTCCGCAGCGGGTGCCCGCCTCATTGCCGTCGCAGCATAGGCAGCGGGCTCTACGGAAATTGTACAGCATCCGCCCGCGGCCGTTCCCGGCGAGCGGGTCACTCCCGCCGACGTAGAGCTGCGCCCGCGGCCGCTGCCGAGAGTACGGCGAGCACGGCCAGACCCGCGACCCACGCGCCTGGCTCCCCGGGGCTGCTGCCTGCTTCGAGGCCGCTGCCGGTCCGCGGCGGCGCTGGCGTCGCTGCCGGAAGCGGCGGGCGCAACGTCCCGGGGTCGCCATCGCGCAACGGTTGCGTGAACTGGAGCCCGGCGTTCTCGAGGCTGGCGAAGACATCGTCGCCAGCCGGCCGGGGGCCACCTGTCGCCCAAGCGGTCAGGTCGTCGAAGGCGCGCTGCACCTCCTCAGTGCTGAAGCCACAATGCGGCGCGTCGCGGATGATCCGCTGCACGAGGAGCGATCCCTTCCCCGCGGCCTCGACCGCTCGCCGGAGGTCCCGCTGCAGGAAGATGGGCACGAACATGTCGCCCGTCGTGTGGAGCGTCATGAGGGGCCGACCGATGTTGCCCGAGAAGGGCTTCAGCTCCTCGTACGGCCCGCTCGGCCCACGGAGCGCCGGGTCGCCTGGGAGACGTCGGACGGCCTGGTTGAGCGCCGCTTCCGACAGCCCGAAGCGCTCGTCGATGTGGTACTCCCAATCGGCGTTGCTCGCGGCGCGGGCGAGGAGGCTCTGGTCGCCCGCCAGCTTCGCGCCGCTGATCGTCCGCGCGAAGTACGGGCCGAGGCCGTCGAAGGCGAACGGCCGAGCGCCGCCTGAGCTCTCGATCATCACGCTCGCCATCTGCAAGCCCTTCGCCGTGTAGTTCGGCGGCTCACCGAATATGGAGAGGATGCGGCCCAGCGTGTCCCCGGGCGGCTCGTTCGGCGAGAACTGAATCCCGCTGATGACCTCCGCCGCTGCGCCGTTGGCGGCGAAGTAGTCGAACAGCGTCGGTCCCGCCGGGCAGAGGGCCAGGATGCCCGCGAACCGCTCCGGATAGACGTGGTCCGCGAGGATGGCGATGTGCCCGCCCATCGAGACGCCCACGAGGTAGACGCGGTTCGGCGCTGACCGCCCCGTCACCTGAGGGAACATGTCGATGAGCGCCACCGTGTCGCGCAGCCCGATGCCCGGCACGTAGCTGTTGCACGCGTAGCTGGAGGCGGCCCAGGCGTAGCCCTGGTCGATGAGATGCTGGCGAATCCAGGGCGGCGAATCGACGGTGAGGCGGCTACCCTCGCCGCGGTAGCCATGCGCGTACAGCACGAGGTCGCCGTTCCAATTCGCGGGAACTTCTATCCGGTAGATGCCGCCCTCGTACGACCCGTAGAACGCCTGGGCACCCGGAAGGGCCTCGAACGCCGGGTCCGCGGGCTCCCACGCCTGGTCGCGGCAGGGTACCGGCTGGAAGGTATCGGCTTGTGCCGGGACAGCCGCCGCTGCCCCGAGGGCCACGAAGACGAGGGCCGCCGCAGCAACGATCGCTCGCATCCGAGCCTCCTCGAAGGTATCCGGCTTCAGGGGGAAAGCCGCGCTCGCCCGCGGACCCTACCCCTTTCCCGGGACCCGCGTCAAGCGCCGAGCCGCCCTCGCCGTCGAGCCTTCCGGGGCCCGACACGGCGGCAGTTTTTGCGCGCTCTTTACCCGCCGACGGCAGCCATGGGGGAAACCCCGCATGACGGATGCAGGTCTCGGTCTCTACACTGGTGGCCGATTGTGAACTGCGGAACGAAGCCGGGTGGGGAGGTCGAGGGGCTGAGGCGGAGCCTTCAGTTCCGGCCCGGGGCGCCGAAACCCGTAGTGTGCGTTCCCCGCATCCTGGCCGTCGCGTCCATGGGTCCCCGTCGTGAGTGAGGGTCGGCGCCGGGCCGCCGCCTTCTACGGCGTTCGAGCCGCCAGCCAGTTCGGTCAGAGCCTCGCTCTGGCAGGCCTCTTCGTGCTTGCCGGAACGAGCGCCCACATGGCATGGGGCCTGAGCTCGGTGTTCGTCGGGATGATGGCCGGTGCCATCATCTTCGGCCTCCCGGGGGGAGCGCTCGCCGACCATCTCGGGCCAGGCCGCGCGTTGGTGCTCGGCGCTGCGCTCCGCCTCGTGGCCATCGTCGGCGCGCTCCTCGTCGTCTCCCAGCCAGCGTTCGTGATGGCCGCTTCGTTCGCCTATTCGGCCGCCTCCCAGGTGTTCTCCCCGGCCGAGCTCGCGCTGGTATCGGCACTCCACCCCGGTCGGGCCGCTCGGGCTCACGGGGTGCTCATCGCTGCGCAGTACGCGTGCCATGGCATCGGGGCGGCGCTTGCTCCGGTGCTCTTCCTCCTCTGGGGCCCCAGTGCCGCCATCCTGGCTGCCGCTTTCGTCTACGCCGCCCTCATCCCCCTGACGGTGTTCCTGGCGCGCGAGGTCGTCCGCGCTGGAGGTGAGTACCGCGTCCCCCCGCGCGCGGCGTTCGCCCTCCGCCACGTGGCCGCGTTCTTCCTTCGGCGGAAGGCTGCCGGTCAGGCGGCGCTGGCGCTCGTCTTCAACGACCTGGCGACGAAGTGCCTCATGGTGGCAGCGCCGGTGTACCTCCATCGGGAGCTCGGCCTCGCTCGCAGCGAGCTCGCCCTCCTGGCAGGACCGGCGGCCGTCGGCGTGGTCGCGGGTTCGCTCTGGGCCGTGCGCTCGGCTCGCGGCCCGGCCGCGGTTTCCGCTGTGCGTGCCGCCGTCGCCGGGGCGACCGTGGGACTCGTGGCGCTTGCCGGCCTGAGTGACGGTCTCGCGGCGGCCTTGTCCCGTGCCCCCAACGACCTCGCTCCCCTCACCGATCCGGGGACAGCGCGGCTCGCAGTGGCTTTCCCCGTCGCGCTCCTGCTTGGTGCCGCCTTCGGGACGGCGCCCATCGCCGGGCGGGCGGCGCTTTCCGAACTTACGCCCCGTACGCTTCAGGCCCGCACGTTCGCTGCCCAGGCATCCCTGAGCGACCTGGTAGTGCTCGCACCGCTCATCGGAGCCGGGATGGGCGTCGAAGCAGTGGGGGCGCGGCTCGCCTTCGCCGTCGTGGCAGGGTTCGGCCTTGCCCTGCTCCTCCTGTTCGAGAGCGCCAGGCTTCGCCGCTGGGCTGCCGCAACCCTCCTCGAGGACGCGCCCGTCGGCGAGCGTCTCGCCTGAACCCCGTCCGCCTTGCCGACGCGTGGTAGCATGGGAAGGCCCTGGACGCACCATGCGCCTGCACGGCGGGAGGCAGCGAATGACCAGCGGCAGCGACGCCGCGGTCGCAGAGCGGTCGACGGTCCGGGCGTTCGCGTTCGAAGCGGTCCTCGTCACCCTCGCCGTCCTGGCTTACTTCGGGGTGCGCGGTCTTACCGAAGGCTCGGCTGCGGAGGCAGCGGCCAACGCCTTGCGCATCGTCGACCTCGAACGGGCCCTCTCGATCGCCTGGGAGCGCCAGCTCCAGGAGTTGGTGCTCGTCAGCCACGTCCTCGTGTCTGCCGCGAACTGGGTGTACATCTGGGGGCACTGGCCGGTCATTGCCGCCGTCGCGTGCTGGCTCTTCTTCTTCCGCCGCCCTTTCTACCTGCTCTACCGGAACGCCCTCCTCATTTCCGGCGGTGCAGGGCTGGTCATCTTCGCCCTCTTCCCCGTTGCCCCGCCCCGGCTCATGGACCTGGGAACCATCGATACCGTCACCCAGTACTCGCGCGCCTACCGGGTGCTCCAGCCTCCCGCCTTCGTCAACCAGTACGCCGCCATGCCGAGCCTCCACCTCGGCTGGGACCTGTTGGTCTGCATGGCGCTGTTCCAGTCGACCCGTTGGCGTCCCGCTCGGCTGTTCGCCCTGCTCCTACCGCCGGCCATGTTCGCCGCCATCGTCCTCACCGCCAACCACTACATCGTCGATGGCGTCGCGGGCATCGCCCTCGCCTTGGCTGGCTTGGGGGTGGCACGCTGGCTTGCGGGGCGTCGAGCGATTCCCGGCCGGGCAGTCGCAACCGCAGGCTCGCGGTACCCTGGAGACGATGCGGTTCCCCCTCCGTCGAGCTGACCGACCCGTCATCATCGCTCACCGTCGGGGCAACCACGACACAGCGCTGCCCCCTGGCGCCGATGCCTTGGAGGCCGACGTGTGGCTCTTCCGGGGACGGCATGAAGTCCGACACCTGAAGACCCTCGGTCCGCTGCCGGTCCTCTGGGATCGTTGGCAGCTCGCCCCCGGGTGGCGTGCCCGTACACGTGTGGAGGAGCTCCTCGCCTCGGTCCCGCCGGATGTTCCCCTCCTCCTCGATCTGAAGCGAGCCGCCGATGCCGAGGCCCTTCGCCGCCTTCTGGAGCAGCATCGCGGCCGCCCCCTCGCCGTCTGCTCGCAGTACTGGAGCCACCTGCCCGCCTTCGAGCCGCTCGATATCCCCATCGTCTACTCTCTGGCCAGCGAGCGACAGCTCCGCCGGCTGCCGGCGGCCGTTCGCGGGCGGCGCTGCGACGCACTCTCGGTTCATGCTCGGCTCCTCTCCGCTGAATCCGTTCGCCGCCTCCGGGAGCTTGCGCCGGCCATCCTCTGCTGGCCGATTCGCCCTTGGGACGTGCCCTGGGCGCTTGCTTTCGGCATCGAAGCCCTCATCGCCGACGATCCCGGCGCTGTGGCTGCCGCGGTCGGCCGCTGGGTAGGGGTGCACGGCCCGTGACCGAGGTGCTCTCGGTGGACCCCGAATCCCCCGACCCCGCAACCATCGCCCGGGCGGCCGAGGTCATCCGTCGAGGCGGGCTCGTTGCGTTCCCCACCGAAACGGTGTACGGCCTCGGAGCCAACGCCTTCGACGATGCGGCCGTGGGGCGCATCTTCGCCGCCAAGGAGCGAGACCCGTCGGACCCGGTCATCGTCCATCTCGCTGAGCCGGCGGACGTATCCCTCGCCGCCCGTGCCATCCCACCCCTCGCCCTTGCCCTGGCGGAACGGTTCTGGCCCGGCCCCCTCACCCTCGTCCTGCCCCGCGCGGAGCGCATTACACCGCGGGTGAGCGCCGGGCTCTCCACCGTTGCCGTCCGGGTGCCGGCCCATCCGGTGGCCCACGCCCTCATCCGGGCGGCGGGCGTTCCCGTGGCTGCGCCGAGCGCGAATCGCTTCGGGCGCACCAGCGCCACCACTGCCGCTCATGTGCTGGCCGACCTCGCCGGGCGCATCGACCTCGTCCTCGATGGCGGGCCGTCCCCCCACGGCGTCGAATCCACTGTGGTCGCCTTCGAGAACGGCGAGGCCGTGGTTCTCCGTCCCGGTGCCCTGACCCTCGAGGCGCTCGCTGCCGCCCTCGCCGAGCTCGGCGCGCCACCCCCGGCCGTGCGGCGGCGGGGTCCGTCCTCGGGGAGCCCAGGGCTGCTGGAGCGCCACTACGCCCCTCGCTCCCCCCTCGTGCTGGTACGGGGGCCGGCGGAGCGGGTGCGTGCCTGGCTGAGGGAAGCGCTCGACGCCCGCCCCGACACGCCCGTAGGGTTGCTCCTGTTCGACGAGGATGCTGCCGCGCTGCAGCCGCTGCGGCCGTGTCACCGGTTCGTATCCCTCGGCGGGCGGTCGGACCTCGCCGGTGCGGCCCGGCGCCTCTTCGCCGCCCTGCGGGAGCTCGATGCCGACGCGCCGGCCGCCATCTACGCCGTCGAGCCGGAGCAGAAGGGGCTGGGGCTGGCCATCGCCGACCGCCTGCGCCGGGCTGCCGAGGAGGTCGTCGACCTCGGGGCGGACGGCTGACCTACGGCTCGTACCGCTTCAGAACGAGGCAGCTGTTCTGGCCCCCGAAGCCGAAGCTGTTCTTGAGGGCCACCCGTACCTCGGCCCGCCGCGCGGTGTTGGGCACGTAGTCGAGGTCGCACGTCGGGTCGGGGTACTCGTAGTTGATGGTCGGGTGGATGATGCCCGTTTCGATGGTCTTCACCACCGCAACGGTCTCCATCCCGCCGCTCGCCCCCAGTCCATGGCCGATCATGCTCTTGGTTGCGCTGATGGCGACCCGATACGCGTGCTCGCCGAACACCCGCTTGATGGCGTTCGTCTCCGCCGTGTCGCCGAGGGGTGTTCCCGTGGCGTGTGCGTTGATGTAGTCCACCTCTTCGGGGGTCACGCCGGCATCGGCGAGGGCTTCGGCCATGGCACGGGCCGCGCCCTCGCCATCCTCCGGCGGGGCCACGACGTGGAAGGCATCGCTGGTGCAGCCGAACCCGGCCAGCTCGGCGTAAATCCGCGCCCCCCGTTGGAGGGCGTGCTCCTCGCTCTCGAGGACGAGCGCTCCGGCGCCTTCGCAGGGAACGAAGCCGTCGCGCTTGGCGTCGAAGGGCCGGCTCGCCTTCTCCGGCTCGTCGTTCTGGGTCGAGAGCGCCCGCATCACCGAGAAGCCCGCCAGCCCCAGCTCGCAGATGCCGGCCTCGCAGCCGCCCGTGACGATGACGTCGGCACGGCCGGCGCGGATCATGTCCAGCGACTCGCCGATGGCCTGGGTACCGGCCGCGCAGGCGGTGACGATGGTGCCGTTGTACCCCCGCAGCCCGAAGATCATCGCCACCTGGGCTGCGGCCATGTTCCCCAACGTCCGTGGAAAGTAGAGCGGGTCGAGGCGCATGCCGCCCTTCTCGAACACCGTCCGCGCCCCCGCTTGGATGTCGGGGTAGCCGCCGCCGCCGTTCCCGATCAGCACCCCCACACGGTCGCGGTTCACCTTCTCGAGGTCGAGCCCGGCGTCGGCGATGGCCTGGGCCGCTGCTGCCACCATGAACTGGGAGAAGCGCGCCATGCGCCGGGCCGTCTTCCGGTCCATGTACTCCCCCGGCTCGAACCCCTTTACTTCGCCGGCTATCCGGCAAGGAAAGTCGCTCGGGTCGAATTGAGTGATGGGTCCGATGCCGGAGCGCCCTTCGACGAGCGCCTGCCAGAAGGTCGCGACGTCGTTTCCGACGGGAGTAATCGCGCCCAGGCCGGTGACTACGACCCTTCGTCTCGCGTTCCTGCCGCGTTCCATGCGGCTAGGGTACAAGCTGGGGCAGCGCGGGCGCATCCTTCCCGCCGTTCTCCCCTCGGTCGAGGGGTGGCGCTACCCTAAAGGCAATGGTCGACATCCCCGCCCTCCCCGCTCACGTGGCCGAGCGGCGCCGCGACGGCCGCATCGAGGTGCTCCTCCACCGTTCCGTCGCTCTCATCTCCCCCGAGCGCATCGAGGTGAAGAGCGCCCGCAGCACCGTGTGGCTTCCGCTTCTGGGCATCGCCGCCACCGCTGCGGCGACCTACTACCTCATCGTGGCGGGGCTGAGCCTCCCCTTCTGGGCGTTGGTCACTGCACTTCTCCTGCTCCTCCTCCTCTTTCCCGTCTCGGTGATGGGGCTCATCGGCGCCCTCGTCGGAGCCGATGTCGTCGCCGATGCCCGCAAGGGCTCCGTCACGTTCCAGCAGGGCTTCCTCGGTATGGGCATCGGCACGAAGGAACTCGTCCCCTTCGCGAAGGTCGCGCACCTCGAAATCGTGGTCGAAGGCGACACACCCGATCGCTGGCGCGGCCACACCGACGACCTCCGGCAGTTCACGCTCCTGCTCGTCAAGACCAGCGGGAAGCGGCTGAGCATCGCCACCGTTCCGGTGCCCGCCTTCGGCCAGCTCGACGGAATGGACCGCACCTTGGCCGTCGGCCAGGCCCTCGCCGCGCTCATCGGCACCGAAGTCCGCATCCCCGAGGGGTGGGAGCTCGTCGAGGTCGACGCCGAGACGGGAGAGCCGCTCCCTCGTCCTCAACGCCGCAGCCGAAGGAGGACCCGTTCCCGTGGCCGACACTGACCCTGCCGACGCTGCCGCCCTCGAGGCGCTCCGCCAGGCGAAGACCATCGCCGTCGTCGGGCTCGACAATCGTCCCGACCGCGCCGCCTTCCGCGTCGCCCGCTACCTGCAGGAGCACGGGTACCGCATCGTTCCCGTACCCGTGCAGCGTCCCGCCGAGGAAGTGCTCGGTGAGCGGGCCTACCCGTCGCTCCGCGATATCCCCTTCCCGGTCGACCTCGTCGACATCTTCGTTCGTCCCGACGACACCGATCGCTTCATCGACGACGCAATCGCGATTGGGGCGAAATGCGTCTGGCTCCAGCTGGGCATCCGCAACGAGGCGGGAATCGCCCGTGCCCGCGCCGCCGGCCTCGCGGCCACGCACGACCGTTGCACCATGGTCGAACACCGTCGGCTGGCGGGCGGGAGCTAGCCCCCGGGCTTCGCGACCATCAGCCAGAGGGCCACGAGCCACGCTGCGCTCAACAGGACCCCAACGGCTGTCGGGAAGGGCGCTCGAAGCTTCCTGCGCAGCTCCTCGGTGACGGTGCTTTCGCCCAACGCGGCTGCCTCGTCACGGACACGGCGCACATGGCGAAGGTACACCGCGTGGTCCACCGCCAAGGCTCCGATGAGCAGGGCGTACGCCGCCGAGATCCACGGCTCACCGAAGTCGTGGCCGGCCTCGTTCACCAGGAGCGTGCCGAAGAGGAGCACGAGCGCCGCTCCGACCGATGTCACCACCCGCTCCGACCAAAGCTGCAGGTCGAGCAACGTCACCACGGTCACGGCGTGTCGCGCCCGTCCGGCCGCGATGGCAGCCCCCGTGGTCAGGCCGGTCGCAGCCAGCAGCACGAACGCCCCCAGGATGTGGCCGAACAGGAGCCATTCGTCCACGTCGCCGCTTCCCTCCACACGTGTGTAAGAGGACTCGGACGCCCCTCTCCGCGCCGGTGCCCCCGTTTCCGGGGGCACCATAGCAAGGGCGCTGCCGTCGCGAAACTCCCCGGATGCGCTGCCCTTCGTGCCTAGGAAGGGTTCCGCCACATCGACGGCGACGGACTGCACATGAAGGTGAGTCGAGCATGGACCCCTTCGAACCGGTACGCCACGGTGGGAGCGGAAGGGGCGTCGGTCGGACCGGAGGCGAAGGTGGATACCCGCGTGGTGGCCTCCGAGGGCGTATCGGGAAGGAGAGCCGCCCCCTCAACCTTGCGGAAGATGTCGGGGTTCTCGGGGCCTTCGATGCGGATGTACCCCACCGCGCCGCGGTAGAACGTTCGCACGAGGGCATGGTCCACGAGGACCACCTTCATGGGCACAAGGCCGACGAGTTCGACGACGGTTCCGCCCCCGGCGGGCACAAGCGTCGTCTGCGAACCGCGGATCGGCACGTTCGCAGGATGCGTCGCTCCCTCGGGATAGACGACGTCCCAATGGGAGCCGATCGGGTGGAAGCTCGAGATGAGGTTCAGCCCTTCGTTCACGAAGTAGATGCGCGCTCGCTCGCCGACGCGCATGCTCAGCTCGTTCTCGTTCATGAGTGCCGTCGTCACTCCGTTGAAGGTCACGTAACGCGGCTCTTCGGCGGCGAGCCGTTCACGATCGAACTGCGTCATGCCGTTGGCATCCGGGGCCGTCACGTACCACTCGCTCTGCATGATCGCCCATTCGTGCTCCACGGGCGGCAACGGCTCCTCGGGGTCAACGATGAACATGCCGTACATCCCGTGGGCGATATGCTCGGGTACGTCGCCTGCGGCACAGTGGTACATGAACACGCCTGGATACAGGAGGCGGACCTCGATCGTCGCCGATTCCCCGGGCAGCACGGTGAGCGCTGCGGCACCACCTCCCTGGCCGGTCACGGCGTGAAAGTCGATGTTGTGCGGCTGCTTGTTGGTCGAGAGGTTCGTGAGCTTGATGCGGGCGATGTCGCCGACTCGCCCTCGCAACACCGGGCCGGGTGAGCCGCAGCGCACCTGATCATCACCGGCGATCCGATATCCCCACTTCTCCGTCTTGACGCCGTTGGCGGGGTCGAGGTCGCAGACTGCTTCGACGATCTCGAGGTGGACTTCGAAGGTGCGCTGCTCTTTCCGGCTGACCGGCGGGGGTACGTTCGGGGCGTACGCGACGTGCACCTCCGACGGGTCCGCCTCCTTCAGGTTCGCCATTGGTGTCAGCTTCGGCAGGATGCTCTGGTCAGCCGGGTCTTGCGCTGCCGCTCTCGGCGATTCGGGGGCTCCCTCCCCGTCCTGGAGGACGAGGATGAGCGAGAGAACGACCGCAGCCACGACGCCGGCGATGATGCCCGCAATCGCCGTGACCGTGTACGTCTTCACGTCGGGCCTCCTGTGAAAGAATTCACGAATCTCGAGCTATGGTACTTCCGGTAGGAGTCCGACCTTCAATGTCCATATGGCCCTTCATGGAGGACCTGTTTGGTGGGACGGCGGCGAGGACGTTCAGGCCGCTTTTGCCAGCGGGTTGGCGCGCAGCCCGAACTCCAGCTTCCCCGGCCGTCCGAACAGGTATCCTTGGACCGCGTGCACTAGGAGCTCCCGCTCCTCCGACCGCAAGCCGCCCCTCCGGACCAGGTCCAGCATCGCCTCGTTCTCGATCCCCTCGGCGATGACCTTCGCTCCGGTGACGGCCGCGAAGGCGATGATGGCCACCATCACGGCCCGCCCGGTCTGGCTCTCCATCGCACTCAGGAGCACCCCGCGGTCGATCTTGACGTAATCGACGGGAAGCCGTCGCAGCATCTCCAGGCCGGCGTTCCCCGACCCCACGTCGTCGAGGGCCACCTTGAAGCCGGCTGCTCGAAGCTCTCGAACGCGCGCGGCGAGGAAGTCGACCGAGACGGAGGAACGCTCCGTGACTTCCAGCACCACTTGTCGGGGGTCGATGCCGGCCAGCCTGAATTCCTCGGCGAGGGCCGCCGCCCAGTTCACGAACGGCCCTCGTTCGGCGACGCAGGGACACGGCTGCTGGTGGCTGAGCGTGTAGGGCGAGAGGTTCACGAAGAGGAGCACGTCCTCGGGCAGGCCGGCTGCGGCTCGGAGGATGGCGTGGCGGCAATGCATGTCCAACTCGTGTGCCCGCCCGATGCGCTCCGCCAGGTCGAACGCCTCCTGAGGGCCGCGCAGCGACGTCTTGTCGGCGGGGAGGCGGCTGAGGCCCTCGAATGCCAACAGGCGTCCCGTCCCCATCTCCCAGATGGGCTGGAAGACGGCGTGGATACGACCTTCGTTCAGCAGGCGGCGGAGGTCGCCGGCCCGGGCCGCGCTCGCGAGCGAGGCGAACATCGCGGGGTCGTACCCCACCACCATGTTCCTGCCCCGCCGCTTGGCCTCGTCCAGCGCCGCCGTCGCCTGCTCCTGGAGGAGCGACGCGTCCCCCTCCGCGAACTCCGAAGTCGAAAAGCCGATGCTCACGCTCGTGCCGTCGAGTTCCTTGTCGCAGCTCTCCCGGAGCCGCTCGCAAAGGTAGTACGCCGCGTCCCGGCCCGTCCCGGGCATGAGGATCGCGAACTCGTCGGCGCCGACCCGGAACGCGCGGTGTTGCGGCTCGATCGTCGCCGTCAGGACGCTCGCCACCGCATGGAGGGCGAGGTCCCCCGAGGCCGGGCCGTACACTTCGTTGATCTCCCGCAGGTGGTCGACATCGAGAATGGCCAGCGCACACGGCCCGGAGGCGACCTCGACACACTCGCGTAGCGCCTGTTGGAATGCCCGGCTGTTCCCCAGCCCCGTCAGGTGGTCGACCGCCGCCAGCACGCGGAGCTGTTCGATCTCCGCCGCGGCGCGGCCCTCCCGCCGGCTGTACACCCGGGTGAGGACGCCGAAGACGGATGCCAGCAGCACCGACAGGACCGAAAGCGCCGCCGTGGCCGCCGTTGCCCGTCGTTGGAAACCTTCCAGGGCGGACATCCTCGCCTCGCTCCGCGCCCGGAATTCGTCCACCAGGGCGCGGAACTCGTCGAGGAACGCCCGCGCTTCGGCAGGGGTCGGGAGCGTGACGCTCGGCGTTTCGCCCCGGAGCGATGCCCGGGCTGCCTGCCGGTACCGCTCGGAAAAGGACCGCTGCCTCATGGCGAGCGGCTCGATGCGGGCCCGATCCTCGGGGCTCGCCACGGCGAAAAGGCGCTCGTACTTCTCGGCGATGCCGTCAAGCGACGCCTCGAACCGCTGGAGCGTGGCCTCGCTCGGGGCGAGGAGGTAGGACGTTCCCGCGAACTCCGCCTCGTCGGTCGCGTCGCTCACCGCCTCGAGCGCCGCCCACACGCTTCTGGCATAGGCAGCCTCCTGCACGCTCCGGTGGACGCGGATGCTCGTCCAGACGGTGAAGGCTGCCAGCGCCGCCAAAACGAGCGTGAGCCCCGCGAGGGCGAGTGCGCTCGTTCGCCGCCAGGGGATGCTCACGCCTGCCGCCTCCGCATCCGGCCCTCTCCGTCCATGCTCGCCACGGTTATCGTCGAGGAGCCCGGCCGTCTTCCTCGGGGAAATCCCCGATCTTCCATCGCCCCGATCATCGGCACGCTCGCGTGCTTCGTTCGCCCTGCCCTACCCGTCAATCCCGTATACTGAACGTAGGCCCACGGAGGGGGAGGCGGCGCCCGGCGTGATTTCCGCGTCCGACGAACCGCGAGAAGCCTGCGGCATCTTCGGCGTTTACGCGCCGGGCGAAGACGTAGCGCGGCTTACCTTCTTCGGACTGTACGCGCTCCAGCATCGCGGCCAGGAGAGCGCCGGCATCGCCGCGGCCGACGGGGAAGACCTGGCGGTGCGGACCGGCATGGGGCTCGTCTCCCAGGTGTTCGACGAAGAGGACCTCGCCTTCCTCCGCGGGCACATCGCAATCGGCCACACCCGCTACAGCACCACTGGCAGCTCGGTGGTCTGCAACGCCCAGCCCATCGTCGTCCGCGACGGGGCCACCGGCCGGCCGATCGCCCTCGCCCACAACGGCAACCTGGTGAACTACCGCGTTCTCCGGGAGGACCTCGAGGCGCAGGGCGTTCAGTTCGAGACGACCACCGACTCGGAACTCATCGCCCACCTCCTCGCCCTCGCGCCCGGCGCCACCTGGGAGGAGCGGTTCCACTACGTCATGCGGCGGGCCGAGGGCGCCTACAGCCTCGTCATCATGACGCCCGATACGCTGTTCGCCGTTCGCGACCCCCTTGGGGTCCGGCCGCTGTGCATCGGCCGCCTCGGCGAGGGCTGGGTGGTTGCCTCCGAATCGTGCGCCCTGGAGCACCTTGGCGTTCCCATGGAGCGCGAGGTCGCCCCCGGGGAAGTCATCCAGATCGACGCCAACGGCGCACGGAGCTTCTTCCCCGCCGCGCCGGCCCCGAGGCTCGCCCTCTGCACGTTCGAGTTCATCTACTTCGCCCGCCCGGACAGCTACCTCGCGGGGCACCTTCTCTACCCCATCCGAGAGGAGATGGGCGCCCAGCTCGCTCGCGAGCACCCGGTCGACGCGGACATCGTCATCGGTGTTCCCGATTCGGCGGTGCCCGCGGCTATCGGCTTCGCACGCGAGAGCGGCATCCCCTACCGTGAGGGCCTGGTGAAGAACCGGTACGTGGGCCGCACGTTCATCCAGCCCGACCAGCGGATCCGCGAGGCCGGGGTCAGCCTGAAGTTCAACGCCCTCCACGAAGTGCTGGCTGGGAAGCGGGTCGTCATCGTCGACGACAGCATCGTTCGCGGTACGACGACACCCCGCGTGGTGAACCTCGTCCGGCGCGCTGGCGCCCGCGAGGTCCACATGCGCATCACCGCGCCCCCCATCGTCTCGCCCTGCTTCTTCGGCGTCGACATGGCCACCAAGTGGGAGCTCATCGCGGCCAACAAGTCGGTGGAGGAGATCCGGCAGCACATCGGGGCCGACTCCCTCGGCTACCTCAGCCTCGAGGGGCTCATTCGGGCCACGCGCCAGTCCCCGGATACGCTCTGCAACGCGTGCTTCACGGGGGTGTACCCCATCGATGTCCAGATGCAGATGGACAGCCTCGAGCCGCCCTCGGAGCGCGCCCGGGAGCTGGCAGCCCTCGAAAGCCTCAACCGCGCCGGACGTCCCTGAGCGCATGTCCCAGCATCCGCCAGAGCGGCCGCACGAGCCTTCCGGTCGAGCCTACGCCGCCGCCGGAGTGGACCTCGCCGCCCGCAGGGCCTTCGCGGAACGGCTGCCGGAGCTTCTCGCCCGCACCCGCGGCCCCGGAGTCCTCGCCGATGCGGGTCCATTCAGCGGGCTGTTCCGCGTGCCGGTCGCGGGCTTCCGCGAACCCGTTCTGGCCGCCAGCGCCGACGGCATCGGCACGAAGGTGAAGCTGAACGCCGCGGCGGGGCGCCTCGACCTCTGTGGCGCCGACATCGTGGGCCACAGCGTCAACGATATCCTCACCTGCGGCGCGAAGCCCCTCTTCTTCCTCGACTACATCGCCGGCAACGGCCTCACCAACGAGCAGAAGACTGCCCTCGTCCGCGGCGTTGCCGATGCCTGCGCCGCGGTCGGCTGCGCCCTCTTGGGGGGAGAAACGGCCGACATGCCCGATGTCTACCCGCCGGGCGAATTCGACCTCGCGGGCTTCATCGTCGGCATCGTCGAACGCGACCGCATCATCGACGGACGGAGCATCGCTCCAGGCGACGTCCTCATCGGGCTTCCCAGCAGCGGTCTCCACACCAACGGATACTCCCTGGCCCGCCGCGTGCTCGGCCTCGCCGTCGGCGAACCGCTTGAAGAAACCCGGCGCCGTCTCGCCGAGCGTCCGCCCGAGCTCGGCGGCGAGACGCTGGGCGATGCCCTCCTCCGCCCGCACCGGGCCTACCTCGCTGACCTCGACCCGGTCCTCGACCGCGTGAAGGGCATCGCCCACATCACCGGCGGTGGCTTTCCCGAGAACCTCCGCCGAATCCTCCCGGAAGGCGTCACCGCTTCCATCGATACGCGGGCGTGGGAGCCGCTGCCCATCTTCCGGCTCATCCAGGCGCGGGGGCGCATCGTGGCCGAAGAGATGTACGAGGTGTTCAACATGGGCATCGGCATGGTCATCGCCGTCGCCCCTGAGGATGCCGACCCGGTCGCCGCTGCCCTGCCCGAGGGGGCCGTCATCGGCCGCATCGAGCCGTGGCGAGGGCGTCCAGTGGAGCTCGCGAACCTTACTCCTTGAGCAGGCGCACCCCCGAACGGTGCAGGTCGCGCAGCCAGGCGTACCGTTTGGGGTTTTCGCGCACCCACTCCTCGGCGGGCGTTCCGGACAAGGGGCGCTTCACCTCGGCTGGCACTCCCACGGCAAGCATGCCCGCGGGAATGACGGCCTCCGGCGGCACCACCGCCCCGGCGCCGACCAGCGCGCCTTCGCCCACTTCCGCGCCGTCGAGCACGACGGCTCCGTTGGCGATGAGGGCGCGAGCGCCGATGCGGGCGCCGTGCACCACGCAGTTGTGGGCGATCGATGCCTCCTCGCCGATGATGGCCGGCTGCCCGGCCCGGCTGTGGACCACCGCGCCGTCCTGGATGTTCGCTCCCCTGCCGATGTGGACCGAACCGGTATCGCCCCGCACCACCGCTCCGTACCACACCGATGCCCCCGCTTCGATCACCACATCTCCCACCACGGTGGCCGTGGGGGCGATGAAGGCCGTCGGGTCGATGCGGGGAACCTTGTCACCCACGGCATAGATCGGCACCGCTCGCACTCCCATCCGAAGGTCGCGCCTCTGGTATCGTAGGCGGCGCACCAGCTCACGCAACGAAGGAGTTCCTTCATGGAAATCGCAGGCCGCACCGCCGTCGTCTCGGGCGGCGCGTCCGGCATCGGGCGCGCCATCTGCCTCGCCCTCGCCCGCAAGGGCGCGCGCATCGTCGTCGCCGACATCGACGAAGCCGGTGGCCACGAAACGGTGCGGCTCGTCGGAGAGGCGGGCAGCCAGGCCGTCTTCCAGCGCTGCGACGTGACCCGTTCCGAAGACCTGGCCGCCATGCTCGAGGCCGCTCTCTCCCATTTCGGCAGCCTCGACATCGTCTGCAACAACGCGGGCATCGGCGAACGGCAGGACCTCTTCGAGGACGAAACGCGGGAGTTCGAACGCGTCGTTGCCGTTGACCTCACCGCCGTCATCGATGCCACGCGGCTCGCCGTCCGGGCGATGCGCACCCGGGGAGGCGGCGTCATCATCAACACCGCCTCCATGGGTGGCCTCCTCCCCATGCCGAACAACCCCGTCTACGCCGCTGCCAAAGCTGGCGTGGTCAACTTCACCCGCTCCCTCGCCCACCTGGCCGAGACGTGGAACATCCGCGTCAACGCCATCTGCCCCTCCTTCACCGACACCCCCCTCGTTCGTCAGGCCGGCGAGGAGCGGATGCGGGAGGTGGCGCAACTGGTGGGAGGCATCCTCCAGCCGGAGTTCGTGGCCGAAGGTGTCGTCGAGCTCGTCGAAGACGACAGCCGAGCTGGGGCGATCATGCGCGTCACGGTGCGCGGCGGGCGGGACTTCGCCAAGGAGCTCCGGCCCTACTGATGGTTGCCGTGCTCCGTCCGCCCGCGTAGCATCCCATCGCAACGCCCGAAGGACGATCGGAGTCTCACGTGAACGTCGACGATATCCGTACGGTCGGCATCCTTGGCGGCGGCGTCATGGGCGCTGGCATCGCCATGACCTTCGCCCAGGCGGGCTACCAGGTCATCGTCCGCGACATCTCCGAGGAAGCGCTAGCCAGGACGCGTCAGCGGATGCTGGAAGGCCGCTTCGGCTGGCGCCGCGGCGTCGAACTCGGCCGCTTCACCGCCGAGCAGGTCGAGGAATTCCTCGGTCGCGTCCGTCTTACCACCGATCTCGCCGACCTCGCCCAGGTGGACCTCGTCATCGAGGCGATTCCGGAGGACGAAGAGCTGAAGAAGCGCGTCTGGGCGGAAGTCGACCGTGTCGTGAAGCCGGAGGCCATCTTCGCGACCAACACCAGTGGCTTCGCCATCTCCTCGCTCAACCAGGCCGTTTCACCGGAGCGCCGCAAGCGGTTCCTGGGCATGCACTGGTTCAGCCCGGCGAACATCATGAAGCTGGTGGAGCTCGTTTACACGGAAGAGACCTCGCCGGAGACGCTCGCCGCCATGGAGGAGCTGTGCCGGAGGATTGGGAAGACGTCCATCCGCGTGAAGGACGCTCCGGGAACGTACGGCTTCGTGGCCAACCGCATCTTCTTCGCCGCCGTCGCCGAGGCGCGCAAGATCGTCGAGGCGGGCATCGCTGCGCCCGAAGACGTCGACACCGCCATGAAGCTGGGTTTCAACTGGCCCAGCGGGCCGTTGGAGATGTTCCGCGGCGCCCGCAGCGGCTGGGAGTAGCGCGATTACGGACCGGGCGGGAAGGGGTCGATGGGGCCTTGCCCGCCCAGCTGCTCCATGATTCGGCGGGCGATCTCCTCGAGCTGTTCGGGCGTGATGCCCATCCGCTCCATCGTCTGCCGCAGGAGGCGCTGCACCTCCTCCAGGTCGCCGCGGATGAGGGCATCTGCCAGCTCGAGCTGCGTCTCCACGGCCAGGAACCCCTGGCGCCGTTCGAACGCGCTTCCCGTGGAGAGAATCGTCGACATCAGCCGGGTGAAGAGGGTCGTCGTCCGCGCGATGCGGACGCGATCCTCGGGGTCGGGCGGGAAATCGCCCGTGATCGTGACTTCCAGTCCGGTGCGCTTGTCGGTGGCGGCGTACTGTTGGGGCATGACACACCCCCGTTGCGGCGCGCGGTCAGACGTCGAGGTTGACGACGTTCTTCGCGTTCGCCTGGATGAACCGTCGCCGGTGGGCGACCTCTTCGCCCATCAGCTGGTAGAAGATCGCCTCGGCCGCTGCCGCGTCCTCGATCGCCACTTTGAGGAGGATGCGCGTCGTCGGGTTCATCGTCGTCTCCCAGAGCTGGTCGGGGTTCATTTCGCCGAGGCCCTTGAACCGCTGGACGGCGACGTTCTTCTTCCCCTTCAGGAACTCCTGCAGCTCCGCGTCGGAGAAGAAGTACCGCACCTCCTTCCCGGTGCTTGCGCGGTAGAGCGGCGGCTGGGCGATGTAGAGGTGACCCGCTTCGATGAGTTGCCGCATCTTCAGGAAGAAGAAGGTGAGGAGCAGCGTCCGGATGTGTGCCCCGTCCACGTCGGCGTCGGTCATGATGATGACCTTGTGGTAGCGGAGGTTCTTGAGGTTGAACTGCTCCCCGATGCCCGTCCCCAGCGCCGACACCATCAGCTTGATGGCGTCGTTCGCCAGCATCTTGTCGGGACGCGCCTTCTCGACGTTCAGGATCTTCCCTCGGAGCGGCAGCACTGCCTGCGTGCGCCGGTCGCGCGCCTGCTTCGCAGACCCGCCGGCGCTGTCCCCCTCGACGATGAAGAGCTCCGATTCCTCCGGGTCGCGCGACGAGCAGTCGGCCAGCTTACCGGGGAGGGTGCCGACCTCCAGGGGCGACTTCCGGAGGACGAGCTCGCGCGCTTTCTTGGCGGCCTCCCTCGCCCGCTGTGTCTGGAGGCACTTCTCGATGAGGCGGCGCGCCTCGGCAGGGTGCTCGTCTAGGTACTCCCGCAGCGCTTCACGCACCACGGTTTCGACGAGGCTCGTGACCTCGCTGTTGCCGAGCTTCTCCTTCGTCTGCCCCTCGAACTGCGGGGTTTGGACCTTTACCGAGATGACCGCCGCCAGTCCTTCGCGCGTGTCCTCTCCGGAAAGCTGCTGGTCGTCCTTCAACAGCTTCGCCCGCTTCCCGTACGCATTCAGCTCGCTCGTGAGCGCCTTCCGGAAGCCGGTGACGTGGGTGCCACCCTCCCTCGTGTGCACCGCGTTCGCGAAGGCGTAGACGGTCTCCGCATCCCCGTCGTTGTACTGGATCGCGACTTCCACCGACACCGGCCGCCCCTGCTCGTCCGTGACCTCCCGCTCGGCGTACACCGGCTCCTCGTTCAGCACGCGGTGCCCGCGGTTGATGTGCCGGACGAAGCTCTTGATGCCGCCCTCGAAGTAGTAGTTCACCTCCCGGCCGTCCCGCTCGTCGACGAGCCGGAACCAAACACCTTTCACGAGGTAGGCGTACTGGCGCAGCCGGTCGGCTTCGAGCTTGAAATCGAACGTCAGGCCCGGTTCGAAGATTCCCTCAGGGTCGGCCGGAAACCGCTTGATGTCGGGCTTGAAGCTCACCGTGGTGCCGCGGCCCCTGCCAGGGGGGCATGGGTACGCCTCGAGTTCGGTCAACACGAGGCCCCGCGCGTACTCCTGCCGGTAGACCTTGCCGGCGTACTCCTCCCCTTGCGCCTCGGGGTCCGGGACGACCTCGACCCACATCCGCTCGGAGAGGGCGTTCACCACGCTCGCTCCGACCCCGTGGAGGCCGGCCGAGACCTTGTAGCCACCGCCGCCGAACTTTCCGCCGGCGTGGAGTCTGGTCATCACCGTTTCCACGGCCGAGCGCCCCGTATCCTGGTGGATGCCCACGGGAATGCCGCGGCCGTTGTCCCGTACCGTGCACCAACCGTCGGCGTGGAATATCACCTCGATCCGGGTGCAATAGCCGGCTAGTGCCTCGTCGACGGCGTTGTCCACCAGTTCCTTCACGAGGTGGTGAAGGCCCTGCTTGTCCGTCGACCCGATGTACATGGCGGGCCGGACGCGGACGCCTTCGAGTCCTTCAAGAACCTGGATCTGTTCAGCGGTGTACGAGGGGGCCGAAGTTGCGGGTGTACTAGCCATGCTGCTCCCTGCGGCGGCCGCCACCGCCCGCCGCGATATCGATCGGACGCGTCAACAGTTTACCACACCCAACCCCGCTCGTCGACCGAACATCATTCTGAGATGACTGCACAGTCAGCGCCATTCGTCAATCGGCCATCCGTCGCGGACGTACCGAGCCTGGAGCCGCCGGCGCCTCCTCCCCAACAGGCGTTCCACCACGCCGGGGGGCAGCTCGGTCTCGGTCACGTCGGCGAGTCGCCAACCCCGCGCTTCCCAGCGGCGCCGGTCCGCCGCCAGAGCTTCGGGCGAATCGTACGCCCGCCACGCCTCCACGAGCCGCGAGACCTCCACGGTTCCACGATACCCGCTCTCCCGCCTTGCCGCCCGGCCTGCGTCTGCCGCACCCTGCCAACGTGCTCCTGCGTTTCTTCCGCCGCCCGCGCTTCCAACGTCCGCCCCCGCCCTCAAAAATTACGCTGACCCCCATCGGCTGGGTGAGGAACCGCCGCCCTCGCCCCCACCCGCGCGGCTGGGAACGCTTGCGCAGCCGCATCGAGCTTCTCCCGGAGCACGCTCCGAAGGCCGAGGGCCTGGAGCGGTACAGCCACGTCGTCGTGGTCTGCTACCTCGACCTGGCAGAGTCGGCTCCCGAGCACCCCGCTCGGATGCGCCTCCCCAGCGGACGCGAAGTCGGTATCCTCGCCACGCGCAGCCAACTCCGCCCCAACCACCTCGGCGTGAGCGTTTGCCGGCTCCTCGGTCGCGAGGGCGCGGTGCTGCACGTGGTGGGCCTCGACGCCATCGACGGCACGCCCGTCCTCGATGTCAAGCCGTACCTCCCCGCCTACGACGCCGTCCCCGATGCTCGCGTGCCCGATGCCTGAAGCACGGCGCCCCCGGTCGGGGCCGGGGGCGCCGAGAACGGCCGGGGTGGTCCTTCGGCCTAGTAAATCGCCTCGAGGATGGTGCTGATGCCCATCCCGGCGCCGATGCACTGGGTCGCCAGGCCGTACCGTTTGTTGCTCCGCCGGAGCTCGTGCGCCAGCGTCAGCACGAGGCGCGCCCCGGTCGCACCCAGTGGGTGCCCGATGGCGATCGCCCCGCCGTTCACATTCACCTTCTCCAGGGGGATGCCAAGCTCACGGCACGAAGGGATGACCTGGGCTGCGAACGCTTCGTTGAACTCCACCCGGTCGATCTGGTCGACGGTGATGCCGGCGTGTTTCAGGGCCTTGCGCGTGGCGGGCACCGGCCCGAGCCCCATGATCTGCGGCTTCACCCCGGCGATGCCGAACCCGATGATGCGGGCCAACGGCTCCAGCCCGAGCTCGAGCGCCTTCTTCTCGCTCATGATGAGCACCGCGCTGATGCCATCGTTCGTCGGGCAGCTGTTCCCGGCAGTGATCCGCAGCTCCTGACCCGTGGGGCTCACCAGCCCCTTCACGGGCGGAAGCTGGGCGAGCGCCTCGAGGCTCGTGTTCGGGCGAATGCACTCGTCGCGGTCGAAGATCACCTTCGGGCCCCGCTCCGCCTCGACCCAGTTGCCCGCTTCGTCGAACACCGGGTCCTCCACCTCGAGGGGCACGATCTCGTCCTTGTAGATACCGTTTTCGTAGGCGGCGTGCGCCTTCTTGTGGCTCCAGAGGGCGAATTCGTCGAGCTCCTGGCGGCTCAGGTTGTACATTTCGGCCACGTTCTGGGCCGTCTGGACCATCGAGAGCACCGGCGAGTAGTCGAGGATGGCGTCGGGGATCGGCACGGAGAAGTTCTCGAAGTGGTCGGGGGCCATGTTCCGCTGTTCAGGCGTCTGTTCGAGCCGGCGCCGGTTGAACTCCGTGACCCGGTTCGTCGGGCCCCGCTGTCCGCCGCCCAACTGGCGGCCCATCCGTTCGATCCCCATGGCGATGCCGCACTCGGTCGCGCCCACCATGATCGACTGGGCGATGCGGTGCACGGCCTCCATGCTCGAGCCGCACTGCCGGTTCATGTCGACCGCCGAGACTTCGGCCGGTAGGCCGGCCAGCCGGGCCACGATGTCGGCCCCGAGCCCGGCCAGCTCCCCCGCTCCGAGCACGTTGCCGAGGGCGATGTCCTCGATCATGCGCGGTGAGACCTTCGGGTTCCGTTCGAGCAGTGCCCGGAGCACTTGCGCTCCGGCCTCGTCGAGCCGCGTGGCGACGAGCTTGCCGCGGCCCCCTCGCGCGAACGCCGAGCGGACGCCATCGACGATGACTGCGGTCTGGAGTTCCACCGATACACTCCTTCGAGTGGTGTGGGTGCCCTGCCGGCGCAGGGCCGATGCCGGGATGATAGGCGAAACGCCTACGAATGTCGAACGCCGATCGGCGAAAGGAAGGCGCCGACGTCAGGCCCGAACCGAGCTCACCGGGTACGCGCTGGCGGTCAAGCGTGACGGGGCGTGCGGAGGCAGCCGGCTCCGGCGGACGCCTCATGCGCGCCTGTACGCCTTGGCGCGATGCGGCTATAGGATCGCGAAGCCGTCGAACGAACACGGCGGACCCCGAACGACCCAGGAGGAGGGTTGAGATGCTGGCAGGGTTCTGGCGATCGCTGCCCCTCGCAGCGAAGGTACCCATCGTCACGTCGGTGGTCGTCCTCGCGCTTCTCGGTTCGGGATGGGCCGCAGTGGCCGCTTGGGCTGGCGTGCAGGGTGTGGCAACCGTTCAGTTGGACAACGTGAACTGCGGGCCGCTCGAGCCGCCGCCCGGTATCGTCCGCACGGTGACAGCGCTCGTCCCGAGGGTGAGCGTACCCGGCGCCCCGATCGACTCGGGGCAACGCGGGGAGTACCGCGTCCCTTCGGGGACGTACCAGGTGAAGCTGACCGGAAACCGGGTCGAGGGTCGGTGGCGCTTCATCACCGTCGAAGGCGAGCTCACGGGGAAGCTGCTCTCGGCGCAGCTTGACGGGCGTGAGCTGGTCGATCAGGGAGAGGTGACGCTGGAGTTGGAGAAGGGGCGGACGTACGTCCTCACGCTTCGCTGCGGCGCGTAGCTCCCCGGGTCGCGCACTCGGCCCGTGAAGCAGTCGGCCCGTTGTCGCGCGTCACCCGCTGCGCGATGGCGGGTTCCGGTGTCGGCGCAGCTGGAGTGCGCCGGACGCCGTCCGGTGAGCTTCCGCCCACTGCACCGAGGCCGGCTCCGAGGAGCTGTGCCGGGTGGTCGAGGAGCCAGCCGGTGTGCTGGAGGCCGTCGGCCTCGGTGGGGAGGAGGCGTACGTCGGAGCCGCGCTCCGCGGCGGTCGCCGCCCTGTACTCCCGTCCCTCGGCCCGCCCTTGCGGCGAGCCCGTAGCCACGCCCCGGTGACGCTCCTCCGACTCGGACGGAAAAGGGCTCGACGGCTACGTCGAGCCCGGAGTCACGTCCTGGCGGAGAGGGTGGGATTCGAACCCACGGCGGGTTTCCCCGCACCGCTTTTCGAGAGCGGCACCATCAACCACTCGGACACCTCTCCGGCATCGAGTGTAGCAGGCGCCGCCCGTCGCGGAACGCCCCCTCAGGCGGCTCGCCGGCCCTCCTTCTTCGCGACGGTCAGCTTCGCCGCGAAGCTTTCCATCTCGCGGATGGACTGCCTCAGCTGCTCCGCCATCTGCGCCAGCTCGCCGAGCTGCGCGGTCACCTCCTCCACCGAAGCCGACACCTCCTCCGTCGCGGCGACGCTCCCCTCGGCGGCGGCGCTCACCTCCCGGGCCGAGGCCACGGTGCGCTCCAGCGATGCCGCCATCCGTTCGGCGAGCTCCATCACTCGCTGGGCCACCTCGCGCACCTTCGCAGTCTGGGCTCGGCCGCGGTCGCTGGCGGCGGCCGATTCGCGTGCCAGCCCTTCGATGCGGTGCCCCTGGTCGGCCGCGCTGCTCACGCTGGCGACGATGCGCTCCAGGGCCTGGCCGACGGCCTGCGCTCGAGCTTCGCCAGCCCCGACCTGCTCCACCGCCTGTTCGATGCTCCGCACCGCCCGTCCCGTGCCCTGCTGCACCGCGGCCACCAGCTCCGCCACCTGCTTCGTCGAAGCGGCCGTCCGCTCGGCCAACGCGCGGACGTTGTCGGCGACGACGGCGAAGCCGCGGCCCTGTTCACCGGCACGGGCGGCTTCGATGGCGGCATTCAGGGCGAGGAGGTTCGTCTGGGAGGCCACGTCTTCGATGATCTCGACGATCGCCCCAATTTCCTGCCCCCGCTGCCCGAGCTCGACCACTTCGGCAGCGGCGGCTTGCACCGACTCCTTCGCCGCTCCGAAGGCTCGCAACGCCTCGCCCACCGACGCGGCTCCCTCGCGGGCCAGCATGGCCGACTCCTGGAGGGCTCCGGCTACCGCACTGGACTCCTCCGCCACGGAGGCGACAGCCTCCGCGATGGCGTCGAAGTCCACGCCCGCCTGCTCCACTGCCGCGATCTGCTCCTGGGCCCCGCCGGCCAGTTCACGCACGCCGTCCTGCACGCTCTCGAGTTCGCGGGTCAGCGACTCGATTTGCGAGAACTGCCGGTGCGCCCCCTCCGCGATGGACTGCACGGCCCCAGCGATCTCGTGCGCGGCCGTACGCAACGGCGAGATGGTGCGGTCGAGCTGCTCCGCCGCTAGGCGGACGGGCTCGGCGGCCACCTCCACGGTGTCGGCCAGGTCGGCCAGGTAGGCGTTCACCGTTTGCCCGGCATCGAGCATGAAGAGCTTCACGAAGGCGTTCAGCGCCGGGAGTAGCTCCTCGCTCCGCTTCCAGCGGCGGGCGAGCCGCGGCGCCACGAGCGAGAAGTACACGGCGTAATCGCCGAGGTACCACTCGGGCCGGACGTCGAGACGGGCGTGGGCCGCTCCGATCGCCCAGCGCTCGCGTAGGTACTCCTCGTCGATCCGACCCTCGAGCAGGCTCAGGAAGTACGCCTTCTGCTTCGCGCTGATGCGCGCCCGGGTCGACTGCGCCCGTTCGAGCGCCTCGAGGAAGTGGCGGAAGCGGAAGGAGTGGTCGTAGAAGGCTTCGACGATGGCATCGGCTTCCTCCCGGAGGAAGAGCCCCGCGCGGCGGACCGCCGCGAGGTCGGCCGGGCCAAGCTGCAGCCACTCGGCCAAGGTGCGGTCGAGGCCCTTCAGCGCCTCGGACGGGTCGGGTAGCTCGGCGGCGGGAGCAGCGGCGGATGCGCTGCGGCGGAAGAGGTTCATGCGACGAACACCTCGTCTCGGAGAGATTCCGGAGGCAATCGTCGAAGCTTCCAGGCGCCTGGCCCATCGGGGCCGTGCCGGATTCCCACCGGCCGGCTCCCTGCAGGGCGCGCGGCTATCCCCGGGGCTCGAGCACGACGACCGTCAGCTCCTCGGGAACCTGCCCCGGGGAGACGGAGAGGCGTGGCTGGGGTTCGGCTTTCGCGCCGGTTTCCCGGAGAAAGCGGTCCAAGGGCTCGAGGTCCAACCGCTCCTTCTCCGTCTTGTAGTGCATCGGGACGGCGATGTGCGGGTCGAGGGACGTCATCACATCCGCGGCTGTTGAGGGCCCCAGCGATTCGCCCCCGCCGACGGGCAGGAGGAGCACGTCCACGTCGTCCATCTGCTCGACGAGGGAGCTATCCGGCGCCTTGGCCGGGAGGCCAAGGTGGGCAATCCGAACGCCCTCGAGCTCGATGACGAACACCACGTTTCGGACGCCATCGGGGCGTCGGTCGGCCAGTGCCGTGATGAGGGCGTCCCCGATCTCGTACTCCCCCGGCGCCTCGAGCACCATGGGCTCTCCCTGCACGGCTGCCAGGTAGCTGTACCGTGGGTCGTCGCGACGGGAAAGGGTGACGATGGCGGCCGATTGCTTCCCCAGGCGGTACCCGCTCTCGGGTGGACAGGGGTCGGTGAGGATGGTCACCGTCCGCCCGCGGATGCGGAAGCACGTCCGCCCGAACCAGACGATCTCGACGGGCATGGGGCCGATCCTACGGACGCGTTGGGCTACGGGCGATCGGCGCTCGCCCGCTCAACGATGAGGGCGGCGTTCGTGCCCCCCAGCGCGAACGCGGTGACCACGACCGCCTCCGTCCTCTCGGGGCGAACTGCCCGCGCGTAGGAGAGCTCGAGGTCGGGTTCCGGCTCTTCGAAGCCGGCGATGGGGGGCACTGCCTGGCGCCGGATGCATTCGAGCGCGACGACGGCGGCGAGCGCCGCCGAAGCGGCGAGCGCGTTGCCGATGGCTCCCTTCGGCGCCGTGACGGTGGCGTAGTGGGCGTGGCGGCCGAAGACGCGGCGGATCGCGTACCCTTCGGTGAAGTCGCGGGCGATGCGGCCGTCGGCGCCGGCGACGACGAGGTCGACCTGTCCTTGAAGCATCCCCGCCGCGGCCAGCGCGCCCTGGACGGCCCGCCCCGTCTCGGCCGGTTCGGAGAAGGCGAGCGGCTCCGCGCCGGGGTCGAAGGTGACGCAGGCGCCGGTGAGCGCGGCGACCGCTGGCACGCCGCGTTGCGCGGCGTGTTCGGCCGCTTCGATGACCAGGAAGGCGGCGCCTTCGCCCGGCACGAAGCCGCGGTGGCGCCGGTCGAACGGGCGAGCGGGCTCGTCCGACGCCCCCAGCTCGGCGAGGTGTGCGAGGAGCTGGGCCTGGAGGGCCTGCGCGCCTCCCGCGAAGGCCACGTCGACCACGCCCTCGGCGACCAGCCTGGCGGCGCGAGCAACGGCCAGCGCCGAGCCGGCCTCGCCGGCGGCGACGCTCTCCACCGGCCCGCGGATGCCGAGAGCCCTCGCCACCGTGTGTCCGTAGGGGACGTAGATGGCGGGTTGGCCTGGCGCTCGCAGGGGGAGGGCGTCGATGAGGGCGAATCGGCGGGCATCGCCCGAGCCAGGGCCCAGCCCGGCCATGGCCGCCGCTTGCAGGGCCGCGTCGAGGGCCATCGCCGAGCCCCGGTCGAGGGCGTGCCGCACGCTGCGAGGGATGTCGGGGTGTGGGCGGTATCCGTCCGGAAGCGGCGCGGCGAACCGCTCCGGGCCGCCATCATCCGGCACCCAAGGCCGCCCCGCTGGACGGCCCTCGGCGAGGGCAGCCCACAGCGGCTCGAGGCCACTGCCCCAGTGGCCGACCGCTCCGTACCCCGTCACGACCGGACGTCGTGGGTCGGTCACAGCGGGACGCTACTCCAGCTCCTCGTCCAGGAACTCGTCGTCGTCCTTGTTCCGCCGGAGGAAGGCGACCACCCCGCCCACCACCGCGGCGATACCCAGCAATCCCAGCAATCGCTTGAACATGGCCAATCTCCTTCCGCCGCCCGGTCGTTACCGGAGGCGTCGTGGTCGAAGGTCACCATACACCAGCGCCGCCGAAGGGCCTATGCCTGCCTCGCCTCGGGTGCGCCACGGCTCGCGTGTTCATCGCTCCGCTGCCGCCGGAAGCCACCACAGCTCGGGCGAACCGCTCGCGGCGCAGGTTAGGCCGGGCATCCTCTTTCGCCGGGAGACCCATCGAGCCGATCGGCGTGGCGATTGCCTGGCCGCCCTGGGAGCCGCTTCGGCATAGCCAACCACCCGCCGCTCCGTCGTTAACGGAGGCGGGGTGGTCGGAGGTCATCACCCACCGGCACCGCCGTGGGCCGACGCGGGCTCCTCAGAACGTCCGGCGCCGCTTCAGGGCTCGTCCCTCCTCCGCTGCCCGCAGGAACTCCAGCAGGACGTCGGCGAAGCGCTCGGGACGGAGAATTGGCACGCCGTGTCCCGTCTCCCGGAAGAGCGCCACGGTAGCGTGGGGCAGCTCGTCCGCCATGACCTCGGCGGCACAGGCGACGGGGTCGTCGAGCCCGGCGGCGATGAGGACGGGCATCGTCAGGCGCGCCCTCAGGAGCGGCACGAGGTCCTTCCGCTCCCGCCGTGCTTTCGCCGCACCGAGGAACCCCTCCGTGCGCATACGCCCGTAGAGCGCGCGGACCGCATCGGCGAGGAACGGGTCGGCGAACTCCTTGGCGAGCCGCCGCCCCAGCTCCAGCGTCCCGAACCGGGCAGCGACCGTTTCCAGCTCGTGAATGCGCCGTTCGCGTGCTCGGAACTCCTCGGTGTACCGCTCGTGGTCGGGCGCGGGCGAGGTGTCGCTCAGCGCCAGCGCTGCCACCGGTTCGGGAGTCTCGACCGCGAGCTGGAGCGCTGCCATGCCGCCGAAGCTGCAGCCGACGAGGGCGTACCGCTCTGCTCCGACGGTCCGAGCCAGCGCCCGCACGTCCTCGGCGTACGTCTCCATCGAGTACGCGTCGAGGTCGCCCGGAGCGTCGCTGCGACCGTGCCCGCGAAGGTCGGGGGCCAGTAGCCAGTATTCGTGCGCGAGCCGCGAGGCCACCGGATGCCACCAGCGGGCGTCCCCCGTGAAGGGGTGGAGGAGGATGACCGGCGGGAGCGACGGGTCGCCCCACGTCTCGTAGGCCAGTGTGACGCCGTCCCGCTCGTAGAAAGGCATGGCCCCAGTGTAGGGAAACTGGGGCCATGGGAAGGACGTGGCTCGCTCGTTCAGGCGCGAGCGACGGCGCGCTCCAGTGCTCGGCGGGTGAAGACCTTCACCATCGCCCGACGGTACTCCTCCGAGGCGTGGATGTCGCTGTTTACGTCCTCGAGGGTATCCCCTGCCACGGAGGCTGCCTCGTCGATGACTGCTTGCGTGGGCTGGCGTCCCACCAGCCGCTCCTCCACGTTGGGGAGCCGTTGGGCGTGCGTCGACGCCCCGGTAACGGCGACCCGTGCCGAGCGGATGGTACCGTTCTCGATGGCCAAGGCGGCGCAGACGCCCACGATCGCGTAGTGGGAGGCGCGCTGGTGCAGCTTCGCGTACGCCGCGTGCCACACCGGCCGGAACTTCACCGCCGCGAGCACTTCGTCCGGCTGCATGTCGACCGTGAAGAGGTCCTGGAAGAACGACTCGGCGGGCACCGTCCGCCAGCCGTTGGGCCCCTTGAGGTGGATCTCCGCGTCGATGGCCACCATCACCGCCGGCAGGTCGGCAGCCGGGTCGGCGTGGGCCAGGCTGCCGCCGATGGTCCCGCGATGGCGGACCTGGGGGTCGCCGATTTCCGCCGCTGCTTCGCTGACCACCGGGGCGAGGCGCCGAAGCAGCTCCGAGGTGGCCAGCTCGTGGTGGGTCGTCGTGGCCCCGATTTCGATGAGGCCGTCCCGCTCGCGGATGCCCCGGAGGTCGGGGATGCGACCGATGTCGATGAGCAGCGCGGGCTCGCTGAGGCGGAGCTTCATGAGCGGGATGAGGCTATGGCCTCCAGCCAGCAGCTTCGCCTCTCCGCCCGATTCCTGGAGGAGACGGATCGCCTCGTCGATGCTCGCTGCCCGCCGGTAGGCGAACTTCGTCGGAATCATGCCTGGCCCCTCCCGTGGATGATTCGCCACAGCTTTTCGGGCCGCAGCGGCATATCGATGTGCTTCACCCCGAATTCCGACAGCGCATCGACTGCCGCGTTGACGACCGCCGGCGTCGACCCGAGCGTGCCAGCCTCGCCCACGCCCTTCGCGCCGAGCGGGTTCACCGGCGTGGGGGTCACGGTTCGGTCGAGCTCGAACCAGGGGAAGTCGGTCGCCCGGGGCAGGGCGTAGTCCATGAAGCTGCCGGTGAGGAGCTGCCCATCGGGGCCGTACACCACCTCCTCGAACATCGCCTGCCCGATGCCCTGGGCGAGCCCACCGTGCACCTGACCTTCGACGATGAGCGGGTTGATGACGTTGCCGCAGTCGTCCACGGCGAAGAACTTGAGCAGTCGGGGCTCCCCCGTCTCGCGGTCGATTTCGAGCATGCAGATGTGGGCCCCGAACGGGTAGGTGTTGTTGGGCGGCTCGAAGAACGCCTCCTCCGAGAGGCCGGGCTCCAGTCCGGGAGGCAGCGGCACGGGCACGTAGGCGTAGCGGGCCACCTCGGCGAAGCTCTTCCCGGTGGACGGGGAGCCTTTGACGTAAATCATGCCGTTCTCGAAGACGAGGTCCTCCTCGTTGGCGTCCATGAGCGCCGCGGCGAACTTCGCCATCTTCTTCCGGACCTTCTCGCCGGCCATCATCAGCGCCGTCCCGCCGACGGCCTGGGAGCGGCTGCCGAAGGTGCCGATGCCCTGGCGCACCACGCCGGTGTCGCCGTGCTCGATGGTGATGTGCTCGATGGGCACCCCGAAGAGGTCGGCCAGCATCTGGGCGAAGGTGGTCTCGTTTCCCTGGCCGTGGGGCGAGGCTCCGGTCGTCGCCCGGATGCGCCCGTCCCGCTCCACGGTGACGCTGGCGTGCTCCCAGCCACCGGTAGGCAGGGATGACGAAGGCCCGAGTCCGCACACCTCGACGTAGAAGGCGAGCCCGACGCCGACGAGCCGTCCCTCCGCGCGCAAGCGGTCGCGCTCGGCGATGAGCTCATCCCACTTCGCGAGCTGCAGCACCCGGTCGAGGGCCTTCTCGTAATCGCCCGAGTCGTAGACGGCGCCCGTCTGGGTGGTGTAGGGGAACTTCTCTTTCGGGATGAAGTTCCGGCGCCGCACCTCCGCCGGGTCGAGCCCGAGCTCTCGGGCGAGCATATCCATGCCCCGCTCCAGGAAGTACGTCGCCTCCGGGCGGCCGGCGCCCCGATAGGCGTCCGTGGGGGTCTTGTTCGTGAAGACCTCCGTGAGCTCGCAGCGGATGGCGGGGATGTCGTACGTTCCGCTCGCCATCAGCATCGTGAGGGTGGGGATGGCTGCCGTGAGCAGCATGTTGTAGGCGCCGATGTCGGCGATGAGCTTCATCTTGACGCCGAGGATCCGGCCGTCGCGACGGGCGGCGATGTCGAGGTAGCAGATGAGGTCCCGACCGTGGATCGTGGCCATGAACGCTTCGGAGCGGTCCTCGATCCACTTCACCGGGCGCTCGAGGATGCGTGAGAGCGCGGCGGCGACGTACTCCTCGCCGTAGATGTTGATCTTGCAGCCGAACCCGCCGCCCACCTCCGGGGCGATGGCACGAACCTGGTGCTCGCCCAACCCGAGCACCGCGGCCACCATCGACTTGAGGATGTGCGGGTTCTGCGTGGCGCTCCAGATGGTGAGGAATTCCTTCCCGGCGTCCCAGTGCGCCACCACGCCGCGGGGCTCCATGGCGTTCGGCGCCACCCGGTGGTTCACCATCCGCTGGGAGATGACCACCTCCGCCTCGGCAAAGGCGCGGTCGATGGCGGAGTTGTCGACCTGGCCCGTGGCCGGGTCGACCCCGGTGCCCATCGGCACGTAGGGGAGGGCGAGGTTGTTCGGGAAGCCCTCGTGGATGACGGTGGGCTGGCCCTGCATGGCCAGCTCCGGGTCGACCACGGCCGGAAGTTCCTCGTACTCGACCACGATCGCGTCCACCGCGTCGCGGGCGACGTACCGGTCCTCCGCCGCGACCACGGCCACGGGCTCACCTACGTACCGCACCACTTCGGGCGCGATCGCGTAGTGGTCGGGAGATGGGAAGGGAGTGCCGATGGGCATGGGCGGTAGCCCCGCCCCGATCTTCGCCGCGTAGGTCCCCCTTGCACCGACCGGTCGCGTCGCCCCGGGCAGAGCCATGAGGTCCTTCCCGGTGAACACTGCGACGACGCCGGGCATGGCTTCGGCCGCGCTGGTGTCGATCCGCTTGATGCGGCCGTGGGCCACGTCGCTGCGCTTGAACGCCAAGTGCAGCATCCCCGGCAGCTTGATGTCGTCGACGTAGGTCGCCCGGCCGCGGATGAGCCGCGGGTCTTCGCGCCGCTTCACCCGCGCGCCGATGAGCTTCGGGAGCACCGGACGTTCCATCGTCGTCATGAGCTCACCCCCCGCATCCGCGCGGCGGCGTACTGCGCCGCCTTCACGATGTGTTGGTACCCGGTGCAACGGCAGAAGTTGCCGGAAATCCCGGCACGGATCTCGGCTTCGGTCGGGTTCGGGTTCTCGTTCAGGAGGTCGACGACGGAGATGATCATCCCCGGCGTGCAGTAGCCGCACTGGAGGCC